>Ga0153992_100007_pt1 | contig 163800 bp, 145 predicted proteins | sample TSNC076MetaG_FD_104683 | JGI IMG/M metagenome (GOLD analysis project Ga0153992, IMG submission 104683) | Attine ant fungus gardens microbial communities from North Carolina, USA - TSNC076 MetaG | ecosystem: Host-associated > Fungi > Mycelium > Unclassified | place: USA: North Carolina, Lumber... | reverse complement strand
TCAACCGGGTGGACGCATCGGAGGCGGCGTCGGAGATGCGCTGGTACTCCCGCGCCATCATCCGCAACGTCGCCGGGTCCCCCTTGACCGGATCACCACCCTGATCGACGACATCCCAGCCGGACGGTCGTGCCACGGCTACTGCGCTCGGGCAGCGGCGGGGCCGCCGCCGTTCTCGTCGTTCACCTGCAGGGCGTGCGCGAGCTGGTCGTCCGTCTCGGTGTACGCCTCGACCGACGATCCCAGCATGTCCGCCAACGCCTTCGTCGACTCGCTGATCTTGTCGCGCTTGTCACCCCAGCGGTGGTCGAAGTCGTGCAGGGCGTCCTGCACGGTGCCCGAACCGATCGCGTCGTCGGACGCGTCCACGCGCTTGTGCGCCTTCTCGAGCGTGCTGTGCACGGTCGACAGGTCGCTCTGGAGCTCCCCGAGCCCCATCAGGTCGACGAGCAGTCTGTCTGCCACGGAACAATCCCTCCCCGATCACGAACCGAGAGCGACCCCGTGCTCCACGCGGACGCGGAGCACGGGGTCGACGGTGACGTCAGCCCTTGAGGCCGGACGCCAGCGACTCGTCGGTGTCGGAGAGTGTCTGCGAGGCCTTCGAGAGGAAGGACGAGAGCCCTTCGAGGCCCTGGACGGTCTGCGTCACGCCGCGGTTGAACTCGTCGTACGACTCACCGAAGGCGACCGACGACTTGTCGGTGACGTAGCCGTCCGAGATGAGCTGCTGGATCTTGCGCTGGAGCGCGGAGAGCCGGTCTTCGATGTCCGCCTGCCCGGCCTTGAGGTCCGAGGCGGCTGCCTCGAGGTCTGCGTACGAGACGTTGATGTTCGCCACGATGTGACTCCCTTTCCCCGGAGTTTCGAGATGACCCCCCAACGGGGCGCACGAGACGGGACACTACCATCGACCCACCAGGTGTAGTCAACGCTACGGGGGATGCCATGACCTTCACGTTCACGATGGTCGACCGGGAGAGCGGCCAGACCGCGAACGTCTACGTCGACGGCGACGAGACCCGACCCGTCGGTGCCGTCGTGGCCGAGGCCGAGCGGCTGATCGCGACCGACGTGGCGGCGTCCGGTCGGCCCCCGGTGTACTTCGTCGGGGACCGTCCGCTCGACCTCCGTGCCTCCATCGCCGACTCGGGCGTCCGGGCCGGGGTCGTCGTCGCGCGCAGCACCGAGCAGGTCCCGCCGGCGCCGCTCCGACCGCTCACCGACGCCGAGGTCCGGATCGTGTCCGGCCTGCACGCCGGGACCGCCGTGCGGGTGTCCACCGGCACCGTGGTCGTCGGCACCGCCCCGACCGCGCACGTGCGTGTCCCGGTCGACCCCGCCGGGACGGACGGTGCGGACGACCCCACGAGCGTTCCGCCGGTCGCACTCCTGGTGACGGTGACGGCGGGCAGCGTGCGGGTGCGCCCGGCGAACGGCTTCGCGGGCGCACTGCTCGACGGCGTCCCGCTGACCGAGGAGGTCGACTGGCCCGAGTCCGCGCTGCTGTCCGTCGGCAGCGTGCTCCTCGGCGTCGCCCGTCCGGCCGACCGCGGCGCGCACCTCTCGCTCTCCGACGACGGCATGTCCCTCGAGTACAACCGCCCGCCGCGGCTCCTGCCGCCGGACGAGCACACCCGGTACCAGCTGCCGGCGCCGCCCACGGAGCCGCCGGCGCGTGCGCTGCCGATCCTGATGGCGCTCGCGCCGATGGGCATGGCGGTCATGTTCGTCTCCACCACGGGCCGGTGGATCTACCTGCTCATCGCCCTGCTGTCACCGATCCTGATGATCATCACGGGCCTCCAGGGCCGCCGGCAGGGGAAGAAGACGTACCGGCAGCGGATCGCGGAGTACGAGGACACCAAGGCGAGGATCGAGGCGGACGCGACTGAGAGCCTCCAGGCCGAACGCGCGCGCTGGATCGCGAGCGCCCCCGATCCGGCCGTGGTCTACGACACCGCGGTGACGCCGCTGCCCCGCCTGTGGGAGCGGCGGCGCACCGACCCCGACCACCTGCTCGTCCGCGTCGGGACCGCGACCCAGCGGTCCGAGGTGACCATCGAGGACCCCGAGCAGCTCTCCCACAAGCGCACCGTGGCGTGGGACGCGGCCGACGTGCCGGTCCGGATCCGGCTGGCCGAGCGCGGCGTGATCGGCATCGCCGGTCCGGACGACGACGCCCGGCGACTCGCGAACTGGGTCGTCGCGCAGCTGGCGACCCTGCAGAGCCCGAAGGACGTCTCGTTCACGCTGCTGACCGACAGCACCCGGACGTCGCTCTGGGAGTGGATGTCCTGGCTGCCGCACGTCCGTCGGTCCGGTGCCGACCAGCCGATGACGAGCATCGCGACGAACGCGGCGTCCACCGCCCGCGCGATCGCGGAGCTCGCCGCCCTCATCGAGGCGCGCAAGGAGGCCGGCATCGGGAAGAAGACCCCGCCGGCCGACGAGGTCGTCGTCGTCATGGACGGCGCCCGACGGCTCCGCGCCATGCCCTCGCTCGTGCAGGTGCTCAAGGAGGGCCCGTCCGTGGGCGTCTTCAGCATCTGCCTCGACCTCGACGAACGGCTGCTGCCCGAGGAGTGCGACGCGGTGGTCGTCGTGCGGGACGACCGGCTCCGCGTGACGCAGCAGCGCACCGAGCGGATCGACGACGCGCGGCCGGACCTGGTCGACCAGGACTGGCTCGAGTGGGTGGCGCGGTCGCTGTCACCGATCGTGGACGCGAGCCCCGACGTCGAGGACGGGGCGATCCCCTCGTCGTCGCGACTGCTCGACGTGCTCGGCCTCGAACCGCCCACGTCCGACGCGGTGCAGGCGCGCTGGCTGCTCGGCGGCCGGAGCACCACCGCCGTGGTCGGCGAGTCGATCGACGGCGCGTTCGCGATCGACCTGCGGAACGACGGACCGCACGGGCTGGTCGCCGGCACGACCGGCTCGGGCAAGTCGGAGCTGCTGCAGACGATCGTCGCGTCGCTCGCCGTCGCGAACCGTCCGGACGAGATGAACTTCGTGCTCGTCGACTACAAGGGCGGCGCGGCGTTCAAGGACTGCGTCGACCTGCCGCACACCGTCGGGATGGTCACCGACCTCGACACGCACCAGGTGGAGCGGGCGCTCGAGTCGCTCGGCGCGGAGCTCCGGACCCGCGAGCACGCCCTGGCCGAGGTGGGCGCGAAGGACCTCGAGGACTACCAGGACCTGCAGGCGAAGCGCGCCGGCACCGACCAGGCCGTCCCGAGCCTGCCCCGCCTGCTCATCGTGATCGACGAGTTCGCGTCGCTCGCCCGCGAGCTGCCCGACTTCGTCAAGGGCCTCGTCAACATCGCCCAACGCGGCCGGTCCCTCGGCATCCACCTCATCCTCGCCACGCAGCGACCGGGCGGCGTCGTCTCGCCGGAGATCCGGGCGAACACCAACCTCCGCATCGCCCTGCGGGTCACCGACCAGTCGGAGAGTCAGGACGTCATCGGCGCGAACGACGCGGCACGCATCGCCAAGAGCACGCCCGGTCGCGCCTACGTGCGGCTCGGCGCCGCCTCGCTCCTGCCCTTCCAGTCGGGTCGCGTGGGCGGACGCCGCCCAGGCAGCACCGGCCTGGAGGAACGCCCCGCGCTGGTCCGCGAGCTCACCTTCTCGTCGCTCAGCGAACCCGCCCCGCGTCCGGCCGCGGTCGAGGTCGCGACGAGCGACGTGGAGGTCACCGACCTGAGCGTGCTCGTCGGGTCGATCCGCGACGCGACCCGTGCCCTCGGGACGCCCGAGCAGCGGAAGCCCTGGTTGCCGCCGCTCGGCACGGTCGTCGGGCTCGACGACGTCGAGGCGACGGGCGCGGACCTCGGGCCGCTCGCGGTCGCGTGGGGCATCGAGGACCACCCGGCCGACCAGCGGCAGCGTCCCGCGGTGTTCGACCTCGACGAGGACGGCCACCTGTTCGTCATCGGCTCGCCCCGGTCCGGACGCAGCCAGACGCTGCGGACGCTCGCCGGAGCCCTGGCACTGCGGCTCGGCGTCGGGGACGTGCACATGTACGGCATCGACTGCGGGAACGGTGCGCTCCTCGCTCTCGGCGGACTGCCGCACTGCGGCGCCGTGGTCCAGCGGCACGAACCGGACCGGGTGTCCCGGCTGCTCGGCATCCTGCTCCGCACCGTCCAGGAGCGCCAGTCCGCGTTCGCAGCCGGCGGCTACTCGTCCATCGCCGAGCAGCGCTCCGACGAGCAGACCACGCCGCTGCCGCACGTCGTGGTGTTCCTCGACCAGTGGGAGAGCTTCACGGCGACCCTCGCGGACGCTGAGAACGGTGCGCTGCACGACGCCGTCCAGACCCTGCTGCGCGAAGGTGTCGGCGTCGGCGTGCACCTCGTCGTGTCCGGCGACCGGACCCTGACCTCCGGCCGCATGTCGAGCCAGGTGGAGCGGAAGCTGCTGCTCGCGCTGGCGGACCGCGGCGACTACAGCTACGAGGGCATCAACGGCAAGAAACTCCCCGAGGAGATCCCGCCGGGTCGCGGCTTCCGGAACGCCACCGCGACGGAGACGCAGGTCGCGGTGCTCCCGGGCGGCCTCGGCGGACGCGACCAGGCATCGGCGCTCCGGGACATCGGCGAGGAGGTCCGACGGCACGTGCGCCCCGGGACGACGAAGCCCTTCCGCATCGACGTGGTGCCGCGCACGATCGGCCTCGAGGACGCCCTCCGGCACCTGCCCGAGGAGCACGCCGTCCCGGGCCGGGTCGCCCTCGGCGTCGGCGGCGACGAGCTCACCCTCTCCACGCACGACTTCGTGCACGACACCCCGGTCTTCATCGTCGGCGGCAGCCCGCGGTCCGGCAAGAGCACCGCGCTGCTCGCGATGGCGCGGCACGTGCTGTCGACGGGCGGCGCCGTCGTCGCCGTGGCCCCGCGGGACTCCGCGCTCCGGTCGCTCGAGGGCACCCCGGGCGCCACCGTGGTCACCGACGGCACCATCGGCGCCGAGGGACTGTCGGCGCTCGTCGACGCCACCGCCGACCGGTTCACGCTCGTCCTCGTCGACGACGCCGAGGCGCTCAAGGAGACCCCGGCGGAGCCGGTCTTCCGATCGATCATGGAGTCCGACCGGGGCCGCTCGGTCGGACTGGTCATCGCCGGCGACGTCGAGGGCGTCGCGAGCGGGTTCCGCGGCTGGCAGGTCGACGCGAAGAAGGCTCGCCGCGGGATGCTGCTCGCGCCGCTCAGCACCGTGGACGGCGACCTGATCGGCACGAAGCTGTCGAAGAGCCTCGTGACGCAGGACCGGGTCGTCGGCCGGGCCCTGCTGAACGACGCCGACCAGACCCTTCGGCTCGTGCAGGTGCCGATCGGCTAGCGCTCGTCCACCAGCCCGACGACCGGCTCCGCCCGCAGGGTGTGGCCGCCGAACAGCACCGTGTCCCCGGGCTGCACGACGGTCCGCTGCGCCGGGGCGAGCATCGCCGCCGGGAAGCCCGGGCGACGCAGCTCGGCGCCGTTCGCGGACCCGGCGTCGAGCACCCAGAAGGACCCCTCGGCGCCGAAGCCGAACTCGAGGTGGGTGCGGCTCAACAGCCGGTCGGGGTCGTCGAGGGCGATGACGTGGTCGTGGTCGCCGTCCGGGTGGGCGCTCGCCGGGTCGCGGCCGATCAGCCCGGTGCCCGAGACCGTGACGCGCCGCTCGTCGTCGATGACGAGCACCGCGCCGGCACGCTGCCGTGCGGGACCGGCGTCACGCGCCACCGATGCGCCGCCGAGGGGTCGACCCGGCAGCCGGGCGACCGTCGCGCGCACGCGGTCAGCCGACGCGCGCGGGGCCGGCGGCGGGGTGATCACGGCACGGGCGAGCTCGCCGCGCTCGGCCATCCGGGCGAGGTCGGCCTCGGAGACGCGCTCGACGACGGGCTCCGGGGCGCGCCGGCGTCGGCGGCGGAGCGGCCAGAGACGCATCAGCGCAGGCCGTCCACGGGTGCGCTCGAGTCGAGGAGCTCGAACGTGTCGGTCACCGTCTCGAAGAGCTCGAGCAGGGGTTCGGCGAGGTCGGTGGCGGGGGACGAGACGCTCACCAGCGCGACCTGGCCGTCGGCGGGCACGAAGGTCTGCATGAGCACGACCTCGAGCGACCCCCGGTCGTCGGGCGCCTGCACGGTCGAGACACCCCAGGTACGGGGGACGCGACCGACGCGGGGGAGTTCGTGCACGTCGACGTGCATGCCGTCGTCACCGCCACCGAGGGCCGCGACGTGGTCGGTGAGGGCGCCGAGCGGGTCGTCGGCGTCGCCGGGCGCAGGGACGACGCTGACGGTCAGGGCTCCCGACACGACGCCGTCCTCGCTCGGCTCCGCGAAGGCCGCGCAGTACCGGGCGCCGCTGTCCCACGCCGAGCGGGCGAACCTGCGGAGCACCCGGACGATCTCGGTCCGGTGGTCCCAGAGCTCGCGGTGCTCGGCGATGCGCTCCTGCACGAGGGCGCTGATGCGGTCGTCACGACGGTCCGGGTCGACCGGCAGCTCGAACCAGGATCGAGGGACCGTGATGGCGAAGTGGTCGGCCGGCATGCCCGTTACCGTACCGCGCGGTACCGCGCGGCCGTCCGGCGCATCGCCCGGAGCAGCAGCGGACCCGGCAGGCGCAGCGCCCACCGCGGCACGAGCGCCCGGACACCGCGGACCAGCCGGACGACCCGGTGGAAGCGTCGCTGCTCGCGCGTCCCCCACGGGAAGCGGTACGCCGTCCGCACGGGCTCCGGCAGCATGCCCACGGTCACGACGCGCACGAGCGGCATCGCCGCCCGCACCCAGAGCGGTGCGAAGCGCGGATGCAGCAGGTCACGGACGACCCCGCGGGCGTCGTCGGTCACCTCGAGCCGCGCGAGCGCCGCCTCCCAGTACGCCTCGAACGCCTCGACGGACGCGGGCCACCGGTCCGCGGGGACCCGCAGCGCGGTGCCGATCGGGGCGTAGGCGTCGAGGACCGCCCGGGCACGCGCGGGATCGACGCGCTCGCCGAACAGCTCGTGCGCCCGCATCGCGGAGTCGTAGAGCGTCGCCGCCACCCAGAGCTGCCGGTCCACGTCATCGGCGCCGGCGACCGGCTGGTGCGCCCGGTCCACGAACGAGGCCGCGGTGGCAGCGTCCGTGTCGGAGCCGATGACGACGGCGTAGACGAACATCAGGGTGTGGGCCAGCCGCTGCTGCGGTCGTCGCGCGAAGTCCGAGTGCCGGCGCACCCCCGCCGCGACGACGGGGTCGGCGATCTGCAGCAGGATGGCGCGGCCGCCCGCTGCCACCGGCGTGCTGTCGGCGAGGAACCGACGCAGGTCGCGGTCGGCGACGCGACCGGGGGACGGCCTGGGCCCACGCCGCCGGTTCCGGACCGACGCGTCAGCGGCGGGCCGGCCGTGCCGAAGGGGAGAGGCGCGGCGCACGTCCGGCACCGTGCCTCCAGGCCGCCCCGTCGGGACGTCCACCCCGTCGCTCACGGTCGGGCCCGCCGGTCTCGTCGGCGCGCCACCGGCGCGAGGTCGACGGCGACCGCCGCGACCAGCGCGACCGCACCCGCGACGAGCGAGACCGTCAGGACGGTGCCGTCGATCGTGATGCCGGTCGTCGTGACGAGGAGCGTCGCGACGAGCCAGATCGCCGGCAGCGGCCAGAGCCGCGTGGGGGCACCGGCCACGACGCCCCCGACCACACCGACGAGCAGCAGCGGCAGCCAGCGGCCGACCGGCTCCGAACGGGCGACGAGGTTCGCTGCCGCGGCGACGAGCAGGAGTGCGGCGATCGTGATGAGCCGCACGGCACCGGGCATGCGGCGGACGCTGGCTCGGGCACGACGGAACACGGCCCGATCGTACGGGGTGCGGGTCAGAGCGGCTTCGTGCCGAGGTCGTTCCCGAGGTCCGGGCGGTCCTCGTCCTCGTGCTCCCACAGGTCGGGCGCACCCTCGCCGGGCGCACCGCCGGTCGGTCCGTCGTCCGTGCCGTCACCGGGCTGCGGCTCGACGGTCTCGCCGGCGACGGCGTCGTTCGTCACGGTCTCGAGGGACTCCTCGGCGTCGTCGGACTCGTACGGTCCGACGTGCTCGGTGTCCACGTCGTCGTCGCGGAACTCGTCGGTTCCGTCGTCGGGGGTGATGCCGGGGTCGCTCACTGCGCGCTCCTGTCGTGTCGGGCTTCCTGTCTACGCCGGCGGTCCTGCGGACGCGTCCGGTTCGCTCGGTGGACACCGTTCACCTGACGGTCACCTCCGGGACACGAGGGGGAGGCACACTCGCCGTGCTCGGGGGAGTGGAGCGCGGTCGCCGACGGGTGGTCGAGCGACCGCGCCTTCCCCCGCCCGGGCACGGGTCCTTCGCCGACCGCGTGTCAGACGCGCTCGAGCAGGTCCCGCGCCGCGACGTCGGCCAGGGCGAGCGTCCGGTACCCGGCGGACTCGAAGAACACCGTCACCCGGTCGTCCTCGGTGCTCATCACCGTGCCGCGACCCCACTCGGGGTGCTCGACCTCGGCGTCCGGCGGCCACTCGGCGTCGTGCGAGCCGTCCGCCGCGTGCGCCGACGCGGCGGAGCCCGAGGTGCAGGTGTCGCAGTTCCCGCACGGCTCCGGCAACTCGTCGCCGAAGTAGCCGAGCAGGAACTGCCGACGGCACTCGTCGGTCTCCGCGAAGCGCCGGATCATCGCGATCCGGGACTCCTCGATGCGTTCACGATCGGCTGCGCGCTCGGCCGCGGCGCGCGCGGCGGACTCCGCGGTGCCCGGGGCATCGGCAGCCCGTTCGAGGCCGTCCTGCGCATCGACGAGCACGCCGGCGTCGACGAGGGCGTTCGCCGCGCGTGCCGCCGTCCGCGCGGACAGGCCGCTCGCGGCGGCGACGTCCGAGCGAGGGAGGGGCGCACGGCCCGAACCGCTCGCCGGGACCGCCCCGTACACCGCGCGGAGCGATGCCGGACGCGGGCTGCCGGAGGCGAAGAACCGGCGCAGGCCGAGGTCCTCGGCGCGGTAGTGCATCGTCGCCAGGGCCGGCTGCCGGTCACGTCCCGCGCGGCCGATCTCCTGGTAGTACGCGTCCACCGACTCCGGCACGTCGGCGTGCACGACGAATCGGACCTCCGGCTTGTCGATCCCCATGCCGAACGCGCTCGTGGCGACGACCACGTCGATCGACCCGTCGAGGAACGCGTGGTGCACGGCCTCCCGGTCCCGGACCCGGAGCCCGGCGTGGTACGGCTGGGCGCGGCGGCCGCTCTCGACCAGTTCGTCGGCGTACACCAGGGTGTCGGCGCGGGTCGCGACGTAGACGATGCCGGCGCCCTCGAGCCCGACGACCTGCCGGACCAGGGCCTCCCGCTTCGCCTCGGCGTCCTCGTGCCGGACCACCTCGAGCCGCAGCTCCGGACGGTCGAACCCGGTCGCGAGGACGAACGGGTCCCGCATCCGGAGCCGTTCGACGATCTCGGCGCGCACCGGGGAGGACCCCGTCGCGGTCATGGCGAGCACCGGCGGGCGCCCGAGCCGCTCGACGACCTCGCCGAGCACGAGGTAGTCCGGCCGGAAGTCGTGCCCCCAGGAGGACACGCAGTGCGCCTCGTCGATCGTCACGAGGGCGACCCCGGCATGACGGAGGCGCTCGACCACGTCGTCCTTCGCGAGCTGCTCCGGAGCGAGGAAGACGTACCGGGCGCTCCCGTCCGCGACCGCGTCCCACGCCTCGTCGAGGTCCCGCCGGCCCCGGGTGGCGTTGATCGTCACCGCACGCGGGGCGTCCGGGTGGTCCTCGAGCCCGACGACCTGGTCCTCCTGCAAGGCGACGAGCGGCGAGACCACGACGACGGGGCCGTCCAGCGCGAGGGCGGCGACCTGGTAGATCGCCGACTTGCCCGACCCGGTGGGCATCACGGCGAGGGCGTCGCGCCCGGCGAGGACGGCGTCGACGACCGTCTCCTGTTCGGGGCGGAGGTGCCACCCGAAGACGTCGGTGGCGCGGGAGCGGAGTGCGGTTTCCATCCGGTACACCGTGCCGGGCGCTCGCTGAGGTCGCGTCCGGGGATGCGCGCACCGGACGTCCACGCAGCGGCGCTAGGCTGGCCGTCGGCCGTTGTCTCGACATCGAGCGACCCTCGATGTGGAGTGCGCGACCGGGAAACCGATGCCGATCGCACGAACCGTGCGGGAAGAAGAACAGCGTGGATCTTTTCGAGTATCAGGCCAGGGACCTCTTCGAGTCCTACGGCGTCCCCGTCCTCCAGGGGATCATCGCCGACACCCCGGAAGAGGCCAGGGCGGCCGCGGAGAAGATCGGCGGCGTGGTCGTCGTGAAGGCGCAGGTGAAGGTCGGCGGTCGCGGGAAGGCCGGCGGCGTGAAGGTCGCCAAGACCCCCGACGAGGCGTTCGAGCACGCCCAGGCGATCCTCGGCCTCGACATCAAGGGCCACACCGTCCAGCGCGTCATGGTCGCGCAGGGTGCCGACATCGCCGAGGAGTTCTACTTCTCGGTGCTCCTCGACCGCGCCAACCGCTCCTACCTGTCGCTCGTCAGCGTCGAGGGCGGCATGGAGATCGAGCAGCTCGCGGTCGAGAAGCCCGAGGCGCTCGCCCGCGTCGAGGTGAACCCGCTGACCGGCATCAACGACTCGGCCGCTGCGGACATCGCCCGTCAGGCCGGCTTCCCGGACGAGCTCGTCGACCAGGTCGCCGCCGTGTTCGTGAAGCTCTACGACGTCTTCGCCGGCGAGGACGCCACCCTCGTCGAGGTCAACCCCCTCGTCCGCACCGGCGACGGCCGGATCCTCGCGCTCGACGGCAAGGTCTCGCTCGACGAGAACGCCGACTTCCGCCACGAGGGGCACAAGCAGCTCGAGGACACCGCCAGCGAGGACCCGCTCGAGGCCAAGGCGAAGGCCCACGGTCTCAACTACGTGAAGCTCGACGGCCAGGTCGGCGTGATCGGCAACGGCGCGGGCCTCGTCATGTCGACGCTCGACGTCGTCGCGTACGCCGGTGAGCGCCACGGCGGCGTGAAGCCCGCCAACTTCCTCGACATCGGCGGCGGCGCCTCGGCCGAGGTCATGGCGAACGGCCTCGACGTCATCCTCGGGGACCCGCAGGTGAAGAGCGTCTTCGTGAACGTCTTCGGCGGCATCACCGCCTGCGACGCCGTCGCGAACGGCATCGTCGCCGCCCTCGGGATCCTCGGCGACGCGGCCACCAAGCCGCTCGTCGTGCGCCTCGACGGCAACAACGTGGAAGAGGGTCGCCGGATCCTGGCGGAGGCGGCACACCCGCTCGTCACCGTCGCCGCGACCATGGACGATGCGGCCGAGCAGGCCGCCGAGCTCGCCGCGGCCGCGGCGTAAGGAGCGCTCAGAACAATGTCGATCTTCCTCAACAAGGACTCCAAGGTCATCGTCCAGGGCATCACCGGCGGCGAGGGCACGAAGCACACCGCGCTCATGCTCAAGGCCGGCACGAACGTCGTCGGCGGCGTGAACGCCCGCAAGGCCGGCACGACCGTGACCCACGGCGACGTCGAACTGCCCGTCTTCGGCTCGGTGCGCGAGGCCATCGACACCACCGGTGCCGACGTCTCGATCGTCTTCGTCCCGCCGGCGTTCGCGAAGGACGCCGTGATGGAGGCCATCGACGCCGAGATCCCGCTCGTCGTCGTCATCACCGAGGGCATCCCCGTGCAGGACTCCGCGGAGTTCTGGGCGCACGCGAAGGCCCTCGGCGAGAAGACCCGCATCATCGGCCCGAACTGCCCCGGCATCATCACGCCCGGTGAGTCGCTCGTCGGCATCACCCCGGCGACGATCACCGGCAAGGGACCGATCGGCCTCGTCTCGAAGTCGGGCACCCTGACCTACCAGATGATGTACGAGCTCCGCGACCTGGGCTTCTCGACCGCCATCGGCATCGGCGGCGACCCGGTCATCGGCACGACGCACATCGACGCGCTCGCCGCGTTCGAGGCCGACCCCGAGACCGAGGCCATCGTCATGATCGGCGAGATCGGCGGCGACGCCGAGGAGCGCGCGGCCGACTACATCAAGGCGCACGTCACGAAGCCGGTCGTGGGCTACGTCGCGGGCTTCACCGCCCCCGAGGGCAAGACGATGGGCCACGCCGGCGCCATCGTGTCCGGCTCCGCCGGCACCGCCGAGGCGAAGAAGCAGGCGCTCGAGGCAGCGGGTGTGAAGGTCGGCAAGACGCCGTCCGAGACCGCCGCGCTGCTGCGCGAGGTGGTCGCCGCGAAGTAGCGGCTCACGTCCCGACCGCGGACTGCCGGGAGGCGCGGTGCCAGCCGGCACCGCGCCTCCCGTCGTCCCTGCCGGTAGCCTCCGGCCATGTCCGCCACCCGTCCGGAGCGTGCCCGTTCTGCGCGCCCGCCGCTCGCGCTGCCCTGGATCGTCACGGGCGCGGTGCTCGCCCTGGCGGGTGCGGTGGTGATCGCCGCACCGTTGCGCGCGTCCCGCACCGATCACGGGGTGCCGCTCTGGCTGCTCGCCGTCGCCCTGCTGCTCGCCGGCGCGTGGTTCGTCGCGTACGCCCTGCTCAGCCGCCCGCGGCGACCGGCCGACGCGCCACTCGACCCCGCCGCGAGCTCGATGCCGCGCAATCCGGCGATCTACGACCCCGCCGACTACGAGCCGCGCCCCGGGTACGTGACGGACGTGTCCGGGAGGACGGACTCGACCCCGATCACGGTCGTCATCGGCGCCGTCGCCGGGATGGTGTCGCTGTTCGTCGGAGGCCTCCTCCAGGTGGACCGGTGGGTCGCCTCCGGCGCCGCCGTGCTCATCGCGGTCGTGGCGGTCCAGCTGTGGACGCTCACCGGGCGTCGGCACCACTGACCGGCTGCGTTCAGACCCGGTCGGGGACGGGCGGGGCGGCTGCGATGACCGCGACGACGCCGGTCGGCCAAGCCGCACGGATCTGCCGGTCGTTGCCGGCGCCGTCGATGTTGGCGTCCGAGAGCGAGGCCCCGCCGTCCGGGAGGTGCAGGAAGTCGTCGGCGGTGTAGGTGCCGGTCACCTTGGGGGCGACGCCGAGCTCGACGGCCACCCGGTGCAGCCACAGGTCGTCGGCGGTCGGGGCAACGGCGAGGAACTCGGCCTCGCGGTCGCGGAGCGCCTCGAGCATCGCCGGGACGATCACGTGCCCCCAGTTCCCGGTCGCGAGGTGCCGGGGTGACGATTCGCCGCGACGGACCGCTCCCCAGCCGGCGTACGGTGCGATCCGGCCCTCGGCATCCGTCCGGACCGCGCGGGCGCGGTGGGCCGTGTTGGTGCTCGGGTCCGTGGCGTGCGCAGCGAGGAGCGTCTCGAGCCAGTCCACGGGGTACATCAGGTCGTCGTCCGCGGTGACGAGCGGCGCGACGTGGTGATCGATCGACTGCACGTACGGGTAGTACTTCTTGTGCGGCTTCAGGTCGGCGGTCGGGTTGACCTCGAGCCCGCGGGCGATCAGACGGCGCAGGCCTGGGGTCGGGTGGGACACGAGGTCGAGGTCGTCGAGCCAGAGCACGAGGCGCCCCGGCCGGACCGTTCCGGCCGCGATGCTCTCGAGCGTCAGGTGGACGAGGCGGAGGCGGCGACCGTAGCTCGTCAGGCTCACCGTCGTGCCCCCCGGCGCCGTGACCGGTGCCGGCGACCAGCGGTTCCGGCAGGCCAGGCGCAGCATGCGGGCTGCCTTGCGGATTCGCAGTCGTGGTCCATTGAACATGCAGGTATGTTACATACGCAATATCTTCACCGCAAGCACGTGCTCGCGTGCTTGCCGTGCTCGCCGCGCGGCACCGCCGGGTATCGGCCGTCGGGACGTATCCTCGCTGCGATGAACCGCCTGGGAACCGCACTGCTCGCCGCGATCGAGGCGGTCGTGACGGTCGGCGTCGGCCTCGGGATCGCCCTCGTGCCGCTCACGCTGCTCTGGGGCTTCGAGTACGGCCTCCAGGTCGACTGGGACGTCTTCTGGAAGGCCGCGGGGAGCGTCTGGCTCGTCGGGCACGGCGTCGACGTGTCGTTCGTCCTCGGTGCCGCGGCGGCGAAGTCGTCCGGGGTCAGCGGAGCCGCGGACCCCATCCACGTCACGCTCGCCGCGCTCGGGTTCGCGATCGTCACGACGTGGCTCGGCGGACGGGCCGGCCGACGGTTCGCCGAGACCGAGCACCGCACGACGGGGCTCCTGGTCGGGACGGCCGTGGTCGCACTGCTCGGCCTCGCCGTCGCGCTGAGTGCGCGGTCCGCGGCGATCGACCCGACGGTCTGGCAGGCGATCGTGCTGCCCGCGCTCTGGTTCGCGATCCCGGCGCTCGTCACGTCGGAGGTCTGTCGCCGCCGCCGCGGACTGCCGGCCGACGTGGTCACGCAGCGCGTGGTGGACCTGGTCGACCGGGTCCCCGACGTCTGGCGCGCGGTGGCGGCGTTCGGACTCCGCGCCGGGACGGCCGCGACCGCCGCAGTCGTCGCGGTGGCGGGAATCGTGGTGGCCTTCCTGCTCTTCGGGTCCTTCGCCGAGGTGATCTCGCTGTACGAGCGGTCGCACGCCGGGGTGGTCGGCGGCATCGCCCTGACGGTCGGGCAGCTCGCGGTGCTGCCGGACCTCGTCGGCTGGGCGACGGCCTGGCTCGTCGGGCCCGGGTTCGCGATCGGGACCGGGTCCAGCGTCTCGCCGATCGGCACCACGCTCGGTCCCATCCCCGGCATCCCGGTCTTCGGCGCCCTGCCAGCGTCGGGCCACACGTTCGGACTGGTCTGGGTGCTCGTCCCCGTGATCGCCGGGTTCGCCGTCGGCGGTCTGCTCCGCCCGCGGCTCGTCCAGGGGCTCGGCACCGCGAACTCGGCGCTGCACCGGGCCCTCGGCGGCGTCGCGGCCGGCGTCGTGGCGGGAGTCCTCACCGGCGCGGTCGCCTGGCTCACCTCCGGTTCGTTCGGCCCGGGACGGCTGGCGGACGTCGGACCGCACGCCCTCGTCGTCGGCGCGTTCGCGGCGCTCGAGGTCGGCGTGCCCGCCGTCGTGGCGCTCGCGGCCGGGAGCGACCTCGTCCGGATGCCCGACCGCGGTTGGACGCGGGAGCGCTGGCACGAGGCGCACGACGAACCGGACACCGCGGACCGCGACGGGTCGCTCGTCGCCGACCTCGACCAGGCGGGTGCCGGGCGGACCACCGACGTGCACCGCTTCGTCGTCGAGGAGACCCACGGCCGCCCGAGCGCGACCGACGCCGACGGCACCGGCAGCACTACCGGCACCGGCGGCACCGACGGCACCGGCGGTACCGGCGGCACCGACGACGTCGTCCTGCCGCACTCCGGCGCGGAGCGACGTGCCGACCAGCCGACCGAACCGGTCCACGACACCGAGGCCGAGGTCGCCCTCCCCGACTGGGCCCGCACCGACGCCGTGGCCGCCGCACGGGTCGCCGACCCCCGCGGGACCGAGCCCTCGACGTCGGCTGCACGCGGGGGCGTCGGCTCGATCCGGGACCGCCTGCGCGGCGCGGCGGACGGCGTCCGGGAACGGGCCGGCGAACTCCGCGACCGGGTGACCGGTGCCGACGCCGAACGGGATCGACCCACCGGAGACGGAGCAGCCCCGGACGCTCCGCTGCCGACGGCGCCGGGCACCGAGGCGCAGCCGGCGTTCCCGTGGAGCACCGAGGAGTTCGTCGCCGGCCGGGACGAGCCCGACGCCGAGGAGGAGCACGCCCCCGTCGCTGCCCCGCCCGCCCCGGGCTCCGTCTCGCGGTGGGACGCCACCGACCAGATCCCCGAGGACGAACTGCCGTGGTGGCGACGCCCCAAGGACGACCGCTAGCCACCCACGGCCCCGGTAGGGTTGTCACCGTGCTCGAACTGGTCGTCCTGATCTCCGGTACCGGCTCGAACCTCCGGGCCCTGCTCGACGCGACCCTCGACGCCGAGTACCCCGCCCGCGTCGTCGCCATCGGCGCCGATCGCGACGCCGAGGGGCTCGGCCTCGGCGAGGAGTACTCGATCCCGACCTTCACGGTGCCGTTCTCCCGGTTCGACTCGCGGGAGGACTGGGGCCGCGAACTCGCCGCCCAGATCCGCCCGTGGTCGCCCGACCTGCTGGTGCTGTCCGGCCTGATGCGTCTGCTGCCGCCCGCGGTCGTGTCGGAGTTCGGTCCCGCGATCATCAACACCCACCCGGCGTACCTGCCCGAGTTCCCCGGCGCCCACGGCGTGCGGGACGCCCTCGCGGCCGGGGTCGAGCAGACCGGTGCGAGCGTCATCCAGGTCGACGACGGCGTCGACAGCGGCCCGATCCTCGCGCAGGAGCGCATCCCCGTGCTCCCTGGCGACTCCGAGTCGACGCTGCACGACCGCATCAAGCCGGTCGAGCGCCGCCTGCTCATCCAGACCATCCTCGACATCGCCAACGGCACCACCGACCTGAAGGGCACCCCGAGCGCATGAGCGTGCACGCAGCCGACCCCAGCCTGTACCGCGACCGGGACCTCGTCCCCGTGCGACGGGCGCTCATCTCGGTGAGCGACAAGTCCGGCCTGCTCGAGCTCGCCGGGGCCCTCGCCGACGCCGGCGTCGAGATCGTGTCGACCGGTTCGACGGCGCAGACGATCCGCGACGCCGGCTACGCCGTCACCGACGTGTCGAGCGTGACGGGCTTCCCGGAGTCCCTCGACGGCCGCGTGAAGACCCTGCACCCGTCCGTGCACGCCGGCCTCCTCGCCGACCTGCGCCTCGAGTCGCACGAGCAGCAGCTCGCCGACCTCGGCATCGAGCCGTTCGAGCTCGTGGTCGTCAACCTGTACCCGTTCGTCGAGACGGTGGCCTCGGGTGCCGACACCGCGACCGTGGTCGAGAACGTCGACATCGGCGGCCCGGCGATGGTCCGTGCGTCCGCGAAGAACCACCCGAACGTCGCGATCGTGGTCTCGCCGTCCTCCTACGCCGAGGTCGTCGAGGCCGTCCGCGCGGGCGGGACGACCCTCGAGCTGCGGAAGCGCCTCGCCGCCCAGGCCTTCGCCCACACCGCGGCGTACGACACCGCCGTCGCCGGGTACTTCCAGAGCGACGTCGTCGCGGCGGACGCAGCGGCACCGACGACGGCCGGCGAGATCGAGACGCCCGGCACGTTCGACGAGCGGCTGACGTTCAGCGCCGACCTCGCCGCGACCCTCCGGTACGGCGAGAACGCCCACCAGGCCGCGGCGCTGTACACGAGCCCGGACGGCACCGGCATCGCCCAGGCGACGCAGCTGCACGGCAAGGAGATGTCGTACAACAACTACGTCGACGCCGACGCCGCCGTCCGTGCCGCGTACGACTTCGCCGAGCCCGCGGTCGCGGTCATCAAGCACGCGAACCCGTGCGGCATCGCCATCGCCCCGGCCGACGCCGCCGACCCGATCGCCGCCGCACACGCGGCCGCGCACGCCTGCGACCCGCTCTCGGCGTTCGGCGGGGTCATCGCCGCGAACCGCCCGGTCACGGTCGGCATGGCCGAGACCGTGAAGGACATCTTCACCGAGGTCGTCGTCGCGCCGGCGTTCGACCCCGAGGCGATCGAGATCCTGTCCCGCAAGAAGAACATCCGGCTGCTCACCCTGCCGACCGACTTCGCGCTCGCCCAGCGGGAGGTCAAGCAGATCTCCGGCGGGTTCCTCGTGCAGGACGCCGACCGCTTCACAGCGTTCGACCAGTCCACGTGGACCCTGGTGGCGGGCGAGCCGGCCGACGACCAGACCCTCGCGGACCTCGCGTTCGCGTGGAAGGCCAGCCGGGCCGTGAAGTCGAACGCGATCCTCCTGGCGAACCAGGGCGCGAGCGTCGGTGTCGGCATGGGCCAGGTGAACCGGGTCGACTCGTGCCACCTCGCGGTGGACCGGGCCGGCGACCGCGCAGCCGGGTCCGTCGCGGCGTCCGACGCGTTCTTCCCGTTCGCGGACGGCCTGCAGGTCCTCCTCGATGCGGGCGTCCGCGCCGTCGCCCAGCCCGGCGGCAGCGTCCGGGACGACGAGGTCATCGCCGCGGCGAAGGCGGCCGGCGTGACGATGTACTTCACGGGCGAGCGACACTTCTTCCACTGATTCGAGGAAAGTGGTTGCGCGCTGTGAGTTCCTCTGAATAGTCTGTAAGGCTCCGCGACAGGCACGCCGACGACCTCCAACCGGTCGGCGGCACCGCGGACACAACGGTGACGAAGACGACGACTGGAGTGACGATGAACACGACGACCGGAACCGTGGCGACGGCTGCCCGTACGGGTCTCGTGCTCTTCGTGGGGACCGCTCCCGACGCACGACCGTTCGGCGACACTCGCGGCACTCGGCCGCGTCCCGCCGACGCGGCCGTCGCGCCGTACCCCTACCGGGGTGCGCCCGCCGTCACGGCACCGCTGTCCGCGTAGGGCTGCATCCCACAGCCAGCGACGAGCCGTCGGCTCCGACCGACGACGACGAGCACGCGACGAGCCGCCGCGACCACCGCGACGGCGACGAGCACGGGCCCACGCGAGCCCACGCCTGAACCCGGGGGACGACTGTCTCCCGGCGCACTCCGACCGAACCGACGCCGCTGACCAGCGGCGGCGGGCGACCGCGACGAGGGCCGAGCACGTCCCACCGGGGCGAGCACGGCACCGGACGCGACCGACCCGCTCGGCCGACGACCACCACGCAACGGACACCGAGCCTCCAGACCGATGGCTGCGACAGCAGCGACCGGCCTCGGAGCCCCGGCACGACGCACGAGGACCAGGCCCCATGTCCAAGACGCCAGACCAGGCGCGCCCGTCCACCGACCGCCCCTCGACCGTCCGCGCGATCGCGCGGATCTACCCCTACGTGAAGCCCTACCAGGGCCGGCTCATCGGCGGCATGTTCGCCGCCATGGGCGCCTCCCTGGTCGCGCTCGCGATCCCCTACGTCCTGCAGTGGCTCGTCGACGGCCCGCTGTCCTCCAAGGACTCCGCACAGATCTGGCCGGCGGGCCTGGGCGTGCTCGCCCTCGGCGTGCTCGAGGCGTTCTTCATCGCCTCGCGCCGTCGGATGGTGATGCGCCCCTCGACCCGCATCGAGACGAGCATGCGGAACGCGCTGTACGCGAAGCTGCAGGACCTGCCGGTCGCGTTCCACGACCGGTGGGAGTCCGGGCAGCTGCTCTCCCGCTCCGTCTCCGACCTGTCGCTGATCCGTCGCTGGCTGGCGTTCGGTGTGGTCCTGCTCGTCGTGAACATCGTCACGATCGTCGTCGGCTTCGTCGTGCTGTTCACCTTCGGGTGGCTGCTCGGGTTGGTCTTCCTGGTCGCGTCGATCCCGCTGTGGATCAACGGGCTGCTGTTCGAGCGTCGGTACTCCGTCGTCGCGCGCCGCAGTCAGGACCAGGTCGGCGACCTCGCCACGAGCGTCGAGCAGTCGGTGCACGGCATCCGCGTGCTCAAGGCGTTCGGGCGCGGCCGGTACAAGCTCGACGAGTTCAGCGAGCAGGCCGAGGCGCTGCGCGGCACCGAGATCGAGAAGGCCAAGGCGATCGCGGGCATCTGGCTCTGGCTGCTGCTGGTGCCGGACGTCGCGTTCGCGCTGTGCCTGCTCGCGGGCATCTACCTCGCCAGCCAGGGTGAGCTCTCCGTCGGCCAGCTGTTCGCGTTCTTCGCGACGGCCACGGTGCTGCGGTTCCCGATCGAGTCGATCGGCTTCCTGCTCTCGATGACCTTCGACACGCGCACGGCGGTCGACCGGTTCTTCGAGGTCATGGACTCCGAGAACACCATCACCGACCCGGAGCACCCGCAGACGATCGCCGAGCCGCACGGTGCGCTGTCGTTCAACGGCGTGCACTTCCGGTACCAGGACTCGCCGGCGCAGTACGCCGACCTGATCAACGGGGTGGAGTTGCAGCTCCACCCGGGCGAGACGATGGCGCTCGTCGGCCTGACCGGCTGCGGCAAGACCACGCTGCTGTCGCTCGTGCCCCGGCTCTACGACGTCACGGGCGGCTCCGTCACGATCGACGGCGTCGACATCCGGTCCCTCACCCGTGAGGAACTGCGTCGGCACGTCGGCGTGGCCTTCGAGGACGCCACCCTTTTCTCGACGACCGTGCGGGACAACGTCCTGCTCGGGCGTCCGGACCTGCAGGGCGACGAGGCCGAGGCGGTCATGCGCGAGGCGCTCGAGATCGCGCAGGCGTCGTTCGTCGACGACCTGCCGGACGGCGTCGACACGCGCGTCGGGGAAGAGGGACTGTCCCTGTCCGGTGGGCAGCGGCAGCGCCTGGCGCTCGCTCGGGCGATCGCCGCGCGGCCGTCGGTGCTCGTCCTCGACGACCCGTTGTCCGCGCTCGACGTCGACACCGAGGCGCGGGTCGAGGCCGGCCTGCGCCGGGTCCTCGCCGAGACCACGTCGCTGATCGTGGCGCACCGTCCGTCCACCGTGACGCTCGCCGACCGGGTGGCGCTCATGGAGAACGGCGTCGTCACCGCCGTCGGCACCCACTCGGAGCTGATGGCGACCAACGACCACTACCGCTACGTCATCTCCTCGCTCGACGAGGACGACGCCACCGCACGAGAGGAGGCGATGGCATGACCCAGCAGACCGACCAGAACCTGCCTGGAGGCACGGCTTCCGTCGACGAGACCGCCGAGGCCTCGCAGACTGCCGCGCCCGTCACCGCATCGATCACCACGCTGGGCGTGCGCGGTGAGGAGCGCGAGGACTTCACCAAGGCGGAGAGCAAGCGCCTGCGGCGCCGCTCCCTCGCCCTGCTCGGCTCCCTCGCCGCACCGCTCAAGCTCCGGCTCGTGCTGCTCGGCGTCGTCGTCGTGGTCTCCACCGCTGGGACCGTCGCCGGGCCGGCACTGATCGCGTGGGGCATCGACAACGCCCTGCCGGCGGTGCTCGACCGGAACGACTGGGTGCCGGCGTTCGGCGTCGTCGCGACGTACATCGTCGTCGCGGTCCTCGGCGCGGTCCTCACCGCCTGGTACACCGTGCTCGCGGCGCGGATCAGCCAGGCGATCCTGTTCGACCTGCGCAAGCGGGTGTTCCTGCACACGCAGCGGCTCTCGCTGGAGTTCCACGAGACCTACACGTCCGGCCGGATCATCTCCCGCCAGACGAGTGACCTCGACTCCATCCGCGAGCTGCTCGACTCCGGTCTGAACCAGCTCATCCAGGGCGTGCTGTACATGGTGTTCACCGCCATCGCCCTCGTGGCGCTCGACCCGACGTCCGGGCTCGTGCTGGCGGTGTCGCTCGTGCCGCTGTGGTTCCTGATCCGCTGGTTCCAGACGAACTCGCAGACGCTGTTCCGTGCCACCCGCGTGACCTCGGCCCGTGTCATCGTGCACTTCGTCGAGACCATGACGGGCATCCGCGCGGTGCAGGCCTTCCGGAAGGAGTCCCGCAACCGCGACGAGTACGGCGGCTACGTCGAGGACTACCGCGTCGCGAACACGAAGGTGTTCAACCTGTTCGGGACGTTCGACCCGGTGCTCGTGCTGATCGGCAACGTGACGCTCGCCGCGGTCGTCGTGGTCGGCGGGTTCCGCATCGTCGGCGGGACGCTCGAGGTCGGTGCGCTGCTCGCGGTCGCCCTGTACGCCAAGCGCTTCTTCGACCCGGCGCAGGAACTCGCGATGTTCTACAACGGGTACCAGTCCGCTTCGGCTGCGATGGAGAAGATCTCCGGCGTGCTCGAGGAGCGGCCGAGCGTGCCGGACCCCGCGAAGCCGGTGAAGCTGCCGGACGCGACCGGGCGGATGGACTTCGACGACGTCGTGTTCGCGTACAACAAGGGCAAGGTCGTGCTCCCCGAGTTCGACCTGCACATCCCGGCGGGGCAGACCATCGCGCTCGTCGGGTCCACCGGTGCCGGCAAGTCGACGCTCGCCAAGCTCATGGCGCGGTTCTACGACCCGTCGCAGGGCTCGGTCAAGCTCGACGGCGTGGACCTGCGGGAGCTCGACCCGAAGGACATGCGCCGCGCGATCGTCATGGTCACGCAGGAGGCCTACCTGTTCTCCGGCACGGTCGCGGACAACATCGCGCTCGGCAAGCCGGGGGCGTCGCGTGACGAGATCGAGGCGGCGGCGAAGGCCGTCGGCGCGCACGAGTTCATCATGGCGCTGCCCGACGGGTACGACACCGACGTGAACAAGCGCGGCGGGCGGGTGTCGGCCGGGCAGCGGCAGCTCCTGTCGTTCGCCCGGGCGTTCATCGCGGACCCGAAGGTGCTCATCCTCGACGAGGCCACGGCGTCGCTCGACATCCCGTCCGAGCGGCTCGTGCAGGAGGGCCTCGAGACGCTCCTCGCCGACCGGACCGCGGTGATCATCGCGCACCGGCTGTCGACCGTCGCGATCGCCCACCGGGTGCTCGTGATGGAGTACGGACGCATCGTCGAGGACGGCACCCCGGACGACCTGATCGCCGGGACCGGGCGGTTCGCCCAGCTCCACGCGGCCTGGCGCGACTCGCTCGTGTAGCGGCCGGACGACGAACCACGAATCCGACGTTGAACCACGCACTCGCGCTGGTTCCACGTCGGATCCGTGGTTCCACGTGGTTGGCTTGACCCATGAGCGACGACAGCGTGCAGCCCGGCGGCGTGGCCCTGCGCGACCCCTTCTACGGGGCACCCTTCACCGAGGCCGTCCGACGGTTCTGGCGGAAGTACACCGTGTTCACCGGGCGGGCGTCCCGCGCCGAGTTCTGGTGGTGGTGGATCACGTCGTTCGCCGTCGGCCTGGTGCTGCAGCTCGTGCCGCAGGCGTTCACACCCGACACCCCGATGCTCGAGAACCCCGTGGGCTCGTACCTCTTCGTGCTGTGGGGCCTCGCGACGCTGATCGGCTCGCTCGCCCTCGGCGCCCGACGGCTGCACGACGCGAACCTGTCCGGCTTCTGGCAGTTCCTGCACGTGCTCGTCGGCATCGGCTCGCTCGTGCTCTTCGTGATGTTCCTGCTCCCGACGAACCCGAAGGGCGCACGCTTCGACGCGTGACGACCGGTCAGAACGGATCGTCCGCATCCGTGGACGGCGACCAGCGCGCACGGCGCATGTCGATCCTCCAGGCCGTCGCCCCCTGCACGAGCGGCGTGCCCTCGGCACGGTAGTGCTCGTGCGCCTGAGCCTCGTGGTGCACCGGAGGCAGCCCGCCGGACCGCACCACCCGCCACCACGGCAGGTCGGCGCCCTCGTGCGCCATCACCTTGCCGACCGCGCGCGAGGCACGGGAGCCGAGCGCAGCGGCGACGTCCCCGTACGTCATCACGCGACCGGGCGGGATGAGCCGGACGACCTCGGCGACCGCGGCACCGAAGTCCGGGGCGTCGTCCGGCACTACAGCTGCAGGACCGCGAAGTGGTCGCCGTACTGGGTCTCGCGGACGACCTCGAACCCGACCGCCCGGAAGAACGCCTCGGGGCTGTCGTCCCCACCGGGCTCGTAGACCACGGTGAGGCGTTCGAGACCACGGCTCCGGGCCTCGTCCGCCAGCCCGTGCACCGCGAAGCGGCCGACACCGCGGCCCTGCGCCGTCGCCGAGACGTTCACCCGCCAGATGGCGCTGCGGAGTTCCTCCTCCGAGTTGTCCTCGTCGAAGGTGCCGATGATCATGCCGACGACCTCGTCGCCGTCGAGCACGACCCGGGTCCACGCGGAGCTCGGCTTCACGTCGGACTCTGCGACGCCGTACGTCGTCGGCTGCACGAACTGTTCCTGCCCGGGCTTGAGCGTCAGGGAGTTCGCCGCCGCAGCGGTCGACGCGGAGAGTTCTACGAGGCGGAGGTCCGTCATGCCGCTCAGGCTATCCGTGCGACCCGTGCGGGGGCCAGTGAGGCGGCGAGAACGTCACCGCACCGTTGCCCGGGCCGGGTGCGCGGTATGGTCGCGGCATGGCAGAACATCGGCGCGGGGCGAACCTCCCGTCGATCGGCGGGTTCAACCGCACCGTCGTGTTGGACGCGGTGCGGCGCTCGCCCGACGGACTCAGCCGCGTGGAACTCGCATCGCGGACCGGCCTCAGCGCCCAGACCGTGTCGAACGTCACGCGGTTCCTCATCGAGGCGGGGATGATCGCCGCGTCCGGCACGATCGTGTCCGGGCGCGGCAAGCCCCGGACCATCCTGCGACTCGAGGCCGGGAGCCGCTACGCCGTCGGCGTGCACGTCGACCCGGCCGTCGTCACCTACGTCCTGCTCGACCTCGCCGGGACCGTCGTCGCGTCCACCACCACCTCGACCCCGACCGCGGACGACCCGTCCGAGGTGGTCCGGACCATCGCGACCGCGATCGACGGGCTCGTCCGCGACGCCGAGGTGGACATGGACGCGGTCCTCGGCGTGGGCATCGCGAGCCCGGGTCCGATCGACGTCGACGCCGGCGTGGTGCTCGACCCGCCGTTCCTCCCCCGGTGGCGGGACGTCCCGCTCCGCGACGCGCTCGCCGACGCGACGGGCTACCCGGTGCTCCTCGAGAAGGACGTCACGGCGGCCGTCGTCGGCGAGATGTTCCTGGCGGGGGAGTCGTCCGCGCGGAACTTCGCCTTCGTCTACTTCGGGACGGGCTTCGGCGTCGGACTCGTCGTCGACCACGAACCGGTGCGCGGCGTCGGGTCGAACGCGGGGGACGCCGGGCACATCATGGTCGACCAGGGCGCCCTCGCCGGGACGCCGGACGGTTCGGGCACCCGCGGCGAGGTCGGCGCGGCCGTCGCCCCGGACCGACTCGTGCAGATCGGGCAGGCCCGTGGGCTGTCGCTCGGCGGGGAGCCCGCGGACGTCGCCGCCGTGGACCGCGCCTGGGACGCCCTGGCCGCGGCGATCGACGCCGGGGACCCCGTCGCGATCGGACTGGCGGAGGACGCCGGCACGGTCATGGGCAACGCGGTCGTGCTCATCGTGAACCTGCTCGACATCGACCGCGTGGTGTTCGGCGGTCCGTTCTGGTCCCGCGTCGCGAGCGCGGCACTGCCGGCAGCCCGGGCCGCGATCGTCGGCTCGCCCCTGCTCGTGCCGAAGCACCCGGTCGTCGTGGACGAGAGCGACCGGGGTGCGGACGTCGCCGCCGTCGGGGCGGCGTGCCTCGTGCTCGACGCGGCGCTGTCGCCGCGGGCCAGCGCGCTCCTCATCCGGCGCTGACCGACGGGTGAGCCGTGACGCGCTCGCGCGTCGCGGTCTCGCGTCGCTTCGTGAGCAGCAATGGTCGGGTCCGTCGCGTCCACCCGACCATTCCTGCTCACCGACCGGCGGGCTTGGGGCGACCACGGTCGGACTGGAGGCGCGGGGCGGGTCCGCACCGTGCCTCCAGTCCGACGTCGGTCGCGTCCAGTGCCCGCGACACCTGTCGTTCACCTGGCCGCCACCGTCCGGACGCCCGGGTGCTGAACAGTCGTGCAGGTCCCCGCTGCCTCCCTGAGAAGGACCCCGCATGCATCCCCGTGCTCCGCGCCCCGCGCTGCGCCTCGCCGCGACCCTGGCCGCCGGCCTCGTCGTCGCGGCCGGCGTCCTGACGACGACGCCGGCCTCCGCCGCCGTCGGTGACGACGACCCGAGCGTCGGCGCCGCCGCCGCGAACGGGCTCGTGATCAACGAGGTCGAGTCGAACGGCGACGACACCGACTGGGTCGAACTCAAGAACACCTCGTCGGACGCCATCGACCTGACCGGGTACGCGTTCCTCGACGACGACAGCTCGCACGAGGCGTACGTGCTCCCCGAGGGGTCGACGATCGCCGCGGGCGGGTACTTCGTCATCGACGAGCTGACCGCGACCGCACCCGGCTTCGACTTCGGGCTCGGCGGAGCGGACACCGCCCGGGTGTACGACCCGGCGGGCGACCTCGTGCTCCGGTACTCCTGGACGGCGCACGCCGCGGTCACCTACGGGCGTTGCCCGGACGGGACCGGTGCCCTGGTGGACACCACCGCGTCGACGAAGGGTGCGGCGAACGACTGCTCCTCCCCGGTCCGCCTCAACGAGATCGAGTCCGACGGGGGCACCCCGGGCGACTGGGTCGAGCTGACCAACGTCGGCACGACCCCGGTGGACCTCGGCGGCTACGTCCTGAAGGACAGCGAGGACGACCACGAGTACACGATCCCGGCGGGCCGGACCGTCGCGCCCGGTGGCTTCACCGTGCTCGACGAGGCGGACTTCGTCTTCGGGCTCGGGAAGGCTGACTCGGCGCGGCTCTTCGACCCGCAGGGCCAGCGCGTGGACTCGTACTCCTGGACCGCGCACGCCGCCACGACGTACGGCCGGAACCCGGACGGCACCGGCGCCTTCGCCGAAACCTCGGAGCCGACCAAGGGCGCAGCGAACCGGTTCGCCGGCGTCGTCACTGCCGAGGCGTGGCCGGGCGGCCCGGACGAGCGGGTGCTCGACGACACGGACACCTTCACGGGCGACCTGAGCGGCCTGGACTGGACGACGTCGAAGGACTCCACGGACGGACAGCTCTGGGGCGTGCAGAACGGTGACGGCCTGCTCTACCGCATCGTCCCGGACGGTGCGGGCGGTTGGGCGCCGTCGAACGCCGCGGGCACCGAGCTGCACTACGCGGACGGTTCCGGCACGCCCGACGCCGAGGGCGTGACCGTCACCTCGGACGACCCGGGGGCGGTCTACGTGTCGACCGAGCGGAACAACGACGTGTCCTCCGTCAGCCGGCCGGCGGTCCTGCGGTTCGCCACGACCGACGGTTCGCAGCGGACGCTGAACGCCACCGACGAGTGGAACCTCGCGGCCGACTTCCCCGGACTCGGTGCGAACTCCGGGCTCGAGGGCGTCACGTGGATCCCGGACTCCTGGCTCACCGCCCACGGCCTCGCGGACGAGCACACCGGCGCGACCTACGCGCCGTCCACGTACCCCGGTCACGGCGACGGGCTGTTCTTCGTCGGTGTCGAGGGGACCGCGAGCGTCTACGCCTACGCCCTGATGGACGACGGTTCGTTCCAGCGCGTCGCCACGATCGCGACCCCGTTCTCCGTCGTCGCGGACGTCCAGTTCGACCCGACGCTCGACGCGCTCTGGGTGGTCTGCGACGACGAGTGCTCCGGGCGGACGGCGCTGTTCGACGTGACCGATGGTGCGTTCGAGGCGACGACCGTGTACGAGGCGCCGTCGGCGGCCGACCGGACCCTGGCCAACGAGGGGTTCGCGATCTCCGGCGTGTGCACGAGCGGGTCGCGGGCGACGTTCTACGCGGACGACAACGACACGGACGGGTTCTCGCTCCGCACGGGGACGTACCCGTGCGACGCGTCGACGCCGGGCGATGGTGGAACGCCGGGCGACGGCGGCACGACCCCGACCCCGGGTGACGGTGGCACGACCCCGGCCCCGGGCGACGGTGGCACCACCCCCGCCCCGACCCCTGGCGGCGGCTCGACGCCCGCACCGACCCCGACCGTCCCCGTACCGACCGCCCCGGTGCCGCCCGTGGAGTCGACGCTGACGGACGCGAACCGCGGTTCGGTGTCCGCGCCGTCCTCGGCCCGCCCGGGGGAGACGATCACGATCACGGTCGGCACGCAGTACGCGGGCGACGGGGTGAACGTGTGGATGTTCTCGACGCCGACGCTGCTGGGGACGGTGACCGTCGCGGCCGACGGCACGGTGCGGGCGACGATCCCGGCGGATGCTCCGGCCGGGACGCACCGGATCGTGGTGACCGCGGCGGACGGGACGGTCCTGGGGTGGACGACCATCCGCATCGACCCGGCGACCGGTCAGTTGGCGTTCACCGGTGCCGAGGGGCTCGGCGCCGGCACGGTGGCCGCGTTCCTGCTCCTCGCGGCCGGCGCGGGTGTGCTGATCGTGCGCCGACGCCGGGGAACCCGTCCCACGGCGTGACCGACTGAGCCGGGATGGTCGGGTTCGCGGCGCGGACCCGACCATCCCTCAGCTGGCGTCGGTAGGCAGGGAACATGCATCCTGAGACGACGGCACGTCCGCCGGTCGGCGTGCCGTGGCACGGCGTGACGTTCGCTGCGGCGTTCCCCCGCTTCTTCCGCGGCTTCCGCACGTTCCACGGCCGTGCCGCCCGGGCCGAGTTCTGGTGGTGGGGGCTCTGGTGGTTGATCATCGGGCAGGCGGTGCAGATCCCCTGGGCGATCGGCATCATCACCTTCCGGCCCGCTCCGGTGGACGCCGCGGACAGTGCGATGCTCGACGACGCATTGCAGTCCTTCAACCCCTTCCCGGTGTGGGGGTACCTCCTCAGGGCCTTGCCGCCGGTGGCACAGATCGGCTTGGTGCTGTACGCGGTGGTCGTCCTCGTCGTGGCGGTGCCGTGGGTCGCCATCGCGATCCGTCGGCTGCACGACTCGAACCGGTCCGGCTGGTGGGTCCTGCTCTTCCTGGTGCCGATCGGGAACCTGGCGCTGCTCGTCCTCCTCGCACAGCCGTCCGACGAGCGCGGCCGCCGGTTCGACCGACCCACCGCATCCGCGTCCTCGTGAGCGCGCCCCGCGACGTCCCCCCACGGCGGTACCGTCGGAAGGTGAGCACTGCGATCCTCCACTACACCGCCTTCGCCTCCGAGCCCGGGGGTGGGAACCCCGCCGGCGTCGTGCTCGACGCGGGCCACCTCTCCGACGATGACATGCTCGCGATCGCCCGCGAGCTGGCCTACCCCGAGACGGCGTTCGTCGTCGGGGAGACCCCGACCGGTCCACACGTCCGGTACTTCTCGCCGGGCGCCGAGGTCCCCTTCTGCGGGCACGCCACCATCGCCACCGCCGTGGCACTCGCCGAGCGGGAGGGTCTCGGGCGACGGGTCTTCACGACGGCCGCGGGGGAGATCGCCCTCGATGCGACGGCAGCCCCGGACGGCACGGTGCAGGTGGCGATGACCAGCGTGGAGCCGACGACGCGGACGCTCGACCCGGACCTCCGCGACCGGCTGTTCGCGATCCTCGGGCTGACGTCCGACGACCTCGCCGAGGGGTTCCCGCTCCTCGAGGCCTTCGCCGGCAACTGGCACCCGGTCGTCGTCCTCGCCGACGAAGGGCTCTTCCACCAGTTCCGCTTCGCCCCGGCGCCCCTGGCGGACCTCATGCGCGAGGCCGGCTGGTCCGGGACGGTCACGGTGCTGCACCGGACGGTGCCGCTGGAGTACGAGGCGCGCAACCTGTTCCCGGTCGGCCGCATCACCGAGGACCCGGCGACGGGGTCGGCCGCAGCGGCCACGGGGGCGTACCTGCGCGAGGTCGGGGCCGTCGCACCGGACGACCGCGTCGTGATCCGGCAGGGGCGCCACGTCGGTCGTCCGAGCGTGCTGCTCGTCGACGTCCCGGCGTCGGGCGGCATCACGGTCACTGGTGGGGCCACGCCGATCCGCTGACGATTCGTGTCGGTACGCCCGGAAGCACCCGCGCGAGACCGCTGGCCGGTCCCCGCACCGTGACCGCATCGTCACCGAAAAGTGCTTGACAGCAATAAGTCAATACGGTGGACTAAGTGTGCGAGCGGGCGACGGAGCCCGCCACATCACCCGTGCAAAGGAGCACCGATGAAACGCACCCGAATCATCGCCGGACTCGCAGCCGTGGCCGTCGCCGCGGTCGGCCTGGCAGGCTGCTCGAGCTCGGGGTCCGCCTCGAGCGACACGATCAAGATCGCGTACCAGAAGTTCGGCGCCTTCCAGCAGCTCGACGCCCAGATGAAGGTCGTCGCGAAGGAGTACGAGAAGGACAACCCGGGCAAGAAGGTCGAACTCGTGCCGATCCAGGCGCAGGAGAACGACTACTACACGAAGCTCGCGCTCATGAACAAGGCTCCGGCCACCGCCCCCGACGTCATGTACGAGGACACCTTCCTCATCAAGGCCGACGCCCAGGCCGGCTACCTCCTGCCGTTGGACAAGTACACGGCGAAGTGGAAGGACTGGAGCGAGTTCTACGACAACGCCAAGCAGGCCGGTGAAGGCGTCGACGGCAAGACGTACGGCATCCCGATGGGCACCGACACCCGTGCCCTCTGGTACAACAAGGACATCTTCAAGAAGGTCGGCCTGCCCGTGCCGTGGCAGCCGAAGACCTGGGACGACGTCCTCGCCGCGGCGAAGACGATCAAGGAGAAGGACCCGGGCGTCATCCCGTTCAACGTCTACTCCGGCAAGCCGCAGGGCGAGGCGTCGACCATGCAGGGCTTCGAGATGCTCCTGTACGGGGCGGACGGCTCCGGCAACACGCTCTACAAGGACAAGAAGTGGGTCACGGGCTCGAAGCAGTTCGTGGACTCGCTCCAGTTCATCAAGGACGTGTACCAGGGCGGCCTCGGCCCGACACCGCAGCAGGCGCTCGACAGCCAGGTCGGGACGACGATCGCGCAGACGTGGCTCCCGAAGGGGCAGCTCGCGATCGACCTCGACGGGTCGTGGCAGTCCGGCACGTGGCTGAAGTCCGGCACCGCACCGTGGCCCGAGTGGTCGTCGGTGATGGGCCAGGCACCGATGCCGACGCAGAACGGTCAGGCTCCGGGCTACAACTCGATGTCCGGTGGCTGGACCCTCGCGGTGGGCAAGAACTCGAAGAACCCGCAGGCCGCGTTCGACTTCATCTCGACCTTCCTCAACAAGGAGGGCTCGCTGAAGTACGACATCGAGAACAGCCAGATCGCGGTCCGCAAGGACGTCGCCGAGGACCCGTCGTACGACGCCTCCAACCCGACGTTCAAGTTCTTCTCCGGGCTCGTGGAACACACGAACTTCCGCCCGGCGACGAGTGACTACTCCCAGGTGTCCAACGCCATCCAGGTCGCGATGGAGTCGGTCATGACCGGACAGCAGACACCGAAGCAAGCCGCCGAGGCGTACGACAAGAGCGTCGTCGGCGTGGTCGGCAAGGACCACACCACCTCCGGCTGATCGCTGCGGTGACCACCTGACGGACGGGAGGCGCGACACGCGTCGCGAGCCGCGCCTCCCGTCCGATCCATCCCACCTTCGGAACCCTCTCCGCACCCGGAAGGCAACCACCCGTGTCCAGCACCCCCCTCGCGCCGACGCTGTCGGCGCCCGGTGCGCCGAAGCGCACCGATCCGCCGGTCCCGCGCAAGCGGAAGCCGCTGCGGAACGTGGGACGAGCGGTCCCGCTCCTCCCCGCCGTCGTCCTCCTCGTCATCTTCCTGCTCGGCCCCGTCATCTCGTCGTTCTACGGGTCGTTCACCAACTCGGCGCTCACCGGCGTCGGCGCCGCCGACCAGCAGTTCGTCGGCCTGAAGAACTACGTCGAGCTGTTCCAGGACCCGGACTTCCCGAAGTCCGTCATCCTCACGATCGTCTTCCTGCTCGCGTCGGCCGTCGTCGGGCAGAACGTCCTCGGGCTGGGGCTGGCGCTCCTCATGCGCAGCGCCCACAAGGCCGTCCGCGCGATCGTCGGCACCTTCGTCGTCGCGGCGTGGGTCCTGCCCGAGATCGTCGCGTCCTTCGCGGCGTACGCGTTCTTCAACGACAAGGGGACGCTCAACGAGTTCCTCGCGTCCATCGGGATCAGCGGGCCGAACTGGCTGTACACCTACCCGATGCTCGCCGTCATCCTCGCGAACATCTGGCGCGGCACCGCGTTCTCGATGCTCGTGTACTCCGCCGCCGTGCAGGAAGTCCCCGAGGAGATCACCGAGTCGGCCGAGGTCGACGGCGCCACCGGCTGGCAGCGGCTCGTCTACATCACGCTGCCCGTCATCCGCCGGTCGATCTCGACCAACCTGATGCTGACCACGCTGCAGACCCTGTCGGTGTTCACGCTCATCTACGTGATGACCGCCGGCGGGCCGGGAACCGACTCGTCGACCCTGCCGATCCTGGCGTACCAGGAGGCGTTCAAGTTCTCGCAGCTCGGCTTCGGGACGGCGATCGCCACGATCCTGCTCGTCGTCGGCGCGGTCTTCTCGATCATTTACATCAAGGCACTGAAGCCGGAGGTGGACTGATGGCCATCACTGCCCCGTCCCTCGACCAGACCACCACCCGATCGGTGACCGCACCGGGCGCGCTGCACATGACCTCGCCGCGGGGCCGCACCATGCGCTGGGTGTCGAACATCGTGCTCCTCGTCATCGCGGTGTGCTTCGCGGTGCCGCTGCTGTGGCTCGTGCTCGCGTCCGTCGACCCGAACGCGTCGCTCTCGGTGAAGGTGCCGTCGACCTTCACGCTCGAGAACTTCACGAAGGTCCTCACGCCGGAGCTGTCGTTCATCCCGCTCGCGAACAGCCTGCTCATCTCCGGAGGCACGGCGCTCGTGACCGTGGTGTTCGCACTGCTGGCCGCGTACCCGCTGTCCCGCTACAAGATGCGCGTGAACAAGCCGTTCCTGTACGGGATCCTGTTCGGCACCGGCCTGCCGATCACCGCGATGATGGTGCCCGTCTACGCGCTGTTCGTCTCGCTGAACCTCATCGACAACGTGTGGGGCTGCATCTTCTTCCTCGCCGCGACGAGCTTGCCCATGGCGATCTGGATGGCGAAGAACTTCATGGACTCCGTGCCGATCTCGCTGGAAGAAGCCGCGTGGACCGACGGCGCCTCGATGATGACCACGCTGACGCGCATCGTCGTGCCGCTCATGCGACCGGGCATCGCGGTGGTGTTCATCTTCGTGTTCATCCAGGCATGGGGGAACTTCTTCGTCCCCTTCGTCCTGCTGCTCTCGCCCGACAAGGTGCCCGCCGCGGTGAGCATCTTCAACTTCTTCGGGCAGTACGGGGCGGTGGCGTACGGGCAGCTCGCGGCCTTCTCGATCATCTACTCGGTGCCCGTCATCGCGCTCTACGTGCTCGTGTCCCGGGGCCTCGGCGGCGGCAACGCCCTCGCCGGCGGCATCAAGGGCTGAGCGCCCGTCCCCGCTGGAAAGGAACCACCTCCATGCACCACGACGAACCCCTCGTCGAAGCCCGCATCGCCCGGCTCGTCCGGGACCGCATCGACCCGGCGGTCCACCGCCGGTCCGCCCCGGTGGAGATCGCCGCCTGGACCGTCCCGGACGAACCGGTGCCGTTCGACGTCGCGGTCGCGGCCGAGTACGAGCCGTTCGCGGTCGGCGGGGCCTGGGGCGGCCGGCCCTGGGGCACCACCTGGTTCCGGATCCGCGGCACCGTGCCCGCGGACTTCGGCACCGCCCCGGGGACGACCGCCGAACTCCTGGTCGACCTCGGGTTCACGAAGCGGCACCCCGGGTTCCAGGCCGAGGGGCTCGCCTGGCGCCCGGACGGCTCGACGATCAAGGGCATCGAGCCGAAGAACGACACCGTGCCGATCGAGGTCGGCCCCGGCGAGTCGTTCGAGGTGTACGTCGAGGCCGCTGCGAACCCGGACATCGGCGGCGACTCGTTCCAGGGCGCGACGCCGCTCGGCTCCCGGTCCACGGCCGGCACCGAGCCGATCTACGAGGTCAAGGCGCTCGAGCTCGTCGAGCGCGACGACACCGTGTGGGAGCTCCAGCAGGACTTCTGGGTCCTCCGTGGCCTGATGGCCGAGCTCCCCACCGACGGCACCCGCGGGGCCGACATCCTGCGCGTGCTCGAACGCGCCGCCGACGCCCTCGACCCGGACGACGTGGCCGGCACCGCTGCCGACGCCCGTGCCGTGCTCGCCCCCGTGCTCGCGGTCCCGGCCAGCGCCGCCGCCCACCGCGCCGTCGCCGTCGGGCACGCCCACATCGACTCCGCCTGGCTCTGGCCGGTGCGGGAGACGATCCGCAAGTGCGCCCGCACGTTCTCGAACGTGCTCGACCTGATGGACCGCGACCCCGACTTCACGTTCGCGTGCTCGTCGGCGCAGCAGTACGCGTGGATCCGCGACGGCTACCCGACGATCTGGGCCCGCATCAAGGAACGCGTCGCCGAGGGCCGGTGGATCCCGGTCGGTGGCATGTGGGTCGAATCGGACACCAACCTGCCCGGTGGCGAGGCCCTCGCCCGGCAGTTCGTCGCCGGCAAGCGCCTGTTCCTCGAGGAGTTCGGCATCGACACCCCCGAGGCCTGGCTCCCGGACTCCTTCGGCTACACCGGGGCGCTGCCGCAGATCGTCCGCGCCGCGGGCTCGAAGTGGTTCGTCACGCAGAAGCCGTCGTGGAACGAGACGAACGTCATCCCGCACACGTCCTTCCACTGGGAGGGCATCGACGGCTCGCGCGTCCTGACCCACCTGCCCCCGGCCGACACCTACAACTCGGACGTGTCGCCGGCCGACCTGCACCGCGGCGAGCGGCAGAACAAGGAGCGCGGCGTCGCGAACACCTCGATGCTGCTCTACGGCTTCGGCGACGGCGGTGGCGGACCCACCCGCGAGATGGTCGCGGCAGCCCGCCGTCAGCACGACCTGGACGGTTCGCCCCGGGTCGACCTCGGCACCCCGGCACAGGTGTTCGAAGAGCTCGAGGCCGCGCTCCCCACCCCGGCCGTGTGGTCGGGCGAGATGTACCTCGAGTTCCACCGCGGGACCTACACGTCGCAGATCCGCACGAAGCAGGGCAACCGGCGCTCCGAGCACCTGCTCCGCGAGGCCGAGCTCTGGGCGGCGACCGCGGCGGTCCGGCTCGGGCTCGACTACCCCTACGACGAGCTCGAGGAGGCCTGGCACACCGTCCTCCTGCAGCAGTTCCACGACATCCTGCCGGGGTCCTCGATCGCCTGGGTCTACGAGAACGCCGAGGAGAACTACCGGCTCGTCGCGGCCACCCTCGAGGGGCTGATCGGCACCGCGACGACCGCCCTCGCGAACGGCGGGGCCGCGGCGCTCGCCGGGGTCGGTGCGTCGTCGACGTCCTTCGCCGGTGGGGGCAGCGGCGTGCTCGACGCGCCCTCGTCCGACGGCGTCGGTGGTAGCGGGTCGGTCGGCACGGTGGTCCGGTTCAACGCCTCGCCCGTCGCGGCGGGTGGCGCAACCGCCCTGGGAGGTTCGCTCGGCGAGGAGCCGCGAGCCGTGCCTCCCGTCCGGAACGGCGACCGCTTCGTCTTCGACACCGGCGCGGTCGTGGCGACCATCGACGCAGTCGGACACGTCGTCTCGTTCGTCGAGCACGCGACCGGTCGCGACGCGATCGCTCCCGGGGCGTCCGCCGCGCAGTACACCGTGTTCCGCGACACCCCGAACCAGTGGGAGGCGTGGGACATCGACCGCGCCTACCAGCGCAACGGCACCGTGCTGTCGGCGTCCTCGGTCGAGGTGTCCGGCGACCAGCTCGTCGTCGAGCGGTCCTTCGGGTCCTCGACGCTGACGACCCGGTACTCGGCCGTCGCCGGCGAGCCGGAACTCACGATCGAGACCGAGGTGGAGTGGCACGAGCGCCAGAAGCTCCTCAAGCTGGCGTTCCCGCTCGACGTCCGCGCGGCATCGGCCTCGAGCGAGATCCAGTTCGGGCACATCGACCGGCCGACGCACCAGAACACCTCGTGGGACATGGCACGCTTCGAGACGAGCGCGCACCGGTGGGTGCACGTCGCCGAACCGGGGTTCGGGGTCGCCGTCGCGAACGACTCCACGTACGGGCACGACATCACGCGGAACACCCGGGCCGACGGCGGGACGACGACGCTCGTGCGCGAGTCGCTGCTGCGTGCGCCGACCTTCCCGGACCCGAACGCCGACCAGGGGCACCACGTGTTCCGGACCGTCCTGCGGGTGGGTGCCTCGGTGCTCGACGCGGCCGACTCCGGCTACCGGCTGAACCTTCCGGTGCGGACGGTCGCCGGCACGGGTCCGGTCGATCCGCTCGTCACGGTGTCGTCGGCGCAGGTGCTCGTCGAGGCCGTGAAGCTCGCCGAGGACCGCTCCGGCGACGTCGTCGTGCGACTGTACGAGGCGTCGGGCGGCCGTGCCTCGGACGTCGGGATCGACTTCGGGTTCGACGTCGCCTCCGTGGCGGCGGTGGACCTGCTGGAACGCCCGCTGGGGGACTCGTGGGAGTCGGGGGAGCCGGTCGTGCTCACGCTCCGACCCTTCGAGATCGTGACTCTGCGGGTGCGCCGGGCCTGAGGCAGCGGGCCCGCGCTGGAGACCGCGGCGCCGGGCGGGACACGGGTGCGTTCCGTCCGGCGCCGTGTCGCGCGGGCTGCCGTGTGCGATCCGTCCGTCCGATGCGGAGCGCCTGGCCGTCCGGTGCCCGACGGTGAGGGGGTCCAGACGGGTCTGACTAGCGTGGCGGCATGGCAGTGCAGGAGATCTGGCTCGTCCGTCACGGGGAATCGGTCGCGAACGTCGCCGCAGCCCGTGCCGAGGCTGCGGGGGACGACGTGATCGAGGTCGAGTACCGGGACGCGGACGTCCCGCTCAGCCCACTGGGCGAGGAGCAGTCGCGATCGCTCGGCCAGGAGCTCGCCGAACGCGGGATCGACGACGTCCCCGTGGCGCTGTGGGTGTCGCCGTACCTGCGTGCGCAGCAGACGATCGAGATCGCCCTCGAGTCCGGTGGCCTGGCCGAGCCGGCGCGTCGGGTCGACGAACGGCTCCGCGACCGGGAGCTCGGCGTGCTCGACCTGCTCACCCTGCAGGGCGTGCGGAACCTCCACCCGGACGAGGAGCGCCGCCGGCAGTGGCTCGGGAAGTACTACCACCGGCCGGCGGGCGGCGAGTCCTGGGCCGACGTGATGCTCCGGCTCCGATCGATCCTGGGCGACGTCGACCGTGTCGACGGCGTCGAGCGGCTCGTCGTCGCCGCGCACGACGCGGTCGTGATGCTGACCGTCGCGGTGTGCCTCGACCTCGACGAACCGGCACTGATGGAGTTCGCCCGGACCCACACCGTCGCGAACGCCTCGCTCACGCGACTCCGACGAGCGCGTGTCGGGGCGCCCTGGACCCTGGAGGAGTTCTCCTCCGTCGGACACCTCGACGACGACGAGGTCACCGAGCACACCGGCAGGAAGGACGACGAGCATGTCCGCTGATCCGATCACCCCGAACTTCCTCCGGGACTGGCCGCTGCCCGAGGTCGGCGCCGGGAAGTACGGTCGCGGGCAGGTCCTCGTCGTCGGTGGCGCTGCCCGGACCCCGGGAGCGGCGATGCTCTCCGCCTCGGCCGCCCTGCGCGTGGGCGCGGGCCGGCTGACCCTGGCCGTGGGCCGGAGCGTCGCGAACGAGGTCGCCGTCGCGCTGCCCGAGTCGGGTGTCGAGCCGCTCGACGAGGACCAGGACGGTCACGTCGCCCTCGGCGCACTCGAGGGGATCGCGGAGACGGCGTCGACGGCGGACGCGGTGCTCGTGGGGCCGGGGCTGGACGAGCCGGACGGCACGCGCGACCTGGTGGCCGGACTCGCCGGCGTGGTCGGTCCGCGGGCGACCGTCGTGCTGGACGCCTTCGCGCTCGGGGTGGCCGGCGACGTCCGCGAGCAGCTGGAACCGCTGCGGGACCGCCTCGTGATGACACCGAACAGCGGCGAGGCCGAACGGCTGCTCGGCCGGGAGTGCGGGGACGACACCGTCGCCGACGCCATGGCGATCGCGCAGCGCTTCGGAGCGGTGGTGGCGCTCGGCGACGCCATCGCGACTCCTCGCGGCCGGACCTGGCTCAAGAGCACCGGTTCGGGCGGACTCGGGACGAGCGGGAGCGGCGACGTCCTCTCGGGCGCGGTGACCGGCTTGTTGGCGCGCGGTGCCGAACCGGCGCAGGCGGTGGCGTGGGCCTCGTACGTGCACGCCGCCGCGGGGGACCGGCTCGCCGTGCAGGTCGGTCCGCTCGGGTACCTGGCGAGCGAACTCGTCACGGAGATCCCGCGCGTACTCGTCGAACTCGGCGCCTGAGACCCAGGGATCCGACCTCCCGCTAGTCGCGCAAGGTCTCCACGGCCTTGTCGATGCGCCGCGCGCGGGTCTCCGGGGCCTTCGCCGCGACCACCGGGTCCACCAACGCCCGCTGCCGTGAGGCCGACAGCGTGTCGAACGCCGCCCGCACCCCGGCGTCGTGCAGCGCCGCCGCGAGGTCCTCGGGGAGCTCGATCACCCGAGGGAGCGTGTCGACCTCGAGGGTGACCGTGACGGTGTCCCCGGCCGCGACCCCGGCGGCCTCGCGGTGTTCGGCCGACAGCGGGACGAGGAACTGCTCGTTCATGACCCCGATGGTCGACCGGTAGGTGTGACCCCCGTTGACCGTGACGACCACGGCGGGGCGCTTCCCGGATCCGAGCGCCTCGATGACGTCCGGCGGGACGGGCAATCCGGTCGCCGTCTTCCGTGCTTGCAGGACCGTCGTCGTGAACTGCATCCGTGCCTCCAGGCAGATCCGGGCGCGACCACGCGCCACCGTGAGCGAACAGCAAGAGCGAGCGAACAGCAAGAGCGAGCAAACCGTACAGCCGCACCCGCTGTTCCGCCACCGTTCACCACCGCAGCACGGGCAGGAAACCGGCCCCGTCCACGATCGTCCAGAACCCGAACCCCGGGACGCCCCCGCACCCGAAAGGCACACCCCGTGCAGCACAAGCGCACCCTCGCCGGCATCGCCCTGGCCGCCGCCGCGATCGTCACCCTCGCCGGATGCTCGGCGACCAGCTCCGCCTCGTCCGGTTCCGACGGCGGCACCGACTGGAAGACCGCCACCAGCGCCGAGTCGGCCGGGGGCATGGACGCCCTCGTCAAGGCCGCGAAGGCCGAGGGGCAGCTCAACGTGATCGCGCTGCCGCCGTCGTGGGCGAACTACGGCAAGATCATCGACGGCTTCACCGAGAAGTACGGCATCAAGGTCAACTCGGCGAACCCGAACGGCTCGAGCGCCGACGAGGTCGCCGCCGTGAAGTCGCAGAAGGGGCAGTCCACCGCCCCCGACGTGCTCGACCTCGGCAACGCCGTGCTCCAGCAGAACCTCGGCCTGCTCACCGACTACAAGGTCGCGAACTGGGACGACATCCCGTCGAACCTGAAGGACGCGAACGGTGCCTGGACCCGTGACTACACGGGCCTGATGTCGATCGGCTACGACTCGTCGAAGATCACGGACGCGCCGAAGGACCTGAACGACCTGCTCGGCTCCGAGTACAAGGGCAAGGTCTCGATCTCGGGCGACCCGACGCAGGCGAACCAGGCCGCGTCGGCCGTGTACCTCGCGGCGCTGGAGAACGGCGGCTCCGCCGACGACATCACGAAGGGCGTCGAGTACTTCGGCAAGCTCAAGCAGGCGGGCAACTTCCAGAACGTGCTGCCGTCGCAGGCGACCGTCGCGTCCGGCGAGACGCCCGTCGTCATCCAGTGGTCCTACAACAACCTCGCATGGGGACCGGCCGCCGGCGCCAGCGGGAACAAGAACTGGAAGACGGTCGTGCCCGAGGGGCAGGCCCTCGGTTCGTACTACTCGCAGGCGATCAACAAGGACGCCCCGCACCCCGCCGCGGCACGCCTCTGGCAGGAGTACATCGCGAGCCCCGACGTGCAGAACCTGTACCTGCAGGCCGGCGCCTTCCCGTCCACCCTCGCGGCGCTCGAGAAGTCGGGCAAGGTCGACGAGGACGCCCTCCACGCAGCCGGTGGCGCGCCGAAGGACTACGTCGAGCTGACCGACGCGCAGGCCACCGCGGCAGCCAAGGTGCTGGCCGCGAAGTGGTCCGCGACGATGGGCTCCTGAGCCGCATGACCACCGCATCGGCACCGGGGGCGGTCCCCGCCGCCCCCGTCGCCGCCGGGCCGGCCGCCTCGAGCGCGGCCCCGGCGGTCGCCGGTGCCACCACCCGCCGCGGTGCCGGACCCCGTGTCCGGCGTCGCGGCGGGATCGCGTGGCTCGGCCTCACCCCGTTCGCCGCGTACGTCCTGCTCTTCCTCGCGGTCCCCGCCGTGATCGCGGTCGGCAGCGGGTTCTTCGACGCGTCCGGCGCGTTCACGTTCGCCAACCTCGCCGCCTTCGCCGACCCGTCGGTCCTCCGTGCGTTCGGCGCCTCGTTCGGGCTGTCGGCCGTGTCCGCCGTGATCGGCGCGGTCGTCGGCGCCGTCGTGTGCTGGGCCCTCGCCGCCCTCCGACCGGACGGGTTCGTCCGGTCGGTCATCGACTCCGCGGCGAGCGTCCTCGCCCAGTTCGGCGGCGTCATGCTCGCGTTCGCCTTCATCGCGACGATCGGCGCGCAGGGACTCGTCACCACCTGGCTGATCTCCGTGTTCCACGTCGACCTCAACGCCGGGGGTGCTTTCCTCTACACCGTGCCCGGGCTGGTCATCCCGTACGTCTACTTCCAGGTGCCGCTGATGGTCCTGACGTTCATGCCCGCACTCGAGGGAGTCAAGGCCCAGTGGGGCGAGGCGGCCGCCACCCTGGGCGCCTCACGCCTGACCTACTGGCGACGCATCGGCCTGCCCGTGCTCGCGCCGGCGTTCTGGGGATCCCTGCTGCTGCTCTTCGCGAACGGCTTCTCGTCCTTCGCCACCGCCGCGGCGCTCATCTCGCAGGGCGGGATCGTGCCGCTCACGATCCGCGCGCAGCTCACGAGCGAGACGATCATCGGCCTGCAGAACGTGGCCGGGGTGCTCGCGTTCGGCATGGTCGTCGTGATGGTCGTCGTGATGGGTGGCTACTCGTTGCTGCAGCGCCGGGCAGCGAGGTGGCAGCGATGAGCGCGGCCGCCGGCGGGCGCACGGCCGGTTCCGGGCGGACGGGAGGCGCGACCCGCGTCCCACGCTTCGGCGCGGCTCCGTCGCGGGTCACCGCCGCGATCGTCCTCGTCGTGGTCGGCCTCGTGTTCGCCGTCCCGCTCGTCGCCCTCGCGCAGTTCACCCTCCGGCAGGGGACGGACGGCAGCCTGACCCTCGCGCACTACCGCGCGATCGCGGACCCGGCGAACGCGGCGACCTACCAGCCGGTGTTCGACGGCCTCGGCGCCTCGCTCCTCATCGCGGTCATCGTCGTGGCGATCGTCTTGCTCGTGCTCCTGCCGGCGCAGGTCATCACGGCGCTCCGCTACCCGCGGCTCCGACGGCTGCTCGAGTTCGTGTGCATCGTGCCGATCACGGTCCCGGTGGTCGTGCTCGTGGTCGGGTTCATCCCCGTGTACCAGGTGGTCGCGCAGGTCTTCGGGTCGGACGCGTGGACGCTCGCCTTCGCGATCGGGGTCATCGCGCTGCCGTTCGCGTTCCGGCCCATCGCCGCGGCGATCACCGCGATGGACATGACCGTGCTCGCCGAGGCCGCGCGGTCGCTCGGTGCCTCGTGGTGGACCGTGACGTGGCGGATCCTGCTGCCGAACCTCCGCCGCGGCATCACGGCCGCGTGCTTCCTCACCATCACCGTCGTCCTCGGCGAGTACACGCTCGCCTCGTTCCTGTCCCGCACGACCTTCCAGACCGCGCTGCTGCTCGTGCAGTCGACCGACCCGTACGTCGCGGCGATCTTCTCGCTCGGCGCGCTCCTCTTCGGGTTCGTGCTGCTCGTCGTCATCGGCCGGGTCGGTGGACACCGCCGGTCCCGCACCAAGGAGTCCGCATGACCGTCACCGCCCCCGCCGCACCGGCGTCGCTGTCCGCCGCCGGCGCCGCCGTCGAGCTCGAGGCGGTCGAGAAGCGCTACGGGACCCACCGCGCCCTCGCCGGGTTGTCGCTCCGTGTCGAGCCCGGCGAGTTCGTCTCGCTGCTCGGGCCGTCCGGCTGCGGCAAGACCACCGCGCTCCGGGCGCTCGCCGGGCTCGAGGCGATCGACGCCGGGTCGATCCGCATCGACGGCGCCGACGTGGCGAGCACCCCGGTGAACAAGCGGGACATCGGCATGGTGTTCCAGCAGTACTCGCTGTTCCCGCACATGACGGTGCGGCAGAACGTGGCGTTCGGGCTGGAGATGCGCCGGGTCCCGGCAGCGGCGCGCCGCGAGCGGGTGATCGACGCGCTCGACATGGTGCACCTGGCCGACTTCGCCGACCGGTACCCGCACCAGCTCTCCGGTGGGCAGCAGCAGCGTGTCGCGCTCGCCCGTGCCCTCGTCACTCGGCCGCGGGTGCTCCTGCTCGACGAGCCGCTGTCCGCCCTCGACGCCAAGGTGCGGGTGTCCCTGCGTGACGAGATCCGCCGCATCCAGAGCGACCTCGGCATCACGACGGTGTTCGTCACCCACGACCAGGAGGAAGCACTCGCCGTCTCGGACCGCATCGCCGTGATGAACGCCGGCGACATCGAGCAGGTCGGCACGCCCGAGGAGCTCTACCGTTCCCCGTCGTCGGCGTTCACCGCGGACTTCGTCGGGCAGTCGAACCGGCTCCGCGGCGACCTGCGCGGCGGCGACGTGTTCGTGTACGGCTTCCGGGTGCCCGCCCTCGACGGCACCGTCCCCGAGGGGCCGGTCGTCGCCTACGTCCGTCCGGAGGACGTCGCCTTCGCGGCGGAGGGCGTCACCGGCACCGTCGTCGCCTCGAGCTTCCTCGGGTCGATCCGACGCACCACGGTCCGGCTCGACGACGACACCGTCGTGACCGTCCAGCACGAGGTGGGCGACCGACGTGCGGCGGGCGAGTCGGTGGCCGTGCGCCTGCTCGGTGCGCCGGTGGCGGTCGCACCGCTCGGGTAGCGCCGCGCACTGTGCTGCCCCGGGTCTCGGCCCGGCCGCCCCGAGTCTCGGTCTCGCCGCCCCGAGTCTCGGCTGGCCGCCCCGAGTCTCGGCCTGGGCGACAGTTCTCGCGTCGGAACGGGCGAGAACTGTCGCGCGCCCCGAGTCTCGGGACGGGCAGGTGCGGCCGTGGGTCAGCGCTGGAAGCGTGCGGCCGGTTCGTCGGCGAGCGCAGCCTCGACCCGTGCCCGCATGTTCGCGGGCATCTCGGGGAGGGAGTCGAGCCGTGCCCAGAACGCCTCGGTGTTCTCGCCGTCGGCCGGGAACGGCTCCCCGGACACGTACCGGCACGCGAACACCAGGTCGAGGTACTGCGCGCGGTCGCCGTTCGGGTACGTCATCTCCGGCAGCACCTGCACCCACGCCAGGCGCTCGGCGACGGCGACGACGTCGGCCTCCTCGAGGACCTCGCGCTCGGCGGCGACCGCGGGCTCCTCGCCGGGGTCGACGATGCCCGTCACGGGCGTGAACGCGTGCGTGTCGGCACGTCGGACCACGAGCAGCTCGCGCTCCGTGCCCTCGCCGCGCGTGACCACGGCCGTGACCCCGGTCAGCCAGAGCGGCTCGGTCCCGATCTTCGAGCGGAGGGACAGGACGAAGTCGGGAGGCGGCATGACGCCACGCTACCGACCCGACCCTGTCGCGGACTGGTCATGACCAGTAGGCTGTCCTCGTGGAGATCATCATCCTGCCCACGCCGGCGGAGGTCGGTCGCGTCGCCGCGGCCAAGATCGCCTCCGTCGTCGCGAAGAAGCCGTCCGCCGTCATCGGTGTCGCCACCGGATCCAGCCCGCAGGGCATCTACGCCGACCTGCGGCGTCGTGTCGACGCCGGTGAGATCTCGTTCGCCGAGGCCCGCGCGTTCGCCCTCGACGAGTACGTCGGCATCCCGCTCGAGCACCCGGAGTCGTACGCCTCGGTGATCCAGCGCGACGTCATCGACCCGCTCGGGTTCGAGCCCTCCCGCGTGCGGGTGCCGGACGGCCGCGCGTCCGACCTGGAGTTCGCCGCGAAGGAGTACGACGCCGCGATCCGTGCCGCCGGCGGGGTCGACGTACAGATCCTCGGCATCGGCGCGAACGGACACATCGGGTTCAACGAGCCGACGTCGTCGTTCGCCTCCCGCACCCGCATCAAGACCCTCGCGCCGTCCACGCGCGAGGCGAACGCCCGTTTCTTCGACCACCTCGACCAGGTCCCGACGCACTGCATGACGCAGGGGCTCGGCACCATCCTCGAGGCCCGCGAGCTCGTCCTCGTGGCGCAGGGCTCGTCGAAGGCCGACGCCGTGGCCGCCGCGGTCGAGGGGCCGCTGTCGTCGTTCGTGCCCGGGTCGGCGCTCCAGCTGCACCAGCACGCCACAGTCGTCGTGGACGAGGAAGCAGCGGCTGGACTCCGGCTGGCCGACTACTACCGGTACACCTACGACAACAAGCCGGCCTGGCAGCGGTTCGAGTAGCGGCGACCCCCCCGGCTCGTCGTCAGCGCCATTTGTCGGGCCTGGCGTGCGAGGTCCCGTCTTTCGTGGACACGACGTCGGGGAGGAGGGCCTTCGAGATTCGACCGCGACCGATCTGGAACGATGCCGGCATGAGCGTCTTCAGCTCGTTCGAGAACCGCTTCGGCGGGAACGCTGCGAGGTAGAACGCAGCCGGGTTCAGCGCTTGCGCCATCCGCACGGCTGGGGCGATGTCGCTGTCGGCACTCATGATCATGAACGTCTCCGCCTTCTGCGCTGCGGCATCGGCCACGAGGTTCACGGCGATGTTGACGTCGGTCTCCTTCTCCTCGTAGAGATGCCAGGGGTGGTTGCAGTTCCGGCAGCGACGGGTCTTCTGCTGGTAGCGGCCCATGGTGACCTCCACGACATCCGGGTTCGAGGCGAGCAGTGCAGCGATGTAGGTGTCCTGTCGTCCTTGCGCCGCTGGCTCGTTCAGGACCGATGCCGTGAAGTACCTCACGGCCAGGAGTTCCTCCCTCGGGCGCAGGCTCTGCGCGAGCTTCGGCAGATCGAGCCAGAGGTGCCGTCGCGCGGACGATGCGTGGAGTCCGTGGTACAGGTTGAAGCCGTCGACGTAGACGATCATGCGGTTGCTGGCTCCGAGCGTGGTCACGGCCGAACCCTAGCGGCCGGAGTCCGATGGGCGACCTGATCGGCGCCGGGGTTGTGTATAGTTCTGTGCACACCCCGCCACGCTTCGACAGGAACGTGGCTCGACGGCCTCTCCCTCAGGAGGGGCCGTTTTTGTCGCTCAGAGCGACCTCAGCGCCGCTCGTACGCGGTGTGCAGGCGGCTGAGTCCTTCGTCGAGGGTGTCCGCCGAGCAGCCGAAGTTCAGCCGCGCGAAGCCGGTCCCCTGTCGTCCGAAGTCCGGGCCGCTGCCGAGCGCGACCTTCGCCTCGTCCACGAGCAGCGCCGCCGGGTCGTCTCCCCACGGCAGCGCCCGCAGGTCGAGCCACGCGAGGTAGGAGGCCTGCGGCTGCCGGTACCCGGCACCGGGCAGCACCTCCCCGATCCGTTCGGCCAGCGTGCGTCGGTTCGCCGCGAGCTCGGTGAGCAGCGACGCCAACCACGGGCCGCCCTCGCTGAACGCGGCGACGCTCGCGGTGTACCCGAGGATCCCGGTGCGCTCGACCACCTCGCGCGGCATGCCGTCGAACCACGCCCGGGCGCGGTCCGACGCGCCCACGAGCAGCGCGCACTTCGTCCCCGCGAGGTTCCACGCCTTGCTCGCGCTCGTCAGCGCCACCCCGACCCCCGCCGCTTCCGGGCAGGAGTCGAGGAACGGCGTGAAGGTCGTGTCGGCGTGCACGAGGGGGGCGTGGATCTCGTCCGAGACCACGACGGCGTCCCACTCGGCGGCGAGTCGGGCGAGGGCGGCGAGGTCCTCCCGCGCGTGCACGAGCCCGAGCGGGTTGTGCGGGTTGCAGAGCAGGACGGTGCGCGCGCCGTCGGCGAAGGCCCTGCCGATCCCGTCGAGGTCCATCCGCCAGCCCGCGGTCGTGTCGAACGGGTCGGCTTCGCCGGCCGGCGCGAGCAGGGGGACCTCGGTCACCGAACCGGCCGCTTCGGTCACGTACTCCCAGAACGGCGGGTACACGGGCGGCATGATCACGACCTGGTCGCCCGGTTCGATGACCCGGCGGAGCGTCTCCACCGCGGCCACCGACACGTCCGTGGTGGTCCGGACGAGGTCGGGGTCGACCCGCCAGCCCCACCGGTCCTCGGCGAAGTCCGCGAAGGCCTCGGGGAGCGCCCGGCCGTGTCCGACGTACCCGGTGTCGCCGTCGGTGACGGCCCGGACGAGGGCCTCCCGCACGGGCTCGGCGAGCATGCTGTCCATCTCCGCGACGAACATCGGCAGCACGTCCGGCGGGTAGGCGGTGTACTTCTCGCTGGTGCGGGTGCGGTGCGCATCGAAGAGGGAGACCATGACGCTCATGCCGCCATCCTCGCAGCGAACCGTCCCGCCCGCAGCGCTTTCCGCGGTCGACGTCAGTCCTGACCGGCCTGCGCCTCGAGGTCCGCGACGCCCGCGATGTCGGGGTGCTGGCCGCGGACGGGGCTGAGCGACTCGAGCAGGGACGCGACGGCGAACACCGTCGACTCGGCGTGCCACCGGCCGGCGATCTGCACGCCGATCGGGAGGCCGTCGGAACTGGTGCCGAACCGCATCGACAACGCGGGCATGCCAGTGATGTTGAACTGGACGGTGAAGGTCTGCACGTGGGTGGCGTCGACCGTGTGCCCGTCGATGACGAACTCGGTCGCGTCGTGCTCGTGCGCCGGGATCGGCAGGACCGGCAGCAGGACCGCGTCGAACCTGGTGAAGAGCTCGGCGTAGGCGTCCCGGATGCGCTCGAAGCCCTGCTCGGCGGCGACGTAGTCCTCGACGGAGGTGTCCGGGGTGGCGAGCATGGTCTGCGACATCGTGAACCGGAGGTCCTCGTGTCCGCTCGTCGCCTCGGCCATCGCGGGCTTGAGCTCCATGACGTGCTGCTGGTTGAACAGTGCCAGTGGGTTGTCGTGGTGCAGCGTCGGGATGTCGATCTCCTCGACCCGTGCGCCGGCCCGCTCGAGTGCCGCCGCCGCCTGGCGCACGGTGTCCGCGACCTCGGGGTCGACGGGACCGAGGCCGGAGTCGGTGAACCACGCCACGCGGAGCTGCTCCGGCGCGACGTCGCGCGTGCCCGTGTCGACCGAGTTCGGGGTGACGGCGAACCCGTCACGGCCGTCCGGGCCGCGCATGACGCGGTAGCCGAGCTCGAGGTCTCGGACGGTGCGGGCCATCGGTCCCACGTGCCAGTCGCGCCGGGGCACCCTCGGCCAGACGCCGGTCATCGGGATCCGCCCGTGGGTGGGCTTCAGTGCCGCGATGCCGGTCTGCGCCGCCGGGCCGCGGACCGAGATCGCGAGGTCCGTACCGAGGCCGATGGGACTGAGGCCCGCGGCGATGGCCGCCGACTCGCCGCCGCTCGAGCCGCCCGGGGTGCGATCCGTGTTCCACGGGTTGTTCGTCCGCCCGGAGAGCAGGTTGACGCTCTCGGTCGAGTACGAGAACTCCGGCAGGTTCGTCTTGGCGAGGAGGATGCCGCCCGCGGCCTTCATGCGGGCGACGCTCACCGCGTCCTCGTCCGGGGTGCGGCCACGGAAGATCGGCGAACCGCGCTGCGTCAGGACGCCCGCCGTGTCGATCGAGTCCTTCACCGTGAAGGGGACGCCGTGCAGTGGGCCGAGCTCCTGCCCGGCGGCGATGGCATCGTCGGCGGCCTGCGCCTCGGCCAGCCCGTCGGGGTTGATCGTCACGATCGCGTTGAGTGCCGGGTCCACCGCCGCGATGCGGTCGAGGTGGGCCCGGACCACCTCGACGGAGGTGAGTCGCCCGGAGCGGATCCGCTCCGCGAGTTCGGTCGCGTCCAGGGAGGTGATCGGGTCGGTCATGGTGTGCTCCTTGTTGAAGTAGACCGGTCGTCTACTGATGGGTGTCCGAACGGGAGGGCTCCCGTTCGTGGGTCTAGAGGCCGAGACGCTTCCGCGTCGAGGTGAGTGCGTGCTGCAAGGACGACGCCGAACGCTGGACCTTCGCCATCACGCTGGCGCCGAGCCATGCCTCGTAGAGCTCCTGGGCGAGCACGCGCGGGTCGTCGTCGACGGGCACGGAGTGGTCGTTCTTGCCGGTGGTGATCATCCGCTCGAGGTGGTCGATGATGCCGGCCGTACCCTCGACGAGCCGCAGCCGCATCGGTTCGGACAGGTCGGAGACCTCGGCAGCGAGCTTCACCACCAGGCACTTGCCCTGGTGGTCGTCGAACGTCTGCAGGTCGTAGAAGCGCTGCCAGTACTCCTGCAGCTGCTCGGCGCCCGTCTTCGACGAGTCGCTCGCGATCCGGTCCATCGTCGCGAGGTAGTCGGTGAAGTAGTGCTGCATGAGCGCTTCGCCGAATGCTTCCTTCGAGGCGAAGTAGTAGTAGAACGACCCCTTCGGGACCTGCGCCTCCGACAGCACCTCGGTGAGCCCCACCGCGGTGTAGCCCTTGCGGGCCATGAGCCGCTGCGCGGTGTCCAGGATGTGCTGCCTGGTGTCGGTCTCCATCGTGGTCATGGCCTGACCGTACACCACAATTAGACCAGTCGTCTACAACTCGGTGGCGCAGTCATGCGTCGCGACCCGCAGCCCGCGCACGGCGAACCACGACGAGACCGATCGTCGCCGCGGTGGCCGGGAGGGCGAAGGAGACGAAGGCGCCAGCAGCGATCACGTTCCCGCGTTCCGTCCTCGCGGGGTCCTCGCCGGGCAACGATCCGATGAGCACCAGGACGGTCGTCGCGAGGCCCACGGCGACGCACCACAGCGCGATGCTGATCACGGTCATCCCGATGACCATCCGCCGTCGCCGTCGGTCCCGCTGTGCCTCGTCCACGGCGGTCAGGCGAGCTCGCGCCCCGCGCCCCAGACGCGCCGCACCTCGAGGGACGGGGACAGTGCCACGAGGTCGGCGGCGAACCCCGGCGCGAGCCGCCCCAGCCGGTCGCCGAGCCCGAGCGCCGCGGCCGGCACACTCGTCAGCGCCGCCACGGCCTCCGGCAGTGCCAGTCCGGCGCGCGTGACCGCGTTCCGCAGCGCCACGTCCTGCGTGAGGGTCGAGCCGGCGATCGTGTCCGTCCCGGCGACGTGCGCGACCCCGTCGGTGACCGTCACGTCGAGCGACCCGAGCGTGTACGGACCGTCGGCGGCGCCGGCCGCCCCCATGGCGTCGGTGATGAGCGCCACCCGGCCCGGAGCGGCCCGGAACAGCAGCGACGCCACGGACGGGTGCACGTGCACGCCGTCCAGGATGAGCTCGAGCGTCACCCGGTCGTCGGCCACCGCGGCGGCGATCGGGCCGGGCGCTCGGTGGTGGATGCCCGGCATCGCGTTGAAGGCGTGCGTGAGCAGGGTCGCGCCGGCATCGAACGCCGCACGGGCCTGGTCGTCCGTGCCGACCGTGTGCCCCACGGCGACCGCGACGCCCGCGGACACGAAGCTGCGGGTGGCGTCGACGGCTCCGGGCAGCTCCGGCGCGATGGTCACCTGCCGGACGACGCCGTCGCCGGCCTCCAGCAGGTCCGCGACCGGACGAGGTGCCGGGTCGATGAGGTACGACGCGTTGTGGGCGCCCTTGTTGTGCGGGGAGAGGAACGGTCCTTCGAGGTGGACACCGAGCACCAGCGGGTCGTCGGCCATGACGGCGCGGACCCGGGCCAGCGACGAGACGAGCGCGGTGACCGGGTTCGCGACGAGGGAGAGCACCGACCGGGTCGTGCCGTGCGCCCGGTGCACCGCGAGGGCCGATGCGAAGGAGTCGTCCTCGTAGGCGCTGCCGCCACCCCCGTGCCCGTGCAGGTCGATGAACCCGGGGGCCAGGACGGCGGCGCCGAGGTCCACCACCTGGTCGACGGAGGACCCGGCAGGCGCCTCGGGGCCGGAGCCGACCGCGTGGATCGTGTCGCCGACGACGAGGACCCAGCCGTCGGCGGTGGAGCCGGCCGCGTCGACGACGTGCGCCGCCCGGACCAGGGTGCGCCGCGCCTCCAGGCCGTCGCTCACCGGGTCTCCCTGCGGAACTGGACCACACCGGACAGGGCCGCGACCAGCACGAAGACCAGCCCGACCACCGGGTGCCCGATCGACACCCAACAGCCGCCGGCGGCGACGACCAGCGCGACCTCGACGATCGTCTTGCCCACCACGTCCGTCTCGATCGGCGAGGCCGGCGACCGGAAGAGGTACCAGACCAACGCCGCGAAGACCGGCGCCCCGATCATGAACAGGATCCCCGGCATCGGGAACGGCCAGGCGAGGTACCCCCAGTACGCCAGCGAGAGCAGCCCGACGGTGCAGACCACGATGCGGAGCACCCGCCAACCGTCCACGCGGCGCGATCGGATGGCGTGCGGGTCCGGGGTGTCGCCCCAGTCGACGGGGGACTGCGGTGCTGACATGCGTGGACCTACTTGAAGATGATCGTGCGGGCGCCGTCGAGGAGGACCCGGTCCTCCGCGATCCAGCGCACCGCCTGGGTGAGGGTGCGGGACTCCTCGTCCTGCCCGATCGACACGAGCTCGGCGGGGTCCTTCGTGTGGTCGACGCGGACGACGTTCTGCTCGATGATCGGGCCTTCGTCGAGGTCGCTCGTCACGTAGTGCGCGGTCGCCCCGATGAGCTTCACACCACGCGCGTGCGCCTGCCGGTAGGGGTTCGCGCCCTTGAAACCGGGGAGGAACGAGTGGTGGATGTTCACCGCACGACCCTCGAGTGCCGCGCACAGCTCCGGCGACAGGATCTGCATGTAGCGCGCGAGGACGACGAGCTCGATGTCGTGCTCCTCGACCGCCTGCAGGATCCGGCGCTCCATCTCGGTCTTGCTCGCGGTGTCGCTCACCGGACGGTGCTCGAACGGGACCGAGTAGAACGCCGCGAGCTCCGCGAGGTCGGCGTGGTTCGACAGGACGAGCGGGACCTCGATCGGCAGCTGTCCGCCGCGCTGCCGGTAGAGCAGGTCGTTGAGGCAGTGCCCCGCCTTCGACACGAGCACCAGCGTGCGCATCGGCCTGCCCACGACGTCGAGCTGGACGCGGGCGGTGTAGCGCTCGGCGACGGGGGCGAGCGCGGCCTCGAACGTGGCACGGTCGACCGGCGCCATGACCTGCAGGCGCATGAAGAACGTGTTCGTGTCGACGCTCGAGAACTGCTGCGACTCGGTGATGTTGCCGTTCGCCGCGACGACCGCTCCGGAGACGGCGTGCACGATCCCGGGCTGGTCGTCGCAGACCAGGGTCAGGGTCCAGTGCGTGGGGGTCGGGTCGCTCGGGTCGGTCACCGGTTCAGGGTACCGGGCGCGTGCGGCCCGTTCCGTCGGCCCGGCTCGCCTGTGGACAACCTGCCTGGAGGCGCGGGGCATGTCGTATCCACAGGCCTTGGTCCGCCTCCGCGCGCGTCGGTACGCTCCGGTCATGACGTTCACAGCAGGCGCAGCGGTCCTCACGGCCAGCACGCGGCTCCCCGCGGTGCCCGCGGAGCTGGGAGCGCTCCGCGGTCCGCGACGCGGTCGGATGCGGCTCCCCGCCTCCGTCTACTGGGGGCCCGACCCGGTGGTCGACCTCGGACACTGGGACGACGTCGCGAAAGCGTACGAGGCGACCCTGCGCGAAGGTGACGTGGAGGACGTGTGCTCCCTGCTCGACGCTGGCATCCTGGCGGAGGTCTGGACACGGATCGTGCTCCCCGTGGCGGTCCGGGATGCCTGGGAACGGCGGTTCCCGAGGCTCGCCGACCGGTGAACGAGGAAGCGTTTCAACGTCGCGTCGCAGCGGTGGCGCTCTCGGCGACGATGCCGAGGGGCTTCGCGCTCGCCGGATCCGGAGCGATCCGGGAGCACGGGCTGACGCGCCGTCGGACCGCCGACATCGATCTCTTCACGCCGTCCGCCGATCCGGAATCCTTCGCTGAGGCGGTCGCCGAACTGACGGCACAACTCGAGGGCGACGGGTTCGCGGTGCGTGTGTCCCGGCAGTTCGAGCTCTTCGCTCGGCTGGAGGTCAGCGTGGACGACCTCGCCGTCGACGTCGATCTCGGCGTGGACTCGCGCGGACGCGAGCCCGTCGTCCTCGCGATCGGCGCGGTGCTGAGCGAGATCGATGCGGTCGCCAACAAGGTCGTGGCGCTCTTCGGGAGGGCCGAGGCACGGGACTTCCTCGACGTGGATGCGATCCGGCGATCCGGGCGGTTCACCGATGCGGACCTCCTCGATGCGGCGATCGAGCACGACGCCGGATTCGACCTCCGTGTCTTCGTCGAGATGCTCCGGAGCGTCGAGCGGATCGGTCCCCGGCGCGTCGCGGAGTACGACGTGTCGGGACCCGAACTCGATCAGGTCAAGGCGCGTCTCCTGTCGTGGGCCGACCGGATCGAGCAGTCGCTCGGGGAGCCGGCGTGACCGCAGGACGGTGCGGGTCGCGTCAGCGCGGGGCCGGCTCGGCCAGCGCTCGGTCGGCGATCGTCAGGACGCTCACGAGCACCGCGACCCCGACGATCACCCACGCGAGGACGTGCAGGTCCGGCGTGGTCGGAGCCTGGCCGAACACGCCGCCGATCAGCGAGGACGCCGCGATCGCACCGATGTAGACGCTCGTGCGGGAGAGCCCGGCCGCGGTACCGATGTACTCCGCCGGCACGACCCGGTACAAGGCGGCCTGGTTCGACACCGAGGCCAGGGCTTGCGGGACACCGAACAGCGCCGGGGCGAGGACGAGCAGGTACACCGGCGATCCGGTGTGCAGGACGAGCAGGAGCAGGCCGCCGACGATCGGCACGAGCGCGGCCACGATCAGCGGCCCGCGCACGGCGGTCTTCCGCGCGACGAGGAACGACGCGACCCCGGCGACGATCGCGGCGGGCAGTTGCATGTAGCCGGCGACATCGCTCGGGTAGTGCGCGACGTCCTGCACCCACTGCGAGAACCCGTACGTCATCGTGTACGCCATCAGGTATGTCAGGAACAGCCGCGCGTAGGTCCGGGACAGCGCGCCGTTGCGGGCGAGCAGCCGGACGTCGACGAAGGGCTTCACCGCGCGCAGCTCCCACAGCACGAGCGCGACGAGCACGACGATCGCGACGCCCAGCAGCCACCAGAGGCCGGACGACAGGTCGAGGAGGAACACGAGCAGCGCCGACACGAAGCCCGTCATCAGCAGCATGCCGAACGGGTCGAGCGCGGTGAGCACGGGCAGATCCTCGTCGCTGCGCGGTCGGATCCGGTCGGAGGGCAGCCAGAGCGCGGACACGATGGTCCCGAAGACCGCGAGGGGCACGTTCACGAGGAAGATCGCGCGCCAGCCGAACGCCGCGATGAGCGCGCCACCGAGCGGCGGACCGGCTGCGGCGGACACCAGCGAGGTGATCGACAGCGCACCGAGCACGAGCGACGGGGTCGGCTTCCCGACCCGGGTGGAGTGCTGGCGCAGGGTGGTCAGTGCCGCCGGGTACGCCGCCGAGGTCCCGATGCCGATGAGCACCCGGGCGAACACCGCCCCGCCGAAGCCGGTCAGGACCTCGGGCACCACGCCCGCGACGCCGACGATGACGAGCCCGGTCAGGAACACCTTCTTCGGCCCGAACCGGTCGGCGAGCTTCCCCATCGTCGGCTGTGCGATCGCGCTGGCCAGGTAGAGGGCCGCGACGAGCCAGATCGCCTGCGCGGCCCCGATCCCGAGGTCGCGCGAGATCGGGGCGAGGGCGACCGACACCATCGTGGTGTTGATCGGGTTGAGCAGCGGGCCGACCAGGACGGGGACGAGCAGCTTCGGGCCGAAGCCACTGCCCTTCGGGTCGGTCGCGGGGGAGACGGGGGTGGAGGCGGTTGCGGTGGACGTGGCGGTCAGTCCTTCAGGGTTCGACGAGGGGGCCGAGGATGGCGATCGAGCGCGCGACGGTGGCGCGGTCGTCGGGGTCGAGTGCTGCCAGCCGGTCGGCCAGCAGGCGGGTGCGGGAGCGGTGCGAGTCCTCGCGCGCGGTGCGGCCTGCCTCCGTCGCGCGGACGATCGTGCGACGGCCGTCGTCCGGATCGGGCTCGCGCACCACGAGACCGAGGTCGACGAGCGCCTGGACAGTCGCTCCCATGGACTGCGGTCGGACGCCCTCCGCCCGGGCGAGATCCGCGGTGGTGCTGTCGCCGTCGCGGATCAGTCGACCGAGCACGGCGGACTGGGAGGCGGTGACGTCGTCGACCTTGCCGACGAGGGTGGTGCGCCGGATCCTGCCGTAGAGCGACAGCAGCTCCCCGGCGAGCTCGTCCGATGCGCGTGATCCCACGCCGCCACGGTACTCCTTCAGCAGGCAAACTTGCAAGGTAACCTGTCGATCAGCGCGCCGGGCGGGACGGACGCGCGCCGTGCCTCCAGGCCGGACGCGCGTCAGCGCGAGAGCGTCTCGACCAGGTGCTCCTGCACGTACCCGAGCCAGTCGTAGACGTCCCGCAGACCCACGCCCGCGTCGGACGCGTGCGACTGCTCCTCGGACGCGGAGTCCACGATGCCGAGGCGGTCCGCGATCGTCAGCCGCAGGTCGGTCAGGCAGCGCAGCCAGGCCTGTTCGTCGTCCGGCCCGAACGCCCCCGCGTTCCCGCCGGTCAGCCAGGCGTGCACGGTCGACGCGTTCGTGCGCTTCTGCGTCACGAGGTCCGACTCGGTCCAGCGCCGGAACTCGGCACTCGCCTCGGCGTCGCCCGGGTACGCGTCCGGGAACATCCGCGCCGCGACCGGGTCCGACGACAGGCCCTCGGCGAGGACCTGCTGCAACTGCTCGGTCAACGAGGTCAGGACGGAGCGCTCGCCGGAGGACATGCCGAGGTGCACGCCGTCGGCACGGCGGACGAACGGGATCACGGAGCGGGTGCCTTGTCCACCGAGGCCTGCAGGCCGTAGCCGTGCATCGCCTCCACGTGGGCCTCCATCGCCTCGCGGGGTCCGGTCGCCACGATCGCGCGGCCCTCGTCGTTCACCTGCCGCATCAACCGCTCGGCCGTGGCGCGCGGGAAGCCGAAGTACTGCTGGAACACGTAGGTGACGTAGGACATCAGGTTCACCGGGTCGTCCCAGACCACGGCGACCCAGGGCGAGTCCGCTCGGACGTCGACCCGGGTGTCGGTGCGCTCGTCCACGTCGGGCGTCAGCAGGGTCATGCACCCAGGGTGACACGAACCGGCTCGCTCGGTACGATCGTCAGGTCGCGACTGGCGTTGGATGGGTCACCATCGGGGAGCGACACCTGACACGGTGCGCTGCCGTACGCCTGGGCCGCGCCCCACCGTCCACCTCGTCGTGCACGCGCGACGGTCAGACAACGAGGAGTCCCGTGTCCATCACCGATCTGCCCCCCGCAGCCGCAACCACCACGTTCAACGCCCCGCTCAGCGACGTCGACCCCGAGATCGCCCGTGTCCTCGAGCAGGAGCTCGGCCGCCAGCGCGACACCCTCGAGATGATCGCCTCGGAGAACTTCGTACCGCGCGCCGTCCTCGAGTCGCAGGGCTCCGTCCTCACCAACAAGTACGCCGAGGGCTACCCCGGCAAGCGCTACTACGGCGGCTGCGAGTACGTCGACGTCGCCGAGCAGCTCGCCATCGACCGTGCGAAGGCGCTCTTCGGCGCCGAGTACGCGAACGTGCAGCCGCACTCCGGTGCCACGGCCAACGCCGCGGTGCTGCACGCCATCGCGAGCGCCGGTGACACCATCCTCGGCCTCGAGCTCGCCCACGGCGGGCACCTGACCCACGGCATGAAGCTCAACTTCTCCGGTCGCATCTACAACGCCGTCGCGTACGGCGTCGACCCGGAGACGTTCGAGGTCGACTACGACGACATCCGCGCGAAGGCCGTCGAGCACCAGCCGAAGGTCATCATCGCCGGCTGGTCGGCCTACCCCCGCCAGCTCGACTTCGCGAAGTTCCGCGAGATCGCGGACGAGGTCGGCGCGAAGCTCTGGGTCGACATGGCGCACTTCGCCGGCCTCGTCGCCGCCGGGCTGCACCCGTCCCCGCTGCCGCACGCCCACGTCGTGTCCTCGACGGTGCACAAGACCCTCGGTGGCCCCCGCTCCGGCATCATCCTGTCCAACGACGAGTCGCTCTTCAAGAAGCTCAACTCGGCCGTGTTCCCGGGCCAGCAGGGCGGTCCGCTCATGCACGTGATCGCCGCCAAGGCCACCGCCTTCCTGCTCGCGGCCACGCCGGAGTTCAAGGAGCGCCAGGAGCGCACGATCCGTGGCGCCCAGGCGCTCGCGGCCCGTCTCACCGCGGACGACGCCAAGGCTGCCGGCATCGACGTGCTCACCGGCGGCACCGACGTGCACCTGGTGCTCGTCGACCTGCGCGAGTCCGAGGTCGACGGCAAGCAGGCGGAGGACCTCCTGCACGAGGTCGGCATCACCGTCAACCGGAACTCCGTGCCGTTCGACCCGCGCCCGCCGATGGTCACCTCGGGTGTGCGCATCGGTACGTCGGCGCTGGCCACGCGTGGCTTCGGCGACGCCGAGTTCACCGAGGTCGCCGACATCATCGCGCTGACGCTCATGCCGAACCCGGACATCGAGGCGCTCTCGGCCCGGGTGAAGGCCCTGACCGACGCGTTCCCGCTCTACGCGTGAGCGAAACCGTGACCACCGCCGCGTTGCCGCGTGAGCGTTGGGCGGGCGAGGGCTCCGCCGTCCGCATCGACGGCACCGCCCTCGCCGCCCGCACGCTCGACGACCTGAAGCTCCGCATCGACCGGCTGCACGACCACGGGTTCCGGCCCGGGCTCGGCACGATCATGGTCGGACAGAACCCGGGATCGGTCTCGTACGTCGCGGGCAAGCACCGCGACTCGGCGCAGATCGGGCTCGACTCGGTCCGCATCGACCTGCCGGAGACCGCGTCGGCCGCGGACATCCGGGCCGCGATCCTCCAGATGAACGACGACCCCCGGGTCACCGCGTTCATCGTGCAGCTCCCGCTGCCGCAGGGGATCGACCCGACCCCGATGCTCGAGCTGATGAACCCGGCGAAGGACGCCGACGGCCTGCACCCGACGAACCTCGGGGAGCTCGTGCTCGCGGTCCCCGGCGGAGCGGGCACGATCGACGCGCCGCTGCCGTGCACGCCGCGGGGCATCGTCGCGATGCTCGAGGCGTACGAGGTCCCGATCCGCGGGTCGCACGTCACGATCATCGGCCAGGGGCTGACGGTCGGCCGCCCGCTCGGCCTGCTCCTCACCCGGCTCGAGGCCACGGCCACCCTCACCCACTCGCTGACCGAGGACGTCGCCGCCGAGTGTCGGCGCGCGGACATCATCGTCGCCGCAGCCGGGGTCGCCGGGCTCGTCCGGCCCGACTGGGTCAAGCCGGGCGCGGCGGTGATCGACGTCGGCATCACCCGCGTGGTGAACGAGGAGACCGGCAAGGCCAAGCTGCACGGCGACGTCGACCCTGCGGTCGCGTCGGTCGCGGGCTTCCTCTCGCCGACCCCGGGCGGCGTCGGTCCGATGACCCGCGCGATGCTCATGAAGAACGTCGTCGAGGCCGCCGAGCGTCACCTGCACTGACCCGCGGCGAGTCGTGCGCCCCGCGTGCGCCGCGCCGCGTGCGCGTCCGTTCGTTCCTCCCGCCGAAGCGACAGGATCCCGCGAACAGTTCGCGGGATCCTGTCGCGTTGCGGGGCTGTCGCGTCCAGGTCCAGCCGGGAGGCACGGCTCGGCCCTTCCTGCGCGCTCGGCCCCGGTGCTACGGTCGCCGCATGGGGGACGAACGACTGCTGACGGAGCCGGTGCTCCGGCCGAGGCCGGCACCGTCGCAGCTGACGAAGGACGCCCGGTGGTTGGTCGTCATCGTGGGGCTGTGCATCCTCTTCCAGCAGCCGGGGTCGACCTGGGGCCTGGACGTGGCGCACGGCGGGCAGCAGTACTCGTTCGCGTCGCATCCGTCCCTCTGGTGGACGCTCGCCACGATGGGGTTCGCCGTCGTGGGCTTCGTCGTCGCGATCGCCCGCCGTGGTGCCGCACGCTTCGACGAGCACACCGTGATGGGGCTCGCGCTCGCGGGCGTGCTCGGGACGACCGTGTTCGTGTGGTTGCTCATGCCGGCGCAGACGGCGTGGGTGCAGTGGGCGGTCGAGCACGGGCACACGCATCCGTTCGTGCTCGGCAACGTCACCGAGCTCGTCCGGTACGCCGACTACACGGGCTGACACGCGCGCTGCCGGCGCCCGCCGCCCGCTGCCGGCGCCCGCCGAGACTCGCGCTGCGCGACCGTTCTCGCGCCGCCGACCGCGAGACCGGTCGCCCGGGCCGAGTCTCGCGACCGCCGCCGTGCCCGCCGCTCGCGCGGCTCAGTCGCGCCGGGCGCCCTGTGCGGCGTGCACCGTGAACACGTTCGGCTCCCGGTACCCGGCCGTGGCGAACGCGGCCGTGACGGCCGAGGTGATCGCGCCACGTGCCTCCCGGTCGACCAGCGCGATCGCCGCACCACCGAAGCCGCCACCCGTCATCCGCGCGCCCACCGCGCCCTGCTCCATCGCGGTCGCGACCGCGAGGTCGAGCTCCGGCACGGAGATCTCGAAGTCGTCCCGCATCGACTCGTGGGACGCGACGAGCAGCGATCCGATCGCCCGCGGGCCGTGCTCACGCAGCGTCCGCACGGTGTCGAGGACGCGCTGGTCCTCGGTGACGACGTGCCGGACGCGGCGGAAGGTCTCCTCGTCGAGGAGCTCCTGCGCGCGCGGGAGGTCCTCGATCGACAGGTCGCGCAGGGCCTCGACGCCCATCGCCGCGGCACCGCGCTCGCACGACTCGCGGCGTGCCTTGTACCCGCCGGTGGCGTGTGCGTGCTCCACCCGGGTGTCGATCACCAGGATCTCCAGGCCGTTCGCCTCGAGCGCCAGGTCGACGACGGCGGTGTCGAGCGTGCGGCAGTCGAGGAACACGACCGCGTCCTGCTCGCCGAGGAGCGACGCCGACTGGTCCATGATCCCGGTGGGGGCCCCGACGGCGTGGTTCTCGGAGTACTGCCCGACCCGCGCGAGTGCCTTGCGGTCGAGGCCGAGCTCCCAGAGGTCGGTGAAGGCGAGGGCGACGCCGCACTCGATCGCGGCGCTGGACGACAACCCGGCACCGACCGGCACGTCGGACTCGATGAAGACGTCGAAGCCGGTCTTGTCGGCCAGGTCCGCGCCGGCCTGCTCGCGGAGGGCCCAGGCGATGCCGAAGACGTAGGCGGACCAGCCGCTCATGCGCGACGGATCGAGCTCGTCGAGGGAGAGCTCGTGCACCGCGTCCGGCTCGAAGGCCGAGGCGACCCGGAGGATCCGGTCCTCCCGCGGGGCGATCGAGGCCGTCGTCCGGCGGTCGATGGCGAAGGGCAGCACGTACCCGTCGTTGTAGTCGGTGTGCTCGCCGATCAGGTTGACCCGACCCGGCGCGGAGTACCGCACGGCGGGCTCGTACCCGTAGACCTGCTGGAACGTCATGCGCGTTCGATCCCTCCTCGGATGAACTCGGCCGCCCGCTCGGGCACGAGGTCCCCGATCCAGGCGCCCATGGCGGCCTCACTGCCGGCCAGGAACTTCAGCTTGTCCGCCGCGCGACGCGGCGACGTGATCTGCAGCATGAGCCGCACGGTGTCGCGACCCGTGTGCACCGGCGCCTGGTGCCAGGCGGCGATGTACGGGGTCGGGTCGCCGTAGAGCGCGTCGAGGCCACGGGTGAGCCGGAGGTGCATGTGCGCGAGCTCGTCCTTCTCGGCGTCGGTGAGCTCGGCGAAGTCCGGCACGTGCCGGTGCGGGAGCATGTGGACCTCGATCGGCCAGCGCGCGGCGAACGGCACGAACGCGGTGAAGTGCTCACCGGCGAGGACGACGCGGTCGGACGCCCGCTCGTTCGCGAGGTGCTGCTCGAACAGGTCGGGGCCGAACCGCTCGATCGACGCCAGGAGTCGCTGCGTCCGGGGCGTGACGTACGGGTACGAGTAGATCTGCCCGTGCGGGTGGTGCAGCGTGACGCCGATCGCCTCGCCGCGGTTCTCGAACGGGAACACCTGCTGGATCCCGGGCATGGCCGAGAGCGCAGCGGTGCGGTCCGCCCAGGCCTCCACCACGGTGCGGGCCCGGGACTCGGAGATCGAGGCGAACGACCCGGAGGTCTCGGGGGAGAAGCAGACGACCTCGCAGCGACCGACGCTGCGGTACTCGCGGTTCAGTCCGACGTCGGTCAGGGACTCGAGCGAGGGCGGGGCGTCGACCGCGCCGTCCGGACCCCCGAGTTCCGGACCGAACGACGGCGACCGGTTCTCGAACACGGCGACGTCGTACCGGCTCGGGATCTCGGACGGGTTCTCCGGGGTCTGCGGTGCCAGCGGGTCCTGGTCGGCCGGGGGCAGGAACACGCGGTTCTGCCGGCTCGCGGCGATGGAGACCCACTCGCCGGTCAGGACGTCCTGCCGCATGCGTGCCGTCTCCGGCCGCGGGTCGAGCACGCGCTGGTCGATGCTGCGCTCGGCGGGCAGCGTCGTGTCGGCGTCGTCGAAGTAGATGAGGTCGCGTCCGTCCGCGAGCTTCGTCACGCGCTTGGTGATCACCGCACCACCCTAGTCGCCGAACGAAGGATTGCGAAAGCCTCCGGAAGCAAGCGAAACTGAGCACATGACGGACGACGATCTCTCCTTCCTCGCCGGCGCGCTCCCCGCGCCGCTGCGTCAGGACCGCATCGTCTCCATCGTCGAGGGGGCCCCCGGCCTGGTCCGGACGGCCGCGCTGGCAGCGGCCCTCGGAACCAGCGAGGTGACGGTCCGTCAGGACCTCGCCTCGCTCGACCTGGAGGCGCGGCTCAGGCGGGTCCGCGGCGGTGCCGTCCGCCTCGGGGCCGGGTCCCGCGAACGGCCGTTCGAGGAGACGGCCGTCGAGCACCAGGTCGCGAAGGCCGCGATCGGCCGCGCCGCCGCCGCCCTGGTGCGGTCCGGGCAGTGCGTCGTGCTCGACGTCGGCACCACCCCCGCAGCGGTGGCGACGGCGCTCGTCGCGCGGGACGACCTCGTCGACGTGACGGTCGTGACGAACTCCCTCACCACCGCGCTCGCGCTCGAGCGGGCCGTGCCGCGCTTCACCGTCGTCGTCACCGGCGGCACGCTCCGGCCGCTCCAGCACTCCCTCGTCGCACCGTTCAACAACACCCTGCTGCCCGTGATCGCCGCCGACGTGGTGTTCCTCGGCGGCACCGGGATCGACGTCCCGCACGGGCTGACGAACGTGAACCTGCCCGAGACCGAGGCGAAGCGCATGCTCGCGGCCACGGCCCGGCGTACGGTCGTGGTCGCGGACGGGTCGAAGTTCGGCCGGGCCCACATCGGCGTCGTCCGTGCGCTCGAGGACATCAACGTCGTCGTCACCGCCGACACCACGGCGGACGCCGTCGCCCCGATCCGGGCGGCCGGCGTCGAGGTCGTCGTCGCGGACGGCAGCGACGACACCGCCGGGGCCCACCCGGCACCGAACGGAAGGAACGAGACCGCATGACCGCAGCACCCACCGGGGGCCAGTACCACCTCCGCCACGCCGGACCCGACGGGGTCGTCGAGGCGGTCGTCACCGAGGTCGCCGCGGGCATCCGGGAGCTCCGTGTCGCCGGCTTCGACCTCACCGAGCCCTTCCCCGTCTCCGAGCAGCCGCCCGGGGCAGACGGCATCGTGCTCGTGCCGTGGCCGAACCGGGTCGCCGGCGGCGTGTGGCAGCTCGACGGGAAACCGCAGCAGCTCGACGTCTCGGAGCCGAAGTACGGCAACGCCTCGCACGGGCTGCTGCGCTTCGCGCCGTACCGGGTCGTGTCGCAGTCGGAGTCCGGCATCGTGCAGGAGGCCACGATCCACCCGCAGCACGGCTGGCCGTTCACGCTGGAGACCCGCGTGCACCACGAGCTCGTCGACGACGGCATCCGCGTCACGCACGAGGTCGTGAACCGGTCCGGCGTCCGTGCGCCCTTCGCCGTGGGTGCGCACCCGTACCTCCGCGCCGGCGACACCCCCGCCGAGGACCTCGTCGTGACGCTCGACGCCGCCACCGCCTTCACCGTGGACGAGCAGAAGGTGCCGAACGGGACGGTGCCGGTCGAGGGCACGCCGTACGACCTCCGCTCGGGGCAGCGTGCCGGCGACGCCGACCTCGACACCGCCTACCGCGACGTCACCCCGGACGCCGACGGGGTCCGACGGACGACGCTGCACGGACCGGAGGGTGACGGGGTCGAGCTCTGGCAGGACGCGTCGTTCTCGTACGTGCAGGTCTTCACCTCCCGCGAGTTCCCCCGGGGTGTCGGGAAGGGCCTGGCCGTCGCGGTCGAGCCCATGACGGCACCGGCGAACGCGCTCAACTCCGGCGAGGGCCTCCGCTGGCTCGAGCCCGACGAGTCCTGGACGGGCACCTGGGGCATCCGCCGCGTGTGGTCCTGACCGCGCCGGCGCCGGCGCGAGACTCGGCCGCGCCGGCGCGAGTCTCGGTCCCCGCGACCGTTCTCGCGCTCGCGGGCACGCGATCCGTCGCCCAGCGCGAGACTCGGTGGCGCCGGCGCGAGACTCGGTGGCGCCGGCGCGAGACTCGGCCGCGCCAGCGCGAGACTCGGCGGCGCCGTCAGGCGCGACGCATCCGCAGCGCCTCGACCGCGAGCGACTCACTCGCGTAGCGGCCGACCTCCTGCGCCCACGCCGGGTCGTCCCCGCGGAGGGCGATGAAGTCCTTGCGCTGCCGGCACACGTAGCCGAGCACCGCGGTGCCGGTCGCGACCTCGACGAAGTCCTTGCGGATGTGCCGGGTCGTGACCTGCGCGTTGCGGCGGAGCGTGTCGAGCAGGAGCTCGTTGCTCATCGTCGTGTTGGTCGCTGCGGCGAGCTCGACGATGCGGCGCGCGTCCCCGGAGGTGCTGGTCGGCGTTGCTTCGATGGGCTCGATCACGGTGTACCCCGTTCGTTCTGCGGTGGTGCTGGTCTGCAGGATCCGTCGATCGGATCCGGGAACGACCCTAGCGGCGTCAGTCCAACAGGCTGCTGAACGCAGTCTGAACCATGGGCCGGAATCACCATGAGTCGGCTGTGGGCGACTTGTACCCCAGTCGCCCCTCGCAATGATGTGGATCGCTCACTGACACCCGCTCTGGGGATGGCCGCGTCCGCCTGCCGGGCCCTAGCGTGTCCGAGGTCCCGCCGTGCCGGGCCCGGACGCCTCCCTGGTCGTCCCGGGCGAGCCGCAGTCCCGTGGGCCGAATCCGTCCACGACCACGGGAGACCGACGTGCCGCGCGCCAACCGACCGTTCCGACTGCTCGCCGTCCTCCTCGCGGCCGGGGTGCTCGGTGCCGGGCTCCCCGCGGTCGGCGGCCCGGTCGCGGCGAACGCGGTCACGGGCGCGAGCGACGCCGGTCCGGGAGACCCGACCTCGGGCAGCCCGACCGGCCAGGACCAGGCGGGCTCCGGCCAGCCCGACGCCGGCCGGGCGGGCTCCGGCCAGTCCGGAGTCGGCCCGTCCGACCCGGGCCAGTCCGATCCAGGCCAGCCCGACCCGGGCGCGACGTCGGGCCCGACGACCGACCCGTCGGCGACCCCGACCCCGTCGAGCCCGTCGACCCCCGAACCGACCCCGTCCGGGACCCCGACGCCCACGCCCTCCGGGACCCCGACCCCGGGCACCCCGCCGTCGCCGCAGCCGTCGACCTGGTCGGCCCCGACGACGCTCCGGGTGAACGGTGCGGATGCGCCCCTCGCTGTCGACCCCGCCGCCCCCGTCCGCTTCTCGTGGGTCCCGCTGGCCGCCTCGGACGGCAGCGTCCCGGCGACGTACACCGTCGTGGTGGCCTCGAGTCGCGCCGGCGCGGCCGCGGGCACGGGCGACGTGTGGACCTCCGCCGCGGTGACCGCGACGCAGCTCGTGCCGTACGGCGGCCCACGGCTCGCGGCGGCGTCCCGGTACTGGTTCGCGGTGCGCGCGACGGCTCCGGACGGGACCGTGAGCCCGTGGTCCGAGCCCGCGGTCTTCGGCACGGTGCTCGGCTCCTGGTCGGCGCGTCCGATCTGGGCGGCGGCACCGAGCACCACGTGGCAGGACTACACGGTGGCGGGCACGCTCGTCACCGGCTCGGCGGTCGGCGTCGTGTTCCGGGCACCCGATGCCCGGAACGGGTACCTCTGGCAGTTCCGGGCGGACGGCACCCTCGTGCCGCACGTCCAACGATCCGGTGCCTACACCGCTGCCGCGGCGGTGTCGGCCGGTCCCGCCATGGCGGCCATGCTCCGCTCGGGTGGTTCGGTCCCGTTCACCATCGCGGTCAGCGGATCGCGCATCCGCACGACGGTCGGCGGTGTCGTCGTCGACGACCGGCAGGACCGCACGTTCCCGAGCGGGTACGTGGGCCTGCGGACCGGGCGCACCGAGAGCGGGTCCGTCGACTCGCTCCGGGTGACCGACCGTGCCGGCGCGCGGCTGTGGACGGCGACCGGCACCACGTCCACCCCGGAGTTGCGCTGCACCTCCCTCCGTTCGTCGCGGAGCACGATCGCCACCGGACGGGGCTGCGTGTACGACCCGTGGGCGGACACCACGATCGACGAGACCTTCGTGGCGAACGCGCACCCGAGCAGCGTGGTGTTCCGCGCCCGGGACGATGCGAACGGGTACATGTGGCAGTTCGACCCGGCCCGCTCCGAGCTCGTGCCGCACGTCCAGGTCAACGGGACGTACCGGAAGCTGCGTGCGACCAAGCTCGGCGCCAAGATCGTGGCCGGCCGGTCGTACCCGGTCCGGATCGAGACGAACGGCACGACGATCACGACGTGGTTCGCCGGGCGGAAGGTCGACACGCGCACGGACGGCACGTGGGCGCGAGGCCTGATCGGCTTCCGGACCGGTCGGTCCGAGTCCGTCCAGGCGTCGTCGCTCGCCGTGCACAGCCGCTCGGGCCGGTCGGTGTACGCGGCGAACCGGTACACGAGCGACTTCTCCTGCGCCTCGGTGACCGGGGCCGGGGCGACCTCGATCGGTACGGGCACACGGTGCCTGCTGTACTCGCGCACGCCGGACTGGACGTTCGCCCGCACCGCGTTCAGCCTGCCAGCGGGGGACATCGCCTGGGCGACCGCGTGGGCCACCGGTGCCTCGCCGAGCACGGCGCGGCAGTACGTCTACCGGTTGGCGGTGAACGGCACGTTCGCCGCGGCCGGCCCGGTCCGGGCCGTCGGCGCGGAGACGCGCTACGACACGGCCGACGTCACCGAAGCGGTCCGTGCCGGCACCACGAACGTGCTCGCGGCACGTGCCTGGACCGGCGCCGACCACCGGTTCCTCGCGCAGCTGGTCGTCCAGTACACCGACGGCCGTCGGGTCGTCGTGGGGACCGACGCCTCCTGGCGTGCCACCGCCGCGACGACGATCATGCGCCCGGGCCCGTCCGTCGGCACGAGCTACTACACGCTGCCGTCGGAGAACATCGACGCGGGCGCGTTGCCGACCGGGTGGGACTCGTCCGCGTTCGACGCCGGCGCCTGGCAGCCCGCGGTCGTGCGTCCGGCGTTCCCGGCCGGTTCGCTCGTGGCCTCGCCGCTCGCACCGCTCGAGGAGACCGAGCACGGCGTGGCGAAGACGCTCGCGAAGGGGTCCGGCCACCTCGTGCTCGACTTCGGGCGGACGTGGGTCGGCGCGATCCGCCTCGACGCGACGGCGTCCGCCGCGACCGACGTGACCGTCCGGTACGGCGAGACGACCGCGAAGGGCGGGGTGAGCCTCCCGTCCGTCACCTCGGCCGGCAACGGCTGGACCGATCGCTACCGCCTGCGCAGCGGGCGGCAGACCATCGACGTGTGGGGTCTGCGGGTCTTCCGGTACGTGGAGTTGAGCGGCCTGCCCGCGGGCGTGACCGCGGCCGACGTGCACGCGGTGGCCCTGCACTCGCCGATCGGGACCGAGTCGTCCTTCGACTCGTCGAACAGCACGCTCGACCAGGTCTGGTCGCTCGCGGCGCACACCGTCGAGGGCCAGACCCTGGGGCTCTACACCGACTCCTGGGAGCGGGAGCGAGGACCGTACGAGGCGGACGCGTACATCCAGCAGCTGGCGCAGGCGGCGCTGACGACGGACACCGCCAGCGCCGCGTCCACGATGCGCTGGCTCATCGCGCACCCGACGTGGCCGACCGAGTGGCCGCTCTTCGACGCGATCGCGGTGCACGACCGCTGGGTCGAGACCGGGGACACGGGCGAGATCACCGCGAACTACGCCGCGTTGCAGCGGACCCTCCTGACCGGGTCGATCAGCAGCCGGACAGGGCTCGTCAAGCGGACGACCACCACCGGAGACATCGTGGACTGGCCGGGTGCCGAGCGCGACGGGTACGTCTTCACGACCACGAACACCGTGGTCAACGCGATCACCTACCGCGACCTCGTGGTGATGTCCGAGATGGCCACCGCGGTCGGACGCACCGCGGACGCACGCACCTACGCCACGAAGGCGGCGTCGCTGCGGGCGGCGATGAACGCCCGACTGTACGACCCCACGACGGGCGCCTACCGCGACGGCCTCACCGCGAGCGACGGCCCAGTCGCCCACCGTGCCGTGCAGGCGAGTGCGTTCGCGCTGGCGTTCGGTGTGCCCACCGACGCGATCCGGGCGAAGGTCGCGTCGTCGGTGGCCTCGAGGGGCATGGTCTGCAGCGTGTACTGCGCGGCGTTCCTCGTGCCGGCGCTCCTGCAGAACGGGCAGGAGACGGCGGGTGTCCGGCTCCTCGCCGGGACCGGGACGCGCTCGTGGGGGAACATGGTCCGTCTCGGCGCCGGGGCCACCATGGAGGCCTGGGACCCGTCGCTCAAGGCGAACACGACCTACTCGCACCCGTGGGCCGCGTCGCCGACGTCGACGATCGCAACGGGGGTGGTCGGGCTCGCGCCGCGTGCGCCGGGTTGGGCGTCGTTCACGGTCGCGCCGCATCCGGGAGGCCTGACCACCGCCGAGATCGCACGCCCGACCGCGCGCGGGACGGTCCGGGCGGCCTTCCGCACCGTCGGCGCGAGCGTCGACGTGGCCGTCGCCGTGCCCGTGACGACGACGGCCACGGTGGAGCTGCCGGTCGCCGTCACGCGGGTCTGGGTGGACGGCGTGGCCCGGACGGACGTGCTGCGGTCCGGTGGACGCACGTCCGTGGTGGTCGGCCAGGGCTGCCACACGGTGTCGTCGGTGTCGGCGACGAGCGCGACCGGTTCGCAGGTGCTCGCCTCGGTCTGCGCGGCGGCGGTCACCCGCTGAGCCGGCGGGCCTGGAGGCGCGGTGCGGCTCCGCCCCGCACGTGCGGTGGGCCCCGTGGGGCTCGAACCCACGACCCTCGGATTAAAAGTCCGGTGCTCTACCAACTGAGCTAGAGGCCCTCACCCGCAAGGCTAGCGGGTGAGGGCCTCCGGGATGGTCCGGTGCGGGGCGAGGTCAGCTGCGCCGACCGGTCAGGGCACGCAGCAGCCACGCGATCACGGCGATGACGAGCAGCACGATCCCGACCCACAGCAGGAACTTCAGGCTCGCGGCGAAACCGCCGACGAACAGCAGGATGACCGCGATCACGGCCAGGATGATGAGCAGGGCGTTCATGGAGTGTCCTCTTCTTCACGTCCGGGAGGAGTGCCTCCCTGGCGGAGCACGGTACCCGTCGGCGGCCGGTTGCGTTCTCGGCGAACGGGGGACGTGGAGTGTCGCCCGACGCGCCTACACTGTCGCGGTGCCTCGCGATCACCACCGTCCCGTCCACTTCACCGACCAGGAGTTCGCCGCGATCCAGGGCGGCGAGGACCCGGCGCTGGTGAACCGTGTCGCGCACGAGACCGCCAACGCCCTGCTCCACCGTGTGCGGGAAGACCCGGACCCGGCTGTCGTCGAGCGGCTCGTGACCTACACGGACGTGCACGGCATCGACGCGATCGCGGAGCTGTGGGCGCGGGTGGGGGCGCACACCCTCCCGGGTGCCCTGTGGCGGATCTACCTGGTGCGCGTCGTGATCCGGCAGAACCCGGAGGAGATCGCGTACTTCTTCGAGCGCGGCACGGAGCAGATCGGCACGATCGACGAGGCCGTCGCGGGTGCCGAGCAGCCGACGGGCCCGGCGGAGATCCTCACCCTGGCCGACCGGATCCTGCACGGGGTGTACACGGGCGACCTGGCGGTGGCGCTCGACCGGGGCGCCGCGTTCTGCCGGCTGACGGCGGCCGGCGCGACCGCGGTGGCGGACGAGTCCGACCTGACGGCGGGGGAGCGCGCCAGCGAGCTGACGACGCGCGCGCTGCGCCTGACGGAGCTGGCGGCCGACCTGACGGAGGCGGCGGCGCTCTGGCGTCGCGACAGCCTGGACTGAGCGAGCGGCGGGGCGGACCCGCACCGCGCCTCCAGGCAGAGGAGAACCGGGCCGCAGAAGCGCCTCTCGGCGCGAGGCCGCTCGAAGCGGCGAATTTTGGAGCCCGGGGCTTGCTGCGGCCCGGCGACATCGATTCTACGAGACGTGTGCTGTGCGCACGACCGTGTTCACTCTCGGTGGACAGACCCGACCCCGGGCGTGTGCCGACGCCGCGCGCTCGGGACATCGCGGACCGCGGTGAGAACCGCTCCAATCCGACGGGGCGACGGTGCCGAATCATCAGCGTGGCAGGCACACCAGCCGGTCACGAAACGAGGGCCCTGCGCGACCCGGTCCGCTCCCTGGCGGTCAATTCCCTGCGGGTCACGCAGGCCCTCGTCCTGTTCGGACACAGGTCCCCCGAACCTGTGCGTCAGGCCACAACGCAACCGAGAGGAGGGAAACCTGCAATGCTTGCCATCGTGGAACGCGACACCGAGGCCTGGAGCTCGACCGAGCCCGCTCCGGCGTCGCCTGATGACCTCCTCGCTCGTGTGGCGACCGGCGACCAGGCGGCCTTCTCGGATCTGTACGACGCCTTGTCGGGCCGGGTGCTCGGCCTCGTGACGCGACTCCTCCGGGACCGAGCGCAATCGGAGGAGGTGGCGCAGGAGGTCTTCCTCGAGGTCTGGCAGCAGGCCGCGCGCTTCGACCGTCAGCGCGGCACCGCCTCGAGCTGGATCCTGACCATGGCGCACCGTCGTGCGGTGGACCGGGTGCGGGCATCGCAGTCCTCCCACGACCGTGACACGAAGATCGGCATCCGCGACTTCGACATCGGCATCGACGACGTCTCCGAGTCCGTCGAGATCCGCATCGAACACGAACGGGTCAGCCGGGCCCTCGCGAAACTCACCGAGTTCCAGCGCCAGGCCGTGCAACTCGCGTACTACGGCGGCTACTCGCACAGCGAGATGGCCGAACACCTCGGTGTGCCGATCGGCACCGTCAAGACCCGTCTCCGTGACGGGATGATCAGACTCCGCGACGAGATGGGGGTGGCGTCATGACCGAACGACACGACGACCCTGCCCTGCTGACCGGTTCGCACGCGCTCGACTCCCTGTCGGACGACGAGCGCGCCCTGATCGAGGCGGCCCTCGCCGACTCGCCGGAACTGCGGGCCGAGGCGGACTCCCTCCGCGAGACCGCGCTCCAGCTCGCCTACGCCGTCGACCCGATCGAGCCGCCCGCGTCCCTCAAGGCGTCGCTGATGGCGCAGATCGCCTCGACCCCGCAGGCGGCACCGGTCGCACACGCTGCCGCCGGCCCGGCTACCGCCGCCCCGGCGGAGGTCCCCGCTGCTCCGGTCGCCGACGTGTCCGGTGATGCCGGCCAGGAGGCACGGTTCGCCCCCGCCACGCGCCGCACCCGTGCGGGTGGCAGCGCCGCGGCCGCCGCCCAGCGCCGGTGGTTCCAGCGCCCTGCAGCCGTCCTGTCCACCGCAGCCGCGGTCGCCGTGGTGTTCCTCGGTGTCGGGCTCGGCGTGGGCACGGCCTTCGCGCCCTCGAACGAGCCGGGTCCGGGCACCACGCAGGCGAGCAGCGGCCTCGACCGGATCTACGCCGCGTCCGACTTCAAGCGGAGCACCGCGAAGGTCGCCGGCGGCGGGACGGCCACGGTCGTGTGGTCGAACGCGCTCGGCAAGTCCGCGGTCATCCTCGACGGGGTCGCCCCGGCGCCGGAGGGCAAGACGTACGAGCTCTGGTACATCGGCTCGGAGGGCGACGGCGGCAAGATCAGCGCCGCGGGCCTGATGGACGGTGCGACCGACGGCGTGCACTCGGCCGTGCTCACCGGGAAGCGGTCGCACGGTGTGACGATCGGCATGACGGTCGAGCCCGCGGGTGGGTCGAAGCAGCCGACCACGACCCCGATCATGGCGGTCCCCACCGCCTGAGGCGGCTGGGGGTCGGCGGCTGAGGCGGGGCGGACTCGGAACGACGAGTCCGCTGTCGTACGACGTCGGAGTCGTCGAACCCGCGCGTCCGCAACCTGCAGCGCACGCACGAAACGACAGGACCGATGTCGTGCGACATCGGTCCTGTCGTTCTGGGTCAGCGCCCGATCACCCGAAGCGACCCGAGACGTAGTCCTCGGTGGCCTGCACCGACGGGTTCGAGAACATCGTCGCGGTGTCGTCGAACTCGATGAGCTTGCCGGGGGCCCCGGTACCCGCGATGTTGAAGAACGCGGTCTTGTCGCTCACGCGCGAGGCCTGCTGCATGTTGTGGGTCACGATCACGATCGTGAACTCCTTCTTGAGCTCCTCGATGAGGTCCTCGATGGCGAGGGTCGAGATCGGGTCGAGCGCCGAGCAGGGCTCGTCCATCAGGAGCACGTCGGGCTGCACGGCGATGGCACGGGCGATGCAGAGGCGCTGCTGCTGGCCGCCGGACAGCCCCATCCCGGGCTTGTCGAGGCGGTCCTTGACCTCGTTCCAGAGGTTCGCACCCTGGAGCGAGCGCTCGACGATGTCGTCGGCCTCTGAGCGGGAGATGCGCTTGTTGTTGAGCTTCACGCCCGCGAGCACGTTGTCCTTGATGGACATGGTCGGGAACGGGTTCGGGCGCTGGAACACCATGCCGACCTGACGCCGGACGATGACCGGGTCGACGCCGGGGCCGTAGAGGTCGTCGCCGTCGATCTTCACGGAGCCCTCGACGTACGCGCCGGGGATGACCTCGTGCATGCGGTTCAGCGTGCGGAGGAAGGTCGACTTGCCGCAGCCCGACGGGCCGATGAACGCGGTCACGGTGCGGGGCTCGATCGTCATGTCGACGCCCTCGACCGCCTTGAACTTCGAGTAGTAGACGTTGAGGCCGTCGACCTCGATGCGCTTGGACACGTGATTCCTTCGGGGTGGGTGGTGACGCTGGTCGCTGGGTGGCGGCGGCTAGCGGCTGAGCTTGGGGGCGAAGAGCCGGGTGATGAAGCGGGCGAGCAGGTTGAGGACCATCACGATGAGGATGAGCACCAGCGCCGCGGTCCACGCACGGTCGACGAACGGGACGGGGTTGGCGCCCTGCTGCGAGTACTGCGTGTACGCGAACACCGGTAGGGTCATCATCGGGTTCTTGAACAGGTCGTAGTTCATGCTCGCAGTGAACCCCGCCGTGACGAGCAGCGGCGCGGTCTCACCGATGACGCGGGCGATCGAGAGCATCACACCGGTCGTGATGCCCGCGAGCGACGTGGGGAGCACGACCTTGAGGATCGTGAGGTACTTCGGGACGCCGAGTGCGTAGGAGGCCTCGCGGAGCTCCATCGGCACGATCTTCAGGACCTCCTCGGTGGAGCGCACGACGATCGGGATCATCAGGACGCTCAGCGCGACGGACCCGACGAGGCCGAAGCGGGCACCCGGGCCGAGGAACAGCGCGAACAGCGAGTAGGCGAAGAGCCCGGCGACGATCGACGGGATCCCCGTCATGACGTCGACGAAGAACGTGATGCCCTTCGCCAGGGCGCCCTTGCCGTACTCCACGAGGTAGATCGAGGTGAGCAGCCCGATCGGCACCGAGATGAGCGCCGCGAACAGCGTGATCTCGAGCGTGCCGATCAGCGCGTGCAGGGCACCGCCGCCCTCGGAGATGACGCCGCGCATCGAGTACGAGAAGAACTCGGCGTCGAACCGGGCCAGACCGTCGGCCAGCACGGTGTACAGCAGCGAGACGAGCGGCAGGACGGCGATCACGAAGGCCGTGACCACGAGGGAGGTGATCAGGCGGTCGACGGCCTTCCGGCCACCCTCGACGATGCGGGAGATCACCACGATGAGCACGTCGAACAGGACCGTGCCGAGGAACAGCGCCGCGACGACGTTGAAGTCCTTGACGGCGCCGCCGGCGTTCAGCAGGGCGAACACGAGGATCAACGCGACCCAGGAGCCGATGAGGAGCAGCCACGGCACGGACTTGTGCAGCTTGCCGTTGGCGTAGACGTTGCCGGCGACGCCGGACGGACGGATGGCGAGGGACATCGGGTCGTACCTCTCAGCTCACTCGCTTGCGGACGATGTACCGCGCGAGCATGTTGATGACCAGGGTGATGACGAAGAGGATCAGACCCGACGCGATCAGGGCGTTCAGGGCCGTACCGGACGCCTCGGCGAACTGCAGGGCGATGTTCGCCGCGATCGTCGAGGGGTTCAGTGAGGTGAGCATCTGGAAGGTGACGTTCGTCGACACCGACAGCACCAGCGCGATCGCCATGGTCTCGCCGAGCGCACGGCCGAGACCGAGCATGATCGCGGACACGATCCCGGACTTCGCGAAGGGCAGGACCGACAGCCGGATCATCTCCCACCGGGTCGCGCCGAGGGCCAGGGCGGCCTCCTCGTTGAGCCGCGGGGCCTGCAGGAAGATCTCGCGCATCACCGCGGTCATGATCGGGATGGCCATCACGGCGAGGACGATCGACGCGGTGAGGATCGTGCGCCCGGTGCCGGAGACCTGGCCGGAGAAGAGCGGGAACCAGCCGAGGTACGTGTTGAGGAACACGTAGAACGGCTTCACGAAGGGCGCCAGCACGACGATGCCCCAGAGGCCGTAGACGACGGAGGGCACCGCGGCCAGCAGGTCGATCACGTAGCCGAGCAGCGGGGCGATCCGTCGCGGTGCGTAGTGCGAGATGAAGAGCGCGATGCCGAGCGAGAGCGGCACGGCGATCACGAGCGCGATGAGCGCGGACCAGACGGTGCCGAAGACGAGGGGGCCGACGTAGTCCCAGAAGTTCGCGGCCTGGTTCGGGAGCTCCCCGACCTTCGCGCTGAACGCCGGGATGCTCTGCCAGACCAGGAAGGCCGCGACGAGCACGAGCACGAACAGGATCAGGCCGCCGGCGATGACGGAGGCGGCGGAGAAGACGCGGTCGCCGATGCGGACGACGGGCTTCGGCTTGGCGGTGACGGTGGCCCCTGGCTGGGCCGGTGCGGTCGTCATGGGACTCCTGTCGGAGGAACGCCGGGGGAGGCGACGGGTTGGGTGGTGCTGGGCGGTGCAGCCGCGGACGGCCGAGTGCCCGGACGCCGGTCGAGTGGGTGGGACCGGCGTCCGGGCGCTCAGGGTGCCTTACTTGATGGAGGCGACGGCCTTGGCGGCCTTCTCCGAGAGGTCGCTCGAGAGGGCGGCCGACTTGGCCTCCTTCGCGGCGGCGTCCTGCGCGTCCTTCGAGACGACGTAGTCGAGGTAGCCCTTCACGAGCTTGCCCTTGTCGGCGTCCTTGTACTCCTGGCAGGCGATGGCGTAGGAGACGAGGACCAGCGGCCAGGCGTTCTCCGCCGTGTCGGTGCGGTTGATGTCGATCGCGAGGTCGTTGTCCTCACGGCCGGAGACCGTCTTGGAGTCCGCGACGACCTTGGCGGCGCCGTCGGCCGAGATCTCGGTCGCCTTGTCGCCGACCATGAGCTTGGCCTTGTCGAGGTCGCCCGCGCCGGAGTCGTCGATGTACGTGATCGCGTTCGAGGCGCTGGCCATGGCCGACGCCACGCCCGAGGTGCCCTTGGCGCTGTCACCGATCTGGTACGGGAAGGTCTGGCTCGGGTCCTTGGCCCAGACGTCCTTGGCGTTCACCGAGACGTACTCCGAGAAGTTCTGCGTGGTGCCCGAGTCGTCCGAGCGGTGCACGACCGTGATGTTCGCGTCCGGCAGGGTCGCGTCCTTGTTCAGGTCGGCGATCTGCGAGTCGTTCCACTTGGTGATCTTGCCGGAGAAGATGCCCGCGATGGTCTTCGCGTCGAGGGTCAGGTCCTTGACGCCGTTGACCTTGTAGGCGATGGCGATCGGGGAGATGTAGACCGGGATGTCGATGGCCTTCGAGTCCGCGGCGCAGAGGCCGAACGAGCCCGAGAGCTCCTCGTCGGACAGCGCGGCGTCGGAGCCGGCGAAGTCCGCGGCACCCGAGATGAAGTTCTTGCGGCCGGCGCCCGAACCGTCGGGCGAGTAGTTGACCGTGACGCCGGAGGCGACGTTCTGGAAGCCGGCGGCCCAGGTGGCCTCGGCGGTCTGCTGGGCGGACGAACCCGAACCGGTGAGCGTGCCGGAGAGCTTCGAGTAGTCGGTGCCGGAGCTGGAGGAGGAGGATGCGGTGCTGCCCGCGTCCTCGTTCGCCGCGCACGAGGAGAGCACGACCGCGCCGGCGATCGCGATTGCCGCGACCGTACCGATTCGCTTGATGTTCACAGGGGTCCCTTCGGGAATGTCAGTGCAGGTGGGACCGCTGCTGGTCCCGTGGGTCGGTGCCGACCCGGGAGCGACTGTAGGGACGCGAAGTGACGGGGATCACGCTCGCCGGTGAACGGAAGGTGAACGAGGGGTTGTCCCCGACGGGGCGACGTGCGCGGGCGCGCGGACGGGAGCAGGATCGGGAACGTCGTGCATGCGGCAAGACCATGCGCGCGCATACGTCGGACGGCCGGGAGGCGCGGCTCGCCCCCGGCGCTCGGCCTACGCCGAGATCGGGTTGCGGTGGGTCTCCACGGCGACGAGCTTGCCGTCGGCGATGTGCATCACGGCGAAGTCCCCGACCGAGAGCATCGCGGCACGACGGAGGTCGAACCGACCGCTGTCGTCGGCGGTCGCGGTCGCGATCCTGGCGATGATGTCCGGCAGGACCGGCCCGTGCGAGCACAGGACGGTCGACTTCGCCTTCGCGAGGCGCTTCTGCACGACGCCCTTGACGTCGGCGGCGCCGCGCTCGTGGGCGTCCTGGCTGATGTCCGGCGTGCTCGAGACCCCGAGGTGCGTGCGGTCGGACAGCGGTTCGACGGTCGCGAGGCACCGGGCCGCCGTGCTGCTGACGATCTTCTTCGGGCCGAAGGCGGCGACGGGCGACGCGACGGCCTTCGCCTGCGACCGGCCGACGGGCAGGAGCGGGCGGGTGGCGTCCGGCCCGCCCCAGTCGGAGCCGGGGACCGTCTTGGCGTGCCGCAGCGCGATGAGGGCGAAGGTCCGGTGCTCCCCGGCGGCGACCCGCTCGGCGAACCGGTCGAGGATCGCGACGTCGCGGTCGTAGGTCAGGCGGTGCCGGGCGTCGTCGAGGGTGACCCACTCGACCGCGGCGACCTCGTCGTTCGGGCGGAACGTCCCGGCGCGCTCGTACTCCTTGGAGGAGACCCGGGCGGACCAGTAGTGCACGACCTTGTCGCGGCCGCTCGGGAGCACGTACTCGGCGGTGCCGAGCGGGGCGCCGAGGTGCACGCGGTAGCCGGTCTCCTCGTCGATCTCGCGGACCGCCGTCGTCGGGACGCTCTCGCCCGGGTCGACCTTGCCCTTCGGGAACGAGACGTCGTGGTGGTGGTCGCGGTGGATGAGCAGCACGAGCGGGACGCCGTCCTGCTCACGCCAGACGACGGCACCCGCTGCGACGACCGGTCCTGAGGAGCCGCCGCTCACCGAGTGGAGCGCTTCCGCGCCGAGATCTTCCGCATGAGGACATTCTGCACGTCGTCGAGCGGTCGCCCGTCCTCGTCGGTCGAGTGGCGCGTCCACTCGCCGTCCGACTCGAGGTGCCACGAGCTCGTGGAGTCGGCCATCGCGAGGTCGAACATCTCGTGGATCTCGTTCACGTGCGCCGGGTCGGACAGCCGCACGAGGGCTTCGACGCGTCGGTCGAGGTTGCGGTGCATCATGTCCGCCGAGCCGATGAACACGGCCGGGTCGCCGTCGTTGTGGAAGGCGAACGCGCGGGAGTGCTCGAGGTACCGACCGACGACGCTGCGCACGCGGATCGTGTCGCTGACGCCTTCCATCCCGGGCTTGAGCGAGCAGATGCCGCGCACCCACACGTCGACGGGCACGCCGGCCTGGCTCGCGAGGTAGAGCGCGTCGATGATCTGCTCGTCGACCATCGAGTTGACCTTGATCCGGATGCCGGACGGCTTGCCGGCGCGGGCGTTCTCGGCCTCGGTCTGGATCCGCTTGAGCAGACCCTTCCGGAGGTGCAGCGGCGCCACGAGGAGTCGCTTGAACTTCTTCTCGATCGCGTAGCCGGACAGCTCGTTGAACAACCGCGTGAGGTCCTTGCCGACCGTGTCGTCCGACGTGAACAGGCCCATGTCCTCGTAGATGCGCGAGGTCTTCGGGTTGTAGTTGCCCGTGCCGATGTGGCTGTAGTGCTTGAGCGTGCCGCCCTCCTGCCGGATGACCAGCACCAGCTTGGAGTGCGTCTTCAACCCGACCAGGCCGTACACCACGTGCACGCCGGCCTTCTCGAGCTTGCGGGCCCACGTGATGTTGTTCTGCTCGTCGAAACGCGCCTTGATCTCGACGAGGGCCAGCACCTGCTTGCCGGCGGCCGCAGCGTCGATCAGGGCCTCGACGATGGGGCTGTCACCGGAGGTGCGGTACAGCGTCTGCTTGATCGCGAGGACGTTCGGGTCCGCCGCGGCCTGCTCGAGGAACGCCTGGACGCTCGTCGCGAAGGACTCGTACGGGTGGTGCACGAGGACGTCCTTCGAGGCGATCGCGCGGAAGAGGTCCGGCTTGGTGTTCGGCTCGCCCGGCTGGAACTGCACCGGGGTCGTCGGGACGTGCTTCGGGTAGTGCAGGTCCGGGCGGGAGATCTTGGCGATCTCGAACAGCCCACCGAGGTCGAGCGGCGAGGGGAGCCGGAAGACCTCCTGCTCGGTGATGTCGAGTTCGCGCACGAGCAGGTCGAGGGTCACCGGGTCCATGTCCTCGGTGATCTCGAGACGGATCGGCGGCCCGAATCGACGACGGAGCAGCTCGCGTTCGAGGGCCTGGATGAGGTTCTCGGCCTCGTCCTCCTCGATCTCGACGTCCTCGTTCCTGGTGACCCGGAACACGTGGTGCTCGAGCACCTCCATCCCGGGGAACAGGTCGTCCAGGTGGTTCGCGATGAGGTCTTCCAGGGGGATGAAGCGCATCCGCCCGGAGTTGTCGTCCGGCAGCTTGATGAAGCGGGAGAAGTTCTGCGGCACCTTGAGGCGCGCGAACTCCTGCCGCTGCGACTTCGGGTTCCGGACGCGCACCGCGAGGTTCAGCGACAGACCGGAGATGTAGGGGAACGGGTGCGCCGGGTCGACCGCCAGGGGCATGAGCACCGGGAAGATCTGCTCGTTGAAGTACTCGCGCATCCGCAACCGGTCGGCCTCGTCGAGGTCGGACCAGTGCTCGATGTGGATGCCGGCGGCGTCGAGGTCGGGCTTGAGCGACTCGATGAACGCCTGGGCGTGGCGGTCCTGCAGCTCGTGCGCCTTCGTGGCGATGTCCCGCAGGACGTCGGTCGGTGCGCGGCCGACGTTGGTCGGGACGGCGATGCCGGTGTCGATGCGGCGCTTCAGCCCGGCGACCCGGACCATGAAGAACTCGTCGAGGTTGGACGCGAAGATCGCGAGGAAGTTCGCGCGCTCGAGCAGGGGCTGGGTGCGGTCCTCACCGAGTTCGAGCACGCGCTGGTTGAAGCGGAGCCAGCTGAGCTCGCGGTCGAAGTAGCGATCCGTGGGCAGCGACTCGTGCTCGATCTCGACGACCTCGTCGAAGTCGTCCAGGTCCGGTGCGACGGATTCGCCGTCGAGCTGCGGTTCGGTGTCCATGTCCACATCCTGCCACCCGGTCCCTGCGGCCGGAGGGGATCGGGTGGACCCTGTGGAAACGGCCGGTGAACCGCCCGTGTCCCGGGGTGCACAGCGGTGACCCTCGAACAGGGGGAGGAATCGTCACGATATACGTACGGTGACATCTGCGTCCGGAAGTGGGTATGGTGGGCCGGGTCAGAGCCTCCGGGGGGACTTCCACTGCGCGGGGGTGCAGCTACGAAACGAAAGAGGTTCACCATGTCACGTGTGCTTTCCACCGAGCAGGCGAAGAGCGCGATCCGCCAGATCCAGTCGATCGTGAACGGCGGGTTCACCGACCAGATCTCGCAGCTCGACGCCCAGGGCCGCATCCTGTCCGACTCGAACGTGTGGGACGGCCCGCTCGCCTCGACGTTCCGCGGGTCGACCTGGCCCGAGACCAAGGCCGCGCTGGACAAGGCGAAGTCGGAGCTCGAGCAGCTCCGTACCCAGCTCGACAAGATCTCGCAGGACATCTTCACCGCGGGCGGCGGCGCGTAAGCAGCCACTCGCACAGCCCGGGTCGCCGCCCAGAGCGGCGGCCCGGGCATTCGCGGTCCTGTCGGACCGCGCCGTGACCCGCGCACCGGCGAGCCACGGACAGCACGATCAGTACCGACTCCGGGGGGAAGCAACCATGGCGAAGATCCACGCGAACACGGATCCGATCCAGTTCGACGACGGCACGGCCGATGCGCTCAAGAGTGCACTCACGGGCGCCGCAGATTCGATCGACGGACAGAGCGGATCGCGTCGGGGATTCGTCAGCATCGCGTCCCAGGAGTTCCGCGGGCACTTCTCCCAGCTCTTCACCGAGAACGCGAACACGGCGTCCGGTGATGCGGACAAGATCGCCAGCACCCTCCGCACCGTCGCCGGGTGGGTCGACCAGATGAAGGAAGCCGCGGCCACCGAGCGGGCGAACCGCAAGAAGGCCCGTGAGTGGCAGGCCCGCGAGGACGAGCGGAACGGCTTCCAGGACTTCTGGAACGACACCTTCCACTACGACCCGATGCCCCAGGTGGAGAACACGAAGCCGCCGTCGTTCAACCCGCCGGACGTCACGGCCAGGCAGCGCCAGACCCCGAACCCCGGGGCAGGCGGCGGTGGCGGTGGCGGCACGTCGTCGGCGCGTCCGACCGACCTGCGCACGTTCGCGACGGGATCGTCGTCGTTGAACCAGCAGCTCGACGGCAAGCCGAGCGCCCTCAGCGGCAAGCTCGCAGACTTCAACACGCAGTGCTCGTGGGCGCACATCGACGCGGGCACCGTGGTGACGGCGTTCCAGCAGTGGTTGGACGCCAACGACCAGGACGTCAAGTGGGCGAACACGATCGCCGACGCCTTCGCGGCTGCCGGCAGCGAGGGGAACGTCTCGACCGTCGCAGACTCGGCGCTCGCCGCAGCTCTGCAGGCCGCCGGGGTGTCGGCGACCCGGTCCGAGGTCCAGTTCGACCCGCCGACCGCGTACGGCGCGCAGCCCACGACGGGCTTCTCGATGGACCCGGTGAACACGACGACGGGCAACTTCCTCGAGCCCGAGTTCGACCTCGGCTTCGTCGGTGCCTCGGCGTCGCTGCAGGTCACCCGCATGTACAACTCCCTCGACGAGCACGTCGGCGTGTTCGGCCCGGGTTGGGCGTCCGTGCTCGAGACCCGGTTGGAACTCGACGACGAGGGCGCGTCGTTCGTCGGCGCCGACGGTCGCCAGGTCCGGTTCCCCCGCGACGAGGACGGCTGGGCGCGCGGCGTCGGTGAGAACCGCTGGTTGGCGACTGAGGGCGATCTGCTCGTCGTCCGCGACAACGACGGCGGGCGCATCGACTTCACCCGCTCCGGCAGCTGGACCGGGACGTCCGGCGGACCGGGCACCGCGGTCCGGGTCGTGCGGGACACCGCCGACCTGGTCGTGCGGTTGGTGCACGAGCGGGGCCGGTCGGTCGACGTGGAGTACGTGGACGGGCGTGTTGCAGTGCTGCGCGGGTCGGACGGCCGTCGCGTGGAGTACGGCTACGACGACCGCGGCCGGCTGGTGACGGTGACCGACGACGTCGGGACGCGCCGGTACGGGTGGAACGACGACGACCTCATCGCGACCGTCACGAGCGCGGCCGGCGTGGTCGAGGTCGACAACACCTACGACGACGCCCGCCGCGTCACCCAACAGGTGAGTCCGCACGGTCGGACGGTGCGGTTCGCGTACCTGCCCGGTCGGGTGACCGTCGTGTCCGACCCGGACGGCTCGCGGTCGGACACCTACATCGCGGACGCGAAGGGCCGCCTGGTCGGGGTCATCGACTCGGACGACCAGCGACAGTCGATGAGCTACGACGCCCACGGCAACCTCGTGTCCGCCACCGAGCGCGACCGGTCCGTCACCGTCCACGCGTACGACGAGCGTGGCCGGAGGACCAGGACGGTCACGCCCTCGGGCGGGGACTTCACCTACGGCCACGACGACCAGGACCGCGTCACGACGGTCGTCACCGACGCCGGTGCGGTCGTCACGTACGAGTATGCGGGCGACGACCGCGACCCCTCCGTGGTCATCGATCCCGTCGGCGGCCGGACCGAGCTGACCTGGGACGCGGGGCTCCTGCTCCGGGTGGTCGACCCCACCGGCGTGCGGATCGACCTCGAGTACGACGCCTTCGGCGAGCTGGTCGCCACGACGAACGCCCTCGGTGACACCGCGCGCATCGAGCGGGACGCGGCCGGACGACCCGCCGCGGCGATCAGCCCCACCGGGTCGCGGACCGAGTACCGCTACGACGCCGCCGGCCTGCTGGAGTCCCGACAGGACGCCGACGGCGCGGTCTGGCGCTTCGAGCACACCGCCGGCGGCCGGATCAGCGCGGTCGTCGACCCGCTCGGAGCCCGCACCGAGTACACCTACTCGCCCGACGGCGAGCTGCACTCCGTCACCGACCCCCTGGGTCGGACCACGACGCAGACGTACGACGACCAGGCCAACCTGGCGCGGCTCGAGATGCCGGGCGGCGCGGACTGGACGTTCGCGCACGACGCGTTGTCGCGCCTCCAGGCCGTCACCGACCCGACCGGCGCGACCTGGCGCCGTGAGTACGACGTGAACGGCCGCCTGTCGGCCGTCGTCGATCCGACCGGGGTCCGCCAGGACTTCTCGGAGGACGTCCAGACCGGCGTCGCGTCGCTGCGCGACGCGTTCGACGCCGTCACCGTGCGGTTCGACGCGTACGGGCGACCGGTCGAGAGCACCAGCGACGAGTCCGGTTCCGAGCTCATCACCTACGACGCCGCGGGCCGACCCGTCGAACTCGTCGACGGCGAGGGCGGGCTGACCCGGATCGAGCGCGACCTCGCGGGCCGCGTCGTCGCCCTCACCACCCCGTCCGGAGCGCGCACGACCTACGAGTACGACGTCTGCGGCCGTCCGTCGGTCGCGACCGACCCGACCGGCGCGCGCACCGCGCTCGAGTACGACGCGGACTCCCGCGTCGTCCGGCGCACGCTGCCCAGCGGCGACACGGAGCAGGTCACCCACGACGCGGTCGGGCGTGTGGTCGCGCAGACGACGTCGGGTGCCGGCACCAGCCGGTTCCGGTACGACGCTGCCGGGAGGCTCGTCTCGGCTCACGACGCACGGTACGGCCGCCGTCGGTTCCGCTACGACGCCGCGGGTCAGCTGATCGAGACCGTCAACGGTCTCGGCGGCGTCACCACGTTCGCGTACGACGAGCGAGGTCGACTCACCACCGTCACCGACCCCGCCGGCGGCGTCACCACCCGCACGTACGACGACGCCGACCGCGTCACGAGCGTGACCGACCCGCTGGGACGCACGACCACGGCGGCGTACGACGCCGCCGGTCGGCAGGTCGGCCAGACCGATCCCGACGGCCGCACCACGGCGTGGTCCTACGATGCCGCCGGCCGGCAGCAGGACGTCGCCGTCGACGGCGCCGTGCAGTTCGAGCTGCGGCGGGACGCCCTCGGGCGGACCCTGGTCGTCACCGACCACACCCGCGGTGCCGGACGGAGCGTGGAGCACGAGCTGCACCACGACCGACGGGGGCTCCTGGTCCGCCGCACCCGCGGCTCGTCGGCCATCGGGTGGGAGTACGACGCCGACGGGAACCGCACGGCGCGCATCGACCCCGACGGCACCCGCACGGCGTTCCGACGGGACGTCGCCGGACGCGTGACCGCGGTCGAGCGGGACGGCCTCGGGGCCGGCACCTTCGCGTACGACGCGGCTGGCCGCATCGTCCAGTCGGCGACCGGGGACCTCGTGCAGGCGTGGTCCTACGAGGGTGGTTCCCTCGTGGCCCACACCACGACCACGCCGGACGGCGCCCGGGTCACGCGGATCGAACGCGACGACGACGGCCGGATCGCCGCGATCGACGGCCCCGACGGACGTGTCGACTACGCGTACGACGCAGCCGGGCAGCTCGTCCGTGCCGGCGGCTCGACCTGGCAGTACGACGCCGCGGGCCGGCTCGTGTCCGAGACCGTCGGCGGCGTCACGACCACGCACGAGTACGACCGCGCCGGACAGCTCGCCGCCACGGTGCGCGACGGTCAGCGGACGGAGTACGTGCACGACGGGCTCGGTCGCCGGGTCCGCCGCACCGGGCCGGACGGCTCCACGACCGAGTACGCCTGGTCGCCGCTCGGCTACCTCGCGGGACTCGTGACCCGTGATGCCGCCTACGCCGAGACCGCACGCACCGACGTGTGGGCGGATGCGCTCGGGGAGCTCGCGGCCGTCGACGACGTCGAGGCGTGGTGGGACACCGCGGCCGCTGTGCCCTCCCTGGTGTCGATCGGCGGGACGAGTGTCCTCGACCTGCCGGGTGGCGTCATCGCCGTCGGATCCGAGTGGGCGACGCAGGGGTGGCGCGATGCCCGGGCGACCGACGCCTCCGACCCGTGGGCGGTGCTCGCCGGGGTGACCGGTGCGGGCCTGCCGGCGGGCGTGGGTCTCACCGCGACGGGCGGGGTCAGCATCGGGGGCCTCGAGTGGCTCGGTGCTCGCGTCTACGATCCGGCTGCGCGGGGCTTCCTGTCCGTCGACCCTCTCGCGCCCGTGCTCGGGGCGGGGTGGTCGGGGAACCCGTACTCCTACGCGGGGAACGACCCGTTGCACGCGGTGGACCCGCTCGGGTTGAAGCCGGCGACCGATGCTGATCTGCAGGCGTACCGGGATGCGCATCAGGGGGTGTTCGGTGCGGTCGGGAGCTGGTGGAAGGACAACTGGGAGTACGTTGCGGCCGGGGCGGCGATCGTCGGCGGAATCGCGCTGATGGCGACTGGCGTCGGCGGTCCGGCCGGAATCGCACTGATGGCAGCGTCCGGGGCTCTTCTCAGCGGTGGTATCTCCGTGGCCTCGCAGAAGGCGATGACTGGGGATGTGGACTGGAAGAAGGCTGGTGTCGATGCGCTCATCGGGGGCGCGATGGGCGGTCTCGGCGGCGCTGGGAGCCTCGTCGCGAACGGCCTCGGGGCGGCGGGTCGTGCCGCTGCTGGTGCGGCTCGATCGACTGTCGGTGCCGTAGCATCGCAGACCGGCAAAGCCATAGCTGTGAACGCCTCCGTGAACGGGACTTTCGGAGCAGGCGGAAGCGCGGTTTCGTACCTGCTTGCGCACGGTGGGCGCGTCGAGAACGGCAGGGAGTTCGTGTCGACGATGGCTGGTGGCACGGTAGCCGGTGTCATCGGCGGGCTCGCGGGTCCGGCCGGAGGCACGATCGGTCAGAAGCTGGCTCCCATGACCAATGACCTGCTGAGCAGCGGCGTGATCGCCCGCGGGAGCTCGCTGCTCCTGTCAGGCGGAGGGTCCGCGGCCGGGTCGGTCACGCAGGACCTCGTCGGCGGTCACGCTGTCGACGGTCAGAAGGCGCTCGTCTCAGGCGGAATCGGCTCGCTTGCGAGCGCAGCAACCGACGCGTTGCCGTTCAACAACATGCAGGGTGTGAACACGCTCGCGCAGATGAAGGTTGCGCATCCGCGTAGCCTGAGTGGCGCATTCGACCTGTCGCTCGACAACACAGCCGCGCTGTGGCGCTCGGCCGGATCTGGTGCCGCGATCGGTGAGACGGCGAGCTGGCTGGGGAGTCAGTTCGGCCTCGGCTGAGATCAACGACTGAACTCTCTTCGAACGGATGGGCACATGACTTCAGCGGGTCGGTGGGACCGACAATTCAGCATCGGGATGTATTCCGTTGTGGCGATTGCTGGTTTGGCGCTGGGTGCTTGGGTGACCATCGGGCGATTCCAACAACCTGCGGCCACGTACGGCATCGTGGCCTTGATCGGCCTTATCTACGGATTCTCCCTCGTGTGGTTCGGCGCGAGCCAGCGGGGTATCGCCATCGGTGGCTTCATCGGCATCTTCCTGGTTTTCTGGTTCCTGTCCGCGTCGCAGCGAGAGCTTGGTGTTCTGCAGTACGCCTGGATACTGTCCGCGCTCGCAGGCTGCGTGTTGGCCCGCCGCGAGTTCCCGTGGACCGCGCGACGGAACGCGCGCCAGCGAAGCAAGTTGCCCGACGGTCTGGTCCTGTTGTTCGGAGGGTCGGGGAGAGGGCGTCAGATCGTCGACGAAGATGCGGCTGTCTCGCTGGTTCGTGGGCTCGACGGTGACGGCCGATCCGTGGTGAGCGTGGAGCGTTACGGCGCCCGTCTGGACATCTGCGGCTCTGCTTCGACCGGGCTCATCATCTTCTTCAACAGTCGGCCCGATGACCTCAACTCTTGGAGTCAGGTTGCATCGACTGACCAGGACGGGCAGAAGGTGGATGTGCGGATAGGGAAGGTGGACGTCGAATTCGATTCCGGCGAGCTGGTCGATGTCGAGGCCGCGTCAGCGATCCTGCGAACATTCACCCAGACGGGCGATGCGGACCCGCGGTTCGACTGGGTGACTTCACCGTCAGTGAACGACCGTCGTATCCTTGCGCGATGATGCGGGCTGCTCTCGTCTCGGCCCTCAGTGTGTCGAGTTGAGGTCGCGCAGCTGCTCAGGCCAGCGAGTGAGGTGATCCGACCTAGTGGAGACGCAACGTTCGCTGACCTTCGCCAGAGCTTTGCCGGTGGGCTCCTCACCGGGGCGAATGGATCAACTCAACCAGTGCGTGTCGGCGGACGAGTCGCCGTCTCGCCAGAGGTGTACAACGAGTGACGACACCGACATTGTCATCGACATTGGCATCGGGTACGTCCGGCATGGTGCAGAACGTCGGTGACTACGCTGTGAACAGTGAGACCCCAACCACCGCCGGAGGATTCGCGGCAGCGGCCGGCACGGGGTTCGGCTTCGGCGCTGGGTTCAGCCTTGGGTCAGGAAAGCTTGGCGGTACTATCGTGAAGCAGCTTGGAATCTCGAGGGCTGGAGCCAACTCCTTCGTGACCGCGGCAGTCGATCACACAACCGGTGGAGTGGCCGCCGTGACGAACGAATACTTCCGGCCCGCCGGTAAACGGACGCGAGAGAACATGATTCAAACTTTCGGAACCGGTTTTCTATCGGGCGCCGAGGGGCCAACTTTCAGTGCGCGACGCGGGAGCTGACGACCACCTTGACACACTCGAACGCAGCCCCCGTTCGGAAGGGCGGGAAAAGTCCGGAAGAGCGGCGACGCTTGCGGCGCAATCGCATTGTGGCTGCGGTCCTGCTGTTCATAGTGGTCGTCCTGCCAATTCTGCTGTTCTTTGTCGGCCCGACGCTTGTCGGCGCGTACGACGCGCATCACAAGACGAGCCTGCGTTGCACGGTGAAATCCGCAACGGTAGGTTCTACGTCAGCACGATCGTTGAAGGGTGCAGGAAGCTCCTCAACATACGTTGATATTCTCACGAAAGAGTGTGGCACGTTGTTGCTCGAGAAAGGCGTAAACGCTCAGAATGGGAAGAAGGTGGCCGCTGGGATCCGTAACGGTGACGAGTACATCTTCCAAGTAGGCCAGGGGACGTACGGGCTCCGCACAGCTTTTGAGATCTTCAAAGTGTTCCCCGATGTGCAGGAGTACAGGCGAGCCCCAGGATCGTGACGCTGATGTGAACGAGATCGCCGGAGATGAATCGTCAGCAGAAGGGACGGCAGCGATGGTCCAAAGCGCGAGGGCGCACCCGACTTTTTCGTAGTATCCGATGGTGTCGAATCCAATAGGCGCGGTCTGGGTGGGGGTGACGCATGGGGCCGTACTCCGTGGCGGCGACACATACTCGGGCGCAGATACGAGCCCACGTTCTAGAGCGGGTTCATTGGGGGAGCGGATGGGCCGGACGTCCGCAGTTCGACGGCAGCGCACAGAGGGTAGCATCGACTCGTGAAGCCAATGACACCGGGTCCGGCATCTCCTCGACGACGGAATGTTCGGAAAAGTCGAGCACAGATTGTCACGAATAGGGTCCCCGTTGCCGTCGTGCTGGCGCTTTCGCGTCGACGAACCTGGGTGTCTCAGGGGTCAAGCAAGAAGTAACTGGCCTGATCGTCGACCGAGGAGTAGGCGGGTTCGGTGCGGTAGTCAACGAGGCGCTTCGCCCTGGTGGGGACAGGTCGGTACAGAACCTCGTTCAGACCTTCGGAATCGGTATGGTGTCCGGGGCCAGCGGTCCTACGGGAGGGGTCCACCGTGCCGGGTGAGCTTGAGCGGAGCCCCGCAGTAGAAGGAAGAAACGTTGACGACCGGACCCACGAAGAAGCCAAAGCGGCTCTTGGCGATCCTCGTGCTCGTGTTGGTAGTGGTTGTTCCTGTATTGCTGTTCTTCATCGGCCCACTCGCTTTGCTGGCGCACGATGACGGCCATCGGACAACTGTCCAATGCGATGTGCAAGGGTCGAGGGTCGGAACGACCTCTGCGAAATCACTGAAGGGCGCCGGTGCGTCTGGGACTCAGGTCGTAGTTACGACGTCGAACTGCGGGTTGATTCTACTGCGGGACGGGATCACCTCGGCGAATGCCGAGGACGTCGCCAAACGGTTGAATCCAGGGCGTGTGGCGGAGTTCGATCTCGGGGACTGGACGTACGAGCTTCGCGGAATGCTTGCTGTGTTCGGTATTTCGCCTGCGGCGTACAGCTATCGACTAAACTCGTGACGAATTCGAATCAAATGCTGCGGTTCTGAGCGGGATCACGGGTGCCGGTCGCGCACCCACTCGGTGCGGTGCGCGACTGGGCTGACGAACGCGCCGACGTCATTTCGGTGGTCGCGATAGGCGTGGGCATCGGGCCGTCAGTCGCAGCGATGTTCACACCCCTCGGGCCGATCGCGGCGATTGCGGTCATGGCCGGCGCTGGTGCTGCATTGAGCGGTCGACTTTCGATTCCATCGAACAAGGAAAGGACGGAACGGTGGACTGGGGTGCCGTCGGAGTGGATACCGCGGGAGGAGGCATAGCGGGGGCCGTGGGCGGCGTCGCGGCAGAACGCTTGACCCAAGCAGCTCCTGCCCTCAGTCGCACCGTAACGCCGGGCATCGCTCGAATCGGTAGTCCGATAGATCGCAAGGCAGCAACGATGGCCGTCGGGAGCAGGGGGCGCGCGGCAGTTGCGTCGGGTTTGCAGAACGCCACGTCGACCACCTTGACTTACTGTTGGGACACGGACCCCAGCGCAGGACCACGGACTCCTGAGGGATTCCGGGATGCTGCGAGCTCAGGCTCCGTCATGGGCGCCGGCTTCAGTGCAGCGTCGAGCGTGCTCGGCCCCCTCGCGTCCAAGCTCCCGCTCGGCCCGACCGTGCCAGACGGCTGGGCTGGTAGGGCGTTGCCAGAGAGCGTGGCACGATGGAATATGGCGACGTCAGGAGTAGTCGATCACTTCCTCGGCGGAGTGCAATCCGCAGCGAATGAGGCGATCCGACCCGGTGGAGACGCAACGTTCGATAACCTTCGCCAGAGCTTCGCCGGTGGGCTCCTCACCGGGGCGAAGGGTCCAACTCATCCCATGCATGTCGGCGGATGAACCGCCGTCACGACAGAGGCGTACAACGAGTGACGACATCGACATCGAATTCGCGACCCAGACGTGGGATGCCACGGCCCTTGGCATGGTTCATTTTTATTGTTGCTGCTCTGATTATCCTCCTCGTCACGGGGTTCTATCTAGTCGGGCCATCTGTACTTTCTTCTTATGACGCAAAGCACAAGGTGCAGGTCTCGTGCACAGTCGAGCGCGCGAGTAGCGGCGCGGCATCGGCGCGCTCATCGAAAGGTATCGGCTCCTCAGTTCCTCAAGTTGTATTCGAGACGAAGAACTGCGGAACGCTCATACTGCAGGACGGAGTTGGTCGTCGCAGCAGTGCACGAATTGCTGATGGGGTGAAACCTGCGGCGGCCTACGTCTCACTGTTGGGCAAGGGTCGATGTCGGTACGCGGTCTTCTGAGCATCATCGGGGCGTCGCCTTCGATCTACGAATTTCGTCGCGGTTGATCAGGTGGCCGACGGTCAGAGTGGCAACCACAAAGCCATCACGTGACCTTTGAAGCGAGGCAGCGGACCTTGCCGTCAATCATGTGGTCGGTGCCGGGCAGGCGGTTACGAACGAGCTGGTTCGTCGGAATGGTGATCGTGGTCAGGACTTCATTCCAGATGCAATAACAGGGTTCATCTCGGGCGCGAAGCGTCCGCGTTGGCCTGGACACTAACGGGCGGAGAATAATGGAAGAGAATCTGGTCCCTCCTGGACTGGGTGATTCTAAGCATGTCGATCGAGTTCAATTCAGCCGAGGTAGATGGTTTCGGTATTTCGCGGCGCTGACGGTATTGCTGCTCATTGTTCTCGCCGTTTTTGTCGTACCGGCAATCTTGAATTCCTACGATCGAGTTCACCGTGAGTGGATCTCGTGCACGGTGGCGGATGCGGTCGCGGGCAATGGGAGCAATGTTAGTCGCACGGGGATCGGTGGCTCGCAAGCGGAGATCGAGATCAGCACGAAGGAATGTGGTTCGCTCTTGCTGCGGCAAGGCGTCACGGAGAGCAACTCGCGTCGCCTGGTCGAAACACTGAAGCAAAGTAAGCGCTTCCAGATCGAAGTTGGATCAGGCTACTACTCGATTCGAAAGGCTCTTGCGTTGATGAACCGGCTACCAAGTGCTTACCGGTTCCGTGAAGAATAGGCGGCGCGGGGAGCGAGCGGTGAGCCGGTGTTTGGAGCAGGGTGCGGTGCGCGGGCGCAGGAAGCATCGGCGCGGAAACCTCCTCGTGTTGTCGGCGTTCGGACTCGCGGCCATCATCACGGTCTCGATCATTGGAGGCGGCGAATCGTTCAGGGCGTACGATCCGGCGCATCAGATCGAAGTGACCTACCAGGTGCGGACCGCAAGCGCGTCTTCGGGCGGGTCCACTTCTTCGAGGGGCGTCGGCACACTGTTCGATCAGGTACAGATCGAGACAGCGGATTGCGGCAACCTTATTTTGCGTCGCGGGGTGACTGCTCAGAATAAGAAAGAGATCGCGGCAGGACTTCGGGATGCCGGCGGGGTCGAGTTCCGTGTCGGAGCCGGTTCTTACAGATGGCGGGATCTGCTTCGAGTGCTGCGTACTCCGGTGATCGTAAGTTCATTCACTCCACGCTCCTAGCAGTGTAACCGGCGCCTTCGGGGTCGGCGCGGCGGCGAAGGGAAGCGCACCGAAGGTAAGTTGCGGCCGGTCCGTCCTCGGGGTTCTCCACAGGCTTCCCACCGCGGACGACTTCCGGAAAGCTTGATGCGCACACCCTGCGACTGGCAGGATCTCCCTCGCTGTCCAGTTTCGGCGCAGGTCCGGCGCGCGCAATTCACGAACGGCCGAGACTCCTGAGGAGGTGGGGAGGCCTGCCACGTACGCATCCGTCGTCCGTGCGGGCAAAGAAGGGCAAGCGAGCCCTTGCGATCGCTGTTCTAGTCGTTGTCGTCGTGGTGCCGTTGGGGGTCATCGGTGGTGGGGCAGTTCTCAAGAGCTACGACTCGGCGGATCGGGTGTACCCGACCTGCACGGTGCGGTCAGCGCACAGCGGCATCGACTCATCACGGTCGGTGAAAGGATTCGGATCCTCAACGGCTCAGGTGGTGTTCGAGACCGTTGACTGCGGATCCCTGGTTCTCCAGCGGGGCATCACTCGCGATGATCAAGAGCGGGTCGCCCTGAGCGTCGATCCCGGAAGTCGGTACCGGTTTGACGTCGGTGCAGGATCGTTCGAGATGCGTGGTCTTCTCAACGCGGTCAAGCAGGCGGTGTGCGTGAGAACATTCGATCGTGTGAGTTCTTAGGTCTTGAGTCGCGAGCGGATCGGACGAAGCGGCAGACGCAGGGACTGACGAGTGTCGAACGCCGCGACTGCTGTGTTTGAATGCTGCGGTGAGAAGACGAGAGCGGGTCTATCGTCCGCTCAGTCGGGCCGGTGTGGTTGGCAACATTGCGCTCATCGCCTTCGCAATCGCAGTCGCGTTCTTCTTCGGGTTGCAGCCGCTGACGCTCCCGGTCGTGCTGGCGAACGTGTTGATCGCGTTCACCCTTGCGGGCCTCCTGGGCTTCCTCGGGTCAGGGTGGGCGATTGCCGGCCTTGCGGTGGCGTTCTTTGGCGGGCCCCTCGCGGCCAGGTTCGTGCTCGTTGGTGCACAGCTGTCAGTGCAGACGTGGTACATGAGCCTCATCGCTGGATGGACCCTCGGCTCGCTGATCCGTCGCTCGGTCGACCGAGATCTCCCTGGTCACGATGCAGCCGCCGGACCGTTGCTCCAGTGGTGGATACGCGGCAGACGGTACGTGCTGAGGGCCCCGACCGTGGCCCAAGTGGAGGCGAAGATCCGAGCGCTCGACGGCCGGGAGCGAACGGTGGTCATCGTCATGGACGGAGCTCGTCAGATCAACGTCTGCGGGGATGCGGCACGGGCGCTCATCGTCTTCAGAACAGCGGACGTGACCGATGACGAGCGGTGGGAGATCCCGCTCGGGGGTCCGGTCGATGCGACGGACGTCATCGAGATCGCGATGAGCAACGCTTCGGCTCCGGTGGCTCGCGGTCTGACACTGGACGTCGCTTCTGCCATGCCGATCGTTGCAGCGTTTCTCGCGCGGAAGGAGATCGAGGGCGTGGCTGGAACCTGGCGCGGTGCTGAAGTGTTGACGGTTCGTCCCTCGCTGCCGTGATGAGCCGCTCGACTGGGCCCGTGCGGTGCCGGAGACGGTCTGGAGAGCCGTGCTACGGGGACGGGGAGCCGCCGGTTCCCCGCCCGAAACGGATGAATACTCCGCCCGGTGGCGTGGCTCATCTTCGTCGTCGTGTCGTCGGTCATCGCGTCGCCGGAGTGAGCGTGTTCCAGCTCGTCGGGCCCTCGTTGCTTTCGTCGCACGACGCGCGCCACGAGTCGGAGATCTCCTGCACGGTGAAGCACGCCGGTGGAGGCGCTGCGCCCGCGCCTTCCGCCAAGGGAATCGGTTCCTCGGTGCCGCAGATGGTGTTCACGACAAACGAAGGCCGAACGCTCATCCTGCAACGAGGCGTTGATCGCGCGAGCAGTGCGCGAATCGCCGTTCGAGTGGAGCCGGACGCGGTCTCCGTGTTCACGGCCGGTCAGGGTTCGATCGCATTGCGAGGGGCGCTTGATTTCATTGGTGCCTCGCCCACGGTCTTCCGTGTCCGTGAGGCCCGACGACATGTACGGGGCCAGCGCGTCGTGGTGCGCGGCTGGCGCGTGTTCAGTATGCTGTGTTTCGGCAGCCCGGGGGATCGTTCTGGGCACCGACATCGACGACCGCCCACGACGCTGGCGCCGGTTGCTCGAGGGGGCACGATCACCGCAGCGGGGGAACTGCGAGCGGTGCGCGGAACTTCGGGGAACGTGACCGGCCAGAGCGTGTTGACCACTCACGAACGGCTGACATGACGACCCCGAACGACGACCACATTCCGAACGGCAACTCCACTCCGGACGACCATCCCACTCCGAACACCGTCGCACCAGCGCCGTGCGCGACTCCTGGTCAGCCGGTGGGGTGGCCGGCCAGCCAGCAGCGGAAGAGTGGGAGGAACACCGCCCTTCGCATCGTGATCCCGGTCGTCTCGATCCTGGCCGCCGTCGGTGCCTCAGTCGGTGTTCGTGCCTTGTTGAACAGCAACGCGGAGCCGTCTCCGGCGGCGATCGCCAGCGATGCGGCGAAGCAGGTCAACGAGAACTACACGTTCCCACTCGACGTCGATGACGTCACGACCTGGGACAAGGTCAGCGCGAACGGTGCCGAGTTGGACTACCAGTACACGATCAACTCGTCCGTCGACCCGAACAGTCTGACCAAGGAGGACCTTCGAGCCTCGGTCAGGTCGAACGTCTGTCAGAAGAAGGATTCCCGTGACCTCCTGAGCAAGGCCGTGGTGATGCGGTACTCCTACTGGTTCGACGGGACCGATCGCACGATCGACTTCTCGATCACCGAGGGTGACTGCTGATCCACTGGTGGATCGCATGGGCGTCGAGCGTCGGGCGTCGGGCGTCGGGTCTTGCACTCGATCCTGGCGCGTGGCGCTTCGATGCCGTCGCCGGGTCGTGAGTCTGGTCGGTCAGTTCTCACAGCGGTCCTTCGATCGACGGGTCGCGGACGAAGCCGATGGCCGCCCGATCAGTTGCCGTACACCCGCACGAACTCGTTCCACTGCGCCGGGGCGGAGCGTTCGAGCCATCCGCAGAGCTCCGCGTACCCGATGTCGATGGAGATCACGGGGACGACGCTGAACCGGCCGTGCAACTTGATGTCGATGCCGCCCATGCGGTTCGTCGAGGGGCTGAGGCGCTTGATGTCCTCCGGGCGGACCGTCAGCACGGCCCGGAACATCGGCACGACGAGCAGGTGTCCGTCGTAGGCCTCGATGCATCGGCGCTTCATGCCGACGGCGAGCAAGAGGAACCCGACGCCGCCGAGGAAGGCGATGCAGAAGCCGGCGACGAACAACCCGGTCGCGTCCGGCTGCCCGAGCACCGCGAAGCCGCTGAAGAACATCAGGCCGCCGACGACGGCGAACACGATCCCGAGCACCCGGAACATGACGTGTGTCCACCGCCGACCGTGAACGACGAACAGCGCGCCACCGGGAACACCACGCTCGGACCGTGGAGGCCGGACCTGGTCGTGCTTCCTGATGAGCGCGGTAACGATCGCCGGGACCGCGATCATAACCAGCAGGGCGAACAGCGGCGGGGAGATGTGGATGAGCACACCTCGACCTTACAGATGATCTATCGTGTATTTCAGTTCGGCCATGTGGCCCGAACGGGGGCGGCCCCACCAGCCGCTCCGGGCGGACCAGCCGCCATCGAACAACTAGCATCGATGTGTTCGTCGATTCTCTCGGGGGGAAAGAACGTGATGACCAAGCGCGCCGATCGTCGGGTCCTGGGGGCCGTCGCCGTGACAGGGGCGCTCGTCCTGGTCCTCGCCGGCTGTACCGGACAGGACAAGCCGGTGACCGACCCGTCCCGGATCCTGCAGACCGTCGACACCCGCCTGGCGGCCGACGGCTCGGTGCGGTCGATCCAGGACACCGCGATCTCCGTCGCCGGCAAGGACTCCTCGTCCGCGGTCACGGACCACGACCCCGCGAAGGCCGCCGGCGACCTGCCGCTCCGGGTGACGACGCAGTACACCACGCCGAAGAAGACCGGCAGCGACCTCGCGGACCTCGACGGGTACTCCGGCCGCGTCGAGATCGACCTGACGATCGAGAACCTGACGGTCCGGTCGCAGAACCTGACCTACGACGTCGCGGGTTCCTCCCGGACCACCCCGGCACTCGTCGGCGCCCCGTTCAGCGTCGCGGCCTCGACGGTGCTGACCGGGACGAAGGCCGACGCGATCGTCACTGACGGCGCCGACGCCGCCGGCCCGGCGACGGACGGTGTCGTGAGCACGAACAAGGACGGCGACGCGGTCGTCCAGTGGGGCCGGCTGCTGGCGCCGCCGACCTCGGGCGCGAGCAGCACGCTGCACCTCGTCGCGGACGTCAAGAAGTTCGCCGCACCGTCGATCGACATCGCGGCGCAGCCGGGCATCACCACCGACCTGTCCACGAGCGGGGTCCTCGACGGGGCCTTCGGTTCGTCGGACGACTCGGAACTCGCACTGCAGCGGCGCACGATCGACCTCATCGCCCAGGTGAACGAGGTCCTGGCCCGGGCCGGTGGCACCATCACCGAGGTGCGTACGAACCTCGAGTCGACATCGCAGACGCTCGGCGTGCGGACGGCCGAGCGCCTGCAGGAGAGCAGCTCGGCGCTCGCGAGCACGATGCAGTCGCTCACCGGCGAGCTCGGTTCGCTGCAGTCCGACCTCGGCGCGACGGCGAAGGCGACGCAGTCGACGGTCCTCCAGCAGCTCCAGCAGACCACGTCCAGCCTCGACTCCCTGCTCGGCGACACGAGCGCGACCGCTCCGGGTGTCACGCTCGACGGCAACGGGTGCGCGGCGTCGCCGACGACGGCCGGCGCAGCATCGAGCGTCTACGGCAACCTGCTCCGCGTGTCCGCGCAGCTGGACGGCTACGCGGACGCCAGCGAGGCGTGCAAGCAGCAGGTCAGCACGCAGCTGGCGTCGGCGGTCGGGCCGGCCGACCCGACCGACGAGACATGCACCGTGCCGGAGAACCGCGGTTCGCTGACGTGCGCGCTGTACAAGTCCTCGCTCTCGGTGAACGGGGCACTCGTGAACCTGGTCAAGCGGGGAGACGCAGTCGCGGCCCAGCTCGACCCCGACCTCACGGACAAGGCGCTCGAGCAGTCCGACGCCCTCAACGGCGAACTGACCGACCTGACGACCGCGCTCGACCAGCTGGGCAGTGACAACGACGGCGAGGTCGCCAAGACCCTCGATGCCCTGAACGCCGCTGTGTCCCAGGCACAGGCTGACGTCGACCCGCTGCGTGAGGCGCTGCGGACGGTCTCCCGGCAGGCCGCCTCGGCGAAGCTGGAGGTGGGCACCGCGGGTGACGGCTTCCTCAGCACCTCGATGCAGGCGCAGAACAGCGCCGTCGCGGACCGGCTCTGTGCGCTCGCCGCGTCCGGTGCGCTCGACCAGGAGGATGCCGATGCCCTCCGTGGGTACCTCACCGCCACGCCGTGTGCCGGCGCTCCGGACGGGACGACGCTGCGCCCCGGCGGCCTGTTCACGACACCCATGGACGAGCGGCTCACCGAGCAGGCCACCGAATGGCAGGCCGTCGTCGACGCGACGGACCCGGCGAGCTCGTCCGGCATCGGCGGCGCCGTGACGACGCTCGACGGACACCTCGAAGACGTGTCGACGGCCGTTTCGGACGTCCGGAACGCCGTGCGCGCCGACGACGGCTCGGTCGACGGGGCCGTCGCACAGCTCAAGCGACTCGTCGCCGACGCCACCGGCTCGGCCGGCACGGTCCGCACCCAGCTCGTCGCCGTCAGCGACCAGCAGAAGCAGCTGCAGGACGCCGTCAAGAAGGCCTTCGCCGAAGCGAGCGACGAGTCCTCCGCCGAGGTCACCGCCCTCATCGACCAGCAGGTCCGGCAGGTCAGCGACACCGCCGCGAACAGCCGGGAGGCGGTCGTCGAGGCGTTCGACAAGTCGATCACGGGCCTCCGGTCGACCTCGTCCGAGGTGACGAAGGACGCGAAGGGCACCATCGACGAGCAGAAGGGCTCCCTGCAGCAGGAGAGCGGCGAGCTGGCCGGAGCGGTCGACCGGCAGACTGCCTCGAGCCTGCAGCGGATCGACGCCTCGACCAGCGCGTCCACGCGGGATGTCGAGGGTGCACGGACGCTGCTCACCGGCGACCTCAACCGCGTGATGCTCGACCTCGGCGACCGCAAGGTGAACGGCTCGGGCATCCTCGGCGCGATGGCGACGAGCGCTGCGAAGTCCGATTCCGCCGACTACCAGCTCGCCCTCGCGTCGCAGAACGCGTCCGGGTACGCCAACGTCCGGGCCGAGGACGTCGCGGGCATCCTGCTCCAGCAGCAGCAGCTCCGAGCGTCGCTCGAGGCCGCGACGAAGCTCCCGGCGTTCGCCCTCGACGTGCCGTCGAGCGCAACGTCGACGACGCTGTACACCTTCCACATCGGAGACGCGCGATGACCGACGACGCACAGGTGGTCGAGGACGGCCTGGAGGCGCGGGGCGGCACACGACGTCGGCTCCTGTTCGCGGGGATCGCCGTCCTCGTCGTCGCCGCGGTGGTCGCGGCGGTCCTGGTGGTCCGGTCGTTGACGGCAGCGCCTGCCGAGGCCGTCCCCGCCACGGTGCCCGTGCCGGTCACCGTGGCACACGTGCCGGACGGGACGAAGATCGGTGTCGTCGTCACCCTCGGCGACGGCGAGGGATCGGAGTGGAACCAGGCGGCACAGGGGGCCGTGGTGGCGCAGCGTCGCCTGGCGCTCGGCGGGACGGACGTCCAGCTCGTGACCCGGAACGACGGCGGGTCGGCCGAGGGCGCGAAGAAGGCCGTCGGGGAGCTCGTGCAGGACGGTGTGGCCGGCATCGTCGTGGCGTCCTCGGGCGGCCACGTCACCGCAGCCGCTGCCGCCGCCGCTGATGCCGGAGTGCCCGTGGTGCTGCCGTACGCCGAGCACACGTCGGACTCCTGGTCGACCGCTCCGGCTGCCGACTCCGTGACCACCGCGATGCAGCGCGCGCTCGGCAGCGCGGACTCCCCGCTGCTCGTGGACCTCGGGGGTGGGGCGCCAGCGGGGCTCGAGGTCGCGCACGTCCTCACCGCCGGGTCGACCGACGTCTCGGCCCTCGCGACGACGGTCGCCCAGCGCACCGGGGCCGTCCAGCCCGACGAGGACACAGCCGCCGACGCTCCGGCCGTCGACTCCGACGCGGTGGTCGTCAGCGGTGGCGCCGCACGGCAGGGCGCCTTCGTCGCTGCACTGCAGGCCGCCGACGTCACCGTCCCGGTCGTCCTCACGCCCGACGCCACGAGCCCGGCGTTCGGCGCAGCGCTCGAGGACGCCGGCGGCAGTCTGTCCGGCGCGTTCCGCACCGCCGGGGTGGCCACCGACGACGCGACGGCGCTGAACGCGGACTCCGCGGGGCGGGCGATGTCGGCGTTCCTCGGCGGTGTCCGGATCGTCGCGAAGGACCCCGACGCGAAGAACCTCACCGGCGACCAGGCGTTCTCCGCCGTCGCCTCCGCTGCCGACTCCCGCAGCCACGACGCAGTGATCGCGCTCGCGCACGCGGTCGGTGCCGCGCGCAGCTCCTCGCCCGAGGCCGTGACGGACGCGCTCGCGAAGGCCTCGCTCGGCGTCGACGACGGCATCGCCGGTCCCGCCCTCGACTTCCGCGACCAGCAGGCGCTCGGCTCCGACGCCACCGTGCTGGCCGCGTCCGCGCAGGCACTCGGGCTCCGGCCCGCGAGCTCGTCGACCGCGTCACTCGTCTGGTTCGCCGACACGACGGACAGCGGCCCGACGGACAGCGGCCCGACGGGCAGCAGCACGACGGACAGCACCACGACGGACAGCGACAGCGCGGGGAACTAGCCACCGGCACCACAGGAGGGACCCGCACATGCGGATCGTCATCGAGCTCGACGACCGGGTCGAAGCGGTCGAGGTCGACGGCTGGGCGGAGACGTCCACGCTCGGCGAACTCGTCGAGGCCGCCGTCGGACCGCTCCTCGAGCCCGGGGCGACCCTCGCCGTGGACGCGCACACGACCAGCGCGGACACCCCCCTGCGTGACCTCGTGCTCCTCGAGGGGTCCCGGGTCGCCCGTACGCCCGAGGAACGCCCCCGCACGGTGGACGGCTGGACCGTCACGCTCGCAGGCGGCCTGGACGTCGGCGCCGTCCTCGCGGTGCCCCGGTCGCGACGTCTCGTGGTCGGCCGGGCACCCCAGGCCGACCTCGTGCTCCCGACCGAGAGCGCGTCGTGGGAGCACTGCACCCTGGAACGCGAGGACGACGGCGTCCGGATCCGCGACGCCGGTTCGACGAACGGCACGATCGTCGCCGGTGAGCGCCTGGACGACGAGGGCGTGCTCGTCACGGGGACGACGAGCGTCATCGTGGGCGGGGCCGTGCTGCTCGTCCGCCCCGACCTGCAGGAGACGACGGTCCCGGCCGCCGGTGCCCTGCCGAACCTGACCCCTGCTGCCACCGCTCCGTTCAACCGCCCGCCCCGCCCCGGCCGGAACACCGAGCAGGAGACGGTCGTCCCGCCCGCGAAGAAGGACGTGGCGCCGGCGTCCAAGTTCAGCTGGATCACGATCGCCGCTCCGCTCGTGCTCGCCGGCGCGATGGTGCTGCTGCTCGGGGACGCCCGGTTCGCCCTGTTCGCCCTGCTCAGCCCGGTGACCGCGATCGGCATGTGGTTCGAGCAGAAGCACCGACGCGCGCGGAACCTCAAGGAGGAGGACGAGCGCTTCGCCGGTGCCGTGGACGCGTTCCGGCAGGACATCGCGGCTGCCGCGGCGGTCGAGGCCGGTCGACGGCAGGAACTCGTCCCGGACCCGGCCACGGTGGTCCGGCGTGCGGCACTGCCGGCCACGACGCTGTGGCAGCGGCGGTCGGACGACGACGACTTCCTCAGCCTGCACGCCGGCACCGGTGACGCCCCGTGGCGCCCCGAGCTCGACCAGCGGAGCGCGACGGCGAAGCTCGAGGACGAGGCGAAGGCCGCGATCGCGGAGAGCCGCCTGACGGCGGCCCCGGTGGTCGCCGACCTGTCGGACGCCGGCGTCGTGGGCATCGTCGGCGACCGCGAGGGCGCGCTCGCCCTCGCCCGCGCGCTGCTGGCGCAGGCGGCCGTGCACTGCGGGCCAGCCGACCTCACCGTCGGGGTGTTCTGCGACCGCGGACGCGAGGCGGACTGGTCCTGGGCATCGTGGCTGCCGCACACCCGGGTGGCCGGCAGCAGCACGGGCGAGCGGTGGATGTCGGCGCAGCGGGACCAGAGCGCGGCGGTCCTGCGCGGCCTGCGCGACGCCGTCGACGAGCTGCCGACGCCGAACCTGCTCGTCCTCGTCGACTCGGAGGTCCTCACCGAGGGCCGTGACGCACCGGCACGCGCCCTGCTCGGCCACGGCCGCTCGGTCCCCGGCCAGTCGCTGCGACCCGGGGAACGACCGCACCGCGTCAGCGGCATCGTCATCGCGTCGAGCGAGCAGCAGCTCCCCGCCGCGTGCACGACCATCGTCACCGTCGGTCCGGACGCCGCGGCGACCGTGTACCGCCCCGAGGACCGGACACGGGTGGAGGACGTCGTCCTCGCCGGGCTGTCCGTGGCGACGGCGGAACGGTGTGCCCGGGACGTCGCGCACTTCGACGACCCGGAGCTGACCGTCCCCGGCGCGTCCCTGCCGTCGCTCGTCCGCTTCCCGGAGCTCGTGCGGGTGGACGGCCCCGCCGCGGTACGGGCCGCGTGGGACGCCCGTACCGGGGTGTCGACGCCGATCGGTTCCTCGGAGTCCGGCCCGCTCGTGGTGGACCTGGTCCGGGACGGCCCGCACGGCCTGGTCGGCGGCACGACCGGCTCCGGCAAGAGCGAGTTCCTGCGGTCGCTCGTGGCGGGCCTCGCGGCGCGCACGGCCCCGACCGAGCTGAACTTCCTCCTCGTGGACTTCAAGGGCGGTGCGGCCTTCGCGGCGTGCGAGCGGCTCCCGCACACGATCGGCACGATCAGCAACCTCGACGAGCAGCTGGCCGACCGTGCCCTGCGGGCCCTCGAGGCGGAGCTGGAACGTCGGCAGCGCGTCTTCGCCGAGGCCGGCGCGGACATCGACAACCTCGACGCCTACCTCGCGACCCGGCCTGCGGAACCGATGCCGCGCCTGCTGCTCGTGGTCGACGAGTTCGCCATGCTGGCCAAGGACTTCCCGGACGTCCTGACCTCGCTCGTGAGCATCGCGGCGGTCGGCCGGACCCTCGGCGTCCACATGATCCTGGCGACCCAGCGACCGGCGGGCGTGGTCAGCGAGGACATCCTCGCGAACACGAACATGCGCGTCGCCCTCCGGGTGCAGAGCCGCGAGGACTCGGTCAACGTCATCGGCGTCCCCGCTGCCTCCGCCATCAGCCGGCAGCAGACCGGTCGCGCCTACGTGAAGCTCGGCCAGGACGACATCACGCCGGTGCAGACCGCCCTGGTCACCGGCCTGGCCCGCGACGTCGGGACCGAGGCGGCGGTGGCGGTCCGGCCGACGGACGTCTTCGGCGTCCCGGCTCCGGTGCCGGCACCCGCGCCGAGCGCCTCCGACGAGACCGACCTCGACCGGCTGATCGACGCGATCCGGCAGGCCGACGCCGACGCCGGGTACGCGGCGCCGCGTCCGATCTGGCCTGAGGCGCTCGGCGACCGGGTCGACCGGACCGCGCTCGACACCGACGCGGTGGACCCCGGTGTCGTCCCGGTGGCGCTCGCCGACGACCCGGACCACCAGCGACAGGTCACGACCGGGTGGGACACCGAGCAGGGGAACCTCATGCTCATGGGCATCCCCGGCAGCGGGACGAGCACGGCCCTCGCGGCGATCGCCCTGCGGCTCGCGGAGTCGACCGACCCGGCCGACCTCGACCTGCTCGTCCTGGACATGGGTGCCGGCGACCTCGCCCCGTTGCAGCACCTGCCGCACACCACCGCGTACGTCGGGTCCGGACCGGGCGCGGGGGAGCTGCAGGCGCGGTTCCTCCGGCACCTGCGGGCCGACCTGGAGCGACGGCGTGCCTCCCCGGGCGGTCGTCGGGCCGTCGTCCTGCTGGACGGGCTCGCCGCCCTCCGCGACGAGTACCAGGACTTCGAGGGCCAGCAGCTGCTCGACGCGCTGTACCGGGTGTACGCCGAAGGCCCCGCGCTCGGGATCTCGTTCGCGGTCTCGACCACCCGCGCCAAGGCGGTGCCGAGCGCGATGGACGAGGTCACCACCCAGAAGTGGCTGTTCCGCCTCGTCGACCCGTACGACTACTCGTCGATCGGAGTCCGCCCGAAGGACGCGCCCCCGGCGGTCCCGGGGCGGTTCATCGACTCGATCGCCCGGCTGCAGTCGCACGTGGCTACCCCGTCCGAGCCGCTCGACCGTGCCGTGACCGGGATCGCGACCCGTTGGCCCGACGCCCCGCGGAAGGCGAGCGCGGTCGGCCGGCTGCCCGACGCGGTGTCCGTGCGGGAGCTGTCGGCCTCGGCGACCTTCGACACCGAGCCCTGGTGCCTGCCGGTCGGCATCGCCGAGGACGACCTCGGGACCGCGACGCTCGAGGTGTACGAGGGCGAGCACGTCCTGGTCGCGGGCCCGGCCCGCTCGGGCAAGTCGACCGCCCTCCTCGCGATCGCCGAGGCCGCGCGTGCCGCGGCCGGCGTGCGCCCCGCGGTGTGGGCGATCTGCGACCGTCGGTCGCCGCTCGCGTCGGCCGACCTCGACCGGGTCGCCGTCGGCGCGGACGAGGTCCCGGCCCTGATCGCCGGGCTGCGGCTGGAGCGTGGGCCGGTGCTGCTGCTCGTCGACGACGCCGAACGCTTCGACGACGCCGACCAGGGGCTCACCGGTCTGCTCGCGTCCGAGCGCCCCGGCTTGTGCGTCGTGGCCGCGGGTCGGTCCGTGGACCTTCGGTCGCTCTACAGTCACTGGTCCAAGGCCGTCCGGAAGGCCCGGTGCGGCGTCCTGCTGCAGCCCGACGTCGACTACGACGGCGAACTGCTCGGGGTCCAGCTCCCGCGTCGCGCCCCGGTCGCGATGACGGTCGGTCGCGGCTACGTCACGTCCGGCGGACGGGTCCGCCTCGTGCAGACCGCGACGCCCGGCGCCTGACCGACGTCCCGCACCGACGGACTGGAGGCGCGGGGCGGGCCCGCCCCGCGCCTCCAGTCCGTCAGTCCCGCGTCGTGATGCTGAAGGGTGAGCTCTCGAGGTCGGTGAAGGCGCCGACGGTGGCCCGCACCGTGCAGGACGGCGCGACGGACAGTGCCGTGACGACCAGGCCGTCGGACGACACCGCGAGCGCACCGGAGCAGCCGTCGGCGAAGCGGACGCCCGACTCGCCGCCGGCGACCTCCTGGAGCATCTGGGACGGCGATCCGGTGGCGGGGCTGCGGTAGAGCGGGTTCAGCTCGTCCGCACCGCTCGGCCACACCGGCACCAGCGTGACGGGCAACGTCGTCTGGCTGACCGTCCGGTCGGGCGTCCGGACGTCGATGCCCTGCAGCCGCTGGACGGGGTAGGCGGTTCCCGTGACGGACTGGTCGGTGACGGCCGCGGTCGTGGCGGACCCGACGCCGTCGAGCCACTGCTGGAGCGAGGCGCCGTCGGTCACGCCCGTCACGCGGACACGGGCCTGGACGCTGACGTCGGCACCGGACTCGATCCGTGCGCCGGACAGCGACCAGGAGCACGCCGTGTCGACCCCGGTGAGCGAGGGCTGGTTCCGCGTCGCCGTCACGTCGCCCTGCTGCCACCGGACGGTCGGGCAGCCGGCGCTCGACCGCACGCCGGGCAGGACCTCGAGCAGGGGACCCGACAGCGTCGCCCCCTGTGCGGCGTAGGTGATCGTCAGGTCGACCGCGCCGGAGTCCTGGTCGATCGTCGCCTTGCGGGTGGTGGTGAGACCGGTCGGCAGCGGGCGGTCCTGCTGGTACGCGTTGGCGGCCTGCGCGGTGGCCTGCTGACCGGGCTGCTTCCGCAGCGCTCCGGGGAGCCAGACGACCCCGCCGACGACGAGCGCCGCGACGAGGACGACGCCGAGCGCCCCGAACGCGAGCGCCCGGTTCGTCAGCCACTCGGGCCGGTGGAAGCGTCCGCGTCGCTCGGCCTCGGGCTCGGGTGACGGGGCCACGATCGGGCGGGCCAGTGGCCGGATCACCGTGCGCGACGACGCGGCGCCGAGCTCCGGGGCGGGTCCGGCGGCGTCCTCGGCCGGGTCGGTCGTCGCGGCGGGGGCGGTGTCGTCCGGCCGGGCACCGCGCACGACGGTCGCCGGTCGCTCGACCTCGTCGAACGCATCCGGGTCGGTGACCGGCTCGAGCGCCGGGGCGTCGGCGAGCGTCCGGGCCAGCCGACGGAGGGTCGCCGCGGCGTCGGTGGCGGACGGACGCGCGCCCGGGTCCTTCGCGAGCAGCCGCTCGAGAACCGTCCACAGTGCGTCCGGGACGTCGAGCCGCGGCGGGGTCGAGGTGACGTGCCGGTACGCGACCGCGAAGTCCGTGCCGGGCCCCGCGAAGGGCGTCCGGCCGGCCAGGAGTTCGTAGAGCATCACGCCGGCGCCGTAGACGTCCGCCGCGGGGCCGGAGCGGCCGTGGCTGATCGACTCCGGTGCCATGTACTGCGGGGTGCCGAGCAGCCCCGTCGTCTTCCGGTCGCGCTCGGCGACGACGCTCGCGATGCCGAAGTCGGTCACCCGGACGGCACCCGAGGTACCGGGGGTGAACGGGGACGCGAGCAGCACGTTGTCGGGCTTCACGTCGCGGTGGGTGACGTCCTGGCCGTGCGCGGCGGCCAGCGCGTCGAGGGTCTCGGCGGTGATGGTCAGGGCGTCCCGGGGCGGGAGGGTCCCGCTGGCGGCGAGGAGGTCGCGCGTCGACCCGCCGCCCACCAGGTCCATGACGATCGCCAGGCGGTCGCCCTCGACCACGAGGTCCCGGACGCGGACGATCGACGGGTGCTGCAGGGCGAGGAGGACCGACCGCTCGCGGACGAAGCGCTCGACGATGTCCGGGTCGGCGGCGAGCTCGGCGCGGAGGAGCTTCGCGGCGTACTGCGCCCCGGTGGCCGTGTGCTCGACGCGCCAGACCTCACCCGTGGCGCCGGTGCCGAGCAGCTCGTCGAGCCGGTACGCCGCGCCGAGCGGTTCCCCCTGACCGTACTGCGCCACCGAGCCCCCGAGTCCGTCGTGGTCGACCCCTCGCCGACCGCCCCATGTTACCGGCCGGACCCCGGCGCGGCGTACTGCACGTCGATCGCGTGCTGCTCGAACCCGGACCGGCGGTACAGCGCGAGTGCGGGCTCGTTGTCGCCCTCGACGTAGAGCGCCGCCGTGGCCAGGCCACGACCGGTCAGCCGGGCCGTCCCCGCGCGCATGAGCACCCCGCCGAGCCCCTGACCCTGCAGGTCCGGACGCACGGCCACGGCGTAGAACTCGCCGGTGTCGCCCTCGACCTTGAGCCAGCACGAGCCCGCGAGCGCACCGGAGTCGTCGCGGAGCAGCAGCAGGTCGTCGCCGGAGAACCAGTCGTCGGCCTCGCGGGCGCGGAGGTCGTCGAGTGTCATCCGGCCCTGCTCCGGGTGGTGCGCGAACGCTGCCGCGTTCAGGGCGAGCCAGTCGGCCTCGTCGTCCGGGTCGCCGGCGCGGAACGCCGACAGGGAGTACCCGTCGGGCACGGACGGGTCCGGTGCGGTGGACGCGATCGGGGCCCGGAGCTGCAGGAGCGTGCGGACGGCGGTCCAGCCGAAGCGTGCCGCGAGTGCCCGGGCAGCGGGGTGGTCGCCGTGCGCCCACGCGAGCCGGGGAGACGGGTCGACCACGGGGGCGGCCCCGCCGTCCGTGCCGAGCACCTGCGTGACGAGAGCGGTCCCGAGGCCGCGGCCCCGTTCCTCCAGGCCGACCACGAGTTCCAGCTCGCCCTCGCGCACCACGGCGACCCCGCGGTCGTCGCCGACGACGGTCGCGCGCCCGGCGCGCACGTCGACGAGGGTCTGGTCCGAGAAGGGACGGGGCTCGCCCGGTCCGGTGAACCGCGAGAGGTCGACCACTACTGTGCCGACAGCCGGTCGGCCTCGTCGTCGTACACGTTGAAGCGGTACCCGACGTTGCGGACGGTGCCGATGAGGGACTCGAGGTCGCCCAGCTTGGCGCGCAGGCGCCGCACGTGCACGTCGACCGTGCGGGTGCCGCCGAAGTAGTCGTAGCCCCACACCTCGCTGAGGAGCTGCTCGCGGGTGAAGACCCGCGACGGGTGCGTGGCGAAGAAGCGGAGGAGCTCGAACTCCTTGAAGGTGAGGTCGAGCGGGCGGCCGCGCACCTTCGCCGAGTAGCTCGCCTCGTCGATGACGACACCGGAGGCCTGGATCTTCGAGCCCGTCTGGTTCTTCGACGCGCGCCCCGCGGTGAGCCGGATGCGGGCGTCGACCTCGGCGGGGCCGGCGGTCTCGAGCACGACGTCGTCGACGTTCCACTCGCTGTTCACGGCGGTGAGTCCGCCCTCGGTGACGACCAGGATGATCGGCGTCGTCGAGCCGCTCGTCTGCAGGATCTTGCACAGGGCCTTGGCGCTCGCGAGGTCCGTGCGGGCGTCCACGAACATGAGGTCGCTCTGCGGTGCGTTCACCAGCTGGGCGGCCTCGGCGGGCACGTGGCGGATCCGGTGGCTCAGCAGTCCGAGGCTCGGCAGGACGTCGCCGGGCGCGGCTGAGGTGAGTACCAGGAGCTGGGCCACAGGACCTCCAGGGCGTGGGGGAGTCGTGCACACATCCTAGTGATGCTCGGGAAGCACCCCTCCGACCGGACGGTCGGTCGGCCCGTTCTGTCATGATGGGGCGCGTGACCGAGCCCGTCCCGCCCACCGACCAGCGTCGCCTCCGGCTGACGTCCGTGCTGCCGGTCTGGCTGCTCGCGGTCGTCGGCGCCGTGCTCGTCCTGACGCTCACCCAGAAGGACTCCTTCGCCTGGCTCCTGCTCGTCTTCGTGCTCTGCGTGCTCGTCAGCTTCGTGCTGCAGCTCATCACGGCGACGAAGGACGGGCTGGTGGAACGGATCAGCATCGCGTCGTCCGGGGCGTTCGTCGTGGTGCTCGTCACCGCCGTGGTGCTCCTGGCGCGGTGACGCGCCGCCACTCGCCTGGTGCGGTGACGCGCCGCCACTCGCCTGGCGCCGTCAGGCGTGCCGCGTAGACTCGGGGCATGGATTCGCTGCTTGCGCTCGAGCTCTTCTACGTCGGCCTCCTCGGCCTGGCGTCGCTCGCGATCGCGTTCGTCTCGGTGACCGTCGTCGTGAAGCTGTTCAAGGGTCAGCGTTGATCGAACTGCCCGAGGGCCTCGCCCCCGAACTCGTGCCGCTGTCCTGGCTCGTCGGCGTGTGGGAGGGGACCGGCGTGGTCGAGTACCCCGTCGGCGACGAGGAAGAGCCCCGGAAGTACGAGTTCGGCCAGCGCGTGAGCTTCAGCCACGACGGCCTGCCCTACCTGAACTACTCGTCCACGACGTGGCTGCTCGACGACGAGCACACGCCGCTCGCGGCCGAGATGGGGTACTGGCGGATCGACCGTCCGTCCGAGCCCGGCGACCGCGGCCCCGCGATGCTCCTCGGCGAGGGACCGACCCCGTTCAGCACCGTCGAGAGCGTCGAGGCGCTCCGGAACACCACGGACGGCTTCGACGTGGAGGCGGCGATCATCCACCCGACGGGCGTCAACGAGCTCTACGTCGGTCGGGTCCGCAAGGGCCGCATCGACCTGGCGACGGACGCCGTGATGCGCTCGCCGAACGCGAAGGACTACTCCGCCGCGACCCGCCTGTACGGCCTGGTCGAGGGCAAGCTCTTCTGGGCGTGGGACATCGCCGCGCTCGGCAAGGAACTCACCTCGCACGCCTCGGGGCAGCTCGCGAAGGTCGACTGATGGCCGCGTTCGCCGGCCGTGACGGGTTCGTGGCCACCGACGCCGGGCCCGCCGCCCACTTCGGCAACCCGCTCGGCGAACAGCGGCTCCTCGCCCGCGGCCGTGCCGTCGTCGAGCTCGGTCTCGGCGTCGTGACCGTCACCGGTCCCGACCGCCTGTCCTGGCTCAACTCGATCACCTCGCAGCTTCTGCTGGGCCTGGGCGTCGGCGTCAGCACCGAGACGCTGGTGCTCGACCAGTCCGGTCGCGTCGAGCACGCCGCCCGGGTCGTCGACGACGGCACGACGACGTGGCTGCTCACCGAGCACGAGGACGCCGCGCCGCTCGCCGCGTGGCTCGACTCGATGCGGTTCATGCTGCGCGTCGAGGTCGCCGACCGCTCCGCCGACCTGGTGACGCTCGGCCGGTTCGGCTCGGCGGTGCTCGCCGACGACACGGTCGTCGAGTGGGTCGACCCGTGGTCGTCCGTCACCCCCGGCGGGTGGGGCTACGCCGACCTGGAGGCGCACCCCGGCTCCGACTGGACCCTCCGCATCGCGGTGGTCCCCCCCGGCACCGCGGCGGCGATCGCGTCGTCGGACGAACCCGTGGCGGGACTCCTGGCGTACGAAGCCCTGCGGATCGCCGCCTGGCGTCCCGCGCTGTCCGACGTCGACGAGCGCACCATCCCGCACGAGCTCGACTGGCTCCGCTCCGCCGTGCACCTGTCGAAGGGCTGCTACCGCGGGCAGGAGACCGTCGCGAAGGTGCACAACCTCGGGCACCCGCCGCGTCGTGTCGTGATGCTGCACCTCGACGGGTCCGACGCCGTGCTCCCCGCTCCGGGGACCCCGGTCGTGCTCGACGACAAGGAGGTCGGGCGGCTCGCCGCATCGGCCGTGCACCACGAGCTCGGGCCGATCGGGCTCGCCGTCGTGAAGCGCTCCCTCGACCCCGCCGCCACGCTGACGCTCACCGCGGAGGACGTGGTCGTGTCCGCGACGCAGGAGGTCATCGTGCCGCCCGGGGCCGGTGCGACGGCGAACGTGCCGCGGCTGCCGCGGCTCGGGGCCGTCCGCCGCTCCTAGCCCGCGCCCCCGGCCCGCGCCCCCGGCCCGCGCCGCCGGCCTCTCGCACAACCAAAGTCACCCCGAACCGGATCATTCCGCGGTTCGGGGTGACTTCGGTTGTGCGGGGGCACTCCGAACCCGCCCCGCCGGCACGCCGGTCAGGCCGGGGCGACGGCGGCCCACGGGACGCTGAGCTCGCCGAGCCGCCAGCGCGTCACCCCGTGCAGCACCGGCCAGCCCCGGTCGCGCATGCCCCGCACCGTCGCGATCCACCGCTGCCGTGGCCCGTACGTCCCGAGCGGCGCCGCGACCGCCCACGCGAGATCGAGGTCGCGCAGGAACCCGTGCACCCGCTCGCCCGGCACGTTCCGGTGGATGAGGGCCTTCGGCAGCCGCTCCGCCACGATGCTCGGCACGTCGAGCCCCGCCAACCGGAGCGACACCGTGAAGGTGACGGGCCCGGCGGGGTCGAGCGTCACCCACGAGGCCACCCGCCCGACCTCGTTGCACGTCCCCTCGACGAGCGCCCCGCCGGGTTGCAGCCGGTCCTGCATGATCCGCCAGGCGCCCTCGACCGCTGACTCGTCGTACTGCCGCAGTACGTTGAACGCCCGGATCACGGCGGGCCGGCGGTCCCCGGGCGTGGGGGTCTCGAAGCCGCCGAGCCGGAAGGTCACGCCGTCCCGGGTGCCGGCGTTCGCCAGGGCCACCCGTGCCGGCTCGATCTCGATGCCCGTCACCTCGACGTCCGGACGCACCCGGGCCAGCCGGTCCCGGAGCTCGAGCGTCGTGGTCGGCGAGGCGCCGTACCCGACGTCGGCGACGAGCGGGTCGTCGGTGCGCCGGAGGGCCGGGAGCGTCGCGATCCACCGGTCGACGCGGCGGAGCCGGTTGTACCCGGTCGTCCCGCGCGTCACGTTCCCGATGGGCATGCGCACCAGGCTACGGGGCCGGGGACCCACCGCGCGGCGCTCGGTAGACTCGGGGCATGACCTCCACGCTCGTCCTGCTGCGTCACGGCAACAGTGACTGGAACCAGAAGAACCTGTTCACCGGCTGGGTCGACGTCCGACTCAGCGAGTTGGGCGAGAAGGAGGCGAAGCGCGCCGGCGAGCTCATCTCGGAGTCGGGCATCGTCCCCGACGTCCTGTACACGTCGCTGCTCACCCGTGCGATCCAGACCGCGGACATCGCCCTGCTCGAGGCCGACCTCGCGTGGCTGCCGGTGAAGCGCGACTGGCGCCTCAACGAGCGGCACTACGGCGACCTGCAGGGCAAGGACAAGGCCCAGACGCTCGAGCAGTACGGCGAGCAGCAGTTCATGGAGTGGCGCCGGTCGTTCGACGTCCCGCCGCCCCCCATCGCCGACGACGCCGAGTGGTCGCAGTTCGGTGACCGTCGCTACGCCGACCTCGGCGACCAGCTGCCCCGGACCGAGTCGCTCAAGCTCGTGATCGACCGGCTGCTGCCGTACTGGGAGTCCGACATCACGAAGGACCTCGGCGCGGGCAAGACCGTCCTCGTCACCGCGCACGGCAACTCGCTGCGGGCGCTCGTGAAGCACCTCGACGGGATCTCCGACGACGACATCGCCGGCCTGAACATCCCGACGGGCATCCCGCTGGTGTACGAGCTCGACGACGAGTTCCGCCCGACGAAGCCGGCGTACTACCTCGACCCCGAGGCCGCTGCCGCCGGTGCCGCGGCCGTCGCCGCCCAGGGCGCCAAGAAGTAGCACCACCCGCACGCACGAACGCCCCGCCCGGTCACCGGGCGGGGCGTCCGTGCGTCAGACGAAGTGGGAGGCGATCTCCTGCACCAGGGCGCCGACGTCGTACGGCTTGGTGGTGTCCACGTGGACGACCGGGACACCGGGCAGCCCGACCGGTGCGGACGCGGGGCCGTGCTCGTCCCAGAACGACCGGACGTCCGCGAGGTCCCCGTGCACCTCGTGCCGCACCGGCACGGTTCCCGGCTCGTACCGGTCCCGCAGCCGCTCCTCGGCGGTGGCCCGGTCGACGTGGCACCACACCTCGACGGCGCGGGGCGACCCGGCGGAGGCGAGCCCGGCCTCCAGGAGGTCCCGGTCGCGCGACGGCAGCCAGACGGCGTCGAGGACCACCCCGTTCTCGACGGCCCGTGCCATCGACCACATCGTCTCCATGGCGATGCCGCCGAGCGGCCGCGAGGCGATCATCGGCCCGACGAGGTCGGCGAGGGGTTCCTTGATCCGGTCCTTCGACAGGAACGGGCAGCCGAGCACCTCGGCGAGGGCAGCCCCGATCGTGCTCTTGCCGGAACCGGGCATGCCGTTGACGATGATCGCGACCTGGGCCATGCCACGATCCTCGCAGACCGGAGTGGGCCGAGCTGACGGAGCCGGGTCAGACCGCCGCGGTCGCGGTGGAGGCGCCGGTCCAGTCGCCGGTCGCGAGGTACTCGACCTTCTTCGCGATCGACACGGCGTGGTCGGCGAAGCGCTCGTGGTACCGGGACGCCAGGGTCGCGTCGACCGTGTCGATCGGGTTGCCCTTCCACGTCTCGCCGAGCACGAAGTCGAACACGCTGGCGTGCAGCTCGTCCACGGCGTCGTCCTCGTCGCGGATCTCCGCCGCGAGCGTGATGTCCTCCGTCGCGAGCAGGCGCGTGAGCTTCTGCGCCATCGCGACGTCGTGCGCGCCCATCTTCTTGAAGGTGCCGCGGATGCCCTTCGGCACGACCTTCTCCGGGAAGCGCTGGCGGGCGAGCTGCGCGATGTGCTCGGCCATGTCGCCCATGCGCTCGAGCGAGGAGCTGACGCGGAGCGCGGTCACGACGACGCGGAGGTCGCGGGCCACCGGCGCCTGACGCGCCAGGATGTCGATGGCGATCTCGTCGAGGCTGTTGGCCGCCTCGTCGATCTTGGCGTCGTCGGCGATCACCTCCTCGGCGAGGGCGACGTCGGAGTCGCTGAAGGCCTGCGTGGCCCGGGTGATGGCGGACTCGACGAGCCCGGCGATCTCGGTCAGTCGCTCCTGGACGTCCTGGAGTTCCTGCTGGAAGACTTCGCGCATGGGGGAGTGCCTCTCTCTGCGTACCGGTCGAGTGTCGTCAGGTCAGGTGAACGAACGGTGACGTCCGGCTGAACGCTTCGCGATCCGGAGCGGGAAGGACCCCGGACCGGGGTGAACGGGGCCCGAACCCCGCATGACCATCCCTACACTGACGGACATGGACAACGCGTGGCTCGTGCCACTGTCGATGCTCCTCGGCGGAGTGTTCGGCGCGGGCGTCGTGGTGCTGATCATCACCGCCGAGCGGACGGCCCGTGCAGCCGACGTGGCGGAACGCACGCTGCCGGACGGCGTCGCCGCGGTCATCGCCACGATGCACAACCCGGCCGTGGTCGTCGACCCGTCGAACACGGTCGTGGCCGCTTCGCCGCAGGCACTGACGGTGGGACTCGTGGTGCGGCGGAAGCTCGTGCACCGGGAACTCGCCGACCTCGTCGACCGGGTGCGCAAGAGCGGGGAGATGGGGTCGGAGGACCTCGAGCTCCCGCGCGGCCGGGGCAGCGACCAGATCGGCTACCTGAGCTTCCGGGCGGCGCAGCTGGGCAACCGGTACGTGCTCGTCACGGCCGACGACCTCACCGAGAGCCGGCGCATCGACGAGGTCCGTCGGGACTTCGTCGCGAACATCTCCCACGAGCTGAAGACCCCGATCGGCGCCATCGGGCTGCTCTCCGAGACCCTCGTGGCCGCGGCGGACGAGCCGCAGCACGTGCGGAAGTTCGCGGCACAGCTCGTCACCGAGTCCGAGCGGCTGGCGGCCCTGACGAAGGACATCATCGAGCTCTCCCGGCTGCAGTCCGTCGACGCGCTGGAGAACAGCGAGGAGACGTCGATCGACCGCATCGTGCAGGCAGCCGTCGACGCGAACGAGATCGTCGCGCGCGCCCGGGACATCGAACTGGTCCGGGCGAAGAAGTCGAAGCTCCGGGTGATGGGCGACCCCGGCCTGCTGCAGATCGCGGTGTCGAACCTCATCGCGAACGCGGTGAAGTACTCGCCGGACCACACCCGCGTCGGCGTCGGCGTGCGGTCTGCGAAGGGCTTCGTGGAGATCGCCGTCACCGACCAGGGCGTCGGCATCCCCGAAGCCGACCTCGACCGCGTGTTCGAACGCTTCTACCGGGTCGACCCGGCACGGTCCCGGGCCACCGGCGGCACCGGCCTCGGTCTGTCGATCGTCAAGCACGTCGTGGGCAACCACGGCGGCGACGTCCGCGTCTGGTCGCAGCCCGGCAAGGGCTCGACCTTCACCATCCGTCTCCCCGAGGCGGACCCCGAACTGACCACCGCACTCGAAGAGCAACTGGAAGAGCAGCAATCGTGACCAAGATCCTCATCGTCGACGACGAGCCGGCCCTGAGCGAGCCCCTGGAGTTCCTGCTGCAGCGCGAGGGGTACGACACCTCCGTCGCTGCGGACGGCGTGACCGCACTGTCGAAGTTCGACGCGGAGAACCCCGACCTGGTGCTTCTCGACCTGATGCTGCCGGGGCTCTCCGGCACCGAGGTCTGCCGTCAGATCCGCACCCGCTCGAACATCCCGATCATCATGCTCACCGCGAAGGACTCCGAGGTGGACATCGTCGTCGGGCTGGAGCTCGGCGCCGACGACTACGTGACGAAGCCGTACTCGACCCGTGAGCTCCTCGCGCGCATCCGCGCGGTGCTCCGTCGGCGTACCGAGGACGACCCGGCGGACAGCGGCATCCTGCAGGTCGGCGGCATCCGGATGGACGTCGAACGCCACACGGTCGCCGTCGACGGGTCCGAGACGCCGATGCCGCTGAAGGAGTTCGAGCTCCTCGAGCTGCTGCTCCGGAACGCGGGTCGCGTGCTCACCCGCGGGCAGCTCATCGACCGGGTGTGGGGGTCGGACTACTTCGGTGACACGAAGACCCTCGACGTGCACATCAAGCGCATCCGCTCGAAGATCGAACGCGTGCCGAGCGCCCCGGAGATCCTGGTCACCGTGCGCGGGCTCGGCTACCGCATCGAGGGCTGACGCGAGCCGGCGGGGCGGCCCGCGGGGCGCGGCCTTCGGGTCGCGCCCCGCGCCCGGCGCAACGGACCGGAGGCCCGGTGCGGGTCCGTGGGACTCGCACCGGGCCTCCAGTCCGTTGCAGCAGGTGCCTAGTTGCCGGACGGCGTCTCGGTCGGGGTGGACTCGGGGGTCTCGACGGGGAGCGTGACCTCGCTGGTCGGCTCCGGCGAACCGGTCGGGGCGAGCGTCGCGTACTCCTCCTGCGCGCTGGTGAGCACCGGCACGCTGGCGGAGACGCCCTCGGCACCCGAGTAGGAGAAGTAGACCTTGACGAGCGCGCCCGGCTTGGCGTCCGCCTGGTCGAAGACGACGTCGGTGCCCGTGCCGGCAGTGGTGCCCTGCGTGCTCGAGCCCTGGTCCTCGGCGGAGCCCTGGGCGGTGGCGCCGGTGGTCTGCGCGAGGTCGACGTGCGTGTTCGCGGGGACCTCGACGGTCTGGGTGTCGCCGCCGACCTCGATCGAGAGGGTGATGTCGTCCCGCTCGGCGTTGTTCACGATCGTGCCGACGAACCGGGCGCTCTCGCCGTCGTCGGAGATGAGGACCGCGTTGCGGACGTCGATCTTGCCCGTCGTGACGTTGACGCCGTCGGTGATCTGCTTGATCTCCGTGGTCTGGGCGGGCGACATGAACTCGCAGCCGGTGGCGCCGAGCGCGATGGTTGCCGCAACGGCGACGGACACGAGTACCCGAGCTCGCAAGAGATTCCTCCGGAAGATCACGATGTGGACCGGACGGTCCGCGACCATCCTACCGATCGCCGCGGGTGCCAGGTGTTAGGTGCCCCTTACCCGAAAACGGCTTGTGGTAAACTGGGTGTCTCGGAACGGAGCCTGATACATGCAATTCGAGGTCGGCGAGACCGTGGTCTACCCCCATCACGGGGCGGCAACCATCTCTGAAGTGAAGACGCGCGTCATCAAGGGCGAGGAAAAGGTCTACCTGAAGTTGCGGGTCACCCAGGGTGACCTGACGATCGAGGTGCCGGCGGACAACGTCGACCTCGTCGGAGTCCGCGACGTGATCGGCAAGGAAGGCCTCGACAAGGTGTTCGAGGTCCTGCGTGCCCCGTTCACCGAGGAGCCCACGAACTGGTCGCGCCGGTACAAGGCGAACCTCGAGAAGCTCGCGTCCGGTGACGTCATCAAGGTATCGGAGGTCGTCCGCGACCTCTGGCGTCGCGACCAGGACCGCGGGCTCTCCGCGGGGGAGAAGCGGATGCTCGCGAAGGCGCGGCAGATCCTCATCTCCGAACTGGCGCTGGCCGAGAAGACCGACGAGGACAAGGCATCCACCGTCCTCGACGAGGTCCTCGCCTCCTGAGCACGTCGACACCGCACTGAACACGACCTCGACCGTTCTGTTCCCCTCCGGGGTGGACAGGGCGGTCGTCGTCGTTGCGGCCGGGTCCGGCACACGGCTCGGCATCGGGAACGCGAAGGCGTTCGTCCCGGTCGCCGGCGAGCTCATGCTGGCGCGTGCGCTCGAGCCGCTCTTCGCCCTGCCGTCGCCGACGCTCGTCGTCGTGGTCGCGCCGGCGGCGCTGCTCGACGACTGCCGGCAGGTGGTCGCGACCGTCGCCGGGGCGGCGGTCGCGTACACGGCGGTCGTGCCGGGAGGCGCGGATCGCCACGGTTCCGTCGAGGCCGGCCTGGCAGTCCTGCCGGACGCCGTCACCTCGGTGCTGGTGCACGACGCGGCTCGGTGCCTCACGCCCGCCGCGCAGTTCGAGCGGGTCTTCGACGCGGTGGCCGGGTCGCTCGCCGACGGGTCGGCCGCCGGGTTCGTCCCCGCGCTGCCCGTCACCGACACCGTCAAGCGCGTCGACGGGGACGTCGTCGTCGAGACCGTCGACCGCTCGGCGCTCGTCGGGGTGCAGACGCCGCAGGGCTTCCCGCTCGCCGCGCTCCGGCAGGCGTACGCGGTGTCCTCGCAGTCCGAGACCGACGACGCCGGGGTGTTCCGGGCGGCCGGCGGCACCGTGCGCGTCGTGCCCGGCGACGCGGACGCGTTCAAGATCACGACCCCGTGGGACCTCGGCCGCGCGGAGTCGATCGTGCGGACGCGGACCGGTCCTGGTGCGCAGCCGGACACCCGGGTCGGGCTGGGCGTCGACGTGCACGCCTTCGATGCGGCCGCCCCCTGCCGTGTCGGGCTCCTCGACTTCCCGGGCGAGGCCGGGCTCGCCGGGCACAGCGACGGCGACGCGGTCGCCCACGCGGTCTGCGACGCGCTCCTGTCGGCGGGCGGGCTCGGCGACATCGGCGGGACCTTCGGCACGTCCGACCCCGCCTACGCCGGTGCCGCGGGTGACGTCTTCGTCCGCGGCGCGGTCGCGATGCTGGCGTCCGTGGGCATGGTCCCCGTGTCGGTCACCGTGCAGGTCATCGGGAACCGCCCGCGCATCGGTGCCCGCCGGGCCGAGATGCAGGACGCGCTCGCGGCGGTCGTCGGCGCCCCGGTCGCGGTCTCCGGCACCACCACGGACGGCCTCGGGTTCACCGGCCGGGGCGAGGGGCTCGCCGCGATCGCGACAGCCGTCATCCGTCCCGCCTGACGTCCTAGGCTTGGGGCGTGACCGTTCGCCTCCACGACTCCCGCGCCGCTGCCGTCGTCGACTTCGTGCCCCTGGTCGACGGACACGTGAGCATGTACGTCTGCGGTCCGACGGTGCAGTCGTCGCCGCACATCGGGCACCTCCGGTCGGCGCTCGTGTACGACATCTGGCGGCGCTGGCTGAGCCACCGCGGCTACCGGGTCACCCTCGTCCGGAACGTCACCGACATCGACGACAAGGTGCTCGACCTGGCCGCGGGCACCGACGAGGAGTGGTTCGCGCGGGCGTACCGCGTCGAGCTCGAGTTCACCGCGGCGTACGACGCGCTCGGCATCCTGCCCCCGACGTACGAACCGCGGGCCACCGCGAGCGTGCCGCAGATGCACGAGATCATCGAACGACTCATCGAGCGCGGACACGCGTACGCCGCGGCCGACGGCTCCGGCGACGTCTACTTCGACACCGGCAGCTGGGAGTCCTACGGAGCGCTGACCCGCCAGCGCCGCGAGGACATGGTCGAGGCCGCCGACGCCGACCCGCGTGGCAAGCGCGACCCCCGCGACTTCGCGCTCTGGAAGGGCGCCAAGCCCGGCGAGCCGACCACCGCGAACTGGGACTCGCCCTGGGGCCCCGGTCGCCCGGGCTGGCACATCGAGTGCTCGGCGATGTCCCGGCGCTACCTCGGCCCGACGTTCGACATCCACGGCGGCGGGCTGGACCTCCGGTTCCCGCACCACGAGAACGAGCTCGCGCAGTCGACCGCGGCCGGTGACCCGTTCGCGTCCTACTGGCTGCACAACGGGCTCGTGTCGGTCGACGGGCAGAAGATGTCGAAGTCGCTCGGCAACTCGATCTTCGCCGCCGACTTCCTGGCCTCCGCACGCCCGATCGTCGTCCGGTACTTCCTCGGTGCCGCGCACTACCGCTCCTCGATCGACCACCACGACGGCTCCCTGGCGGAGGCCGAGGCAGCGCTCGACCGGATCGAGGGCTTCCTCGCGCGCGCCGAGACCCGGCTCGAAGGGGTCTCGCTCGCCGACGCCCCCGGGGTGCCCGGGGCCTTCGCGGCGGCCATGGACGACGACCTCTCGGTGCCCCAGGCCCTCGCCGTGCTGCACAAGACCGTGCGCGCCGGGAACGCCGCCCTGGACGCCGACGATGCGGAAGCGCTCGGAACCGCGTACCATCAGGTGGCCGCGATGGTCGAGGTGCTCGGCATCGACCCGCGGGACGCGCACTGGTCCGGCGGCGGCCACGACGCATCGGCCGCACCACTCGCAGCCCTCGTCGAACGCCTCGTGCAGGAGCGCGCCGACGCCAGGGCGGCACGCGACTTCGCCACGGCCGACCGTGTGCGCGACGACCTCGCATCCGCGGGCATCACCATCGAAGACACCGCAGCTGGTACACGCTGGAGCATCGCCTGACAACGGCAGTGCCGGACAGGAGAGAGCAATGAAGAACGTCTCGGGGAGCAAGAAGGGCCGGCCCGGCGCCGTCCGCTCCGGCCGCAAGGGCAACAAGCAGGTCGGCTCCGGCGGCCAGGGCGCGCAGGCGCTCGAGGGTCGCAAGCCGACGCCGAAGGCCGAGGACCGTCCGTACCACCCGGCCGGCAAGCGCAAGGCCGCCAAGGAGCGCTACGAGGCCGCACGCGGTCGGCACGGTGCGTCGAGCTCGCCGCAGCAGCGGACCGGGCGTCCGCCGCAGCGGAAGACCGACGACTCCGAGCTGGTCACCGGCCGCAACTCCGTGCTCGAGGCCCTGCGCACGAAGACCCCGTCCACGACGCTGTACATCGCCGCCCGCATCGAGGTCGACGACCGCGTCAAGGAGATCCTGGCGCTCGCGAACCACCGCGGCGTCCCGATCATGGAGATCATGCGGCCGGAGCTCGACCGCATCACGGGCCACGACAGCGTGCACCAGGGCGTCGCGCTCAAGGTCCCCGCGTACGAGTACGCGGTCGCCGAGGACGTGGTCGAGCGTGCCTTCGCGAAGGACGAGGTCCCGCTGATGGTCGCCCTCGACGGCATCACCGACCCGCGCAACCTCGGTGCGATCATCCGCTCCACGGCGGCGTTCGGCGGCCACGGCGTGATCGTGCCGCAGCGTCGCTCGGTCGGCGTGACGGCCTCCGCCTGGAAGACGAGCGCCGGTGCCGCTGCACGGACGCCCGTCGCGATGGCGCCGAACCTGACGCAGACCCTGAAGTCCCTGAAGTCGATGGGGCTCTTCGTGCTCGGACTGGACGGCGACGGCGACGTGGAGCTCGACGGCCTCGAGCTCGCCGACCGCCCGATCGTGATCGTCGTCGGCTCGGAGGGCAAGGGCCTGTCGCGCCTCGTCACCGAGACGTGCGACGCGATCGTGTCGATCCCGATCTCGAGCGCCACCGAGTCCCTGAACGCGGGCATCGCCGCGAGCGTCACCCTCTGGGAGGTCGCCCGGCGCCGTCGCACCGCCTAGCGCCTGCCGGGGGAGGGCGCGGGGCGCTGGCGCGCGTCAGACGTTCGCGCGCCAGTCCTCGACGTCGGCCTCGTCGTCCTCCACGGCCTCGTCGTCGACCACGGGGATCGGAAGCGTCATCGAGGACGTCGGCGGGTTGATCAGCAGCCGCTCGTCCCGGCGGTGCCGCAGCACGTCGTTGATGTACGCGGTCGTGGCCTCGGGCAGCGACACCGAGCGCTCTTCCTCCTGCGACATGAACCAGCGGTGCTCGAGCAGCTCGTGGAACACCTCGGCGGGTTCGAGGCGCCCGCGGAGCTCCCTCGGGATGGACCGGATGACCGGCTCGAACACCCGCGACACCCACTCGTGCGCCACCATCTCCTCGTCGAGCTGGTCGCGGCCGTTGCGGGCCCGGTAGGAGTCGAGGTCGTTCAGCAGTCGCCTCGCCTGGTTCTCGCCGGCGTCGAGGCCGGTCAGGCGCAGCAGGCGGCGCTGGTGGTGCCCGGCGTCGACGACCTTCGGCTGGATCCGCACCTGCGAACCGCCCTCGGTCGTGTGGATCGAGAGCTCCTCGATGTCGAAGCCGAGCGCGTTGAGCCGCTCGACCCGGTCGTTGATGCGCCAGCGCTCCTTGATGTCGAACTGCTCGGTGCCGGTGAGCTCCTTCCAGAGCGTCCGGTACTGCGCCACGATGCGGTTCGAGACGTCCACCGGGTCGGCGTTCTCGTCGAGCCGCCCGCCGGCCTCGAGGTCGAGCAGCTCGCCGGCGATGTTCACGCGGGCGACCTCGAGGTCGTTCTCGCGCTGGCCGTTCGACAGGCCGCCCGGGTAGAGCTTCCCCGTCTCGGCGTCGACGAGGTACGCGGCGAACGACCCCGCGTCGCGCCGGAACAGGGTGTTCGAGAGCGAGACGTCGCCCCAGTAGAACCCGATCACGTGCAGCCGGACGAGGAGCAGTGCGAGGGCGTCGACGAGGCGCGTGGCGGTCTCGGGTCGGAGCGTCTGCGAGTACAGGGCGCGGTACGGCAGCGAGAACCGCAGGTGCCGGGTCACGAGGACCGGGTGCAGGGGTTCGCCGTCGGCGCTGACCCGTCCGGTGATCACCGCGACGGGGTCGACGCAGGGGACGTCCATGCGCTGGAGCGTCCGGAGCATCTCGTACTCCGCGCGGGCGATCTCCTCGCCGGTCTCCTTCACCGCGGCGACGTAGCCGCTGAGGTGCACGAACCGGACGAGGTGGCGGGAGATGCCCTTCGGCAGGGCGACGATCGTGTCGTCCGGCCAGTCGGCGAGGGGGAGGTCCCACGGGAGGTCGAGGAGTCCGGGGTCGACGGAGGCTGCGGTGATGGACATCGAGTCGGACACGGTGGTTCCTCTGGGTGCGTGCGAGCGGTGGGACGGACGGGAGGCGCGGTGCCAGCCGGCACCGCGCCTCCCGTTGGTGACCTGCGAGCGTTACGCGCTGACCACGGCCTTGTCGTCGAGGCGTTCGCCCGACTCGGTGTCGAAGGCGTGCACGTGGCCCTGCTTCGGCGTCACCACGATGGTGTCGCCGATCGACGGGTGCGAGCGGCCGTCGACGCGCGCGACGATGTCGACGCGCGAGCCGTTGACGTCGGCGTGACCGTAGAGGTAGCCGTCGGCGCCGAGCTCCTCGACCACGTCGACCGTCACGGGCAGGCCGTCGCCGGACTGCGCCACGACGACGTCCTCGGGGCGGATGCCGACCGTGATCTGGCCGGAGCGCGCATTGGAGAGCGTGTCGCGCTCGATGGGGTGGTTCAGCGTGCCGAACTTGATGCCGCCCTCGACGACGTCCGCCGGGAGCAGGTTCATCGCCGGCGAGCCGATGAAGCCCGCGACGAAGACGTTGTTCGGCTTCTCGTACAGGTCGCGCGGCGAGCCGACCTGCTGCAGGATGCCGTCCTTGAGCACCGCGATGCGGTCGCCCATCGTCAGCGCCTCGGTCTGGTCGTGGGTGACGTAGACCGTGGTGACGCCGAGACGACGCTGCAGCGAGGCGATCTGGGTGCGGGTCTGGACGCGGAGCTTGGCGTCGAGGTTCGACAGCGGCTCGTCCATGAGGAACACCTGCGGCTGCCGGACGATCGCACGGCCCATCGCGACGCGCTGACGCTGACCACCTGAGAGCGCCTTCGGCTTGCGACCGAGGTACTGCTCGAGGTCGAGGAGCTTCGCTGCCTCCTGCACGCGGGTGGCGCGCTCTTCCTTGCCGACGCCGGCGATCTTGAGCGCGAAGCCCATGTTCTCGGCGACGGTCATGTGCGGGTACAGCGCGTAGTTCTGGAACACCATCGCGATGTCGCGGTCCTTCGGCGGGACGTCCGTGACGTCGCGGTCGCCGATGCGGATCGCGCCGGAGTTGACCTCTTCGAGGCCGGCCAGCATGCGCAGCGAGGTGGACTTGCCGCAGCCCGACGGGCCGACGAGGACGAGGAACTCGCCGTCGGCGACGTCCAGGTCGAGGGAGTCGACCGCGGGGCGGGTGCCTCCGGGGTAGAGACGGGTTGCCTTGTCATAGGTGACGGACGCCATGAGCGTTCGGTCCTTCCTTCACCGGCAGGTACGTGCCGGACGATCCGAGTGAAGCGGTTGCCCCTGCGGGCCCCGGATGGTCGCCGTCGACCATCGAGGTTCATACAACACGATCTCCCCCGAGTGCGCCAGTGTTCCCACCCGGTTGGGTGGTTCGCAGCGGGCCCCGGTACGATCCTTGGGTCCGTCCGCCGAGCGGGGGAAGGCCGTGCGGACGACGACCAAGTGAGGACGACGCATGACCAACCGCCCCGAGGGTGACGCCCGCGCCGCGCGGAACGAACGACGCGAAGCAGCACGGCAGCGCGCCCAGCGTGCCCGGACCCAGCAGAAGCGTCGGCAGCGCGGCGTCCGCCTCGGCCTGCAGATCGGCCTCGGGGTCGTCCTGCTCGCCGCCGCGACGATCGTGACGCTCGTGCTCGTCGACTCCGTGAAGCCCGCCGGGCCCGGACCGGCCAACATGTCCCAGGGCGGGATCACGATCGGCCAGGACCTCAAGGCCGTCACCGCGTCGAGCTCGCCGGCGCCCACCGCGACGGACGGCTCCGGTGCGGTCCGCATCACGATGTACGTCGACTACCTCTGCCCGACGTGCGGCCAGTTCGAGCGGGCCAACGCCGACTACATCGAGAGCCTCGTCGACTCCGGGGCGGCCACGGTGGACATCCACCCGATCGCGACGCTCTCGAACCGCTCGCAGGGCACGAAGTACTCGCTCCGTGCCGCGAACGCCGCCGCCTGCGTGGCGGACCACTCGCCGGACCAGTTCTTCGCCGTGAACACCGCCCTGTTCGCGAAGCAGCCGGAGCAGGGCACGGCCGGCCTGACCGACGCCCAGCTCACCCGGGTCGTCACGGGTGTCGACGGCCTGCAGCAGCGCTCCGCGATCACCAAGTGCATCGACGACCAGACCTTCAGCAAGTGGGTCGACGAGCGCACCACCTCGGTGGTCGGCGGGGACGTCCCGGGACTGTCCTCCGGGGACTTCCCGGGCGTGCCGCTCGTGCTCGTGAACGGGCAGCGCTACGAACTGACGTCGCCGATCACGAACGACGACTTCCGCACGTTCGTGGTGACCGCCGCCGGCGCGACCGAGTCGACCCCGACGCCCACCCCGAGCGCCACACCGACCGGCTCGGCGTCGCCGAGCGCGACGCCGTCAGAGTGACGAGCCGGGCACGCTGAACGTGTCGCAGGACGTCGCGCCCTGCTGGTAGCCGCGCAGGAACCAGTTCTGCCGCTGCGCGCTCGAGCCGTGCGTGAACGAGTCCGGGTCGACGTGGCCGCTCGACCGCCGCTGGATGCTGTCGTCACCGACCGCACTCGCGGCGGACAGCGCGTCGTCGATCTCCGAGCGGCTGATCGGGGCGAAGAAGGTCCGTCCGTCCGCGTCCTTCGTGTTCGCCGCGTCGCCGACCCAGGCCCCGGCGTAGCAGTCGGCCTGCAGCTCGACGCGGACGCTGCCGGACGACGCGCCCGTGCCCGACCGGTCCGTGGCGGCGAAGGCGCCCTGCAGCTGCTGGACGTGGTGCCCCCACTCGTGGGCGACGACGTACATCTGGGCGAGCGGGCCGCCCGAGGAGCCGTACTGCGACTGCAGGTCGTCGTAGAACGCGGTGTCGAGGTAGATCGACCGGTCCGGCGGGCAGTAGAACGGTCCGGTCGCCGCGGAGGCCTGTCCGCACCCGGTGTCGGTCGACCCGGAGAACAGCACGAACCCGGGCGTCGTGTAGGTGATGCCGAGCTGCCGTGACTCCGACGTCCAGTAGCGGTCGAGCGACTCGGCCGCGCCCTCCATCCGGCAGTCGACCCGGAGGTTCGCGTCGCGCCCGGTCCGGCACTCCGCGGCGGCGTCGACGGTGTCGCCCTCCTGCTGGATCTGCGTCGTGCCACCGCCCCCGTCCACGAGCCCGCTGACGTCCACGCCGGTGAACTGGAAGATCAGGAACACCACCAGGGCGCCGACCCCGACGGCGCCGCCCCCGATCGCGGTCCGACGGCCGGGCCCGCGGCGCGTGACCTTGCCGCCCTCGAGTCGCGAGTCATCGTTGAACGTCATGCCCTCGAATGTACGGGTCGGGCCGGGTCGTGTTCCGGGCGGGGCGGAGTAGACACGGGGCATGGCAACCCTCGACGAAGCCCACCCCCTGTTCCTGTTCGCGATGGACCAGCGTTCGTCGCTCCTCGAGCACACCTACGACGAGTCCGGCGGGGAGCCCGTCGACGAGGCCGAGGCAGAGCGCGTCCGTGCCGGCAAGCAGCTGGTCTACCGCGGCGTCCTGACGGCGCTCGCCGCCGGGGCCGCGCGCGACCGCACCGGTGTCCTCGTGGACGAGCGCTACGGGGCCGACGTCGCCCGGCTCGCGAAGGAGGCCGGCCTGCAGCTCGCCATGCCCGTCGAGCGCTCCGGGCGCGAGTGGTTCGAGCTCGAGTACGGCGACGACTGGCTCGCCCACGTCGACGCCTTCGACCCCGACTACGTGAAGGTGCTCGTGCGGGACAACCCCGCCTTCGACGCGGACCGCCGGGCGCAGCAGGCGAACGACCTCGCGGCGGTGTCGACCGCGCTGCACGACGCCGGCCTACCGTTCCTGGTCGAGCTCCTCGTCCCGGGCACCGACGAGCAGCAGGCCTCGGTCGAGGACTACGACCGCGACCTCCGGCCCGGGCTCGTCGTGCAGGTCGTCGAGTACCTGCAGGACCACGGGGTCGAGGCCGACGTGTGGAAGCTCGAGGGCCTGGACACGCGCGAGGACGCCGAGCGGGTCGTCGCCGCGGCACGACGTGGGGGACGGGACGACGTGCGGTGCATCGTCCTCGGCCGGGACGCCCCCGAGGAGCAGCTCGACCACTGGCTGCGCACCGCGGCGCCCGTCGACGGGTTCGTCGGGTTCGCGATCGGCCGGAGCAACTGGGAGGAACCGCTCGAGGACGTCGTGCGTGAGCACCTCGACACCGAGGCCGCCGAGCAGCTCATCGCCGCGAACTACCGGCACTTCGTCGACACCTGGCTGGAGGCCCGCCCGGGCATCGAGCACGGCGTGGACGCCGGCGCCGTCTGATCGTCGGGCGCCTCAGGTGCGGATCAGCGGCTCGACCGCCGCGAGGTCCGCGCCGATCCCCACGTCGACGAGTTCGATGCGACCCGCCAGCGTCGCGGCCGGACCGGCGAGCAGTCCGGCCTTGACGCCGCCGAACGTCACCGTGACGTCGGCGTGCAGGACGTGGTCGTCCGCGATCCCGCCGGTGTCGACGTCGATGCCGCTCGGCACGTCCACCGCGACGACGAACGGTGCGCGCTGGTCGCGGGCGAGCTCCCGGATCGCGTCGACGACCTCCCGCGCGGGCGACCGCAGCGCCGAGGCGCCGTGCACGCCGATCCCCAGGATGCCGTCGAGCACGAGGTCCGCCTCGAGGGCCGCCGCGGTCGCGACGGCCGCCGGCCCGGCGGGCCCGGTGGGGTCGTCCAGGAGGCGCGCTCCGGCGTCCAGGGCGGCTGCCAGGCCCGCCTCGTGGATGCGCGAGCCGACGCGCAGGACCGCCACGTGCCTCCCGTCCGATGCCAGGCGAGCACCCGCGAACAGGGTGTCACCGCCGTTGTCACCGCTGCCCGCGAGCACGAGGACCGACCCCGGCCCGTCCCCCGGCCGCAAGGCCGGGTCGTCGAGCAGCCCGCCGACGATCCGGGCGAGCCCGTCCGCGGCGCGCTGCATGAGGGGTTCCCCCGCGTCGAGGTGCGGCCGCTCCGCCGCCCGGATCTGATCGCCGCCGTAGCCGTCCATGCGGACCACCCTGCCCGGATACCCTGGAGGGGACATGTCACTCGTCCCCGAAGCACCCCGACCCCGCGCCGTGATGTCCCCGGACGGCCTGCAGATCGCCACGTACGACTTCGGCGACCCCGAGGCGCCGACCGTCGTCGCCGTGCACGGCTTCGCCTCCGGAGCGCTGCTCAACTGGCACGCGTCCGGCTGGACCCGCGACCTCGTCCGCGCCGGCTACCGCGTCGTCGCGCTCGACCAGCGCGGCCACGGCGCGAGCGCGAAGCCGCGCGACCCGGCCGCGTACTCGATGGACCTGCTGGTCGCGGACGTCACCGCGGTGATCGACACCTACCTGCTCGACGACGTCGCGTACCTCGGGTACTCGCTCGGTGCACGGGTGGGGTGGCACACCGCCGAGCGGATCCCGGACCGGGTCACGCGCGCGGTGTTCGGCGGCATCCCGGACGCGGACCCGATGCGCCGGGTGCGGGTGGACCAGGCGAAGGCGTACCTGGCCGACGGCACGCCCATCGAGGACCGCGTGACGAACGGCTACCTGACGATGGCGGGCAACGTCGAGGGGAACGACCTCGCGGCGCTCGTGGCGATGGTCGAGGGGATGCGGGACAGCATCGAGCCGACCCCGGAGAACGCGCCGTCGCAGCCCGTGCTGATGGCCGCGGGCAGCGAGGACGGCATCCGCGACAGCGCGGTCCGGCTGGCGCAGGCCGCGCCGGACGCGCGGTTCTTCGAGATCCCCGGGCGGAACCACTTCAACGCCCCGACGTCGCGCGCGTTCCGCGAGGCCGCGATCGCGTTCCTGTCCGAGGGGCGCTGACGTATCCGAGGGGCGCTGACGGGTACTGGCAGGTCCTCGTTGTGCCGGGGCGCCGGGCGTACCGTCCCGGCCATGGACTACAGACTCCTCGGCAACAGCGGGACATCGGTGTCGACGCTGACCCTCGGCACCATGACGTTCGGCAGTGAGGCCGACGAACCCACCTCCCACCAGATCATCGACACGTTCGTCGCCGCCGGCGGCACGCTCATCGACACGGCCGACGTCTACTCGGGCAACGAGTCCGAGCGGATCATCGGCCGGTGGCTCGCGGCGCACCCCACCGAGGCCCGGCAGGTCGTCCTCGCGACGAAGGGCCGCTTCCCGCAGGGCGACGGCCCGAACGACGTCGGCCTGTCGCGCCGGCACCTCCGGCTCGCCCTCGACGCCTCGCTCGAGCGGCTCGGCGTCGACCACATCGACCTGTACCAGATGCACGCCTGGGACGCCCTGACGCCGGTCGAGGAGACCCTGCGCTTCCTCGACGACGCCGTGTCCGCGGGGAAGATCGGCACGTACGGCTTCTCGAACTACCTCGGCTACCAGATCACGAAGGCGGTGTACGAGGCGAAGGCGCACGGCTGGGCACCGCCCGTGACGCTGCAGCCGCAGTACAACCTGCTCGTCCGCGACATCGAGCACGAGATCGTCCCGGCCTGCCTCGACGCCGGGATCGGCCTGCTGCCCTGGTCGCCGCTCGCCGGTGGGTGGCTGTCCGGGAAGTACCAGCGCGACGAGGCACCGACGGGGAGCACCCGACTCGGTGAGAACCCGCAGCGCGGGATGGAGGCGTGGGAGGCCCGCAACGCCGACGAGCGCACCTGGGGCGTCCTCGACGCGGTGTCCGCGGTCGCCGACGCGCACGGGGCCTCGCGGTCGCAGGTCGCCCTCGCCTGGCTGCTCGCCCGGCCAGCGGTGACGAGCGTGATCCTGGGCGCCCGCACCGTGTCGCAGCTCGAGGACAACCTCGGTGCCGCGGACCTGGTGCTCGACGACGCCGAGCTGCAGACCCTGACGGACGTCAGTGCCCCGCGCATCGACGACTACCCGTACGGCACGGCCGGCGTCGCACAGCGCGGACGGAAGCTGACCGGCGGCCGCTGACCGCGGCGCGGCGGCCGCTGGGTGCTGCCCGGCGGCCGCTGGTGCTGCCCGGCGGCCCCTGGGTGCTGCCCGTCCGTGCCCTGCGGGTTTCCGCGAGGTTGGACGGCGGTGTGGACACCGGGATCGGTGTGGTGTCACCATCACTGCACGGCCGGCTGGTTACCGCGTCGAGCGCTCGGAACGCCCCCTGATCCGCGTTCCGCGCGCCGGGGACCCCGGGCGGTCACCGCCCGGGGCCCCCGCCGTCCGGGGGAGCGCGTCAGCGTGGGACGACCCGGTACCCCGAGCTCGTCCGTTCGAAGCGCCCGTGCGGGACCGCCACCTCGACGTCGTCCAGGTGGTACACGCGGAACTCGTCCGGGTGCGCCGCGATGTACGCGGGCACGGCCGGGTCGATCGGGTAGCGGTCGTCCTGGCCGATCACCACGAGGTCGAAGGGCCCCGCGTTCGGGTCGCGGCGCTGGTTGTGGAACACGAACGCGGCCACGGCCGACGGGGACTCGCGCTGGACGAGCACGAGGCCGTCCTCCCGGCCGGTGGCCGCGAGGACCTCGGGGAGCCGGCCGATCCCGCTCGGGTGGATCGTCGCCGTCACCGCGGAGAGCCCGACCGCCGAGACGCCGGCGGTGACGACCAGCGCGCCGGCGACGACCCCGCCGGCGATCCGCACCGCGGCGGGGAGGGCCGTCCGCCCGTGCCGACCGACGCCGCGGCCCCGCCAGACCGTGCCGAGCGACCCCAGCCGGGCGGTGCCGAGCGCGGCGAGGACGATGAGACCGGGCATCCAGATGACGTAGTACTCGCCCAACGCGACGTCGCTGTACCCGAGGTAGAACGCGAGCGCCGGCACGATCGTGATCGCCACCCAGAGCACCAGGCGCCCCGGCCGGAGGAGCACCGCGGCGAGCACCCCGACGCCGAGCACGACGCACGCGAGGGTCCCGGTGCCCTGCCACTGGTACCAGAGGTTCGCCCACCACGGGGAGTGCCGGGTGATGATCCCCGCGATCTCCACGAGGTGCCCCTCCACCGCGTGCTCCCGCTGGTACGCGATCATGTCGCGGACGGTCGACACGACGCCGAACGGCAGGTACGGCACGACGAAGGTCACCGCGAACCCGGCCGTGAACACGAGCCCGCCCCACAGCAGGCCCCACCACCGCCGGAAGAGCAGCGGCAGGACGAGGAACGCGGGCAGGTACAGCGCGCCGACCTCCTTCGAGGTGACCGACAGTCCGGCGAGGAGTCCGGCGGCGAGGATCCACCCCCAGCGCCCGCCCGTCGCCCACCGCCAGCCGCACCACATCGCCGCGACGCCGAACGCGACCATCGGGCCGTCCAGCAGGGCGAGGCGGTCGATGCGGTTCGGGTCCTGCAGGATCCCCATCGGCAGCAGCCACCACATGCCGGCCGCGAACACCCCCGTCCACCAGCCCGCGTCGCGCCGGAGCCAGAGGAACAGGACGAGGCCGGTCAGGAACCCGAGCACGGCCACCGCGATGCGCGCCTGCGGCACACCCTCGCCGAACAGCAGCTGGGTCAGGCCCATCAGGTACTTCGCGGTCGGCGGGTGCTGCCGGTTCTCGGAGAAGTCGCCCTGCAGGTAGTGCAACCCCGGCTGCTGGTACGCGGGCTCGTCGGTCTGCACGTTGCCCATGCCGAGGCGCCAGAACGTCTGGTACAGCGCCCAGAGGACGACGACGGCCAAGGCGCCCCACCGCGCCCACCGTGCGTCGCCGATGTGCTCCAAGGGCCGGCAGCGGGACTCGAACCCGCAACCCCCGTATTACAAGTACGGTGCGCTACCAATTGCGCCATGCCGGCTGACGCGCCCATCCTAGCGGCGGGTGCGTCCGGGGCTCACTCGCCCGCGGGCTGCTCCGAGAAGTTCAGCGAGATCGAGTTCATGCAGTAGCGGTCACCCGTCGGCGTCCCGAAGCCGTCCGGGAACACGTGGCCGAGGTGCGAGCCGCAGTTCGCGCAGCGGACCTCGGTGCGGGCCATGCCGAGGGAGTTGTCCTCGAGCAGCTGCACGGCGTCGGGGTCCACCGACTCGTAGAACGACGGCCAGCCGCAGCCGGAGTCGAACTTCGTGCCGCTCTTGAACAGTTCCGCGCCGCAGGCCGCACACGTGTAGACGCCCGCGCGCTCCTCGTCGAGGAGTTCACCGGTCCAGGGGCGTTCCGTGCCGGCCTGACGGAGGACGGCGTACTGGTCCGGGGAGAGCTCCTCGCGCCACTGGGCGTCGGACTTGTCGACGTTGTACGTCATGTGTTCCTCCTGCTTCCGGCCGGGCTGTTCCTGGGCGTTCCCGACCACTTCGGTAAACTCGCCACGATGTCCGAACATTCCGTGCACCACGCCCGTTGGGACCGTCTGACGACGGACGAACTGTACGGCATCGTGGTGCTGCGGAACCGCGTGTTCGCACTCGAACAACGCGTCACGGCCGAGGACTTCGACGGCCGTGACCGTGAACCGGACACCGAGCACTGGTGGTTCGGCACGGGCGCCGGAGCGGTTGGGTACCTCCGGCTCATCCGCCCGGCTCCGGACGAGGTCCACCCCGCCGGCACCGAGGCGCCCGCCTGGGTGATCGGCCGCGTCGCCACCGACCCGCGGCACCGGGGCAACGGGATCGCGGGCCGGCTCGTCGCCGCGGTGCTCGAGGCGCACGGGCACGACCCCTTCGTGCTGCACGCCCAGGAGTACGTCGCGGGCCTCTACGAACGCCACGGCTTCACCCGGTTCGGTGCACCCTACGACGAGGCCGGCATCCGCCACGTCGGCATGCACCGACCGGGACACTGATGGACACGCGCGCCCGGTACGCCGCCTACGCGACGCGCATCGCGGCGGTCTCGCCGTCGTACGCCGCCTGGGCGCGGTCGCTCGACGACGACCTGGTGGCACTCCTCGACGAGGTCCCGGAACCGAAGCGGCAGCCGGAGCTGGTCTTCGCGGTCGCACGCCGCCTGGGCGCGGACCCGTCGGACCCCGGGGCGCTGCGCGCGCTCGGCCGGGAGGCACGCCCCGCCCTGGTCGCGTCGCTCGCCACCGCCACGGTGCAGGCCAACGACCCGCGACGCCTCGCCCCGGTCGTCCCGCTGTTCGCGGCGCTCGCCGCACGCGTCGACCGGCCGCTCGGCCTGGTCGACGCCGGGGCCGCCGCCGGGCTGTGCTCGATCCCGGACCGGGTGACGCTCGACCACCGGCGCGGGCACGAGGTCGTCCGGATCCGCACGGCGCCGGCCGAGCCCGCGGTGCACCTGACCGCCGACGTCTCCGGGATGGAGGTCGCACCGACCACGACGCCGATCGACATCGCGGCGCGGATCGCCCTCGACCCGAACCCGATCGACCTCGCCGGACCGCACGCCTTCGACCGGCTCGTCGAGGCCGTCCCGCCCGAGGCGACGGACCGCACCGCCCTGATGCGTGAGGCGGCCCGTGCGACGCTCGCCGTGCCTCCAGTCCGTCTCCGGGGCACCCTGCCGGGCGATCTCGACCGCGCACTCGACGCCCTGCCGGACGGCGTGGTGCCGGTGGTGCTGACCACCGGGACGCTCGTGTACGTGCCGGGCGCGGACCGTCAGCGGTTCGTCGACCGGATCCGCGACCGTGGCGTGCACTGGATCGCGCTCGAACGCACCGGCATCCTCGACGGCGTCGCGGCGACCCTGCCGGACGACGTCGACCGGGCCGACCCCGACGCGTTCGCGACCGCGTCCCTCGACGGCGTCGCGTGGGCGGTCTCCGATCCGTTCGGCGTGCGGGTGCGGTGGCTGCGCGACGGAACCTGAGACCGGTGTTCGCGACAGTCCAGCGGCGTGCCAGGGTCCGGCTGACCTGCACCCCTACGATGTGCGAGACCCGTTACCTCCCTGTGATCGGAACCGCAGTGACCGCCACCCCCGTCGAGCTCGACGAGCTCGCCAAGCACGTGCTCGCGTTCGAGCACGACCGGGCACGGCACGACCGCACGAAGGAAGCGGAGATCCGGGTCGAGTTCGACATGTCGCCGGCGCGGTACTACCAGGTGCTGAACCGTGTGATCGACTCACCCGCGGCGCTCGCGTACGACCCGCAGCTGGTCGCCCGGCTGCAGCGGCTCCGGTACGCCCGCACCAGCGCCCGGGCGGCGCGCAGCTTCGTCGCCCCCGGTGCAGCCCCCGAAGGACGTGAAGAGGAACGATGACGACGAGACACCCCCGAGACCGGTTCGACGACGTCGCCGACGGCCCGCGGGTCGGAGCGCACCGGGGCGCACAGCGCCGGGGCCGCGGCTGGATCGCGTTCGCCTGGGCCGCCCTCGCCACCGGCGTGCTCGTCGGGATCGGGGTGCTCGTGCTGGCACTGCTGAACAACAGCTACTCCTTCCCGGGCGCGGACGACCCGTCGTCGTCCCCGTCGGCGTCCACGTCCGCGTCGGCGTCCTCCGCACCGTCGTCGTCCCCGACCTCGTCCGCTCCCCAGGCACCGGCGGCCGCGACCCCGGCCGACCAGGGCTCGACGAGCGTCGTCGTCCTGAACGGCACCACGACGACCGGGCTCGCGGCGAAGGCGAGTGCGGCGCTGACCTCCGCCGGCTGGAAGGTGCGGGCCACCGGTGACGCCGGCACGACGGGCACCACGGCGACGATCGTGTACTACCAGCAGGCCGCGCAGGCGTCCGTGGCGCAGGGCATCGCGAAGTCCCTCGGCGTCACCGCCGTGCAGCAGTCGGCGGCGTTCCCGAACGCGGACATCAGCGTCGTGCTGGGTGCGGACTACACCGGCTGACGCATTCCTCCGGTGCGTTCCGCGGACCGTCCGCGGCGCATTTGTGACGGGCGTGTTTCAGGCACGTTGATTCTTGTCGGAATCATCGTGAAAGAACGTCACACCCCTTGCCCTGTCGGCACAGTTCGGTCAGAGTCGTGCCAAGACGGCGACAGCGCCGTCCGGAACAGCACCACCGCAGGGAGCAAGAGATCATGGCCAACGGAACCGTGAAGTGGTTCAACGCCGAGAAGGGCTTCGGCTTCATCACCGTCGATGGAGGGGGCCAGGACGTGTTCGTGCACTACTCGGCAATCGACATGTCGGGCTACAAGGTCCTCGAGGAGGGCCAGGCAGTGACGTTCGACGTCGGCACCGGGGCGAAGGGGCCGCAGGCCGAGTCCGTCCGTCCCGCCTGAGTCCGGACCACTTCGAACGCGCCGTCCCGTCAGGGGCGGCGCGTTCTTCGTGTGCCGAGCGTTCGTGTGCGGAGCGTTCGTGTGCGGAGCGTTCGTCGTCGGCGGTGTGCGACCGCGTGCCGGTGCGTGTGCTGGGAAGTCGACCCGCGCCTCCCGTCGGTGTTGCACTCGACCCCTGCGAGTGCCAGAATCGGCGTTGGCACTCGCTCACGCTGAGTGCCAGCACGACCCCCATGACGACGTCCGGGAGGGACGAGAAACTCACATGGCAAAGATCATTGCTTTCGACGAAGAGGCCCGTCGCGGCCTCGAGCGCGGCCTCAACATCCTGGCCGACGCCGTGAAGGTGACGCTCGGCCCGCGCGGCCGCAACGTCGTCCTCGAGAAGAAGTGGGGCGCCCCCACGATCACGAACGACGGTGTCTCCATCGCCAAGGAGATCGAGCTCGACGACCCGTACGAGAAGATCGGTGCGGAGCTCGTCAAGGAGGTCGCCAAGAAGACCGACGACGTCGCCGGTGACGGTACGACCACCGCGACCGTGCTCGCCCAGGCGCTCGTCCGCGAGGGCCTCCGCAACGTCGCCGCCGGTGCCGACCCCGTGTCGCTCAAGCGCGGCATCGAGAAGGCCGTCGCCGCCGTCTCCGACCAGCTCCTCGCCAACGCCAAGGACATCGAGACCAAGGACCAGATCGCCGCCACCGCGTCGATCTCCGCCGCGGACCCGACCATCGGCGCGCTCATCGCCGAGGCCATCGACAAGGTGGGCAAGGAAGGCGTCGTCACCGTCGAGGAGTCGAACACCTTCGGCACCGAGCTCGAGCTCACCGAGGGCATGCGCTTCGACAAGGGCTACCTGTCGCAGTACTTCGTCACCGACCCCGAGCGTCAGGAAGCCGTCTTCGAGGACGCCTACATCCTGATCGTCAACTCGAAGATCTCGAACATCAAGGACCTCCTGCCGGTCGTCGACAAGGTGATCCAGGCCGGCAAGCAGCTCCTGATCATCGCCGAGGACGTCGACGGCGAGGCCCTGGCCACGCTCGTCGTGAACAAGATCCGCGGCATCTTCAAGTCCGTCGCCGTCAAGGCCCCGGGCTTCGGCGACCGTCGCAAGGCCATGCTGCAGGACATCGCGATCCTCACCGGCGGCCAGGTCATCTCGGAAGAGGTCGGCCTCAAGCTCGAGAACGCGACGCTCGACCTGCTCGGCAAGGCGCGCAAGGTCATCATCACCAAGGACGAGACGACCATCGTCGAGGGTGCCGGCGACGAGGAGCAGATCGCGGGCCGCGTCCGTCAGATCCGCTCCGAGATCGAGGCGACCGACTCCGACTACGACCGCGAGAAGCTCCAGGAGCGTCTCGCGAAGCTCGCCGGTGGCGTGGCCGTCATCAAGGCGGGTGCCGCGACCGAGGTCGAGCTCAAGGAGCGCAAGCACCGCATCGAGGACGCCGTCCGCAACGCGAAGGCCGCTGTCGAGGAGGGCATCGTCGCCGGTGGTGGCGTCGCGCTCATCCAGGCGTCCGTCGTGCTCGACGACCTCGAGCTCGAGGGCGACGAGGCGACCGGTGCGAACATCGTCCGCGTCGCGATCGACGCGCCGCTCAAGCAGATCGCGCTGAACGCCGGTCTCGAGCCGGGCGTCGTCGCCGCCAAGGTGCGCGAGCTCGAGTCGGGCCACGGCCTCAACGCCGCGACGGGTGAGTACGTCGACCTCGTCGCCGCGGGCATCATCGACCCGGCCAAGGTCACGCGCTCGGCGCTGCAGAACGCCGCGTCGATCGCCGGCCTGTTCCTCACGACCGAGGCCGTCGTCGCCGACAAGCCCGAGAAGGTCTCGGCCGCTCCGGCCGGCGACCCGACGGGTGGCATGGACTTCTAGGCAGTCCTTCCGGAAGGGCCCCGCACGCTACGCGTGCGGGGCCCTTCCGCGTGCGCGGGCCGGGCCGTGCCGTGCCGTGCCGTGCCGTGCCGTGCCTTTCGCCGAGATCGCACGAACTGCCGCCCGAGGCCGCGGCGGCCGTCAGCTTGCGCGACTTCGCCGTCAGGGTGACGGCGTGTTGCGCGACCGCCGAACAACGCACAGGAGGCGCGGCTCGTCTCGTTCTCCACAGGTCGGGTCCCGGAAGGGTCGCGTCGGGCACCGCCCCGCCACACTCTCGCCATGTCTCGACCCAGAGCGCTCCCCGACGAACTCGATCCGAACGGCTTCCTGGTCCGCGATGCTCTCGCGTCCGGCGTCGACCCCGGTCGTCTTCGACGAACGGACCTCTCACGTCCGGTCCACGGCGTCCGGACGACGGACAGCTCGATGTCCCTCGTCACCGCGATCGCGCTCGTGATGCGCCATGATCAGTGCTTCAGTCACACGACCGCGGCCGAGCGCTGGGGTGCCCCGCTTCCCCGCGCACACGAGGGCAGCGTGCACGTCACGACTGTCGGTGCCGGGCCCCTGATGCGCCGACCAGGGGTCATCGGACACCGTTCTCGGGCTGGAGCGGACGTTGTCGCCATCGACAACGTGCGGGTGAGTGGACCTGAGCGAGCGTGGCGCGAGTGTGCGGGGTTGCTCACGGTCCAGCAGCTCGTGGCGGTCGGCGACTTCCTCGTCGGTCATCGTGGTCCGACGACCGTCGACGCACTGGCCGCGACGATCCTGCCCGGCGAGCGGTTCGTCGCCGTCGCGCGCGCTGCCATCGAGCGGATACGTGTCGGGGCCGAGTCGGCCATGGAGACCTGGTTGCGCCTCGCCGTGGTCGACGCGGGGTTTCCCGAGCCGGAGCTGCAGGTCGAGGTGTTCGACGGATCGGGACGATTCCTCGCGCGGGTCGACATGGGGTGGCGCACCCTGCGGATCGCGCTCGAGTACGACGGGGACCACCACCGTGAGCGGAGGACGTACGAGCACGACCAGCGACGCGACAACTCGATGATTGTGAACGGCTGGCTGATGCTCCACGCGAACCGTACCGACGTCGGTCGGCCGGCGGTGCTGTTCGAGCGGCTGCGCCAGGCATTCATCGCGCGGTCGTCGGGCAATGACCGAGTATGAGGCCGTCGAGGTCGCTGAACACGCCGCACGAGGTTCGTCGTGGTCTCACGAACTGCCGGAGGGCGCGGCGCGGAGCGGCAGCTCGTGCGATCTCGGCGGACGGCGGCGCCGCCGCGCGCGGCGCGCCGGCGTCAGGCGGCGGGGGGTGCGGGGGTGTAGTCGCGGGGGAGCAGCGGGAGCCAGACCCGGAAGGTGGCGCCGCCGCCCTCGGTGTCGAACACCTCGACCGACCCGTGGTGCGCCGCGACGATGCCGGACACGATGGCGAGCCCGAGGCCGGAGCCGCCGGTGTCCCGCGCGCGGGAGGTGTCGGCGCGCCAGAAGCGCTGGAAGATCTTGTCCCGGAGCTGCGGCGGGATGCCCTCGCCGTGGTCGATCACGTCGATGTGGGCCATGCCACGCTCGTCGTCCACACCGATGCCGATCTCGATCGGGTCGTCGTGCTCCGTGAACCGCATGGCGTTGCCCATCAGGTTCGTCACGATCTGGCGGATCTTGTTCTCCTCCGCCAGGACGATCGGCGGGCGCTTCGGCAGCACGACGGTGGGCAGCGGGGTGGTCTCGTCGGTCGGGGCCGTGGTCCCGTCGACGCCCATCGCCCGGGTCCGGCGAGCACGGAGGCGCGCGATGGTCTGCCGGGAGAACGCGATCGGACCGGTGGTGTTCGCGGAGGTCGGCGAGACCGGCGGCGAGTCACCGGAGTCCGAGTCCGCCCCTGATGGCGGGCGGACGGCCTGCGGCACGCTCTCGCCCGTGACGGAGTCCTCGACGAGCACCTGGATCTCCCGGTCCGGGTTCGATGCCATGGTGTCGAGGGCCGAGTCGCGGGCGATGGCGACGAGGTCCACCGGGCCGAGTTCGAGCGGCTTCGACTCGTCGATCCGGGCGAGCTGGAGGAGGTCCTGCACGAGGAGCCCCATGCGCTGGGCCTCCTTCTCGATGCGCTCCATCGCCTGGGCGACGTCTTCTTCCTTGCGGAGGGCGCCCATCCGGTACAGCTCGGCGTACCCGCGCAGCGACACGAGCGGCGTGCGGAGTTCGTGGGAGGCGTCCCCGACGAACCGGCGCATCTGGTCGATGGTGCGCTGGCGGTCCTCGAACGCGGAGTCGATGCGCTCGAGCATGGAGTTCAGGGAGCGGTTGAGGCGACCGACTTCGGTGTTCGGGGTGTCGGCCTCGAGTCGCTGGTTGAAGTCACCCGCGGCGAACCGGGCGGCGGTGTCCTCGACGTCCCGCAGCGGGTCGAAGGTCGCGGTCACGAGCAGCCGGGTGAGCATCGCGCCGAGCAGGATGACCGAGATGCCGAACCCGAGGAAGATCACCGTGAACCGCGCGATCGTCTGGTCGGTGTCGGCGCTCGACACGGCGACGAGCACGTAGCCCGTCTCGGTGGTGCCGTTCGACTGGTCCTGGAGCGAGGCGGGGATGACCTGTGCGCGCCACTCGTGGGCGTGCTGGCTGTCGTAGAGCGAGAACCGGACGCCGCTCTGTGCCGCGGCGGCGAAGTCGAGCTGGCGGATGTCGGGCCGGCTGGACGCCTTCGTCTGACAGATCCGGTCGCTGTCCGAGTTGTACGCGGCGACGTAGGCGCTCTGCGAGAGCACGACCGACAGCTTGCAGTACTGCTCGCCGTCGCTGATGTTCTGCCCCTCGAGCTGCTCGGTCGTGTTCTTCACGCTGGTGTCGAGCTGCGCCATCAGGTACGTCGAGAGCACGGTCATGGTGCCGAGGCCGGCGACGAGCAGGCCGAGCGCGACCAGCAGGACCGTGATCCCGGTGATCTTGGTGCGCAGGGAGATCCCGTCCCACCAGCGGCTCATTCGCGTGTGCATGCTTCCCCAACGATAGACAGCGGCCGCCCGGTGAAACCGGACGGCCGCCGTGAAGACCCGACTACGAGGCCTTCGACGCCTTCAACATGTAGCCGAACCCGCGCTTGGTCTGGATGATCGGCTCGGCCGAGTACTGGTCGAGCTTCCGGCGCAGGTACGAGATGTAGGACTCGACGATGCCGGCGTCGCCGTTGAAGTCGTACTCCCACACGTGGTCGAGGATCTGCGCCTTCGACAGCACGCGGTTGGGGTTCAGCATGAGGTAGCGGAGCAGCTTGAACTCGGTCGGCGAGAGCTCGATCTGCGCGTCGCCGATGGTGACCTCGTGCGTGTCCTGGTCCATCGTGAGCTCACCCGCGCGGATGATCGCGTCCTCTTCGTCGTTCATCGTGCGACGGAGGATCGCCTTGATGCGGGCGACGATCTCGTCGAGGGAGAACGGCTTCGTGACGTAGTCGTCGCCGCCGACGGTGAGGCCGGTGATCTTGTCCTCGGTGTCGTCCTTCGCGGTGAGGAACAGGATCGGGGAGGTGTAGCCCGAGGAGCGGAGGCGCTTGGTGACGCCGAAGCCGTTCATGTCGGGGAGCATGACGTCGAGGATGATCAGGTCCGGCTCTTCCTCGAGCACGGCGGAGATCGCCTGTGCTCCGTTGCCCACCGCGCGCACGGCGAAGCCGGCGAAGCGCAGCGAGGTCGTCAGGAGGTCGCGGATGTTCGGCTCGTCATCGACGATCAGGATCTTGGGGCCATCGCTCATGGCCCTATCTTCTGACCGTTCCCTAGTGGTTTCCTGAGAGCGCTGCGTGCGTCAGCCCACGGGCGCCTGGACCTGGTCGGCGTCGAGGATCGTGTACGAGTAGCCCTGCTCGGCGAGGAACCGCTGCCGGTTCTGCGCGAAGTCCTGGTCGACCGTGTCGCGGGTCACCAGCGTGTAGAACGAGGCGGGCAGGCCGTCCTTGTTCGGGCGGAGGAGTCGGCCGAGGCGCTGGGCCTCTTCCTGGCGTGAGCCGAACGACCCGGACACCTGGATCGCGACGGTCGCGTCGGGCAGGTCGACCGAGAAGTTCGCGACCTTGGAGACCACGAGCACGTCGATCGTCCCGTCGCGGAACGCCTGGTACAGCCGCTCCCGCTCGTCGACGGGTGTCGCACCGGTGATCTCGGCAGCGTCCAGGGATTCGGCGAGCGAGTCCAGCTGGTCGATGTACTGCCCGATCACGAGGATCTGCTCCCCGCGGTGCTTCTCGATGAGCTCCCGCACCACCGGGGTCTTCGCCGGCGACGTCGCCGCCAGCCGGTAGCGCTCGTCGTCGCTCGAGGCGGCATACTCGAGCCGGTCCTGGTGGGGCAGGTCGATGCGCACCTCGTAGCAGGCGGCGGGGGAGATGTAGCCCTGGGCCTCGATCTCCTTCCACGGGGCGTCGTAGCGCTTCGGGCCGATCAGGGAGAAGACGTCGCCCTCCCGTCCGTCCTCGCGCACGAGGGTCGCGGTGAGCCCGAGTCGACGGCGGGCCTGCAGGTCCGCGGTGAGCTTGAACACCGGCGCGGGGAGCAGGTGCACCTCGTCGTACACGATGAGCCCCCAGTCCAGGGCGTCCAGGAGCGACAGGTGCGTGTACTCGCCCTTCCGGCGGGCGGTGAGGATCTGGTACGTCGCGATCGTGACCGGCCGGATCTCCTTGACGCTGCCGGAGTACTCGCCGATCTCGTCCTCGGTCAGGGTGGTCCGGCGCAGCAGCTCCGAGCGCCACTGCCGGGCGGAGACGGTGTTCGTGACGAGGATGAGGGTCGTCGCCTTCACGGTGGCCATCGCGCCGGCACCGACGAGCGTCTTGCCGGCGCCGCAGGGCAGCACGACGACGCCGGACCCCTGCGCGAAGAACGTGTCCACCGCCTGCTCCTGGTACGGCCGGAGGCTCCAGTCCGCCGTCGCCAGGTCGATGTCGTGGGGCTGCCCCGGGGTGTACCCGGCGAGGTCCTCCGCCGGCCATCCGAGCTTCACCAACTCCTGCTTGATCTGTCCGCGGGCCCACGGCAGCAGCTCGACCTCCTCCGAGGAGCGCATGTTGCCCAGCAGCGGTTTGATGCGCTTCGACCGGATGACCTCGGCCAGCACCGACGGCTCCGTCGCGGTGAGCAGCAGCACCGGCTGGAGCTCGAGTTCCTCGGACGGGGAGTTCGCGATCACCGGGGCGTCCGGGCGCTCTTCACGTCGGATGACGAGCCGGCCGTACCGCGCGACGGTGTCCCGGATGTCGACGGTCACGCTCTGCGGCACGGGGAACTTGGCGAAACGCTCGAGCGTCCCGATCATCGAGTCGGCGTCGTGTCCGGCGGCTCGCGCGTTCCAGAGTCCGAGCCGCGTGATGCGGTAGGTGTGCACGTGCTCGGGGGCGCGTTCGAGCTCGGCGAAGACCGCGAGGTCGTGGCGTGCGTCCTCGGCGTCGGGGTGCGCGACCTCGAGGAGCACGGTGCGGTCGCTCTGCACGATCAGCGGTCCGTTCATGACGGATCAGCCTAGGCCGCTTGGCTGCGAACGGGCGCGGCAGCGCTCACCTGTGGATCACGCGTCGCTCTCCACAGCCACGACGAGGGAGAGCGGCAGGGTGCGCTCGACGTCGACGGCGGTGTCGCGCCCCCGGACCCGTCCGGCGGCGACCGAGGTCGGGACGATCGAGAACGGCCGCTCGGTGCCGTCCGGCATCCGCACGGTCAGCCGGATCGGCGTGCGCCCGCGGACGGCGAGGTCGATCTGCCGCCCGAGCCACTCCTGTTCCGGTTCGGCGTCGCCCCGTTCGGTGGTGACGCGCAGCCGTTCCACGAGGGCGTGCGCGGCCTGCTCCGGGGTGCGTCCGGTGACGCGGCGTCGGCCTGGAGGCGCGGATCCGGTCACGGGGCGCGCTGCGGCCGTCAGCACGGCCGGGTACCGCTGGTCCTCCAGCGCCGTGTGGACGACGTGCGGCGGGTAGCGGGTGAGGAGGGTCGTGAGGTCGCGTCGCTCCCACGCCAGCTGGCGCAGCTCGGCATCGACACCGATGAGGTCCAGCTGGTCCGCGGTCCCGTGCACGCGGGTGCCGACACCCTCGGCCCCGACGTCGACGACGATGCTGCCGTCGCGCGACGCCACCTGGTCGACCAGGTACGCGAGGGGCTGCGGCAGCCCGGTGGAGGACAGGCGCTCGAGCAGTCCGACCACCTCGTCGCGGGTCCGGCCGGCGCGGAAGGCCCGGCGGAGGGAGTCCTCGGAGATCCGGTAGCGCGCGGCGAGCCCCGGTGCCTCGAGCACCGCGACGCTGCGGAGCGCGGCGTCGTCGACCGGTGCGAGGGGACCCGGCGCGATCACGGTGAGGTCGTGCTGCAGGTACACGCCGTCGACCGTCGGCGGGAGGTCCTCCGTCGCCTGCGCCGCGTCGCCGTCGAGCAACCCGCGGCCCGTGCTCGTCACGATGCCGTCCACCGTGAGACCGAGGGCCGTCGCGGTGCCCGCGACCTCGAGCAGGACGGCGTCGAGCCAGCGAGCGCCCGCCGGGTACGCCCAGCGACCGACCCCGACGAGGTCGCGCAGGTCGTCCCCGGCGACGGCGAGGACGTCGCGCACGGCCGGGTCGAGCGAGTCCCGCCACGCCGCGACGAGGCGGGACCAGCGGTCCGGCCAGCTCGCCACGAGCCAGGCGTCCCCGGTGTCCGTCGTGGACCAGGTGCCGTCGCCGGGGATCACGGCGCCGGTCCGCTCGAGGAGCGCCAGCCGGTCCGGCACCACCTGGGCGTCGGTGCCGGCCCGCTCGCCGAGCGTCTTGGCGAGCGGCGTGCCGATGCCGCCCTTCACGAGTTCGCGCACCGCGCCCTCGTCGACCGCGCGGAGGAGCTCGGCCAGCACGGTCATCGTCGCGAAGGCGTGCTCCGCGCCGACCGTCCGGGCGTGCGCGTCGTCCCCGGTCTGCGGAGCCGCGCCCGCGGGGCGGGGGCGATCCGCGCCTCCCGTCAGTGCGGCGATGTCCGGGTGGGCGGCCAGGCGCGCCGTGACCGCGTCGTCGACGCCGCCGTCCTCGTCGGCGAGCCCGAGCGCGACCGCGGGGGCGAGGTCCTCGACGGAGCCGGTGCCGTCGCGCAGGGCGACGAGCGTCGCACGTGGCAGGTGCTCGATGGCGGCGTCGACCGCGTCGTCGGTGCGGAGCGCCTCGGCGAGGTCGAAGAAGTCCGAGATGCGCGACGGACCCGCTTCGGCGAGCACCGCGGCGGGGAGTCGGCGGGCGACGACGAGCCGCTCGAGGGCGTCGTCCGGCATCGCCCGGAGCCGGGCGGCGAGGTCAGCGGTGGTCGTCATCGTCCGCCGCGATCGTCCGGCGCGGTCCTCAGCGCGCCGTCCGGTTCGCTCGCGCCCTGCGCGTCCAGGTGATGCCCAGCAGGGTGAACACGAGCACCATGCCGATCGGGAAGCCGATGAGCGGGATCGCCATGATCACCGGCCACGGCATCGATGCCTGCGCGCTCGGGACGGTCAGCCACATCACGATCATGGCCGCCATGCAGAGGAACGCGGCGATGAAGATCCCGCCGACCATGAACGCGAGGGCGCGTTCGGTACGATTGAACGTCACCGGGGGTTCCGCGGAGTCCTGCGTGTTCCCGGTGGATCGGGTCGGCTTGGCCATCGACCCAGGATATCCGACGCACCACGGCTGTTCCACGACCTCGAGGAGTCCCACCAATGCCCACCGGCAAGGTCAAGTTCTACGACGACCAGAAGGGGTTCGGGTTCATCACCGGCGACGACGGCGAACCCGTCTTCCTGCACGCGTCCTCGCTGCCCGACGGCGTCACGTCGGTGAAGGCCGGAACGCGGCTCGAGTACGGCGTCGTCCAGGGGAAGAAGGGGTCGCAGGCACTGTCCGTGCGGCTCCTCGACCCGCAGCCGTCCCTGGCGAAGATGTCACGACGATCGGCGGACGACATGGCCGTGATCGTCGAGGACCTCGTGAAGGAGCTCGACCGCATCAGCGGCGACTTCCGCCACGGCCGGTACCCGAAGAACGGCACCCGTATCGCCGCGATCCTGCGGCACGTCGCTGACCAGTTGGACGCGTGATGACCGAGACCTCCCCCGTCGCCCCGGCTCCTTCCGAGGACCTCACCGCGCTCGCGCGCACGGCCCTGCTCGAGGTGACGCCGGAGTCCACCGTCGGCGCCCCGGCCGGGACCGTCGACGAGGGCGACGGCGTCGTCTCCGTCCTCTTCGCCAACCGCATGCCCGGGTACCCCGGGTGGCGCTGGACCGTCTCGATCGCGCAGGTCGAGGGCGACGACCCGACCGTGCTCGAGGTGGAGCTCATGCCGGGCGACGGTTCGCTGCTCGCGCCGGACTGGGTGCCGTGGTCCGAGCGGCTCGCCGAGTACCGCGCCGGGCAGGACGCCGAGCACGGGGACGACGCGGACGACGACGACGAGTCCGACGACGAGGACGACGCCGACGATGACGACGAGGACGCCGACTACGACGACGCGGACGACGACGAGGCCGACGACGACGAGTCCGATGACGAGGACGACTTCGACGCCGACGAGGACGACCTCGACGAGTCGGACGACGACGACATCGAGGGCGTGGACGTCGACGAGCTCGCCGACGTGTCCGACGACGACACGTCCGACGACGAGGACGACTTCGACGCCGACACGTCCGACGACGACACCGATGACGGCACCGACGACGTGACCCCGCCGCGGTCCCGCGGCGCCCGCCGCCGCTCGCGCCGCGTCCGCCCGGTCGACCCCGACGAGGACCTCGACACGGACCTCCTCGACGCCGGCGAGGTCGACCCGGAGCACCACCGCTCCTGACCTGCCGGAACGGACGAACGGCCGCAGCCCCACGGGATCCGTGGGGCTGCGGCCGTTCCGTCCGGTGGCGGGGCCGGGTCAGCGCAGGGCGTCGACCGTGAAGTCGATCGCCCGCACGAGCTGTGCGACGTCGTCCGGGTCGATCGCCGTGAAGGTCGCGATGCGGAGCTGGTTGCGGCCGAGCTTCCGGTACGGCTCGGTGTCGACGATGCCGTTCGCGCGGAGCGTGGCGGCCACGGCCTTCGCGTCGATCGAGTCGTCGAGGTCGATCGTGGCGACGACCTGCGAGCGGGCCGCCGGGTCGGTCACGAACGGCGTCGCGTAGTCGACCGACTCCGCCCAGTCGTACAGCGTCGCCGAGGAGGTCTTCGTCCGGGTGTCGGCCCACGCGAGGCCGCCGGACTGGTTGATCCACTGCACCTGGTCGTCGAGCAGGATGAGGGTCGCGAGGGCCGGGGTGTTCAGCGTCTGGTTCAACCGGGAGTTGTCGACCGCGTTCTTGAGCGACAGGAACTCGGGGACGTAGCGGTCGCTCGCCGCGATGCGCTCGACGCGCTCGACGGCGGCGGGGGAGAACAGCGCGAGCCAGAGCCCGCCGTCGGACGCGAAGTTCTTCTGCGGGGCGAAGTAGTAGACGTCCGTGGCGCCGACGTCGAACGCGGCCCCACCGGCGGCGCTCGTGGCGTCGACCACGGTGAGCGCGCCGTCGTCGCCGGCCGCGCGGACGACCGGCGCCATGACGCCGGTCGAGGTCTCGTTGTGCGGGTAGGCGTAGACGTCGACGCCCTCGACCGGCTCGAGTGCGGCGAGGGACCCGCCGGGGGCCTCGACGACGTGCGGTGCCTCGAGCCACGGGGCACCGGCGGCCTTGGCGAACTTCGAGCCGAACTCACCGAACGACAGGTTCTCGGCACGACGCTCGATCAGGCCGAACGCGGCGGCGTCCCAGAACGCGGTGGACCCGCCGTTGCCGAGGACGACCTCGTAGCCCTCGGGCAGGTCGAACAGGTCGGCGAGCCCGGACCGGACGCTGCCGACCAGGTCCTTCACGGGCTTCTGGCGGTGGGAGGTCCCGAGGATCGTCGCCCCGCGGGTCACGAGGGACTCGAGCTGCGCGCCACGGATCTTGGACGGTCCGCAGCCGAAGCGGCCATCGGTCGGGAGGAGTTCGGCGGGGATGACGATGTCTGCCATGCACCGATCCTACCGAGCGGTATCCCAGCGCTCGTGACCCTGCACCGGCCGGACGGGGCGGACCCGCACCGTGCCTCCAGGCCGTGGCGCGGGGACTGACGCACGCGTGCCGTGCCCGCCGCCGGTCGGTGGATGTCGCCTTGAACAAGTAGGGTGGGGCGCGCTGGGCCCAGACATGAGAGGCGGACCGTGACCGATCTCGTCGACACCACGGAGATGTACCTGCGCACCATCCTCGACCTCGAGGAGGAGGCGATCGTGCCGCTGCGCGCGCGCATCTCGGAGCGCCTCGGCCACTCGGGTCCCACGGTCTCGCAGACCATCGCCCGCATGGAGCGCGACGGGCTCGTCGTCGTCTCCGGCGACCGGCACCTCGAGCTCACCGACGAGGGCCGCTCCCGCGCGACGCACGTGATGCGCAAGCACCGGCTCGCCGAGCGCCTGCTCTCCGACGTGATCGGGCTCGACTGGGCGTTCGTCCACGACGAGGCATGCCGCTGGGAGCACGTGATGAGCGAGCAGGTCGAGGTCCGGCTGCTCGAGATGCTCGGCAACCCGACCGAGTCGCCGTACGGCAACCCGATCCCGGGTCTCGCCGAGATCGGTGGCCCGGCCGCGCCCGGGTTCCTCGACGGCGTGCAGAACATCGTCGCCGCGACCGAGGGCACCGACGCCGTCGCGACCGGTGTGATCCGGCGTCTCGGCGAGCCCGTGCAGTTCGAGCCGGAGCTCCTCCACCAGCTGCGGTCCGCCGGTGTGATGCCCGGTCGGCTCGCGAGCGTGCAGCGCGCCGGGGCCTACGTCGCCGTGCGCGTCGAGGGCGAGGACGCGGGCATCGAGCTGCCCAGCGAGGTCGCGCAGCACGTCTACATCGACCGCGCCTGACCCAGAACTGGGGAACAACGGATTTTCCCGCGCTGATCAGGGATTCTTTACCGTTCCGTTACAAACCGGCGTTTTCATCTCGACAAGGTAACGGCGTCCACGTACACTCGTCGAGTCCGCCGGCCACCCACGAGGCCCAGGACCCGTGACAGGACGTCTCGAACCCGTCTCCTGTCTCGATCGGAAACGATGACGAACGGATGGGGTTGCACGGCCCGCGATCACCCCCGCGAGCAGTGATGACGAGACGCCGGAGACACCTTTGACGCAGACCGGTTCCGCCGCGGACGACCAGACGCCCGCGAACCCGACGAACACCGTGAACGCCACCGACGCCCCGCTGACCCGTCGTGCCGCACGCGCCGCCGAGCCCACACGCCGCGTGACCCCGGTCCGCGACGCACCGCTCCCCGGTGGACGACGTGCCGCGCAGGCAGCCCAGGCCGCGGCGACGTCGAAGGCCAGCTCCTCCGCCCGCAAGCGCCGCTTCCTCGCGCCGGTCGTCCTGACCGTCGCCGCCGGGATGTTCGGCACGGTGGCCGTCGCACCGGCCTTCGCCGCGACGCAGCAGTCCGCCGGTTCGGACGCCGCCTCCGCGCAGCGACAGATCCGCACCACCGAGGCGCAGAACTTCTCGGTGTCCGACGCGGTCGCCCTCGCCGGCACGAGCCGCGACGGCTACGGTGCCACCGCACAGTCCACGCTCGACGCCGAGGCCGCGCAGAAGGCCGCTGCCCAGGCGGCCGCGCAGGCCGCGAAGCAGGCCGCCGCCACCCAGGCCGCCCGCGCGCAGACCGCCTCGCAGTACGCGTCCTACACGGGCCCGTCCGCCTCGGACTACGTCGCCTCCGCCAGCGCCGCGAACACCCCGTTCTCGCTGCCGGCCGTCGTGGCGACCGCCAAGCAGTACATCGGCACCCCGTACGTCTTCGGCGGCGCGGACCCGTCCGGCTTCGACTGCTCGGGCTACGTGATGTTCGTCTACGCCCAGTACGGCATCAACCTCGCGCACTCCGTGCCGCTGCAGGACCAGGCCGGCACCACGATCCCCGAGTCCCAGGCGCAGCCCGGCGACGTCGTCATCTTCAACAACGAGGCCCACGACGGCTTCTACATGGGGAACGGCATGATCATGGACGCGCCGAAGCCCGGCGGCTCCGTGTCGATCCGCCCGATCTGGACCAGCGACTACCACATCGTCCGCTTCGGCATCTGAGCCGACCACGGGGCGTCGATCCCGTGAACATCGCCGGAACCGGCCCGTGCACCCTCGTGCCGGGCCGGTTTCTGACGTACCCTGACGCTGCACCGGTCCGAACGGCCCCGAGCAGGGAGACCCCATGTCAGCGTTCCGCACGACCCGCACCATGGGTCGGCGCGCGCACGTCGACATATGGTCGACCACCGCCTGCGTGCACGAGCACGCCCCTGCATGACGAGAGCACTGCCCATCCGGGTGGTGCTCTTCGTGGTTCAGGGGACGTGTGCGCGAGCGACGGTCACCTGCGCGGGACCCCGGTCCGACGCACCCGCAGCGCCTGGAAGCCGTCCAGGCACGTCGGAAGGGAACCCATGCGCACTCTCGTCCTCAACGCCGGTTACGAGCCCCTCGCGGTGATCTCGTTCCGACGGGCCCTCGTGCTCGTCATGAACCAGAAGGCCGCCATCGTCGCCGCCGACGTCGACCACCCCGTGACGGGCTCGACGTCCACCTACGACCGTCCGTCCGTCATCGTCCTCACCCGGTACGTCCGCATCCCGCACTCGAGACTCGTCCCGGTGTCGCGCCGCGGGGTCCTCCGCCGGGACGCCAACCGGTGCGCGTACTGCGACCGGCACGCGACGACGATCGACCACGTCCAGCCGCGGTCACGCGGGGGCGAGGACTCGTGGGAGAACCTCGTCGCCTGCTGCCTCGCCTGCAACAACACCAAGGGCGACCGCACCCCGCAGGAGATGGGCTGGCGGCTCCGCTTCCGTCCGAAGGCGCCGCACGGTGCGTCCTGGGTGGTTCGCGGCATCGAGCGCCCGCAGTCCGAGTGGGACGAGTACCTCGTGGCCGCGTAACGGCCGGCGTGCGCGGCTGTCGCCGCACCGGACGGGAGGCGCGGTGCCAGTGGGCACTGCGCCTCCCGCCCGTCTCTCGGTCGCGTCTCGAGCGCCGCGCGCGTCAGGCGGCGGGGACCGTCGTGTGCAGCTCGGGCTCGCCGGCCGTTGCGCGGCCGTGCGCGTTCCCACGGATGACGACCATCGCGATGAGCGCGACGACCAGGAACACGATCGTCGACAGCCCCGCAAAGGTCAACAGTGGGCTCTGGTTGCTCCCGGCGACGTCGATCCCGCCGGTGGCGAGGATCGTGGAGGGGTCGGTGAGGGCGTGCAGGACGATCGGCCAGACGAGGTTCCCGGTCACGCGCAGCGTCAGGTACATCATCATCCCGAACCCGAAGGCGAAGCCGATCGTCGTCAGGACGGTGACGAGCGCCTGGCCGGAGAGCAGGTTCGTGGTGTGCAGCAGCGCGAAGACGAGCGAGGACAGGACGGCGACGGTCCACTCGCGGTAGCCCTGCCGGCGGAGCAGGGTGACCACGATGCCGCGGGTGAGGACCTCCTCCGCGATCCCGACGAACAGTCCGGCGAGGAACGTCGTCGCGATGACCCCGCCGGTGTACGAGGCCCAGTCGATGCCGAACAGGCGGAGGAGGAACGTGATCGCGACGAGCACGGGTGCGATCCACATCCACCACCGGCCCGTGACCGGTTGGCGGCCGAACAGCGGACGGGGGAGCCAGCGGACCGAGGCAGCGAAGGCGAACAGGACGATCGAGCCGATGATGAGCGGCAGCGCGACGGCGAGGAACACGCTGCGGGCGTCTCCGAAGACGTCGTCGAAGTCGATCGCGTCGCCGGCCGTCCGGTCGATGACCCAGCCGACGCCGAGGTAGGCCGCGAGGTACACGGCCGACAGCGCGACGGCCTTCCACCAACCCCCACGGTCCCAGAACCCGGTCCAGCCCGTCGTGCGGGCGCGGCCGGTGGGCGGAGTACCTGACGGAGCCGTCGACATGGGGAGATCCTAGGGCTCTCCCGGTCCGCGTCGAGCCGACCTACCGGGACGGGCCCGCCGTGCACTAGGTTCGTCACCAGCTGAGCGCTCGATCAGGGAGACGCGCGATGACCACCACGACGAGCACGACGGCCCACCACCTGCACCGACGGGTCCCGGCCGACCGCCGCTGGCTCGGACTCGACCGGCGGACGCTGCTGCCCGCCGGCATCGTCCTCGCCGTCGCCGCGGTGATGCACTGGGTCGTCCCCTGGGTCGACACCCTCGTGCCCTACCGGGAGCGGATCGAGGCGGGACAGACCATGACGCTCGACCCGGGCATCCGGTTCGCCCCGCCGACCGGGTGGGGCATCACCGACGGCGTGGTCACCGGCGACACCCCGGCGAGCGGCCGCTACCCGGACCGGGCGGCGGTGTTCTCCGGGCAGTCGTCGATGTCGTTCACGACCGGGGCGTTCGACGGCACGCCCCGGGCGCTGCTCCGCCAGGTCCGCGTGCAGAACGAGAACCGGCAGGCGTTCGCGCTCCGATCCGAGGCCACCCCGATCACCACGGCGTCGGGCATCCGCGGCCTGATCAGCGAGTTCCGCGACACGACGTCCGACGGCGCGATCGCGGTCTTCACCGTCGACGGCACCGGCATCGAGGTCGTGGTCCGGACGCCGTCGGACACGTCCACCCCGCGGGCCACCGAGATCGGGCAGACGCTGTCGTCGATCACCGAGACGGGAGCGGCGCGGTGAACGTCTTCGCCCGGGCCCTCCGGCCGGCCCGCCCCGACACCGTCGCTCCCGTGCCCGACCACCTGGAACGGGCGAAGGCGGCCGCGATCGAACGGTCCGGCTGGGGGCTCCGCTTCGACGCGTTCCAACCGCGCAACGCGGCCTTCTGGGTGTTCTGGGTGCTCGTGCTGGCCGGCGCGTGGACGGCCTTCGGGCAGTTCCGGACCGTGGCCGCGCCGATCGCCCCGACCATCGCCGTCGGCGGGTTCGTCCTCGCGCTGTACGGCGCGTTGTTCTGGTGGGTGACGCGCACGATGGACCGGTACTCGACGCTGCCCGCTGCGCTCGTCGTGCACGCCTTCGTCTGGGGCGGGTTCGCGGCGCCGTTCTTCTTCGCGCTGCCGGCCAACGACGCGATCATCGACCTCTACGGCAAGGTGTTCGGCCAGTCATGGGTCGCGAGCTGGGCCCCCGGCCTGACCGCGCCCTTCACCGAGGAGCTCGCGAAGGGGATCGGGCTCGTCCTGCTGATCACCCTCGCGCGGAGGATCGTCCGGACGGCGTTCGACGCGTTCATCCTCGGCGCGTTCCTCGGGCTCGGGTTCCAGGTGCTCGAGGACCTGCTCTACGTCGCGCAGACCGCCGGCGGCGACTTCGGCACGGATCCCTGGGGCGCCGGCCTCCGGATCCTCGTCCTCCGGATGACCACCGGGGCCGTCGGGCACATCGCGTACTCGGCGATCTTCGCGACCGGGCTGCTCCTGCTGATCGGTACGCCGGCGCAGCCCCGACGGATCGGCCGCGGGATCCTCCTGGTGCTGACGGCGATGGTCCTGCACGGACTCTTCGACAGTGTCGGTGGCTTCGCCGGGCCGCACGCGGGGCTCGTGTTCCCGATCCTCCTGCTCGTCACCGCGATCGCACTGGTCTGCGTCCTGCTCGTGTTCCACGCGACCGTCCGGAACGAACGCGACGACATGCGCGCCGTGCTCGCCCCCGAGGTCGCGTCCGGGGTGCTCGCCCCGGGCGAGCTCGACGCCGTGTCCGGCGACGGGCGTGCCCGGCGGCGGTTCGTCGCTGCGAGGGGACGGCGACGGCGCGGGCTGCGGCGCGCGCTCCTCCAGGCCGTCCGGGAGCTCGCCGACGACGCCGTCCGTCCCGACCGCGCGGCGGAGCTCGAACACGCCCGTGCCGAGGTCGCCCGGATCCGCGCACGGAGCCACCGGTAGGGCGTCGACCGCCGAGCGCCACGGCGGCTCGTGTGGCTCACGTTCCGCAGCGGGCGCGACGCCGACGCGCCCCGCCTTCCGGACGGCGTCCGGACCGCCTGAGGGCGCACCCACGAACCGGACGGGAGGCACGTGGCGCGGCCGCCACGTGCCTCCCGTCCGGTGGTGTGCCGGGCCCGGTCAGCGCACCTGCGGGTCGTCGATCGCCCAGTACCAGTCGTTGTCACCGGTCAGGACCCACTTGACCCGCACCTGCCCCGCGCCCTTCGGCACGGTCAGCGGCACCCGCGCGACCTGCGCGATCTGGTCCGTCGAGTAGGACGCGACCCGCGACCACGCGCCGCCGTCGTAGGAGACGAGCACCTGCGCGCTCTGCGCGCCCGCCTGCCGGTAGTGGTTGCCGAAGGACAGCGTGACGGTGCTCCGCCCGGTGACGCTCCACGGCGCCGAGGTGATCGCACTCGCGAACGTCCCGGTGTGCGCCTTGTCGTCCCACTCGTCCGAGTCGGCGACGGCGAACACCCCGCGTTCGCGCACGTTCGCCTCCCGCGACTGGTCCCGCTGCGCCTGCGTCCAGAAGTCGTCGTCCGTCAGGGTCCATCCGGCCCACTCGGTGACCCCGCCCGTCCCGAGTCCGGTGTCGTCGACCGACCAGCCGCTCGGCATCGACTTCGTCCACCCGAGCGTCTGCGCGGGGATGCCGGTCTCGTCGACGCGCGGCCGGAGTGCGCCGACCATCGTGTCGAACGGGTCGGCGGACACGGTCGACAGGGGCTGCCCGTCGAGGTCTGCGGGCCGGGCGACGCCGAACGTGGCGAGCACGTCGGCCGCGATGTCGACGTTCTTCGGCCGGATGGCCGGCGTCGTCCTCGTGATGCCGGGGCCCGTCTTGATGATGAAGGCGGACCGCTCCGCCGGGCTGCTCCCGCCGTGTCCGCCGGCGTCGGTGTGCCCGTGGTCGGCCGTCACGATGAACGACCAGTGTTCCGACGAGTACGTCGGGCGGGACTGCACGGCGGCACGGATCTGCCCGATGAAGGTGTCGACCTCGTGGACGGCGTCGAGGTACTGCTGCGATGCTGCGCCGTGCGCGTGGCCGGCCTCGTCGACGTCGTCGAAGTGGACGAACGACGCGTTCGGGCCCACGGAGCGCATGGTCGACACGGCGTTCGCGGCGGCGTCCGCGTCACCGCCGGCGGCGTACCGGGTGTCGACGGTCGTGATGAGCGGCGTGCCGGCGGACCCGTCGACGATCGGGTTCCAGCTCGCGTCGGCGTAGGTCGTGAGGGCGCTGTTCGCCCGCTCGAGTCGGGTGAGGAAGTCGGGGTACTGTGCGAGCTTCGTCGCCGTCCCCCACGAGTTGCTCGTCACCCCGTGCTTGTCGGGCCACACGCCGGTCAGGTTCGTCGCCCACCCGGGACCGGACAGCGTCGGGGCGAGCGGGTTCGCGTACAGCCAGGTCTTCGACGAGTACCCGGACGCGATCATGGCGTCCAGGTTCGGGGCGTCCGCGGGGGCGATCTTGTCGAACAGCAGGCCGTCGATGCCGAGCACGACGACGTGCTCGTCGCCGGCCGCGGCGTGTGCGGGGACGGTGGCGGTGCCGACCGCGGTCGCGGCGAGGGCGGCGACGGCGATGGGGATGACGGTGCGGGGGATCCGCATGGTCGGGTCCTTTCGTCTGGCGGAGGGCGGCTGTGCCCGGCACCACCCCACCGGCCGGGGGTGACCGTCGTGGCACGGCCGTCCGCAGGGCGGGGGAACGCGGCGTGAACCCGGGCGGGCACCTGTCCGGACAGGGTGGAACGGGGGAGGAGGGCCGTGCTACCGTTCCCGGCGACAGCGCCTAGGGTTCCGGGACTCACCTCCGACTGGTCCGAGCGGCGCCACGGTCCGCTGCCGAACGCGGGCCGTCATCTGAACGGACAAAAGCCTGGAGGACCTCGCCCCGTCGTGCCGCACGACGGGCAGAAGGTCCTGCCGTGTCGCCCCTCGCCGTCGTCCTCGTCCTCTCCGCCGCCGTCGCGCACGCCGCGTGGAACGTCATCGCCCACGGGGTGAGCCGGATCGGGATGCCCTTCCTCTGGCTCGGTGCCGTCGCCAGCGTCGTGGTCTGGATCGGCGTCGTCCCGCTGACCGGCGGCCTGGGACGCGGCGACCTCGCCGGGTTCGGCGTCGGCGTGCTCGTCTCCGGGCTGCTGCACGTGGCCTACATGTTCGTCCTGCAGTGGGGGTACCGCGTCGGGACCCTCTCGACCGTGTACGCCACGGCCAGGGGCACCGGCCCGGCGATCAGCGTCGTGCTGGCGATCGTCCTCCTCGGCGAGCGGCCGCACTGGCTGGCGCTCGTCGGCGTCCTGCTCGTCCTCGCCGGGGTGGTCGGCGTCGGGCTCGTCGACCGTCGACCGTCGGCGGAGCGACCGCGCACGGGCCGTCGGGTCGACCCCGGGATCGTCGCCGGCCTCCTCACCGGGGTCGCGATCGCGGCGTACACCCTGTGGGACGCCTCGGTCGTCCGCGACGTCGGGGTCGCGCCGGTCGCGTTCATGGTCGGGTGCACCGCGGTCGAGGTGGTGCTCTTCGGACTCGCGCTCGGACCGCGGCGCCGCGAGGTGCTGCCGGTCCTCCGGGCGCACTGGGGACGGGTGCTCGCCTTCGGGGTGCTCTCGCCGCTGTCGTACATCCTCGTGCTCGTGGCGGTCGGCATCGCCCCGGTCGCGCTGGTGGCACCGATGCGCGAGGTCAGCGTGGTGCTCGTCAGCGTCTTCGGCGTGGTCGTCCTGCGGGAGGGCCGCGCGGTCGCCCGGGTCGGCGCCGCCGTCGTCGTCCTGGGTGGCATAGCACTGCTCGCGGTCTGAGGTCCGCCTGTCCGGACAGGCACAGCCCGAGTTCACCTGACGTCCACCTCGGGTGCACCGGGACGGAACCGGGGTTCACCGGTCGACTGTCACAGTTGCGGGCGTCCTCACCGGACCCCGAGCCGCCCGAAAGGTCACCATGTCGTTCCCCGCCCTCAAGCCCCTGGTCGCACTGGCAGGCGCCCTCGTCCTCGCCGCGACGCTGAGCTCCTGCGCAGCCGGATCGAGCGCCGCCTCCGACGACGCGTCGTCGTCGTCGAAGGGCGTCGCGTACGCCTCGGACGCGAACACCATCGTGTTCGGCGTCGTGCCCGACTCGGTCGACACCGAGACGAACTACCAGCCCCTGATGGACTACATCGCGAAGGAGACCGGCAAGAAGGTCGAGTACCACGAGTCGACCGACTACGCCGCGCTCATCGAGGCCTCCGTCGCGGGCAAGATCGACGTCGCCTCCTTCTCCGGCCTCACCTACGTCACGGCGAAGAAGAACGGCGCGAAGATCACGCCGATCTCCTCGATCATCACCGCCGAGGGGCAGCAGCCCGGCTGCTACTCCGAGGCGATCGTGCCGAAGGGCAGCGACATCACGTCCCTCAAGGGGTTCAAGGGGAAGAAGGTCTGCTTCGTCGACCCGTCCTCGACGTCCGGGTACCTCTTCCCGTCCTACAACCTGCTCAAGGCCGGGGTCGACCCGAAGACCGACGTCACCCCGGTGTTCGCGGGCAAGCACGACGTCAGCGTCCAGAAGGTCGCCGGCGGCACCGAGTGCGACGCCGGCTTCGCCGAGGACAGCGAGGTCGAGAAGAGCGACAAGGTGAAGGTCATCGCGAAGACGATGGTGCCCGGTGCGCCGATCGTGGTCTCCGACACCCTGCCCGAAGCGGAGAAGGCGACCATCACGAAGGCCCTCTCCGACGTCACGATCGACCAGATCATCGCCGACGGCGTGAAGAGCGCCGACAGCGACGGGTTCCGGAGCGTCTTCTACGGCACGAAGCCGGTCGACGACGAGTACTACGACCTCATCCGCGACCTCTGCACGACGACGAAGTCCACGTCCTGCCAGGGCTGACGACCACGTCGACCGTCCGCTGACACCGTCCGGCAGCCCGAGGAGGACCCATGACGAACCACCACGACCACGGCGACGCACCCGCCGCCGTCGAGATCACCGACCTGACCAAGCGCTTCGGGGACACGGTCGCGCTGCGCGACGTGTCACTGCGGGTCCGTCAGGGCGAGGTGGTCGTCCTCCTCGGGCTGTCCGGCTCGGGCAAGAGCACGCTGCTCCGGCACGTGGACGCCCTCGAGCTCCCGACCACCGGCTCGGTGCGGGTCGAGGGCACCGAGGTGCACCGGCTGCACGGCCGTCGACTGCGCGAGGTACGGAGCCGGATCGGGTTCGTCTTCCAGCAGTTCGAGCTCGTCCCGGCGCTCACCGTCCTGGAGAACGTGCTGACGGGGTCGCTCGCCACGCTCCGCGGCCCGCGGCTCGGCCTGTGGTCCTACCCGCGACGTCTGCGGCGGACCGCGCTCGGCCACCTCGACCGCGTCGGGCTCCTCGACCGGGCGTACCAGCGGGCCGACACGCTCTCCGGCGGTCAGCAGCAGCGCGTCGCGATCGCCAGGGCCCTGATGCAGGACCCGACCGTGCTGCTCGCCGACGAGCCCGTGGCGTCGCTCGACCCGGAGTCGAGCGACCAGGTCATGCGCCTCATCCGCGAGATCGCCGCCGACCGGGGGCTCACGGTGCTGTGCAGCCTGCACCAGGTCGACCTCGCCCTCTCCTGGGCGGACCGCATCATCGGGCTCCGGCACGGCGAGGTCGTGCTGGACACGCCCACGAACGGCCTGAGCAAGGCGCAGGTCATGGAGATCTACGGTCAGGTCGCCACGAGCACCGACGAGCTCACGGCGATCGAGGCCGAGCTCCAGCCGCTGCTCGACGCGGCGGAGCGCCGCTCGTGACCGTCGTCGCGACCCGACCGGGGACGACGCACGACGTCGAGGACGTCGCCCGGCGCGCCCCCCGACGGCGGATCTCGCCGGAGCGCATCGCCGCCGCGTCGACCCTCGTCGTGCTCGGCGTCCTCGCCAGCGCCGCGGTCGTGCGGACCGACATCTCGATCCCGAACATGATCGCGTCGTGGTCGAACGCCGAGCACTTCTTCCAGCGCGTCGGCACCGTCCGCTTCCCCGACCCGGTGACGCTGCTGCAGCAGACGGCGCTGACCGTCGGGCTCGTGCTGCTCGGCACGCTGCTCGCCGCCGTGCTGAGCGTGCCCGTGGCGTACCTGGCCGCGGCGAACACGAGTCCCGGTCGCGGGTGGATCGCGGCGGCACGGTTCGTCAGCGTCCTCACCCGGGCGGTGCCCGACGTCGTGCTCGCGATGGTCTTCGTGCTCATGTTCACCATCGGCACGCTGCCCGGCATCCTCGCCATCGGGATCCACTCCGTCGGCATGATCTCGAAGCTGTTCGCGGACGCGATCGAGCAGATCGACGAGGGGCCGAGGGCCGCCGTCCGCGCCGCAGGCGGCAGCCGGGCGCAGCAGTTCACCGCGGGGGTGCTCCCGCAGGTCCTGCCGTCGTGGGTGGCGACCGTCCTGCACCGCAACGACATCAACCTGCGCGGCTCGGTCATCCTCGGCTACGTCGGCATCGTCGGACTCGGCCGCGAGATGTCGTTCGCCTTCAAGTCGCTCGACTACTCGCTCGGCATCGGCTACGCGATCGTCATCTTCGTCCTCTGCGTCCTCATGGAGGTGGTCTCGAGCACGGTCCGCGCCGCGATGCTCGGCGTAGCCCCGGCCGGCGGCGGCCTCGGCGCACGGGCCCTCCGCGCGCGGCAGCGTCGCCGCGACCAGCGGGGTGCGCGCGACCATCAGGGTGCGCGCGACCAGCGGGGTGCGCGCGACCAGCGGGGCCGGGCCGACCAGGACGGCTCGATCGACGCGGCCCTGCGGCGCCCCTGGACGCGGACCCGTGTCCGGAACACCGTGTGGGGGTGGCTCGCCGTCGCCGTGGTGGTCGGCAGCGTCCTGGTCTGCGACATCGCCTGGGGTGACCTCGCGACGGTGTGGGCGAAGATCCCGCCGGTCGCCGCACAGTTCTGGCCGCCCGGCTTCGGCAGCTACGGGGCGCCGGTCATGCTCGACGCGGTGTTCGACACGGTCGCGATCGCGCTCGCCGCCACCCTGCTCGCCCTCGTGCTGTCCATCGTCATCGGCTCCTTCGCCGCACGGAACGTCGCACCGGGTGCCGGCGTGCGGGGCGGGGCGCGCCTGCTCCTCGTCGTGGTCCGGGGCGTCCCCGAGACGATCCTCGCCGTGGTGCTCATCGTCATCACGGGCCTCGGCGCGCAGGCCGGCACGCTGGCCCTCGCCTTCGGCGGCATCGGCCTCCTCGGGAAGCTGGTCGCCGACTCGCTCGAGGAGGTCGCGCGCGGCCCCGAACGGGCCCTGACCGCCGCCGGCGCGACGCGGCTCCAGCGGTACGCGGGGGCGACGGTGCCGCAGGGCTTCCGGGCGATGCTCGGTCACACCTTCTACCTGCTGGACACGAACATCCGCGCCGCGACCATCCTCGGCATCGTCGGCGGCGGTGGCGTCGGGTACTACCTCCTCAACGCCGCGCAGGGTTCGAACTACGCGACGGTCACCGCGATCGTCCTGATGATCCTCGTGACGGTCCTCGTCGTGGAGGGCATCGCGATGTGGATGCGGCGGGTGTTCCGGTGAGCGGCGCGGACCGCTACGACGTGGTCGTCGTCGGGGCCGGCATCGTGGGCCTCGGGATGGCGTACGAGGCGACCCGGCAGGGCGCCAGGGTCGCCGTGGTGGACCGGGCGTCGGCCGTGCTGGGCGCGAGCGTGCGGAACTTCGGGCACGCGTGCGTCACGCCGCAGACCGGCGAGGCCGCGGGGTACGCCCGTGAGGCCCGCCGTCGATGGCTCGAGCTCGCGCCGTTGGCGGGGTTCACGGCGCGGGAACGCGGCTCGCACGTGGTCGCCCGGCGCCCCGAGGAGCTCGCCGTCCTCGAGGACTCCCGCGCCGCCGGGGCAGCGATCCGGCTCCTCGACGCCGCGGAGACCGCTGCCGCCGTCCCCGTGGACCCCGACACCGCGCTCGGCGGAGCCCACCTCGCCGAGGACCTGCAGGTCGACCCGCGGGAGGCCGCGCCCGCCATCGCACGGTGGCTCGCCGAGCAGGGGGTCGCCTTCCACTGGCGGACCCCCGTCCTCGAGGTCACGCCCGGCGCGGTCCGCACCGGCCGCGGTGTCCTGCAGGCCGACCGCGTGGTCGTCTGCACGAACCACGACCTCGACCAGCTCTTCCCGGAGCTCGCGGAGTCGATCGGCATGGTCCGGTGCCGGCTGCACATGCTCCGCGCGGCCATCCCGCTGGCGTTCCCGCTCGCGACGCCGCTGCTGACCGGGTGGTCGCTCCTGCGCTACTCCGGCTTCGCGGCGATGCCGAGCGCCGGAGCGCTGCGGGAGCGGCTCGCCGGCGACCTCCCCGACGGGATCCGCTGGGACCTCAACCAGATGTACACGTCCCCGCCGGACGGCAGCGTGATCGTCGGGGACACCCACGAGCGGTCGGCCGACGCACCGCCGTTCCAGGACGAGGACGGGTTCCGGCTCCTCGTCGCGGAGACCGAGCGGCTCTTCGGCGCGCCCGTCACCGTGCTGGACCGGTGGCAGGGCGTCTACGCGTCCGCACCGGGGCGGGAGTTCCTCGTCGAGCAGCCGCTGCCGGGCGTCGACGTCGTCACCGTGACCACCGGGATCGGCATGACCACGGGTCTCGGGATCGCACCGGCCGTCCTCGGGTGATCAGGAGCGGCGGCAGACCTCAGTCGCGGAACAGCCGCTGCCGTCCGCCGCGCCAGACCCCGACCACCCGGTCGCCCCGGACGGCCACGAAGTCGGCCCGGCGGCCCGGCGTCAGCGTCCCACGGTCGGTGAGCCCGAGGTGCGCCGCCGGGTTCGCCGTCACCAGGGGGACGAGCCGCTCGAAGGGGGCGACCCCGGCGGCCGACGCCGCCCGGATCCCCGGCAGGAGCGAACCGAGCTGGTAGTCGGAGGCGAGCACGTCCGCGCTGCCGGCGGCGACCGCCGCACGCGCCGAGAGCCCGGTGCCGTGCGACCCGCCGCGCCAGAGGTTCGGCGCGCCGACCACGACGCCGAGGCCGGCGTCCCGTGCGGCGGCCGCGGCGACCTCGGTGACGGGGAACTCGGAGATGCGCGCCCCCAGCGTCACGGCGACCCGCACGGCCTCGGGCGTCTCGTCGTCGTGCGCGGCGAGGGCGACCCCGGCGTCGTGCGCGAGGGCTGCCGTGGCCGCGCGACGCTCGTCCGCGCCGGCGGCGCCCGCGCGGAAGGCGGCCAGTCGCGCGTCGAGCACGCCGTCGTCGACGCGGTCGAGCGCACGGTACGCCCGCCGCCAGGACGCGACGGTCGGGTACTGGCCGCGTCCGGGGGTGTGGTCCATGTACGAGACCAACGCGACCAGGTCCGGGTGCGCCGCCACGATCCTCCCGGCCGCTGCCACGTCGTCGTCGTGCGTGACGTCCACGCGGAGGTGCACGCGGACGTCGACGGGGAGCCGCGCCGAGGCGAGCGCGTCAACGACGGCCTCGGCGTGCGCCGCACCGCGGGACGGGGCGGTGTCGTGCTCGATCGAGCAGCACAGCAGCGCCGTCGTGACACCGGCGAGGAGGGCGTCGGCGGCGAAGGACTCGAGCGCGTGTCCGAGGGGTACCGGGACGCCGGGGCGGGGCTGTTCGAACCGGCCCAGCGAGTCGGCGTGCACGTCGACGAGCCCCGGCAGGACGTCGACGTCGCCGAGGTCGACGACCTGCCCGTCCGGTTCGTCGCCGACGACACCGTCCCGGACGTGCAGGGCGGTCCCCGCCGCGCGGCCCTCGCCGAGGTGGACGCGGGCGGCGGTGAACGTCGTCATCCGGCCATCCCACCACACCGGGGCGGCACGCCGGTCGGCGCGACCGTCACACCCGGCGCCATCGTCGCACCCGGCGCGACCGTCACACCCGTCACACCCGGCGCGACCGGCGCACCCGGTGCGGTCGTCACGCGGTGCTCGGCACGATCGACCGACGGAGGAACCCCGGCGACGGCGCGGTCGTCACGGCCTCGCCGACCCGGTCGAGGCCGACGGCGGGCTCCACGAGGTCGGCGAACGGGAGCGCCGTCCCGGACAGGAACGCGACAGCCTGGGCGAGGTGCCGCGGCGCGTAGTTGTGCACACCGACGATGCGGTGCAGCCCCCGGACGATGCGCTCGGGGTCGATCGTCACCGGACGACTCGTCGACACCGCCCCGACGAGCACCGCGACGCCGCCCAGTGCGAGCGCGTCCACGGCGAGTTCGACGGCGTCGGCGTGACCGGACAGCTCCATCGCCACGTCGACCGGCGCGACGGGGTCGCCCGGCGCGATCGCGGACGCCGCACCGAAGCAGAGCGCCTGCGCCCGCCGGCCGGCGTTCGGGTCGGAGACGACCACCGACGCACCGGCGGCCGAGGCCATCGCGACCGCGGTGATGCCGAGCATGCCCGCGCCGGTGACCAGGACCCGGGCACCGTCGAGTGACCGGTCAGCGGCCTCCAGCGCCGCCGCGACCGTCGCCGTCGCGCAGGCGGCCGGTGCGGCCACGGCGGCCGGCATCTCCTCGGGCACCACGACGATCGCGGTACCCGGGAGCAGGACGCAGTGGGTGCCGAAGCCGCCGTTCAGCGTCCAGTCCGGTGCGACCGCCTCGTGCCCGTACTTGCGCAGCGACCGGCACTTCTGCGGCCACCCCGCCGTGCACCGGTCGCAGTGTCCGCACGACGCCGCGACGGACCAGACGACGCGGTCGCCGACCCGCACGGGAGCGCCCTCGACGGTCAGGGGCGGGCGCTCCGCGTCGACCTGCACGACCCGGCCGACTTGTTCGTGGCCGAGCACGCTCGGCGACGGACCCGGCCGGTGCCCGAGCGCGGTGTGCAGGTCGCTCCCGCACACCGTCGCCTCCTCGACGGACACGAGCGCGCCGCCGGTCGGCACCGGGACCGGCCCGTCGAGCGTCTCGACCGTGACCGGGGAACCCGTGCCGTGCCAGAGCGCGAACCGCACGTCGGACGGTGCCGTGGTCACACCAGGACCTGGTCCGCCGCGGCGACGGTGTCGAGCAGCGCCGGGACGTCCGCAACGGAGTCGACGACGTGCGTGTGCGGCGCCGCGGCGAAGTCGGCGTCCTGGTGGGTGCCCGTGCGGACACCGACCACGAGCGAGGCCCCGGCGCGCGATCCGGTCAGGAGGTCCGCGACGGTGTCGCCCACCACGGCGACCTCGCGGACGTCGTCCGTCTGCGTCCGCAGGACCGCCTGGAGCACCATGTCCGGGTACGGGCGGCCGCGTCCGGCGTCCACCGGCGACAGCGCGAGGTCGACCAGGGAGCGCCACCCGAGCTGGTCGAGCACGGCGTCCCGCGTCTCCGGGGAGAACCCGGTGGTGAGGGCGATCCGCCTGCCGCTCGCCCGGAGCGCGACCATGGTGTCGACCGCACCCTCGACCGGCTGCACTCCCCGGTCGAGGGTGCGTGCGTAGGCGTGCTCGAAGGCCGTGTTGGCCGCCGTGGCACGGGCCGTGTCGCCGTCGAACAGTGCGGTGAAGACGGCGATCTTGGACTGCCCCATGGTGTCGATCGCGTACTGCACCGCACGGTCGTGGCCGCTCGTCCCCGGTGCGAGGTCCACCTCGGTCAGCGCGGAACGGAAGGCGTCGAGGACGACGCCGCCGTCGTCGACGGTGGTCCCTGCCATGTCGAGGCAGACGAGCGAGATCATGGGGCTCCGATGGGTCGATCCGGTCCGCGGGAACGCGGCTGCGGAACAGCGTCGGAGCCGCCGGTGACCCGGACCTGCAGCCCAGGTGGACAGCAGGTGAACGCGACCGGGAGGCTCGCGGCCGCCTGTCCGGACAGGGGTGCGGCGGCGGGCGGTTCCCGGTACGGTCCCCCCGTGCCGGAAACGCGTTACCTGGAGATCGCCGCGGTGCTCGAGGACGAGATCCGGGCGCTGCCGATCGGCGCGCGCATCGCCAGCGAGTCCGAGCTGTCGGCGCGCTTCGGCGTCGGGCGCTCCGCGGCACGTGCCGCGCTCCAGCACCTGCAGCGCCGGAACCGCATCCGCCGCGTGAAGGGGGTCGGCAGCTTCGTCTTCCGACGCATCGACTACCTGATCGGCGCCGGAGCCGCGCCCTCGTGGAGCCACACCGTCCGCGCCGCCAGCGGCGACCCGAGCAGCGTCACGCTGTCGTGCGCGCTCGCACCGCTGCCGGCCGGGGTCGCGCAGGCGCTCGACGAGACTCCGGGGACGCCGTGCCACCGGTTGACGCGACGGTCCCTGGTCGACGGGCTCCCCGCCGCCTGGGGCGTCGAGTGGGTCCCGCCGACCGTGGTCCCGGAGCTCGCCGAGGCGCTCCGCGTCCGCAACTCGCTGTTCGAGGTCCTCCGGCAGGTCGGCCGGGCCGACCCCCGTCGCCGGTGGGTGCGCGCGAGTGCGGACGTCGTGACCGAGGAGGTCGCCCGGCACCTCGACCTCGACGACGCCACGCTCGGCTGGTACATCGAGAGCCTCACCGTCGACGGGGACGGCGGTCGGCCGCTCTGCCTCAGCCAGCGATGGATCCGCGCGGACGCGATGCGCGTCGTCTTCGAGTCGGACCACGGGACGCCCGCCCCCTGACCGACCGACACCGGACGGGAGGCGCGGGGCGGCGCCGCCACGCGCCTCCCGTCCGCCTGTCGGTCGCCGGGCGTAGCGTGCCGCCATGGCGGAGACCCCGGAGATCGACGACGCGACCATCGCCGACCTGCGCGCGCGACTGCGCGCGACGCGCTGGCCGGACGCGCCCACCGGGACCGGCTGGTCGCTCGGCGTGGACCTCGACGAGCTCCGACCCCTCGTCGAGTACTGGGCCGACGGGTTCGACTTCGACGCGCACCGGTCGGCGCTCGCCGCACTGCCCTCGCGCCGGGCCGTCGTCGACGGCATCGGCATCCACCTGCTGCACGCCCGAGCCGCGGAGCCGGACGCGCTCCCGGTCCTCCTCGCCCACGGCTGGCCGGACTCCGGGTGGCGGTACCGGAAGGTGCTGCCGATGCTCGTCGACGCCGGGTTCGACGTCGTCGTGCCGGACATGCCCGGGTACGGCTTCTCGGACGCGCCGCCGCAGCCGATCGACGCCCGATCGGTCGCCGGGATGTGGGCCACGCTGATGCGCGACCTCGGGTACGAGCGCTTCGCGGTCTCCGGCGGGGACATCGGCACGCACGTCGCCCGCTACCTGGCGCTCGACCACCCCGACCGGGTCGTCGCGGTGCACCGCATCGACGGCGGCCTCGCGTGGCCCGGCCTCGACCCGTCCACGCTGTCCGCCGCCGAGCGTGCGTTCGTCGCCGAGACCGACCGGTGGCGCACCGCCGAGGGCGCCTACGCGATGATGCACCGGACGAAGCCGCAGACCGCGGCGGTCGGGCTGAACGACTCCCCGGCGGGGCTCGCCGCGTGGATCGTCGAGAAGCTGCGGTCCTGGAGCGACTGCCACGGCGACCTCTGGTCCGTGTACACGCGGGACGAGGTCCTGGCGCTCCTCACCGAGTACTGGGCGACGGAGACCATCGGATCCTCGATGCGGATGTACCACGCCAACGCGGAGATCCCGGCCTCGCAGCTGAGTCGACGGGTGGAGGTCCCGTCCGGGTTCTCGATCTTCCCGGGCGACCTCGTGCGGGCGCCGAAGGAGTGGCTCGAGCGGACGACGAACCTCGTGTACCACCACGAGCTCGACCGCGGCGGACACTTCGCCCCGTTCGAGCAGCCGTCGCTGTTCGTCGACGAGCTCCGGGCCTTCCTGGAGCCGTTCCGCCGCTAGAGTGGGGTCGCCAGCCTCTGTAGCTCAATGGAAGAGCAGTTCCGTCCTAAGGAAACGGTTGGGGGTTCGAGTCCCTCCAGGGGCACAACAGGTCCAACAGGTCGGGTGCCTGCGCAGGGTCGATGTACCGCCTGGACTCCCCGTACGATTGGGGCCGTGTCCAAGGTCCTGAGCAGTCTCCCCGTCGGCGAACGAGTCGGCATCGCGTTCTCCGGAGGTCTCGACACCTCCTGCGCCGTTGCCTGGATGCGTGAGAAGGGAGCGGTGCCCTGCACGTACACGGCCGACATCGGCCAGTACGACGAGCCGGACATCGACGCCGTCCCGAGCCGCGCCCACGAGTACGGCGCGGAGATCGCCCGACTGGTCGACGCGAAGAGCGCCCTGGTCGAGGAGGGCCTCGTCGCCCTGCAGACCGGTGCCTTCCACATCCGCTCCGGCGGCAAGACCTACTTCAACACGACGCCCCTCGGCCGTGCGGTGACGGGCACGATGCTCGTCCGCGCGATGAAGGAGGACGGCGTCGACATCTGGGGCGACGGCTCCACGTACAAGGGCAACGACATCGAGCGGTTCTACCGCTACGGCCTGATGGCGAACCCGCGCCTGCGCGTCTACAAGCCGTGGCTCGACTCCGAGTTCGTCGAGGAGCTCGGCGGCCGCAAGGAGATGAGCGAGTGGCTCGTCGCCCGCGGGTTCCCGTACCGCGACTCCACCGAGAAGGCGTACTCGACGGACGCGAACATCTGGGGCGCCACGCACGAGGCGAAGAGCCTCGAGGAGCTCTCCAGCGGCCTGGACATCGTCGAGCCGATCATGGGCGTCGCCGCCTGGCGTGACGACGTGGAGGTCGCGACCGAGGTCGTCTCCGTCCGCTTCGAGGCCGGTCGCCCGGTCGCGATCAACGGCGTCGAGTACACCGACGCCGTCGCACTGGTGTACGAGGCGAACGCGATCGGCGGACGCCACGGCCTGGGCGCGTCCGACCAGATCGAGAACCGCATCATCGAGGCGAAGAGCCGCGGCATCTACGAGGCGCCGGGCATGGCGCTCTTGCACATCGCCTACGAGCGGCTGCTCAACGCGATCCACAACGAGGACACCGTCGCGGCGTACCACAACGAGGGTCGCCGCCTCGGTCGCCTGATGTACGAGGGCCGCTGGCTCGACCCGCAGTCCCTCATGCTCCGCGAGTCCCTGCAGCGCTGGGTCGCCTCGGCCGTCACGGGCGAGGTCACGCTGCGTCTGCGTCGCGGTGACGACTACACGATCCTCGACACCACGGGCCCGGCGCTGTCCTACCACCCGGACAAGCTGTCGATGGAGCGCGTCGGGGACTCGGCGTTCGGCCCGGACGACCGGATCGGTCAGCTCACGATGCGGAACCTCGACATCGCGGACTCGCGGTCGCGCCTGGAGCAGTACGCCGCCGCCGGCCTGATCGGTGGCGCGACCGGCGACCTCGTCGGGCGGCTCGAGTCGGGTGAGGCGGAGGAGATCCTCGGCGGCGCCGTGGTCACCTCGGACGCCGACGACGCCCTGGGCCGCGCGACCGACGCTGCCTCCGAGGGTGCCGCGTTCGACTCCGGCACCGACTGACCCCTGCCCGGCCGACCCCGGGCCGGCCCCACTCGCGAAAGCGACAGTCCTCCGCGGAACATCCGCGGAGGACTGTCGCTTTCGTCGTTCGGACGGCGGGTCCAGGCGTGATCTGTCGCTTTGGCGGAGGAGTGACCCGCCCCGCCCCGCCCCGGCGAACCTCAGCGCGCCTCGGCGGTCTCCGGCCGCTTCTGCCGCCAGGGCCGTGCAGGCTGGTCGGGGCCGTCCCACACCTGGATCGCTCCCCACGCGGCGGCGAGCAGCGGCACCGAGATGATCGCTCCGGTGATCCCCGCGAGCACGGTGCCCGCGGTCAGGCCGATCAGGATGACGAGGCCGTGCAGCTTGAGGGTCTTGCCCATCAGGACCGGCTGCAGCAGGTTGCCCTCGAGCTGGTTCACGAGCACCACGATGCCGACCACGATCAGTGCCTGCACGGGGCCGAGCGCGACGAGGGCGACCAGCGCGGCGAGGATGCCGGCCGCGGTGGCGCCGACGATCGGGATGAACGCGGTGATGAACACCACGACGGCGAGGGGCAGCGCGAGGGGCACCCCGACGATCGCGATGCCGACGCCGATGCCGACCGCGTCGACCGCCGCCACGGTCGCCGTGCCGCGGACGTACCCGCCGAGCGTCTGCACGACCCGGTCACCGACGCGCCGGGCACGCTCGTAGCGCGCACCGGTGAAGGGACGGAGCAGGAACTCCCAGATGCGGGGGCCGTCCTTGAGGAAGAAGAACAGCACGACGATCATCAGCACGAGGCCGGTGAGGAAGTTCGCCGTCGCCGAGGCGCCGGCGAGCGCACCCGAGCCGAACTGTGAGCTCGTGACGAAGTGCTGGATCCCCTGCACCGCCTCGTCGATCTGGGACTGGTCGATCGAGATCGGCAACGTCGACACGAAGTCCTGCAGCT
>Ga0153992_100006_pt1 | contig 165754 bp, 173 predicted proteins | sample TSNC076MetaG_FD_104683 | JGI IMG/M metagenome (GOLD analysis project Ga0153992, IMG submission 104683) | Attine ant fungus gardens microbial communities from North Carolina, USA - TSNC076 MetaG | ecosystem: Host-associated > Fungi > Mycelium > Unclassified | place: USA: North Carolina, Lumber... | reverse complement strand
GCGGGTCCCGCCGGTGGTGTCGACGGGCGCCGAACCCCGCGGTCACGAGCGCCGGGAGCGCGACGACGGCGAGCTCGGGGCGCCCCGCCACGAGGCCGAGACCGGCGAGGAAGACCGCGGCGGCGAGCCCGAACACGAGCGCCGGGTCGCGCGCCCACACCGGGTCGGTCTCGGACCCGGGCACGAGGCGGGCGGGAGGGTCGTCGGGAACGCTCACCGCGCCTCCAGGCCGGATGCGCCGGACGCGACGGGCGCACCGGGCGCACCGGGTGCACCGGGGCGAGCACCGCCGACCACCGGCGGCCCCGCCACCTGCGCGACGATCCCCCGGACGATCTGCGCCGGGTCCACGCCGTTCGCCCACGCCTGCGGCGTCAACGACAGCCGGTGCGCCAGCACGGCGACCGCGGCGGTCTTCACGTCCTCCGGCGTCACGAAGTCCCGACCGTCCATGACCGCGCGGGCGCGGCCGACGAGCATCAGCGCCTGCGCACCACGCGGTGACGCGCCGACCTGCACCTCGCGGTGCGTCCGTGTCGCGCTCGCGAGGTCGACGCAGTACAGCGCGACGTCCTCGTCGACGTGCACGCCCTCGACGGTCGCCTGCATGCGCAGCATCTCCGAGGCGCTGACCACGGCGGGGACCTCGGCGACCTCGTGCCGCCGACCGATCCGGTTGAGGAGCACCTGCTGCTCGCCCTCCCGGCTCGGGTACCCGACGGAGAGCCGCACCATGAAGCGGTCGAGCTGGGCCTCCGGCAGGGCGTAGGTGCCCTCGTACTCGATCGGGTTCGACGTCGCGATGACGTGGAACGGCCGTGGGAGCGCGAAGCCCTCGCCCTCGACGGTGACCTGTCCCTCCGCCATCGCCTCGAGCAGTGCCGACTGCGTCTTCGGCGACGTCCGGTTGATCTCGTCGGCGAGGAACATCCCGGTGAAGACGGGACCGGGCCGGAAGACGAACTCGGCGGTCGCGGGGGCGTAGACGAACGACCCGGTGATGTCCGCCGGGAGCAGGTCCGGGGTGCACTGGAGCCGACGGAAGTCGAGTCCGCACGCGGCGGCGAGGCTGCGTGCCGCGAGGGTCTTGCCGAGCCCCGGGACGTCCTCGAAGAGCACGTGGCCGCCCGCGAGGATGCTCGCGAACGCCAACGCGAGCGGTTCCCGCATCCCGACGACGACGGCGCCGACGGTGTCGAGGACGTCCCGGGCGCGCGCGGCGACGTCGGCGATGGGCAGTGGCGGGCCGATCTCGGCCGGTGTCGCGGTCACGGGTGCCTCTCGGTCGTGGCGGTGTGGTCGTCGGTGGGGGCCAGCGACTCGACGGCGGTGAGGACCTCGGTGAACGCGGCGAGGTCGATCCCGGGTCGTCGCTCGCGCAACAGCACGGCGACGACCCCCGGCGGGAGCAACGCCGCGATGGCCGTGCGGTCGGCCGGATCGTCGAGGTCGAGTCGGTGGACGGTCCGGAGCCGGTGCCGGGCGACCGCGCGGGCGCGGCCGAGCGCCCGTTCCGGCACACCGCCGCGGGATCGCAGCGCCCAGGCCGTCTCGGACAGCTCACGTCGCGCGCCGGGTGCCGACCGGACTGGAGGCACGGGCCAGGTCAACGGGACACCGTCACGGATCGCGGTCCACGTCAGTCCCACGGCGGCGACGACGCCGCCGACGGCGAGGGCCTGCGGGATGCCGACACCGAAGAACCAGGTGATGGCCGCCGCGAGGACGCCGCACACGACGACGGCCGTGGTGGCACGGCGGCTCACGGTCGGCCCGTCGGGGCCGCGGCCCACTGCCGTTCCAGCGTCCGCAGCGCGGCGCGGACCGCGTCGACGTCGGCCGCGGTGGCCGGCACACCACCGAACCGCACTGCGAGGTAGCAGCGCCGGAGCGTGCCGAGGGCGTCCTCGTCGACGTCGAGCCGTCGGAGGATGCGTGTGGTGAACTCGGTCGGCGTCTCGGCCGCGCCCCGGGTGAACCCGGCGTCCTCCGCGGACTCCTGCAGTCCGAGCCACGCAGCAGTGACGGCGTCGGACGGATCGCGGGGCTCGGACAGCACCTCGATGGCCCGGCTGAGCCCGCGGCGGATGTGCTGGAGCCCGACCTCGACCGTCGGGTCCGCACCCACGTCGACGGCCAACCCTCCGACGTCGATGTGGTCCGGGCGGGGACGGCGGCGGCGGCGGTGTCGCAGGGCGGAGAGGACCGCGAGGACGGCGATCACGACGAGGACCACCGCTGCGACCGAGAGGACCCACGTGAGGTCGACGTGCTGGACGGCGCGTCCACCGAGTTGCTGGGGCTGGTCGGTGGCCGGCGCGGAGGACGTCTGCTCCGGCGGCTGCACGTTCGCCGGAGCGACCGTCGGGGACCATCGAGCACCGGTCAGGACGGGTCGTGCGCCGAGCCCGGCCGCGACGACGACCAGTGCTCCGAGGGCGAACACGGCGATCGGGACGAACGGGAGGCCACTCCGCTGCGGACCGTCGTCGTTCCCCATGACGACACGCTACCCCGGGCCGGTGACGCTGTCAGGCGTCGAGCGGCTCCCGCGACGCCGGGTCCGCCGACGGGTGCTCCTCGACGAACCGGCGGGCACGACGGATCCGCACCACCGTCCGCGGGAGCAGCCAGACCAGGACCACGACCATCAGCCCCAGGAACACCGCGGAGAACACGGCCAGGGTGCCGCGGAGCATCCCGCTGACGAACTGGAACGCGATCGAGACGTACAGGAGCGTGACGTAGGCGGTGTTGAACTGCAGGACGAGCTGCACGACGTGCGCGTACCGCACCGCACCGGGCAGCTCGGTCTCGTCGATCGGGAGGTCCTTCCCCCGGAGCACGACCTTCGCCCACCGCTGCAACCGGTCGACGTCCCGTCCGCCGGAGTCACGCAGCAGCCTGGAGAACGGGAGCGCGACGATGACCGCCGCGAACGCCGTGGCGAGGAACGTGAGCTGGCCGCCGAGCAGCACCACGATCAGTGCCTCGTGGGGACGGCTGGGCAGGAGGACGTTGAGCACGGCGACGGCGGCCCCGGAGACCACCGCCGCGACGACGAACGTGATGCCCACGGCGACGACCTTGCGACGGACGATGTCCGGACCGGGGACCACCTGGTCGCGCAGGTCGACGACGGGCGGCTCCAGTCTCCGGAGCCGGTTGCCGATCGGGCGCGCCATGACGAACAGGACGGCGGACCCGCCGACCAGCACGAGGGGCACCCACAGCGGTGCGGCGGCGGACAGGCTCGCGACCACGACGACGACCGCTGCGGCGGCAGCGAGGGCGAGCACGACGATGGACGCACGCCGCAGGTACCGGCTCCCACCCGGCGGCGTCCGGTGGTCGAAGGAGGCCGCCCAGGACCCGACGAACAACGGCCCGACGACCAGGAACGGGGACGCGACGGCGGCGGCGATCAGGAGCCCGTCCGGACCGCCGCGCAGGTACAGGGCGACGAGGAGCCCGGCGCCGAGCATCAACGCGGTGGTGACGACGATGGTCGCCAGGAAGGCCAGGACTCGCATGCGTGCTCCTCGGGTCGCGCCGACTCGCCGCCCACGCTGCTCCCGATCATGCCCGTCTCGGAGCCGCTCCGGACCGTCTGGTGCGGTTCCCCGCACACGGGACGACGCCGGACGGCGCCTCAGGCCGCCCCGACGGGTCGGCGTTGTCCGGCACCGCCGGGGCCGCGTCCGACGACCAGCGACGGCCGGAAGCACTCGCTCGGCCCGGTGAGGGCGTCGCGGCGCCGGCGGACGTCCACCAGCGTCGCGAGCCCGCTGACCTCGACGACCGGCTCGACCCGGTCCAGACTGCCCACGGCGACGACGTTCGGCCACTCCTCGTCGTCGAACAGCACGTACCGGAGCCCCGACGGCAGGTCCGGGCCGTGGTGGTCCGTGACGACGACGCCGTCCAGCCCGACGAGGTGCCCGGAACCGCGACCGTAGTGCACCCGGTCGCCGACGACGGGCATGATCAGCGTGTCCTCGTCCGGCTCCGTCCCGCCGAGGTGGATGACAGGGGTCGGGGTCGTCGCGTACTCGTCCATCGGGTCGCCTCCGGGTCGGCTGCTCGCAGCCTCGGTCGGGCTGGTCCGGGGACGGTACCGCCGGCCGCCGGACATGCGCGAGGCTTCCTCGACGACTTTGCGGGAAGCAGCAACGGGGGCGCCCGCACGCTGACCTGCTGCGGCTGCGGCTCGGTGGCACTGATCAGCGGTCGCGGACCTCGTCGATCGTGAAACCGACGTGACGTCGGCGCTGCTCGAGGGTCTCGAGTTCCTGGAAGAGGGTGACCTGCCACCCGGCGGGTCCCTGCACGCGAGCGTTCAGCGACCGGAACGGCGTCCTGGTCGGCGGGGCGAGGAGGTCGACCCCGGCCCTCGTGGTCGCTGCGACCGTCCGATCGGTGTCCTCGACCTCGATGGCGATGCGCGGGGCGGCCGGGCTCCGTCGGGCTCGGGGCACTCCCTCGATCTCGTCGACGAGCTCCGCGTGCCGTGGACTGGCGATCTCGACGGTGGCGACTCCGGCGTGCAGGATCGCGACCCGGTCGTCACCGTCGGTCGCGAACGCGACCTGCTCGGGCATGCCGAGCGTGTCACGGTAGAAGCGGACTGCCGCGTCGAAGTCGTCGGTCTCGATGATCAGACGGAGTTGCTTCGGTGGTGTCGGTGATGTCATGCGCCCCATGCTTCGTGCTGACGTGCACGTCAGGGGCAAGACCCCACCGGCTCCGCAGCTCGTCCAGGCGCTCGATCTCGTCCTCGATCGCGCGCTTGTCGCTGCGGAGGCGCGCCTCGCCGGCTGCGAAGGCGGACCGGAGCTGCTCGGACGATCGGTCCGGATCGGACAGGGCGGGCAGGAGGGCAGCGATCACCGAGCTGCAGAAGCCGGCGGCGAGCAGGTCACGGATGGTCGCGACGACGCGCTCGTGCTCCGGGTCGTACGCCCGTTGCCCGGCGGCGGTCCGTTCCGGCGCGAGGAGCCCCTGCTCCTCGTAGTAGCGGAGCGCCCGAACGCTCACACCGGTCGCCGCCGCGAGCTCCCCGATACGCATGGTCCGATCCTGTCGCACGGACGCCACCGGGCGCGAGTGCCTTCGCCGCTCGGTGCCGCACCGTGGCGGGAGGTTGCACGGTCGACCGGCCCGAGCCGATGCTGGGGCGATGACCGATCCGCTGGACCTCCTGCTGGCCACGTTGCGCGCGCAGCGACGTCGAGTCCTCAGCACGCTGGACGGACTCCCGGACGACGCGCTGACCCGGTCGGTCGTCCCGTCGGGCTGGTCCCCGCTCGGCATGGTCCGTCACCTGACCTTCGACGTGGAGCAGTTCTGGTTCCGAGGGGTCGTCGCCGGCGAGGACCTCTCCCTCCCCACGGACGACGACGTGTGGCACCCGACGCCGTGGCCCTCGCGTCGATCCGTCGTCGACGAGTACGAGGAGGCCGCCGCGCGCTCGGACGCCGTCATCGAGGCCACACCGCTCGACGCGTTCCCGCCGGCGCGAGCGCTGTCGACGTACCCGGGGGCGCCGAACCGGAGTCTCCTCGCGACGGTCACGCACGTCATCACCGAGACGGCCACGCACGCCGGCCACCTCGACATCGCGCGGGAGCTGATCGACGGTCACCAGCACCTCGTCCTCACCGAGTTCGTGCGGCCAGCGGTCACGCCGGGCGACTGAAGAGGTTCACGAGGTTGCCGTCGGGATCGCGGAACAGCGTCGAACGGTTGCCCCAGGGCATCGTCGACGGCGGCAGCACCACGTCGTCGAGCCCGTCGCGCAGCCGTTCGAACGCGGCGTCGACGTCCTCGACCAGGAACTCGACGATGACGCTCGCGTTCGACCGGGCCGTCGGCGCACCGTCCCCGAGCATCGCGACGGTCGCCGGCGTGCCGAGCGCCAGGACCGCCCCGCCGGTCACGACCTCGGCGAACACCGGCGCCGGCCGCCGCGCCACGGAGCCGGTGACGCGCTCGTAGAACGCCACCATCCCGTCCAGGTCCTCGGTGATGATGCGGATCGATGCGAACTCCATGGTGTGCCCTCCCGGGCGACCGCCGTGGCCACCCGGGTCGAGCCTCCTCGCACACGACGACACCGTCCTGTCGGAGTTCCCGGGATCCGGTCGGCTCAGTCGCCGAGCACCGGCCGAAGCACCCCGTGCGGGATGTCGAGCTCCTCGGCGCGGACGGCCCTCGGCGGCGCGACCTCGTCGGTCTCCTCGACCGCGAGCACTCGGTCGCCGCGGAACGCCCGCACGCCGTCGCGCAACCGGCACCAGGCGACGAGGTACCAGTCCTCGCCCTTGCCGATGTACCCGAGGGGCTCGACGGTCCGCTCGGACTCCGCCCCGGTGCGGTCCCGGTAGCGCATGCGCACGACACGGCCGCGGGTGAGCGCGCCGACGAGCGCGGTCGGAGCGGGTGCCCGGTCACCAGACTCGAGCAGGTGGACCCGGCCGGCGAGCCGGCTCGCGCGCCGGGCGTCGTCCTCGTCAAGGACCGCCGTGACCTTCCGGGCGGCGCTCCGGGCGGCCTCCCGGAACGGACTGGTCCCGAGGCTCCCGAGCCCGATCGCCACGGCGAGCGCCTCCTCGACGGTGAACCCGAGCGGCGGCAGGGTCGCGCGCGCGTCGATCGTGTAGCCGCCGGTGCGTCCCGGCTCGGCCCAGATCGGGACGCCCGCCTCCTGCAGCGACCGGAGGTCCCGCTCGACGGTGCGCACGCTGACGCCGAAGTCCTCCGCGAGCCGACGGGCGCTCCGCCGGGCGGGGGCGGTGGCACGCAGCGTCTCGACGAGCGCGTAGAGGCGATCGGTCCGGTTCACGACGCGACCATAACGCCCCGTGGCACTCGACGGTCTTCCGCACGAGGCGGTCCGGGGTTGCCGTGCACGCATGACGACGGTGCAGGAGTCGGCGGTCTTCGACGGGCGGGCGCTCGTCGACGCGCTCGACCGTGCCCGTCTCGGTCACGACCTCGGGTGGCCGGAGCTCGCCGACGGGATCACGATGCAGTCGCGGGAGCTGCGTGCGCGGAGCGGTGACCACGACGTGTGTTCCGGGGCCCTCGTGCGGACCGTCCGTCGTTGGACCATGTCGTGCCAGTACGCGCTGATGCTGCTGCAGTGGCTCGACCGCGCGCCGGAGCACTTCCTCTCCGGCCCGTCGACCGTCGAACCAGGGGCGTGGGGCCGGTTGCCCGTCGCCGGGCCCGATCGTCGGTTGCGCTGGGACCTGCCCGCGCTGCACGCAGATCTGCAGCGCGCTCGCGTCGAGCGGGGGTGGACCTGGTCGACCCTCGCGGAGCACCTGGAGTGCACGCCGGGTCGGCTGACGACGACGGACGGGAGGCGCGGTGCCAGCCGACACCGCGCCTCCCGTCCGCACGACGGTCGCGTCCCAGGAGCGCGACGGTCGCGTCTCAGGACCGCGACAAGCGCGTGACCGTCGCGTGCGCGCCGTCCGCCAGGAGCCCGTCGAGCGCATCGCGGTAGGCCGCGACGAAGCGCTCGTCGTCGACGAGGTCCCCGAACACCTGCCGGTTCCCGATGAAGGCGAGCCGGTCGTCGCGCTGCGTCCTGGCGATGGCCGTGAGCTGGTCGGCCAACCGGTCGACGACCGTGATCGGCTCGCCGGACTCGTCCGTGCCCTCGGCGTAGCGCGCCCACGACGCGACGATGCCGGCGGACAGGGTGACCGGACGGCCCGCGGCCAGGTTCTCCCGCACGACGGGCAGCAGCCACTTCGGGATGCGGTCGCTCGACTCGGCGCACAGACGGGCGAGCGTGTCGCGGACCTCGGGGTTCTGGAAGCGCTCGATGAGGGTGGCCTTGTAGTCCTCGAGGTCGATGCCGGGGACGGGCTTCAGGGTCGGCGTCCCCTCCTCGTCCATGTAGCGCCGGAGGAAGACCGCGATCGCCTCGTCCTGCGTGGCCTCGTGGGCGTAGCGGTACCCGGACAGGTACCCGAAGTAGCAGAGGCCCTGGTGCGAGGCGTTGAGCAGTCGGAGCTTCATGAGCTCGTACGGTTCGACGTCGTCCACGAGCTGCACGTCGGCCTGCTCGTAGGGCGGACGTCCGGCGGGGTGGTCGTCCTCGAGCACCCACTGGAAGAAGGGCTCGGCGACGACGGGCCAGGCGTCCTCGATGCCGAGCTCGTCGCGGACCCAGGCGCGGTCCTCGTCGGCGGTGACGGGCGTGATCCGGTCGACCATCGAGTTCGGGAACGAGACGTGCTCGTCCATCCAGTCGGCGAACGCCGGGTCCTGCAGGCGGGCGTAGGCGGTGAACATGCCCCGCGCCACGTGGCCGTTGCCCTGGATGTTGTCGCACGACATCACCGTGAAGGGCTCGAGGCCGCGGTCACGGCGACGCCGCAGCGCCTCCACCACGAGCCCGAACACCGTCCGCGGCGGGGCGTCGCCGCGCAGGTCGGCGGCGACGCCGGGCTCGTCCGCGACGAACTCCCCCGTCACGTGGTCGAAGTTGTAGCCGCCCTCGGTGATCGTGAGGCTGACGATCTTCGTGTCCGGGTGCGCCATCTTCTCGACGACGGCGTCGGGGTCGTCGACGGCGAGCAGGTACTCGACGATGCTGCCAACCACGCGGGACTCCCTCGTGCCGTCCGCGTGCTTGAGGACGAGCGTGTAGAGGCCGCCCTGCTCGGCCATCGCGGTCGCCATCCGACGGTCCTGCTCGAGCACGCCCACGCCGCAGATCCCGTACTCGCGCGCCTCCCCCTGCTGCAGGAGCCGGTCGATCACCATCGCCTGGTGCGCTCGGTGGAAGCCACCGACGCCGAAGTGCACGATGCCGGCGGTGATCCCGTCCCGGTCGTAGGTCGGGACGGCGACGCCCTGCGCGGCGATCTCGTCGAGGGTGTCCGGGGACAGGCGGACGGGCATCGGTACTCCTTCGTACGGCGGGCGTGCTGGCGCCAGTCAACCACGAACGGATGTTCTGCACATCGTTTCCGACCCCCCCGATCCGGCCCGGGGTACGAACCTGAGGATGCTCTCCCACTCGTTGCACCGAGTGCATCGATGCACCTAGTGTGCTCATCGTGACCCTGTCGATCGACCGCCGCGCCGCCCTCAAGGCGAAGCACCGTGCGGCGATCCTGCAGGCCGCTCGCGACCTCGTCCAGGAGCGCGGCGGTCGCGGGTTCAGCGTCGACGACCTCGCCGCCCGAGCGGACATCGCACGCCGGACCGTGTTCAACCACTTCGCCTCCCTCGACGAGGTCCTGCTGGCCGTGTGCGAGCAGGAACTCTCCGTGATCATCGACCGGTTCCTGGCCGACATGGCGAAGACCCCGGTCGGTGACGGCAGCCGGGCGTCGATGTTCGACGAACTCGAATCGGCCGCGCGCGGGGCGGACCTCGCCCCCGCGATCGCCGGCATGTACCGGATCCTCGGGGACCCCGGCAAGGACGACCCGAAGGCGGCAGTCCTCACCCAGACCGCGTTCGCGCGCGTCACCGAACGGCTTCGCGAGGAGGTCGCCCGACGCCACCCCGCGGCCGACGCCCTCGACGCCGCACTGCTCGTCGAGTCGCTGATGAGCGGCATCGTCGTCATCGCGGAGCACTGGCTCACCACGACCGGCCCACGCCTCGACCAGGACGCGCTCGACGCCTGGGACGCCCTGCTCGCACGCCTCGTGCACAGCGTCCGCAGCGGCTACATGCCCACCGACTGACACCTCCCTCCCCCAGGGGTCCACCGGCGCACCCCGCACCACACCAGCACTGACACGAAAGGAACGGGGCAACCGCATGGCCGGTCTCCTCTACCGTCTCGGACGGTTCTCCGCACGACGCCACTGGCTCGTGATCATCGCCTGGGTGGTGGTCCTGGGCATCGCCGGCGTCACGTACAGCCTGTTCGCGGGGACGATCTCCTCGTCGATCACGATCCCGAACACCAAGACCAGCCAGGTGCAGGACGAGCTGGCCGACAAGTTCCCGTCCGCGAACGGCGGCACCGGGACGATCGTCTTCGAGACGAAGAACGGCAAGGCCTTCACCGACCAGCAGAAGACCGACGTCGCGGACTTCCTGAAGAAGGTCGAGAAGCTCGACGGCGTCAAGGGCGCGACGAGCGGCTTCGACACCCAGCAGCAGCTCGACGACCAGCGGCAGAAGCTCGTCGACGGCAAGCAGGCCATCGCCGACGGCCGCGCGAAGATCACGAGCGGGCAGCAGCAGCTCGACGCGCAGAAGGCGCAGCTGGCGTCCGGCAAGCAGCAGATCGCCGCGGCGCAGGCACAGCTCGACGCGCAGAAGGCCGCCGCCGGTGCCGCGGCCGCGGCGAGCGCGCAGCTCCAGGCCGCCCAGGCGCAGCTCGACGCGAAGCAGGCCCAGATCACGTCGGGTGAGCAGCAGCTGCAGGCCGCACAGCAGACGATCGACGAGAACACCGCCAAGCTCGACGCGAACGAGACCGAGCTCGAGCAGGGCACGAAGCTCCTCGACCTCTCGAAGGACATCCGGTTCGTCTCGTCGAACGGCAGCGCCGTGATCGGCACCGTCCAGTTCACGAAGTCGACGTTCGAGGTGCCCGCGGACACCAAGACCGCCATCGCCGACGACGCGGACTCCGCCGACATCAGCGGTGTGGACGTCTTCGTCTCGAACGACATCGCCCAGGGCGTCCCGTCGATCCTCGGCCCGGGCGAGATCATCGGTGTGGTCATCGCCGCGATCGTGCTGTTCCTCATGCTCCGCACGATCATCGGTGCCGCCGTGCCGCTCGTCAGCGCCGTCCTCGGCGTCGGGGTGGCGTCGCTCGCCGCCCTGTCGTTCTCGAGCCTGGTCGAGTTCATCTCGGTCACGCCGGTGCTGGGGGTGATGCTGGGACTGGCGGTCGGCATCGACTACTCGCTGTTCATCCTGAACCGGCACCGGACCCAGCTGAAGCAGGGCATGCAGGTGCACGAGTCCATCGGGCTCGCGAACGGCACGTCCGGCAACGCGGTGGTCTTCGCCGGTGCGACGGTCATCGTCGCCCTGCTCGCGCTGAACATCACGGGCATCCCGTTCCTCGGCCTGATGGGCACGGTCGGCGCGGTCGCGGTGTTCTTCGCGATCCTGATCGCGACGTCCTTCACCCCGGCACTGCTGTCGCTCATCGGCATGCGGATCCTCCGCCGCAAGGAGCGGGAGCGCATCGGCAACACCGGCTCCACCCGGGTGCCGAACAAGCCGATGTCGACCTGGCGCGCGGTCATCACGCTCGTCGCCGGTGTCGCGGTGCTCGGCACGATCGCGCTGCCCGCGACCCAGATGCGCCTCGGCCTGCCGACCGGCGCGTCCGAGGCCGTCGACTCCAGCCAGTACCAGGCGTACAAGGCCCTCGACAAGGAGTTCGGCGCCGGCCAGAACGGCCCGCTCCTGGTCGTCGCCACCCTGCCGAAGGCGGTCAGCGAGGACGACGTCACCGCGACCGAGGTCACCATCGGCGAGGCGATCGCGAAGAACGACGACGTCGAGGCCGTGCTGCCGATCGGCGCCTCGAAGGACCGCGACATCATCGCGTTCCAGGTGAAGCCCGCCGGCGGCCCGGACAGCGTCTCGACCGAGACCCTCGTGAAGGACCTCCGCGCGCAGGACGTCACCGTCGACGGCGGGAAGGCCACGCTCGGCGTCGCCGGCAACGCCTCGGCGAACATCGACGTGTCCGAGAAGCTCGCGAACGTGCTGCCGCTCTACCTCGTGGTGGTCGTCGGCCTCTCGCTGATCATCCTGATCATCGTGTTCCGGTCGTTCCTCGTCCCGATCACCGCGACGGCCGGCTTCATCCTGTCCGTCCTGGCGTCGTTCGGCGGGCTGACCGCGATCTACCAGTGGGGCTGGCTCGGCAGCGTGTTCGGGGTCCACGACCCCGCACCGATCCTGAGCTTCCTGCCCATCATCGAGATCGGCATCCTGTTCGGGCTCGCGATGGACTACCAGCTGTTCCTGGTGTCCGGCATGCGCGAGGCGTACGCCCACGGCGCGAGCGCGAAGGTCGCCGTCCAGCGGGGCCTGCACGCCGGGCGCGCGGTGGTCACGGCTGCCGCGATCATCATGATCTCGGTGTTCGCGGGCTTCATCTTCTCGGACTCCTCCACCATCAAGCCGATCGGCTTCGGCCTGGCGTTCGGCGTCCTCGTCGACGCGTTCGTGGTCCGGATGCTGCTCATCCCGGCAGCGATGCACCTGCTCGGCACGAGCGCGTGGTGGTTCCCGAAGTGGCTCGACCGGATCGTGCCGGACGTCGACGTGGAGGGCGCGAAGCTCGAGCGCACCCACCCGGTCGCCGGGCACGAGAGCACCCACACCGGATCGCACGCGCTGCCCGTGGAGCCGGACGCGCACGCGCACGAGTCGGGGCACCCGCCGGCGCACCGCGCGTAGGCACCAGCGCACCCACCCTGGAGGCGCGGGTCGACCCACATGGGTCGACCCGCGCCTCCAGTCGGTTGCGCCAGCACGCCGTGGTGAACACTTCGCGCACGAACGGTCCGGGATGGTGACGGTACCCTGGGCGGATGACCGAGACCGACGTCGACCCGCTCGCCCTCGACCGACAGCTCTGCTTCGCGCTCGCGGCGACGAGCCGGAGCGTCATCGGGCTCTACCGCGACCTGCTCGACCCGATGGGGCTGACGCACCCGCAGTACCTCGTGATGCTGGCGCTGTGGGAGCGGGACCCGCGGTCGGTCCGGGAGATCGCCCGGGAGCTCCGGCTCGACTCGGCAACCCTGAGCCCGCTCCTCAAGCGGCTCGAGGCCTCCGGCTACGTCCGCCGCTCCCGGAGCACGTCGGACGAGCGGCAGCTCGAGGTGTCGCTCACCACCGCCGGACGTGCGCTGCGCGAGCGCGCCCGTGCGGTCCCCCTCGCGGTCGCCGACCGACTCGGCTGGCCCCTCGCTCGACTCGAGGCCCTCAAGGACGAGCTCACCGCCCTGCTCGACGTCGTCGACCAGGTGTGATCCGGGATCGTTCGTGGCACAATGGTTCGTGTACGAACGAAAGGACGGACCATGGGCCGCTTCGGGCAGTGGTACGAACGGTGGAACAGCACGCTCATCGCCAAGATGGGCCCCTCGCAGATCGGCGCCGGACACCCGGAGGGCATCGACGACCGCACGATCGACCGCGGCTGCCCGCTGTGCGGCAAGCCCCTCTCCCTGCACCAGGTGATCCGTCCAGAGGGCCAGGTGCGCTCGTCGACGCTGGTGTGCCCGCGCGGCTGACGATCTCCTCCACGAGGGAATTGCACCGGGCAACACGTCGTTCCACCGTCCCGTGAAGCTCTTCGAACCCGCCGACTTCGGCGCACTCCACCTGTCGAACCGCATCGTCATGGCGCCGCTCACGCGCACCCGCGCCGGCGAGCACGGCATCCCGAACGACCTGCTCGTCGAGCACTACGCCCAGCGCGCCGGCCTCGGCCTCATCGTCACCGAGGGCACCTGGCCCGTGCAGGAGGGTCGCTCCTACCCGGGCCAGCCCGGCATCGAGACCGACGAGCAGATCGCCGGCTGGCGCCGCGTCGCCGACGCCGTGCACGCCGCCGGCGGCACCATCGTCATGCAGCTCATGCACGGCGGTCGCGTCTCGCACACCTCGATCTCCGGCACGCCGCGCATCGTCGCTCCGTCCGCGATCGCCGCGCCCGGCCAGACGCACCTCGCCGACGGGACGAAGGCCGACATGCCCGTCCCGCACGAGCTGACCACCGACGAGGTCCAGGACGCCGTCCAGGGCTTCGTGCAGGCCGCGCGGAACGCGATCGCCGCCGGGCTCGACGGCGTCGAGGTGCACGGCGCGAACGGGTACCTCGTGCACGAGTTCGCCTCGTCCGCCTCGAACACCCGGACGGACCAGTACGGCGGCTCGCCGGAGAACCGTGCGCGCTTCGCGATCGAGGTCACCACCGCCGTCGCCGAGGCCATCGGCGCCGACCGCACCGGCATCCGGCTCTCCCCGGAGCACGGCATCCAGGGCGTCATCGAGGACGACCCGGCCGACGTCCGGGCCGTCTACACCGCCATCGCCGAGGGGCTCGCACCGCTCGGCCTGGCCTTCGTGGACGTCCTGCACGCCGAACCGACCGGCGACCTCGTCCAGCACGTCCGCCGGACCGTCGGCGCACCGTTCATCGCGAACTCCGGCTTCAGCGCGCTGACCACCCGCGACGAGGCGATCGCGCTCGTCGAGGGCGGCCACGCCGACGCCGTCGGGGTCGGTCGTGCCGCGATCGCCAACCCCGACCTGGCACACCGCTGGGAGCACGACACCGAGCTCAACGAGCCGCGTCCGGAGCTGTTCTACGGGGCCACCGCCGAGGGCTACACCGACTACCCGACCCTGGCCGAGGTGCGCGAGCGCGTCGCGTAGGCGACGTCGGGCTCAGGGGCGGTAGTCACGCGGGTCGTTCGGGTCGTCGAGCGGCAACTGTCGCGGCCACACCCGCCCCTGGGACCCGGCGAGCACACCGACGACCGCGCGCCAGACCGCGATGAGGACGGTCACGGACCAGCTGTGCTTCCTCGGGTCCGCGAACCCGTCGTCACCGAACGGCTGATCGTGCTGCGGCTCGCTCACGGCACTCCCCCCTCGCGCTCGAGCCGACCGTAGCACGGGGGCTCAGCGCGCCGCAGCGGTGGGGTGGTCACGGTCGTGACCGTCCCACAGGTCGCCGCACTCGACGGGCTCGGCGCCCGACGACGCCATCCACGGCCCCGCTCCACGCTCCGGGTCCCGGGACAGGGCGGCGACGAGCGCAGCACGGTGGGCCGGACCGACGAGCACCGGGTGACCGGGGACGCCGTCGTGCACGGCGCGGCGGAGCGCTGCCGACCGGTCGCCGTCGCCGATCACCCGCCGGACGGCGGCGGCGGGCATGCCGGGCAGGTCGACGAGGGAGACACAGGCCGTCGCCGGTCCCGTGACAGCGGTGAGCCCGGCGACGAGCGACGCTCCCGGGCCCGTCGCCCATTCCTCGGCGACGACCACGGTCACCCCGTCGCCGGTGGGCACGAGTGTGCGGGCGCGCTCGGCCGCGGCGCCGAGGACGACGACGACCCGGTCGCAGCCGCCGTCGAGGAGGGCGTCCACACCGAGGTGCAGCCACGGGGTGCCGTCCGGCTCGGCGACGAGCGCCTTCGGCCGCCCCATCCGCGTCCCCGCGCCGGCGGCGAGCAGGACGCCCACCACCTCGGTCACACGAACGCCGGCACCGACACCCACGCTGCCGGTGCCTCGGCGACGCCGTCCCGCACGACGGTCCCGGAGATCAGGCCGTACGGGCGGTCGGCGGCGAAGAACACCTCGCCGGGGTTGTCCAGACCGAACGGCGCGAGGTCGACCAGGAAGTGGTGCTTGTTCGGCATCGAGAACCGCACCTCCGCGATCTCCGGGAAGGCCTCGATCGCCGTGCGGCCCATCGCGAACAGAGTCTGCTGCAGCGCCAGGGAGTGCAGGTCGGCGAAGGTCGCGAGCATCCGGTCGAGGACCCCCGCGTACACCGCGTCGTAGTCGATGCCCGCGGCGACCGCCTCGGGCGTGTAGCGCCAGCGGGCCGTCACCGAGGTCGCGAGGATCCGGTCGTCGGTCTCCGCCAGGGTCGTGTACCCGTCGCGCGGGAAGCCGTGGAACTCACTGCCCGTCGACTTCAGCACGGTGAGGTCCGTCACGCCGGCGAGCACGTGCACGTCGTCGCCGTCGACCTGCACCACCGCCGTGCGGGTACCGCGACCGGCGCGGACGAACGAGTGGTCGTGCGCACGCCCGTCGACCGCGATGCGCTCCCAGGCGTGCTGCTCGGCGGAGAGGGTCGAGCCGTCGTACCAGTCGAAGGCGGTGCTGAAGTGCCGACCGAGCCGGAGGAGGAACTCCTCGGGCGTGCCCACCCCGTGCTCCCGCGCGAAGGCGTAGACCGTGTTCTTCTGCGTGTCCGTGGCGACGACCTTCGCGTTGTCGCCCTCCGTGTAGGAGTCGGCGAGCGCCGCGCCACGCAACTGCGTCGTGATCGTCAGGTCCTCGATCTCGTGCCGATCGGTGTCGCGCGTGACGCGGACGAGCCGGACCTCGGCCTTGCCGTACTGGTTCGCACCGAGGTGGACGGTCGTGGTGGTGGGGGCTGGCTGGACGTCGGTGATCTCCATGGAGCCGACGATGACACCCGCGTGTTTCGGTGGTGGGTCGAACACGTCACGAGCTCCGTCAGCGGCCACCGCCCGGTCGTGACGCAGCCGTCGAACGCCCGTAACCGCGCGGAAACACCCGTTCCATAGCGTTGCCGCCACGAACGCACCCGATCGAGGAGGGCCCCGTGGCGCACACGTCAGCACCCCGGCGGTCCTCGGCGTGGAACCGCGGGATGATCGCGCACGGACGACGGTCCGACGGCATCACCGACACCCGTCCCGCCATCCCGATCGGACCCTGCAATGGACCTCGTCACCGTCCGCACCGTGCGGACACCGTCGCACCGCGACGACCTCGCCCTCGCTCCCGGTGAGCAGCCGCTCGCCGGAGGCACCTGGCTGTTCTCGGAGGAACAGCCCGGCCTGACCGGCCTCGTCGACCTCACCACGCTCGGGTGGCGCGACACCGAGCGGACCCCGGACGGCCTCCGGATCGCGGCGACGTGCACGATCGCTGCACTCCGACGCGTGGTCCCGGAGGACGACTGGGCCGCCTGGCCGCTCGTCGACCGGTGCGCGAACGCCCTGCTCGCGTCGTTCAAGGTGTGGAACCAGGCGACCGTCGGCGGCAACGTCGCGGTCGCACTGCCGGCGGGGGCGATCACCGCGCTGCTCGTCACGCTCGACGCGACCGCGGAGGTCTGGACCCCGGACGGCGGGGAGCGCCGGGTCCCGGTGGCGGAGCTGGTCACCGGTCCCCGCACGACCGACCTCGCACCGGGCGAGGTCATCCGGGCGTTCGATGTGCCGCGGGCCGCCCTCGCATCGACCACCGGGTTCCGCCGGGTGTCGCTCAGCCCGCACGGCCGGACGGGGGCGCTCGTCACGGCACGCTGGTCGTCGACGGACTTCGTGCTGGTCGTCACCGGCGCGACGCCGCGTCCGCTCGTGCTCCGCTTCCCCGCTGCCCCGACGGCCGAGGAGGTCGACGCACGACTGGCCGCCCACGACGACTGGTACGACGACCCGCACGGCTCGCCGGACTGGCGCCGGGCGGTGTCCCGGCGGTTCGCGGCGGAGCTCGTCCACGAGGCGCTCGGGACGACGGGCGGTGCGGCATGAGGTTCGAGGTCGACGGCACGCCGGTGGACGCCGATCCGCAGCCCGGTCAGGTCCTCCGCACCCTGCTCCGCGAGCACGGCGTGACGTCCGTGAAGAAGGGATGCGACGCAGGCGACTGCGGCGCGTGCTCGGTGCTCGTCGACGGCGTACCCGTGCACTCGTGCATCACGCCGGCGCACCGGATGGCGGGTCGGACGGTGACCACCGCGGCCGGGCTCGGCACCCCGGAGGACCCGCACCCCGTGCAGCGCGCGTTCGCCGCGGCGCCGGGCTTCCAGTGCGGCTTCTGCACCGCCGGGTACGTCGTGACCGCATCGACGCTCGACGAGGACGCCCTGGCCGACCGGCACCGCGCGCTGAAGGGCAACCTCTGCCGCTGCACCGGGTACCGAGCGATCGAGGACGCCCTGGACGGGATCGCGAACACGGCCTGCGCGTCGGCCGGGCAGGCGATCGGCACGTCGGTCGCCGCGCCCGCCGCGATGGCGATCGTGACGGGACGCGAGGAGTACACCCTCGACGTCCGCCGGACCGAGGGTCTGCTGCACCTCGCCGTCCTCGGCAGCCCGCACCCGCACGCCCGCATCGTGTCGATCGACACCACCGAAGCCGAGGCGCTCCCCGGGGTGCACGCCGTCCTCACCCACCACGACGACCCCGGCGTGCTGTTCTCCACCGGCCGGCACGAGTCCCGCCTGGACGACCCCGACGACACCCGGGTGCTCGACACGGTGCTCCGCTTCCGCGGGCAGCGCGTCGCCGCCGTCGTCGCCGACAGCGTCCGGATCGCCGAACAGGCCTGCGCGCTCGTGCGGGTGCAGTACGAGGTGCTGCCGAGCGTGCACGACCCGGACGCCGCCCGAGCCGCGGACGCACCGCTCCTGCACGGCGACAAGACCACGGAGGAGCACCGGATCGCCGAGCCGGGCCGCAACGTGGTCGCCGCCCTGCACGGCGAGACCGGCGACGTCGACGGTGCCCTGGCGTCCGCGGCGGCCACCGTCGAGGGCACCTGGACGACGGGTCGCGTCTCGCACGCCGCCCTCGAGACCCACGCCACCCGGGGCTCCTTCGACCGGGACGGCCGGCTCGTGCTCCGGACCGCGACGCAGGTGCCGTTCCTGGTGCGGGACGAGATCGCGCACGTCTTCGGGCTCGACCCGAGCCGCGTCCGCGTCGTGGCGAAGCGCGTCGGCGGTGGGTTCGGCGGCAAGCAGGAACTGCTGACCGAGGACCTCGTCACCCTCGCGGTCCTGCGGACCGGCCGCACCGTGCAGTACGAGTTCAGCCGGCGGGACGAGTTCACGATCGCGCCGACCCGGCACCCGATGCGCGTCCGGGTCCGACTCGGCGCGGACGCCGAGGGGCACCTGACGGCGCTGCACGTCGACCAGACGATGGACACCGGCGCGTACGGCAACCACGGCGTCGGCGTCATGTTCCACTCGGTCAGCGAGTCCGTCGCCGTCTACCGGTGCCCGTCGAAGCGCGTGGACGCGGAGTCGGTGTACACGAACAACCTGCCCTCCGGGGCGTTCCGCGGGTACGGACTCGGGCAGGTCGTGTTCGCGATCGAGTCGGCGATGGACGAGCTCGCCCGTCGTCTCGGCATCGACCCCCTCGAGCTGCGGCGGCGGAACGTCGTGGTCCCCGGTGACCCGCTCGTCGTCACCGACCCGGACGAGCAGGACGACCTGCGCTGGGAGGGCAGCTACGGCCTCGACCAGTGCATCGACCTGGTCGAGGACGCCCTGCGCGCACCGGTCCCGGAGGTCCCCCGGATGGACGGGCCGCCGCTCGACGACTCCGGGGACTGGGCGTACGGCACGGGTGTGGCGCTGGCGGCGATCGCGACGATGCCCCCGCGCGGCCACCACGCGCACGTGTCCGTCGAGGCGACCGCCGACGGCCGCTACCGGATCGGTGTCGGCACGGCCGAGTTCGGCAACGGCACCACGACCGTGCACACGCAGCTCGTCGCCACCGCCCTCGGCACCACCCCGGACCGGGTCGACGTGCACCAGTCCGACACCGATGCTGCGCGGCACGACACCGGGGCGTTCGGGTCGGCCGGGGTCGTGGTCGCCGGCAAGGCCCTGTACGCCGCGGCGCAGACCCTGCGGGACGACATGACCGGGCGTGCCCTCGGGATCGTCGCCCGTCGGACGCCCCGGACCGCCTCGGGCCCGCTCGGTCCGGCCGTCTCCGTCGAACCCGAGGGCGTCCGGATCGGGGACGAACTCGTGGGGCACGCCGAGCTCCTGGCCGACGGACCGCTCGTCGCCCACGGCAGCCACGACGGCACGCCGCGGTCGCTCGCGTTCACCGTGCACGGCGCCCGGGTGGCGGTGCACCGGCCGACCGGCGAGGTCCGTGTCCTCCACAGCGTGCAGGCCGTGGACGCCGGCACGGTCCTGAACCCGGAACAGCTCCGCGGGCAGGTCGAGGGCGGCGCCGCGCAGGCGATCGGCTCGACGCTGTACGAGGAGGTCGTGCTCGACGCGACGGGCCGGGTGACGACCGACGCGTTCCGGGCGTACCGGGTGCCGAAGATCTCCGACGTGCCCCGCACCGAGGTCCGGTTCGCCGACACCCACGACCCGCTCGGCCCGCTCGGCGCGAAGTCGATGAGCGAGGCGCCGTACAACCCGGTCGCGCCGGCCGTCGCGAACGCGGTCCGCGACGCGATCGGCGTCCGCCCCTACCGGCTGCCGATGACGCGGGACCGGGTCTGGGCGATGCTGCAGGACGCGACCGACGCCGGAGGTGCGTGATGTTCGAACTGGCACCGCGCCTCCTGGCCGCCCTGGACGCGGGCGACCCCGTCGTCGTCGCGACCGCCGTCGCGATGACCGGCAGCGCGCCGACCGGCGTGGGGACGTCGATGGCGGTCCTGCCCGGCGGCCAGGTCGTCGGCACCATCTCGGGCGGCTGTGTCGAGGGGTCGCTGTTCGACACCGCGGAACAGGTCCTCGAGACCGGCGAGGCGGTGCTCGAACGCTTCGGGTTCGATGACGACCCGGACGACGTCGACGCGGTGTGGGCGCCGGCGCTCCGCTGCGGCGGTCGCGTCGAGGTCCTGGTCCGCCGCGTCGCTCCCGACGACACCGACGTGGTGGACGCGCTCCGCCGCGCGGCAGCCGGCGTCCCGACGTCGCTCGGGCTCTCGCTCGACCCGCCGACGCTCGGTTCGGTCGTGCACGTGCCCGACGGCTGCCACGGCCGGCTCTTCGTGGAACGCGCGGACGTCCGGCCGCGGTGCATCGTCGTCGGCGCGGTCGAGTTCGCCGTGGCCCTGACGAACGCAGCCGCGGTGCTCGGCTACGCCGTGACGGTGGTCGACCCGAGGCCGGTGTTCCTGACCGACGAGCGCTTCCCGGCCGCCGACGAACGGATCGTGGGGTGGCCGACGCGCGTCGTCGAGGCGCTGCCGGTGGACGCGACGACGGCCGTCGTGGTGCTCTCCCACGACGACCGCTTCGACGCCGCCGTGGTCGACTCCGCCCTCCGTCGGGGCGCCGGGTACGTGGGGGCGATGGGCTCCCGTGCGACGAACGCGCGCCGGCTGGAGGAGCTCCGGGCGCTCGGGACGCCGGACACCGAACGGCTGCGGTCGCCGATCGGGCTCGACATCGGGGCGACGACGCCGGCGGAGATGGCGGTGGCGATCATGGCCGAGGTGATCGCGGTGCGGACGGGTGCCACCGGCGGAGCACTCGTCGACGGCACCGGGCCGATCCACCGCCGGGCGGTCGCCACGGGCACGCGCTGAGCGGGGCCGGGCCGGGCGGTACCTGGTCGTTCCGGGCGTACCTGGTCGGATCGTTCGACCAGGGACGCCCGTTCCCGCCCACCACCGCACCCGTTCCGGGAAGGAACGCGCGCCGGACCCCGCCCGGCGCCGCCCGCCCGCTCCGGTCAGACGACCGCGGGCGTCCGCGCCAGCCGCTCCGCGAGCCGTGCCGCGATCTCGTGCTCGTCCGCGTCGACGAGCACACCGTCCCGCACCACCACGCGGCCACCCACCACGACGTGCCGCGGTCGCCGCCCGGGCGAGGCCCAGAGCAGGCCCGCGACGGGGTCGGCCACGCCGGCGTCCGCCACCCCGGACACGTCCCACACGCACAGGTCCCCCGCGCTGCCCGCGCCGAGGTGCCCGAGCTCCGGCCGGCCGAGCCCCGCCGCCGAGCCCTCCGTCGCCGCGCCGAGCACCTGCCGCGCCGGCAGCTGAGGACCGACGAGCGCCGAGACCTGCATCGCGAGCCGGGCGTCCGCGAGCAGGTGTCCGGCGTCGTTGCTGCCGCCGCCGCTCGTGCCGAGGCCGACCGGCACGCCCGCGGCGAGGAGCTTCGCGACGGGCGCGATGCCCCACCCCATCGGCACGTCGCACCCCGGGGCGTGCGTCGCTGTGACGCCGGCTGCGGCGAGCCGGGCGATCTCGTCGTCGGTGACGTCGCAGAGGTGCGCGATCGTGACGTCCGGCGCGAGCCACCCCCATTCCTCGAGCAGGTCGAGCGGACGGCGCCCGTACCGTTCGAGCGCGATCGCCGTGTCGACCTGCTCGTTCGCCTGGGTGCGCCGGCGGAGCCCGTGCCGCGCCGCCACCTCGCCGAGCGCGCGGAAGGTCGCCTCGCCGTCGGAGTGCACGCCGGCCGGGCCGACGGCGACCTGCAGCGCGCCGTCCGGGTCGACACCGCCGACGGCGTCGTCGTGGAGCAGTCGGTCGGCGATCGCGTCCGCCGAGGCCGCAGCGCGGTCCGGGTCGTCCCGCGCAGAACCGCGGACGAAGACGAGTCGTCCGCCGAGACCGCGGACGGCCCCGGCGGTGGCTGCGGCCAGCGCGACGGTGTCGTCGGTGGTCGCGTCCGCGGGCCAGTTCAGGTGGTGGTCGGCGATGGTCGTGACGCCGGACAGGAGGCCCTCCGCGGCTCCGGCGGACGCCGCCAGTGCGTAGAGCTCGGCATCGTGCCCCGCCCGGCCGTACGCTGCGGCCATCGCGGGGAGCCAGTCCGCCATCGGCACGCCGCGCGTCCCCGGCAGGGTGCGGAACGCGGTCTGCAGGAGGTGGTGGTGTGCGTTCACGAGGCCCGCGGTCACGACGCAGCCGGACGCGTCGAGCGTGGTGGCGTCCTCGCTGCCGTCGTCGACGAGGACGTCGCCCGTCCGTTCGGTCCGGGGGTCGACGAGGACGCGGAGGGCACCGGTGACGGTCAGCATGGTGGTGTTTCTAGCAGGACCCTGTTTCCGGCCTGTGACGGGGTGGGCACGGAGGACGCATCGGCTCTCTCTCACCGCGCACACAACTCGTCCCTTCGGCGCGGAGCTCGACGTCGCCCGCGCTTGCCGCAGGTCACCACGGTCTTTCCCGGAACGTCAGCACCGCACGAGGCGCGCGAAGCGTTCGCATGACGGACCGTCACTGCGATGGGCTGCGGACCATCTCTGTGAAACGGAGGTTCGCGGCAGTCAGCGCGGGTGATTCAGCCTCAGCGTCTCCAGCTTGAGCGTCGCGAATTCAAGGGTCGTGAGCATGACCTGGAACATCGGCCGCAGCAAGGCGATGACTTCTGACACCTCGAGGATCTCGTCCACCACTCGAAGCTCATGCCTGCAACCAGCGGAGGCTCTGCGTGCTCCGGACGGACAGCTCATGCCACGTCGGTGACCTGCGCGACCCGCGCGACGGCAACGAGATGCTCATGCGATCATCGCGACCGCCGAGAGGTCTCGTCCCTCAGACCGGCCCGTCCGCTTGACGATCGGCCAGAGAGATCACATCCTTCCACCAACCAGGGGCCGGCCCTGTCCCCGTCCATGTACGTACCATCGAGGCGTGAAGTGGCTGGTAGGACTCTCCTGGTTTCTTGGGCTGCCGTTCCTCGGACTCGCCAGGGTAGAAGCGAAAACGATGCGTAGCACGTCGCTGATCATCGGCAGCATTATCGCGACATCTCTGCTTCTGACGGGGTGCAGCGCGTCGAATCCGGAACCCTCTTCAACCCAGGTCAAGGACGCCGTCAAGGCGGTCGTCGGCGGGCTGCGGCACGATGACCGGAAACAGTTCCTCTCCGGCGTCGAGAACACTGAAGCCGCTCGGAAAGGATGGTCTTACTGCGAGCCTGCACTCAGCGGTTCGCCCAAGATCAGTTGGAACAACAGCACGACGCCATCGAGCATCGGAATCGAAGTGGAAGTCGCTCACAATCAAGACGCCGGTTGCTCCCTCGCCCTGGAGTATCGCGGGCCTGGCAAGTGGCGCATGCACTCTTGGCCCGGCACTGCGCCAAGCTATCAGCCGCGTGATTCTACGGTGGCCCCTTCTTCGTGATGCTTTCAATTTCTGCCCGAAGAGTACACTGCTGTACAAAACTTCTTCCGGCTGGCTTCCGCATAACCGCTGTTCAAGCATCGATCTCGCGATCGTAAGGTATTCACACGAGCCAGCGACGCCTTGTCCGGAAGCCGATCGGCTATCGGACGTCGAGGAAGGCGTCGATGGCTTCCTGAGCGAGTCGCATTTCCTCCGGGCCGCCGTGTCCCTCGGACTCGACGATCGCGAGTTCACTGTCCGGCCATGCACGGTGCAGCAGCCAGGGTGTGACGGCGGGACCGCTGATGTCGTGTCGGCCGTGGATGAGCACGCCCGGCGTACCGGCCAGCTCGCCAGCTCGTTCGATGATCTCGTCCGCGCCGAGGAAGCAGTCATTGGACCAGTAGTGCGTGACCAGGGTCGCGAAGTTCTCACGGAGCCGCGGGTCGTCCTGGAGTGACCCCGGCTGCCAGTACGGGTCCAGTGATACGTGGGTCGATTCCCACGAGTCCCACCGCTGCGCGGCTGCCGAGCGGACCCTTGGGTCAGGGTCGCGGAGCAGCCGGGCGTAGTGGTCGACGACCCGGACGCCGGCGGGGCGCCCCTCGGCCAGCCGGGACCATTCCTCCGGGAAGATCGCGCCGACGCCCTCGGTGATCCAGTCGATCTCGCGGCGGGCTCCGGTGGTGACGGCTACCAGTACCAGTTCGGTGACCCGGTTCGGGTGCGCGAGTGCGTACGCAAGTGCGAGCGTGCTCCCCCAGGACACCCCGTGCACCAGCCACGCCTCGATCCCGAGGTGCTCGCGGAGAGCTTCGACATCGGCGATCAGCTCCTGCGTGGTCTGGTGCCTGAGTGTCGCGGGGTCGTCGACGGCCCAGGGGGTGCTGCGTCCGCAGCCCCGCTGGTCGAGTCCGACGATCAAGTACCGGTCGGGGTTGAAGCGTCGTCGGTAGCCGCCGGCTCCGAGACCGGAACCCGGGCCGCCGTGGAGGTACAACGCTGGGCGGCCGGCAGCGTTGCCGGAGGCCTCCCAGTACAGATGCGCCCCGTCGGGGCGCTCGAGGTGTCCTGAGCGCGAAGGTTCGAGAGGCTCGTGCACGTCCGCAGTCTAGAAGCCACATGTCTAGCGAAGGATCGGCCACCGACACGGAATTGCGACGTCCGCCAGCTGCCTGTCACGTACCGATCGTCGACGCCGGTCAGGTCGCGGCGGATCTCTTCCAGATCCGCACCAAGACCCCGTCTGGTTCACGCTGTTCACCGCGGAGAACGAACCCAGCGCGAATTGCAACCCGCGTCGAAGCCGAGTTCGAAGGCTCGATCGCGAGTTGCGGCGTCAAAGACAGTCCCGATGCGATGCGAGCGAGGACCGCAACAGCATCCGTAGCGAGACCCAGTCCACGGTGCTCAGAGAGCAAGGCATAGAACAAGTCGACCGAGTCGCCGCGCGGAGCCACGCCGCACGTTCCCGCGCGCATCCCGTCGGCCGTGAAGACGGCCCACCGAAACGACCGTCCCTCCCGAGCGCGCATCGCGAACGAACGGCATCGTTCGCGGGCTTGGGTTTCGGTCATGGACGCTGGATAGAACGTCCAACGGGTGACCTCGGCGTCCCGACTCAGGGCGTACTCGATCGGCCAGTCTCCTTCCGAGAGGGCAGCAAGTGAACCACCGGTCAGCGGCAGGTCCAGTCGGTCAGGCCACACGTCGCCCATCACCTCACGGTAGCCCGACCGCCCACCACGAGGATGAACTCATGATCGCCTCTGACGGGTCGGATGCAACATCAGCGGCGCACTTCGACAGCCGGTCCTCGAACGGGCACCGTACGTGTCACTGCCTGAAGAGTCTGACGGCCAGCGTCACCGATGCGAGGAGGCTCAGCGAGCCGGTGGCGCGGAGACGCGGCAAATCGTCCGATCGACGATCCCTCTTTGCGGGAGCGCCGTGTGACGGACGCAGGCGCTTGCATCGGTACGCTGGACCGGTGTCTGACCCTGTGGGCTCGTACAGTGATCGAGGCTTCACGCCGCGAGTCGTCGCTCTGGTGCTCTTGGCTGTTTCGACTGTGCTGCTCATCGGGTTGGTACTCGCGCTCTGGCTGCCCACGCACGTCAGCGGTTCGGGAGGCCAGGTCTTCCTCTACCCCTTGTTCATACTGGGCGCGGTCGGGCCGTGGATGGCGTCAGCTGCTGCGTTGTTCCTCGCGATCGTTGCTCGCGTGCGGCGGCCGGCGCGTCTGGCAACCGTGCTGATCGCCTGGAGTGCGATCGTGGTCGTGGTTGCACCCCTGGCGCTGCTCTTCGGCGGCAATCCGTTCGAGGTGCCGTAGCAGCACCGGCGCACCTCCTCGTGGATGTCTCAGCCGACGCCGAGCGCTGCCTCGGCGTCCGGGTACCGGCAGCTGTCCCCGGGGTGCAGAGCAGACGGTACGTGGACTCGCCGAGCTCGAGGATGCGAGCTCCGCGGCGCGCAGCGTTCCGGCACCGCCCCGCAGCACCACCGGGTAACGCCCCGGAAACACCCGGGGAACATGCCGACCGTAGGTTCGCCCCATGACGCAGACCCTGATCCGCGCCGGATGGGTGCTCACCGCCGCACCCGACGGCGCCGCCACACCCGCCGCGATCCGGGACGGCGCCGTGCTCCTCGACGGCGACCGCATCGCCGCGGTCGGCACGTACGCCGACCTCGCCGCGGCCCACCCGGAGGCGCCGGTGCGCGGCGGTGCGTACGACATCGTCACGCCCGGCTTCGTGAACACCCACGGGCACTTCAGCGAGGGCCTCATCACCGGGATCGGGTCGCAGTACACGCTGTGGGAGTGGCTCACCGCGTTGATCGGACGGGTCAACCCGGTGATGACCCGCGAGAAGGCGTACGCCGGAACGGTGCTGCAGGGCATCCAGCTGCTCCGGAGCGGGGTGACCACCGCGAACGACATGTTCTGCGCCGATCCGATGCCCGACGAGCCGGCGACGCCCGGGGTGGTGCAGGCGCTGGAGGACCTCGGGCTGCGCGGGGTCGTGTCGTTCGGCTCCGGGGACGTCGACCGCGACTTCGGGGCGACGCCGATCCTCGAGGAGTTCGAGGCGCTGCGCGAGGCCGCCGACGCGAGCCGGTACAGCACGTTCCGGGTCGGTGTCTCGTCGATCGGGCGGTACACCGACGACACCTGGCAGGAGCACGTCGACTACGCGGTCGCCGGCGGGCACGGCGTGCACGTGCACTTCCACGAGGTGCGCGAAGAGGTCACGGCGGCCCGGCAGCGCACGGGACGGACGGCCATCGGGCACGCCGAGGCGACGGGGATGTTCCAGGTCCCGGTGATCGCGGCGCACAGCGTGTGGGTGGACCGCGAGGACCGGGAGCGGTACGCCACGCACGGCGTCGGCGTGGCCCACAACCCGGTCGCGAACGGCATCCTCGCGAGCGGCATCGCCCCGGTCGCCGAGCTCCGCGCGCTCGGTGTCCCGGTGGGCATCGGCGTCGACGGGCCGGCGTCGAACGACTCGCAGGACTTCCTGCAGGCGATGAAGACGGCGGCGCTCCTCGCCCGGGTCCGCGACCTGCAGGCCACCGCGATGAGCGCCCGCGAGGCCTTCGAGATGGGCACGATCGGCGGCGCCCGCGCCCTGCGGATGGACGCCGAGATCGGCTCGCTGGAGCCGGGCAAGCGCGCGGACCTGGTCGTCCTGGACGGCGACTCCCCCACCCTGGCGAACGTGCACGACCCCTACCAGGCGGTCGTCTTCGTCGCCGGCAGCCGCGAGGTCCGCGACGTGTGGGTCGACGGCGAGCTGAGCGTCGCGGACGGTGACGTGACGAAGGTGGACGTCCGCGAGGCGGTCGACCGTGCTCGCCCGTTGGCGCGGCAGCTGGTCACCGAGGCGGGTCTGGAGCGCCTGTCGGCGCTCACGGGCGGAGCGCTCGACGACACCAAGCGTCCGTAGCGGACGCACCCCGTGACGGACTGGAGGCGGTGCGCGCGACGTGCGCACCGCCGCCCGTCCGTCACAGCTCACTCCGTCAGAGTTCGAGGACCAGGCGCGGGCAGCCGCGCCGGGCGCGGGACACGCAGACCATCATGGTGCGGTCGTCGGCCTGCTCCTCCGGGCTGAGCACGGTGTCCCGGTGCTCGACCGCGCCCTCGAGGACGGGGGTCTCGCACGTGCCGCAGGTGCCCTCGCGGCAGGACGAGAGCACGAACGCGCCGGCCTCCTCGGCGACCTCGAGCAGCGTGCGGTCCGCCGGGACCGTCACCGTGACGCCGGTGACCGCCAGCTCGACTTCGAACGCCTCGCCGGGGGCGTCGACGTCCGCGGCGGGCTCGAAGCGCTCGACGCGGACGCTGCCGGCCGGCCAGTGCGCGGCCGCCGCCTCGACCGCGTCCATCAGCCCGCGCGGCCCGCAGCAGTACACGACGGCGTCGCGCGGCTCGGCGAGGAGCGTCGCGACGTCGAGCCGGACGCCCTCGTCGGCCACGGCGACGACGACCCGGTCGGGGTGCGCGGTGACGAGTTCTTCCACGAACGCCATCCGGCCGCGGGACCGGCCGGCATAGTGCAGCTCCCACGGGGTCCCGGCACGCTCGGCCGCGGCGATCATCGACCGGATCGGGGTGATCCCGATGCCGCCGGCGACGAACACCGCGGGCCGACCGGGGTCGTGGCCGAAGTGGTTCCGCGGGCCGGCGACCACGACCTCGTCGCCGACCGCCAGACCCTCGTGCACCGCGACCGATCCGCCGCGACCGTCCGGTTCGCGGAGCACGGCGATGCGCCAGTGTCCGTCGGCCGTCGTGCTGACGAGTGAGTACTGCCGTTCGGTCCCGGGGAGGACCTCGAGGTCGACGTGCGCGCCCGGCTCCCAGTCCGGCAGCGCGGCACCGTCGACGGGGGCGAGGTCGATCGCGACCACGTCGGTGGCGACCGGGCGGCGGGCGGCGACACGCAGGCGTCGACGCTCCGGCACGGCGCTCACGCGACCGCTCCGGCGCGCGGGGTCTCCTTGACCACGATCATGTGGAAGCGGGTGCCGTCCGCGCTGCACCACCGGTGACCGGTGCCGCCGCGGTAGTACGCCGAGTCGCCGGGTCCGAGCTCGAGGAGCGCCTGACCCCGCAGGTCGAGGTGCACCCGACCGGCGAGCACGGTGAGGAACTCGTCCTCGTGGTGCTCGAAGTACTCGCCGAGGTCGGTGTTGTCGCCCACCCACTCGAGCGGCTCGAACGCGTGCGGCCCGGCGTGCACGAGCAACCGGGCCTCACCGCTGGAGAACGGTCCGCGAGCGCCCTCGCCGGCCCGGATCACCTCGGGCAGGCGGACGTCGTGCTCCGGTCGCTCGGGAGCGCCGGCGGCGAGCAGTTCGACCTGGGTGGTGCCGAGCGCCGCGGCGATCTTCTCGAGGGACACCATGCTGGCGCGCGAGTGGCCGCGTTCGACCTGGCTGAGGAACGGGTGCGACAGGCCGGTCAGCTCGGCGACCTGCACGAGCGTCAGCCGTGCCGCTCGTCGGCGGGCCCGGATGTGCTCCCCGATCCGCTGGGTCTGGTCGTCGACGACGCGGTCGGTCTCGGTGGTGGTGCCGGTGCTCACGCGCGTTCCTCTCGTCCTCGGTGGTGCCGTCCCGACCGGTCGATCGGAACGCTCGTTCCCGCTCCCGACCGCGTCGGGCCGGGCGTCACACACGGCAACCGCCTCGAAACGAGAGGGAAACACTGCCGCCCTAGCATCGGAGATGTTGATGCGATCAACATTCTCACACACGATCGAGAGGCTCCGGATGGACTCGTCAGTGCCCCGCCCGATCGCCCTCCTGCGCTCCGCGCTGCTGCCGGACGGCGGCCTCGTGGACGTCGCCATCGACGGTGCGACCGTGACGACCGTGGCACCCGCCGGCACCCTCGCGGCCCCGGAGCACGCGACGCTCGACCTCGGCGGCCGGCTGCTCCTGACGGCGCCGGCCGAACCGCACGCCCACCTCGACAAGGCCCTCAGCGCCGAGGCCATCCGGCCGCCCCTCGGTGACCTCGGCGCCGCGATCGCCTCGTGGAGCGCGCACGCGACGACCATGACGGTCGACGACATCGCCGGCCGGGCCCGGACCGCCGCCCTGACGCTCCTCGCCGCCGGCACCACCGCCGTCCGGAGCCACGTCGACGTGCTGAGCGGCCGGCACAGCGCCGCCGACCGGCCCGCCACCACGGACGAGGCCCTGCGTGGCGCCCGTGCCCTCGTGCAGGTCCGCGAGGAGCTCGCCGGCCTGATGGACATCGAGCTCGTCGCCCTCGCCGGGCCCCTCGCCCCCGACGAGCACGTCGAGGCGGTGCTCGACCTCGGCGTGGACCTGGTCGGTGGCGCCCCGCACCTCGCCGAGGACCCCCTCGCGGACGTCGACCGGCTGCTCGCGATCGCTCGGCGACGCGGTCTCGGCGTCGACCTGCACGCCGACGAGAGCCTCGACGGACCGGTCACGCTCGACCACTACGCCCGGGCGTCGCTCGGCCTGCGGCGGGACCGGCAGTACTCCGCCGGGCACTGCGTCCGGCTCGGCACGCTCGGACCGGAGCGGCTCGCCGAGGTCGTCGCCGACGTCGCCGCGGCCGACCTCGGGGTGATCACGCTCCCGATCACGAACCTGTACCTGCAGGGGTGGCAGCACCCGGTCGCGACCCCTCGGGGCCTCACCGCCATCCAGGCGCTGCTCGACGCCGGCGTGCGTGTCGCCGCCGGCGCGGACAACGTCCGCGACCCCTTCAACCCGGTCGGCCGGAGCGACGCCTTCGAGACCGCGTCGCTGCTCGTCTCCGCCGGCCACGTGACGCCCGACCAGGCGTACGCGATGGTGAGCGACACCGCCCGGAGCGTGATGGGCCTCCCGGCTGCCGGTCCCGTGCCCGGACGACGCGCCGACCTGCTCGCCGTCGCCGCGACGAGCGTCACCGACGCTGTCGCGAACGCCCCCGCCGACCGCATCGTGCTGTCCCGCGGGCGACTCGTCGCCCGCACCGAGGTGCGACGGACCGTCGCCGCACCGGCCCGTGCCGCCGCACCGGCGGCCACCGTCCCCGCCTGACCCCACCGTCCACCCGCACCGAGAACCCGAGGTGATCGTGACCACCACCGCCCCGCCGCCCGTCACCACGACGGACACGCTGCTCGACTTCCGGAACGTCGAGATGACCTTCCCGAACGGCACCATCGCCCTGCAGGGCGTCGACCTGACCGTGGACCGCGGACAGTTCGTCTCGGTCGTCGGCCCCTCCGGCTGCGGCAAGTCCACGCTGCTCCGGATCGCCTCCGGCCTGGAGACCGCGTCCGACGGGTCCGCCGGGGTCGCCGCGGACCGCATCGGGTACGTCTTCCAGGACGCCACGCTACTGCCCTGGCGCACCGTGCAGGGCAACGTCGAGCTGCTCGCCGAACTCGGGCACGTCCCGAAGGCCGAGCGCGCCGCCAAGGCCGCCCACGCCATCGACCTCGTCGGCCTGAACGGCTTCGAGACGAACCTGCCGAAGCAGCTCTCCGGCGGCATGCGGATGCGCGTCTCGCTCGCCCGGTCGCTCACCCTCGACCCGGAGCTGTTCCTGTTCGACGAGCCGTTCGGCGCCCTCGACGAGATCACCCGCGAACGCCTCAACGACGAGCTCCTCCGGCTCTTCGTCGAGCAGCAGTTCGCCGGGCTCTTCATCACCCACTCCGTGTCGGAGGCCGTGTACCTCTCCACCGAGGTGATCGTGATGTCCGGCCGTCCCGGCAGCATCGTCGGCCGGTTCGACGTGCCCTTCCCGATGCCCCGCGACCCCGACATCCGCTTCACCCCCGAGTTCGCCGAACTGGTCGGCGAGGTCTCGCACGCGCTCCGGGAAGGACACCGCTGATGGTCACCCTGCAGGAGGCCGCCGAGACCCGTGCGGTCCGCGCCGCCGCCCGTCGATCGACCGCCCGCACCCGCCGCGGCATCGCGTGGTGGCAGCCCGTCGTCGTCCTCGCCGTGCTCGTCGGCATCTGGTACGCCGCCGCCGCGTACTACGACCACGTCCGCGGCCTGGCCTTCCTCGTGCCGTACCCGCACCTCGTGGCGAAGGCGATCGTCGCGCCGACCATGCCGGACGGGTCACCGTCCACCTTCGGCTCCGACCTGTGGTCCGCCCTCGGACGCACCACGGTCGTCTCGCTCACCGGCCTCGCGTTCGCGATCGTGATCGGCGTCGTCTGGGCGATGGCGATGGCGCAGGCGAAGTGGCTCGAGAACTCGCTGTACCCGTACGCCGTGGTGCTGCAGTGCGTGCCGATCCTCGCGCTCGTCCCGCTGATCGGCGCCCTGTTCGGCTACGAGTTCGTCAGCCGCGTGATCGTCACCGTGATGATCGCCCTGTTCCCGATGGTGTCGAACACGCTGTTCGGGCTGCAGTCCGCCGACCGTGGCCAGCGCGAGCTCTTCCAGCTGCAGCGCGCCGGCCGGTTCGCCCAGCTCGTGAAGCTCCAGTTCCCCGCCGCGCTGCCGTCGCTCTTCGTCGGCCTGCGCACCTCGGCCGGGCTGAGCGTCATCGGGGCGATCGTCGGCGACCAGTTCTTCCAGCGCGGCAACCCCGGCCTCGGCGTCCTCATCCAGGTCACCGCGTCCCGCCTGATGGGCCCGGAGCTGTACGCGACCATCCTGATCGCTTCGCTCTACGGCGTCGCGGTCTTCCTCGTCTTCGGACTGATCGGCCGTCTGGCCGTCGGCCGCTGGCACGACTTCAGCTGACCCTCCCCTCCTCCCCCGACCCGTCCCACCCCTTCCCACCACAGCACCACGAGACCCGCACCACGAACGGAGCCTCCATGCGCACCACCTCCCGCCTCGGCGTCGCCACCGCCGCCCTCGCCGCCACCGCGATCGCCCTCACCGGCTGCGCGGCCGGGTCGGCCGGCAGCACCGGCACGACCGCCGCGAGCTCGACGACCGCCTCCGGCCCGAAGGTCGACCTCTCCGGCGTGTGCCCGGCGACCGTCGTCGTCCAGACCGACTGGAACCCCGAGGGCGAGCACGGCCACCTGTACCAGATGCTCGGCCCGAACCCGTCGATCGACTCCTCCGGCAAGACCGTCACCGGCGACCTGTACGCCAACGGCAAGAGCACCGGCGTCAAGCTCGAGATCCGCGCCGGCGGCCCCGCGATCGGCTACACCAAGGTCGCGTCGCAGATGTACCAGGACAAGGACATCACCCTCGGCTACATGTCCACCGACGAGCAGGTCCAGTTCTCCGGCAACCTGCCCACCACGGCGGTGTTCGCCGAGAACGACGAGTCCCCGATGTCGATCATGTGGGACCCGAAGACGTACCCGAAGGTCGACAGCATCGAGAGCCTCGGCAAGGCCCTCGAGAAGAACGGCGGCGTCGTCCGCTACTTCAACGGTGCCGCGTACATGACCTACCTCGAACAGTCCGGCGTCCTGCCGAAGAAGGTCCTCGACGGCAGCTACGACGGCACCCCGTCGAAGTTCGTCTCCGCTGGCGGCAAGGACGCCCAGCAGGGCTTCGCGACCGCCGAGCCGTACATCTACCAGAACCAGGTCGCCGCCTGGGGCAAGAAGGTCGACTACGCGCTCGTCTCGAGCACCGGATGGAACCCGTACCCCGAGGCGATGTCCGTCCGCACCGGCGACCTGACGAAGCTCGAGCCCTGCCTGAAGAAGCTCGTGCCCGTCATGCAGCAGGCCGACGTGGACTACCTGAAGTCCCCGGGCGCCACGAACGACCTCATCACGAAGCTCGTGCAGCAGTACAACAACGGCTGGACCTACGACTCCAAGGTCGGCGCGTTCGCCGCGGCACAGATGGTGAAGCTCGGCCTCGCGAAGGACACCGACGGCTACATCGGGTCGATGGACGAGCAGCGGATGACCGACTTCATCGCCAAGGCGACGCCCGTGTTCGCCGGCACCGGTGACGTCAAGAGCGGCCTGAAGCCCTCGGACCTGTACACGAACGAGTTCCTCGACAAGTCCATCGGTCTGGGCAACTGACACCGGTCGGCTCGCGTCGTCCGCGGGCCGACCACCCACCGGACGGGAGGCGCGGTGCACCACCGCCCCGCGCCTCTCCCCGCCGACACGGCCGGTCCGCCGCTGGCGCGTCGCACCGGAACCGGCGGCGTGGGCCCAGTCCGTCATCTCCGCACCACCCACCCCACAGGAGTGAGCATGACCACCGTCACCCCCGTCTCCCCCACCGCCGTCGAGGCGCTGCGCGCCGAGCTGGTCGTCCTGCTCGGCGAGCGCGGCGTGAGCGCCGACGAGCGGACCCGTGCCCGCGCCTCCGTCGACGAGGCGACCATGAGCCCCATCCTCAGCGAGCAGCTGCCGCTCGGCCTCGCCGACCTCGTCGCCTCCCCCGCGAGCGCCGACGACATCGCCGCGACCCTGCAGGTCGCCGTCCGGCACGGCGTCCCCGTCACCACCCGCGGCAAGGGCACCGGCAACTACGGCCAGGGGATCCCGCTGCACGGCGGCCTCGTCCTCGACACGTCCCGGGCACGCGCCGTCGTCGAGGTCGGCGACGGCTGGATCACCGCCGAGGCCGGCGCGTCCATGGTCGCCCTCGAGCAGGCGGCGGCCGCGACCGGCCAGCAGCTCTGGATGTACCCGTCCACCGCGCAGTCCACCATCGGCGGGTTCCTGTCCGGTGGCTCCGGCGGCACGGGCTCGATCGCACACGGGTCGAACTGGCAGGGCTTCGTGACGGCGCTCGACGTCGCCCTCCCCGGCGCCGACGAGCTGCTGCACGTCGAGGGCGACGAGGCGCAGCCGTTCGTGCACACCTACGGCACCGCCGGCGTGATCGCCCGCGCCACCGTCCGGCTCGAGCCGCTGCAGGAGTGGCGCGCCGTCTACGCGGCGTTCCCCACGTTCGAGGAGGCGCTCGTCGCCGTCCGCACGCTGCGGGACCTCGACCCGGTGCCGCGCCTCGTGAGTGCCGACCGCGCCGAGTTCGCGGCGACGCTGCCGTCCGACCTGGCGATCCCCGACGACCGCGCGAGCCTGCGGGCGATCATCGACGACGCCGTGCTCGACGAGGCCCGGTCGCGCATCGAGGCCGCCGGCGGCGAGGTCCTGGACGTCCGCGAGGGACTGCAGCAGACCACGAAGGTGTCGATGCTGTCCTACAACCACCCGATCTGGTGGCTGAAGCGGAACACGAGCGACACCGAGTACTTCCACGTCGAGGTCGGCGGCGAGGCGCTCATCGACCGGATCGCCGAGGTCGAGGCCGTCTACCCCGGTGGCATGCTGCACATCGAGGCCGCGCACGTCGGACCGATCGGGATGCTCACCGCGCCGTACACCGGGGCCGAGGACGTCTACGCCGGCTACCCGGTGCTCCGGGAGCTCGGGGTCCGGGTGCACAGCCCGCACCAGTACTACGTCGACCACGGGGTCGAGGAGCTCGTGGCGCTGAAGCAGCGGACCGACCCCGAGGGGCTGCTCAACCCCGGGCACGTGATCGACCCGTCGCTCGTGGTCAGCGGCGGCTCGACCGCCTCCGCGCAGCCCGTCGTCCCGGGGTTCGGCAAGTGAGCGGCGGGGTCGCGGGCGCTCGCTCGCGTCGGCTCGCGGAGCTGTCCGGGCCGGCCGTCGCCGCCGGGTTCGGGCCGGACACGATCGTCGTGCAGCCCACCGGTGCCGTCGAGCACCACGGACCGCACCTGCCGCTCCTGACCGACCACCTGCTCGCCGAGCACATCGGCGGGGCCGCGGTCGAGCAGGCCGCGGCCGAGGGCCTGGACGTCTGGCAGCTGCCGACGCTGTCGTTCACGAAGTCCGACGAGCACAGCTGGGCACCAGGCACCGTGTGGCTCGACGCCGACACGATGTTCGACACCGCGGTGCAGATCGGCCGCGCCGTCGCCCTCACCGGCGCCGGCACCCTGGTGTTCGCCAACGGACACGGCGGCAACGTCGCCCTGCTGCAGGTGGCCCTCCGCGAGATCCGGAAGCGCTACGGGCTCAAGACGTTCCTCATGCCGACCCTCGCCCGCGTGCCCGGCCCGGACGGGGAGGACGCCGACGAGCTCGGACTCGGGATCCACGGCGGCGCGGCGGAGACGTCGATGATCCTGCACCTGCGCCCCGACCTCGTCGACATGTCGCTCGCCGAGCGCTGGGTCCCGGAGCACATCGCCGGCTTCGAGAAGATCGCGTTCAACGGCGGACCGGTGTCGTTCGGCTGGTTGTCGAACGACTTCGGCACCCCGGGGGTCGTCGGCGACGCCAGCCGGGCATCGGCGTCGTACGGAGCCGCGCTGTGGGAGCACTCCGTCGGCGAGGCCGTGGCGTCGCTGCACGAGATCGCGCGGTTCGACCCGGCGGTGGCACGGCCGGTGGCGGCTCCGGCGCCGGCGGCGTCGGCGTCGGCGTCGGCGGCTCCGACGGCGGCTCCCACGGCCGCGTTCGTCGAGACCGCGGGCTCGTGACGGTGTCGTCCGGGGCGAGCGTGGCCGACTCGGGTGCGTCCGCCCCGGACGACCCGCTCGCCCTGGCATCGACGTGGCTGCCCGCGGCGGCGGACGGCCCGGGTCCGACCATGACCCTCTCCACCGTCGGCCTCGACGGCTACCCCGACGCCCGGACGGTCCTGCTCTCCCTGTTCGACGGCGAACGCCTGCACTTCCACACCGACTCGCGCAGCCGCAAGGCCGCCGAACTCGCAGCGCTCCCCCGCGCCGCGGTGACGCTGCACTGGCCCGAGGACGCCCGCCAGCTCGTCGTGGTGGGCGACGTCGCACCCGTTACCGACGACCAGGCCCGGCTCGCCTACGCTGCGCGGACGCGGTACCTGCAGGTGCTCGCCTGGGTCAACGACCACGCCGCCGCAGCGGACACCCCGGACCGGCGCCGATCGGCGTGGGCAGCGTTCGAGCGGTCGCGGGCGGGCACCGACCTCGAGCCACCGAGCACCTGGGCCGGCTTCGCGCTCACACCGGTGCGGATGGTGTTCTGGCGCGGGGCGTCGGACGCGGCGAGCAACCGCGTCGCGTACGAGCGGCGGCCGGACGGGTCGTGGTCGCGGGAGTCCTGGCCGGGGTGACCGCGGTGCTCCGGAGCCGCTCGGCCGGCGCTCCGGCAACGACGAAGGCCCCGTCGCAGTGCGACGGGGCCTTCGGTCTGTTCGGTGTTGCGTGCGCTCGAAGGGACTCGAACCCCCAACCTTCTGATCCGTAGTCAGATGCTCTATCCATTGAGCTACGAGCGCAGGTGGCCTTGCGGCCGTGGAAGACTCTACAACAGGTGCCGCCCCGACGCCAATCGGGGCGGGTGCGGCACCCGGCGTCGGCGTGTCGCCGGGTCAGAGCCCACCGAGCTCCTCGTCGAACACTTCGGCGAGGAACACCTCGAGCGCCTGCCACGAGCGACGGTCCGCCCGCTCCTGGTACTGCGCCCCGTGGTCCGGCGAGTCCGTGCCGGGCACCGCGAAGGCGTGCATCGCCCCGGCGTAGGTGACGACCTGCCAGTCGATGTGCGGTGCGCCCCGCATCTCGTCCTGCCACGCGGCGACCTTCTCGTCCGGGACGACGGGGTCGGCCGCCCCGGTCAGCACGAGGAGCTTCGCCCGGATGTCGGACGCGTCGCTCGGCTCGTGCGTGAGGAGCCCACCGTGGAAGGACACCGCGCCGACCAGGTCCGCACCGGTCCGGGCGAGCTCGAGTGCCGTCGACCCGCCGAAGCAGTACCCCATCACGACGATCCGCGTGTGGTCGACGTCGGGGTCCTGGCGGAGCCGCTCGAAGCCGGCGAGCGCACGGGCGCGGAGCAGCGGGAGGTCCTGGTAGAACGAGCCGGCGACCTGGCCGGCGGTGTCGTCGCCCGGCCGCACGCCCTCGCCGTAGATGTCCGCGCCGAACGCGACGTACCCGAGTCGGGCGAGCATCGTGACGCGCGCCTCCACGTGCTCGTTGACGCCGTGCCAGTCGTGCACGACGAGCACGGCGGGCCGGGGTCCGGCGATCGCTGCGTCCTTCGCGAGCACGCCGAGCAGCGGGGTGCCGTCGTGGTCGTAGCGCACGTGCTCGACACGGATGTCGGCTCCGGCGGGTTCGGGAACGGTCTGCAGGACGTCGTCGGTGGTGTTCACGCTCGGGACGTTACGCGTCGATGTTGTCCCACGACTCCGGACCCTCCGAGCCGGCGGCGTAGTCGTCGAGCGGGGTCTTCCCGTCACGCCAGGCCTGCAGGAACGGCTCGACGACCTTCCACCCCTGCACGGCGCTGTCACCGCGGACCGACAGGGTCGCGTCCCCCTCGAGCACGCCGGCGAGCACCTCGCCGTAGGCGCTGAGGCGCCCGGGGTTGAACGTGACCTCGAGCGCGGTGTGGTCGATCGTGTACGGGTCGCCGGGGCCGTTGACGTTGAGTTCGAGCTGCATCTCGTCCGGCGCGATCCAGATGCAGAGCCGGTCCGGCCGCTCGGCGCCGGTCAGGCCGACCGGCACGTGCGGCGAGTCCTTGAACGTGATGAGGATCTCGCGGCGCTGCTTGCCGAGCGCCTTCCCGGAACGGAGCGTGAAGGGCACGCCCGCCCAGCGCCAGTTCGCGACCTCGAGCTTGAGCTGTGCGAGGGTCTCGGTGCCGAGCGAGGGGTCCACGCCCTCCTCGTCGGTGTACGACGGCAGCGAGCGGTCGCCGACCTTCCCGGCGGTGTACCGCGCCCGCTTGCCGGCCGCGACGACGTCGCCGCCCCACGGACGCACCGCCCGCAGCACGAGCTCCTTCTGCGTCCGCAGGTCGTCCGCGTCGATCGACGCGGGCGCCTCCATCGCGACCACGGCCATCACCTGCAGGAGGTGGCTCTGGATCATGTCCACCAGCGCCCCGGCCTTGTCGTAGTAGCGGGCACGTCCCTCCAGACCGAGGGTCTCGTCGTAGACGATGTCGACCCGCTCGACGTGGGCGCTGGAGAGGAGCGGCTCGATGATGCGGTTCGCGAAGCGCAGGCCGAGCAGGTTCAGGACGGTGGACCGGCCGAGGAAGTGGTCGACGCGGTGGATGCGCTCCTCCGGCAGGAACGAGTGCAGCAGGTCGTTGAGGTGCTCGGCGCTCTCGGCGTCGGTGCCGAACGGCTTCTCGAGTGCGAGCCGCGTGCCGGCCGGCAGGTCGAGGTCCTTGAGGACCGCGCAGCTCTTCTCCGTGACGGCCGGCGGCAGGGCGAAGTAGACGGCCGGGTCGTGCTCGCAGTCGCCGAGCAGCGCGCGGAGGTCGTCGGCGTCGGTGACGTCGGCCTTGCGGTACGACGAGGCGTCGATGACGTCGAGGAGCCGCTTGCTCAGTCGCTCACCACCGTCCTTCGCGCCTTCGTCCTCCTCGTTCTTCGACGCCTGCGCGTTCTCGAAGGACTCGCGCACCTGCGCCTTCCAGTCGGCGTCCGAGATGTCCTCCACACCGGCGCCGACGAGCTGCACGTCCCAGTCCTCCTTGACGTCGAGGAGGGTGGCGAGGCCCGGCAGCAGCAGCCGCTTGGACAGGTCGCCGCTGGCACCGAGGATGAGCAGTGAGGTCTGGAGGCTCGACATGCCCCAGAACGTACTCATGCGTTCCGGCGCGTGGCCGGGAGACGCCGATACGGTGGGACCAGTCCGGCGCGAGGGAGCACCATGAGCAGTGGGTACGGAGGGCGACGCCTGCGCGTCGCCGTGGTCGGGACGGGCATGATCGCCGGGGTCCACGCACGGGCCGCCCGTGCGGCCGGGGCCGACGTCCTCGGGGTGCTCGGCCGGACCCCGGCTCGGTCGGAGCAGGTCGCCGCGCAACTGGACCTCCCCCGCGGGTACGCCTCCCTCGACGAGGTGATCGCCGACGCCCCGGACGTCGTGCACGTCTGCACGCCGAACGACCAGCACCACCCGCAGGCCCTCGCGGTGATCCGCGCCGGGATCAACGTCGTGTGCGAGAAGCCGTTGGCCATCGACGCCGCGCAGGCCGCCGAACTCGTCGAGGCCGCACGGGAGGCCGGGGTCGTCGCCACGGTGCCGTTCGTGTACCGCTACCACCCGATCGTCCGTGAGATCCGGGGCCGGATCGCGGACGGCGACCTCGGCCGGGTGCTCGCCGTGCACGGGCACTACCTGCAGGACTGGATGCTCGACGAGGACGCGTCGTCGTGGCGGGTCGACGCCGGGGCCGGTGGTCTGTCCCGGGCGTTCGCGGACATCGGCTCGCACTGGTGCGACCTGGTCGAGTTCGTCACCGGTGACCCGTTCGCCTCGGTGTCGGCGGTGACCGACGTCGTCTACCCCACGCGCCCCGCGGCGTCGGGGCCCTCGTTCTCCGGTTCCCCCGACCCCGATCCCGTCGCGGACGCCTCGCAGCGGGCAGCGGTCACGACGGAGGACACCGCGGTGGCCACGTTCCGCACCGGGTCCGGTCGGATCGGCAACGTCGTGATCTCGCAGGTGTCGGCCGGCCGCAAGAACCGGCTGTGGTTCGAGGTCGACGGCACCCTCGGCTCGGCGGCCTTCGACCAGGAGCAGCCGGAGTCGGCGTGGTTCGGCAACGAGCGCGGTGCGCAGATCGTCGTCCGCGACCCGGCCCTCGGTGTGCCCGACCAGCGACGCCTGGCGCTCGTGCCGTCCGGGCACCCGCAGGGCTACCTCGACGCGTTCGCCGCCTTCGTCGCGGACACGTACGCCGCGGTGCGGAGCGGTCCCGACCCCGCCGGCTGGCCCGAGGGACTGCCGACGTTCGCGGACGGGGCGCGCTCGGCCCGCATCATCGACGCCGTGATCGGCAGCGCAGCCGACGGCGCCTGGAGGGAGATCCGATGAAGCTCGGGATGCTGACCGCCTGTCTGCCCGGGTGGTCGCTCGACCGCATCGCCGCGTTCGCCCAGGAGCAGGGGTACGAGCGCCTCGAGGTCGGTGTCTGGCCGGGGACCGGCGGGCGGGACTTCGAGGCGGCGCACCTGCCCGTCGCGACCTTCACCGACGACGACGCCCAGGCCACCCGTGAGCTGCTCGACCGCACCGGTCTGGAGATCTCGGCGTTCGCGTACTACGAGAACAACCTGCACCAGGACCTCGACCGCCGCGCTGCGGTCAAGGAGCACCTGTTCCACGCGGTCGACGCCGCGCAGGCCCTCGGCGTGCCGTACGTCGGCACCTTCATCGGTCGCGACAACAGCAGGTCGGTGCGGGAGAACATGCGCCTCGGTGACCGGGTGCTGCCCGAGCTCGTCGACTACGCGGGCGAACGCGGCGTCCGACTCATCATCGAGAACTGCGTGATGGAGGGCTGGCACCCGGACGGCTACCCGGGCAACCTCGCCTACTCCCCCGAACTCTGGGACTGGGTGACCGGCCTCGGTTTCGGCCTGAACTGGGACCCGTCGCACCTGACCTGGATCGGCATCGACCCGGTCGAGACGATCCTGCCGTTCGCCGAGCACATCGTGCACGCGCAGGCCAAGGACCTCGAGCTGTTCCCCGCGAAGCGCAACGAGTACGGCTTCTTCGGCAAGGTCGACAAGGGCGACGACCCGTGGGACATGGGCTGGTGGCGCTTCCGGGTGCCCGGGCGCGGGGTCGTGGACTGGCCGCACGTCGTCGACCGGCTGTACGAGGCGGGCTTCGACGGCACGCTGAGCGTCGAGCACGAGGACCCGCTGTGGGGCGGCACCGACGAGAAGGTCCTCGAGGGCCTCCGGATCGCCCACCGGACCCTGCGGCCGCTCGTCGCCCAGGAGACCTGAGCGCGTACAGGAACCGTCGAGCACGCTGGTCGCATGAGCACGACCGTGAGCGACTTCGTCATCGACCGCATCAAGGCGTGGGGGGTGTCCCGCGTGTTCGGCTACCCCGGCGACGGCATCGGCGCCTTCGACGGGGCGCTCGGCAAGGCGGACGGCGGCGAGCGCGCCCTCGAGTACGTCCGGCCGACGCACGAGGAGATCGCCGCCCTCATGGCGACCGCGCACGCGAAGTTCACCGGCGAGGTCGGCGTCTGCATCGCGACGTCGAGCCCGGGCGCGTTCCACATGCTGAACGGCCTGTACGACGCGCAGATGGACAACCAGCCGGTCGTCGCGATCGTCGGGCAGCAGGGCCTCGCCTCGATCGGGACCTTCACGCAGCAGGAGTCGAACCTCGAGCGCGTGTTCGCCGACGTGGCCTGCTACGTGGAGACCGTCGCCACGCCGGACGCCGTCGGAGCCGTCGTGGACACCGCCTTCCGGACGGCGATGCTCCGGAAGCAGCCGGCCGTCGTCGTCCTCCCCCACGACGTGCAGGCGATGCCGTACGAGGCCCCGGCGGCCGAGCACTGGGTGTCGCGGTCGAGCGACGTCGCGCCGTCCACCCGGATCACGCCGCCGGCCGACGAGATCGCGAAGCTCGCCGAGCTCGTCAACGCCGGGGAGCGCGTGACGTTCCTCGTCGGTGCCGGCGCACGCGGCGCCACCGACCAGGTCCTCGCCGCCGCCGAGAAGGCCGGTGCCGGGATCATCACCGCGCTGCGTGGGAAGGACGTCGTGCCGTCGGACGTGCCCTGGCACACGCAGCAGGTCGGGCTCCTCGGCTCCCGACCGAGCCTCACGCAGATCAAGCAGTGCGACACGATCGTGCTCCTCGGCACGAACTACCCGTACGGCGAGTACCTGCCGGCGACGGGCCAGGCACGCGGTGCGCAGGTCGACATCAAGCCCGAGCAGCTCGGCCTCCGGTACCCGACCGAGCTCAACCTCTGGGGCGACGTGGGTGCGACCCTCGACGCCGTCCTCCCGCTCCTGACGGAGAAGACCGACAAGTCCTGGCAGGAGCAGCTCGCCGGTGAGATGCGCGAGTGGGAGGCGGAGATGGCCCGGCAGGCCGAGGTCGCCTACGACGACGGGGTGAACCCGCGCCGCGTTATCCGCGCCGTGAACGAACACCTGCCCGAGGGCGTCACGGTCACCTGCGACGCAGGGACGACCGCGGACTGGTACGGCCACCACATCCGGCTGCGGCGCGGCATGCACGGCGACATGTCCGGCCGACTCGCGACGATGCTCGCGGCGATGCCGTACGCCGTCACCGCGAAGTTCGCGTTCCCGGACCGGCCGGCGGTGTGCACCATCGGCGACGGCGCCTTCCAGATGCTCGGCATGAACGAGCTCATCACCGTGAAGAAGTACATGGCGGACTGGCCGAACCAGCAGCTCGTCGTCGTGATCATGCACAACGACGACCTCGGCCAGGTCTCGTGGGAGATGCGCACCGAGGACGGCAACCCGATGTGGCGCGGGTCGCAGGACGTCGAGACGATGGACTACGCCGGGTACGCCGAGCTGCTCGGGTTCACCGGGATCGCGGTGCACGACGACGCCGAGGTCGAGGCAGCGGTCGAGCGTGCGTTCGCCAACCCCGGCGTGACGGTGATCGACGCCTACGTGAGCCGGAACGTCCCACCGCTCCCGCCGCACATCACCGCGGAGTACGCCGTCAACACGGCCAAGAGCCTGCTCAAGGGCGACCCGGTCGAACTCGGGGTCGTCAAGGACTCCGCGAAGGCGATGGCCGCCGAAGCGGTCGAGCGGGTGAAGGGCGTCCTCGGTCGCGACTGACCCCGGCGTGTGAACAACACGTGACGGAATGCCGCGCCCCCTGGCGCGGCGCCTGTGCGGTTTCATAGGTTCTTGGGCGATGAACGCTCACACCTCCCCGCGCCGGCGACGGCGCCTCGTCGGCGGCGCAGCACTCGCCACCGCCGGGGTCCTCGTCGCCCTGTCCGTCCCGTCCACCGCCCTCGCCGCCGACGGCGACACCACGATCGACATCGTCGACGTGAACGACTTCCACGGACGCATCGAGTCCGAGGGCACCGCCGCCGACAAGGCCGCCGGCGCCGCCAAGCTCGCCGCCGTCGTCCAGTCGTACCGCGAGGCCAACCCGAACACCATCTTCGCGAGCGCCGGCGACAACGTCGGTGCCTCCACGTTCACGTCGCTCATCCAGCAGGACTCGCCGACGATCGACGCCCTGAACGCGATGCACCTCGACGTCAGCGCGATCGGCAACCACGAGCTGGACAAGGGCCAGGACGACCTGACCGGGCGCATCGAGGACCGCGCCGACTGGCCCTACCTCTCGGCGAACATCGTCGAGGAGGGCACCACGACGCCCGCCTTCACGCCCTACGAGATCATCGAGAAGGGCGGCGTCAAGGTCGGCTTCATCGGTGCGACCACCGAGGACCTGATCCCCGGCCTCGTCAGCCCCGGCGGTGTCGAGGGTCTCGCGATGGCCCCGATCGTCAGCCAGGTGAACCGCTACGCCGAGCAGCTGACGGACGGCAAGACCGAGAACGACGAGGCCGACGTGCTCGTGCTGCTCGTCCACGAGGGTGCGACCACCTCGGCGATCGGTGACGCCACCGGCTCCGGCGCGTTCGGCAAGATCACCGCCGGCGTCTCCTCGAAGGTCGCCGCGATCGTCTCGGCGCACACGCACGCGACGTACAACCACTCGATCGCGGGCCCGGACGGCACGAAGCGTCCGGTGATCCAGGCCGGCTCGTACGGCGTCAGCTACGGCCACCTCCGACTCACGGTCGGCGCGGACAAGAAGCTCACCGCGATCTCCTCCGACGTGCAGTCGGTCAACGCCGAGACCAGGGTGCCGGCGGACCAGACCTCGGTGCAGGAAGTCGCCGGGATCGTCACCGCGGCGAAGGCCGTCGCCGACGTCAAGGGCGGCGAGAAGCTCGGTGAGATCACCGGCGACCTGCGTCGCGCCGTCCAGTCGGACCGCACCAGCGAGAACCGCGGTGGCGAGTCCGCGCTCGGCAACTACATCGCCGAGGTGCAGCGCTCCGCGACCGAACGCAACGGCTCGCAGGTCGCCTTCATGAACCCGGGCGGCCTCCGCACGGACATGCTCTTCGCGTCGAGCGGAGCGGGCGACCCCGACGGCACCGTCACCTACAAGGAGGCGGCACTCGTCCAGCCGTTCGCGAACACCCTCGTCACCGAGGACATGACCGGCCAGCAGATCAAGGACGCCCTCGAGCAGCAGTGGCAGCCCGACGGTCTCGAGCGGCCCTTCCTCAAGCTCGGCGTCTCGAACGGCTTCGCCTACACCTACGACCCGGCGAAGGGCCGCGGTGAGCGCATCACCGGCATGTCCCTCGACGGCGAGCCGATCGCCCTCACCGACACGCTGAAGGTCACGATCAACTCCTTCCTGTCGACCGGCGGCGACAACTTCGCGGCGTTCACCACCGGCACGAACAAGGCCGACTCCGGCCAGGTGGACCTGCAGGCGCAGGTGGACTACTTCGCGACCACCCCGAAGGTCACCCCGCCGACCGACCAGCGTGCGGTCGGTGTGACCGTCACCCCGACGCCCGAGGGCGGCTTCCAGCCCGGTGACGAGGTCACGGTCCGACTGTCCTCGCTCGTGTTCTCCAGCGACGACCCCGCGAAGGCCGGCTCCGTGTCGATCGCCGCGGGCGACGGCGAGCCCCTGGTCAGCGCCGCCGTCGACCCGACGATCATCGACAAGAACGACGAGCAGGGTCGCGCGACCCTGACGTTCACGGTCCCGGGCGCTCCGGCCGACACGAACCCGGTCGCCGCAGCAGCGCGCTCCCTCGCCACGACGACGCTCGCCGCCGCGGTGTCCCCCGCGGCCACGACGGACGAGCCGCTCGTCGTCACGCTGCCGAACGGCCAGACGATCACGCTCGCGGTGACGATCCCCGTCGCCGCGGTCGTCGACCCGACGGACCCGACCGACCCGACGGACCCGACCGACCCCGGCACGCCGGGCACGCCGGGTGCGGGCGGCGCCGACGACGGTGGTGCCGGCGTGGACACCGACGGCGACGGCGTCGTGGACGGCACGGCCCCGGCGAACGCCGGCGGCGCGCTCGCCTACACGGGTGCCGACATCGCAGCGCCGGCCATCGCAGCGGGCATCCTGCTCCTCGCCGGACTCGCGGCGCTCGTGGTCGTGCGCCGGAACCGGGCGAAGCGCGAGGCGGCGGTCCTGACGGACTGACGCCGCGCCTCCAGACAGGGAACGGGCCGTCTCACCATGGTGGGGCGGCCCGTTCGCATCCGCCCGGGAGGCACGGTGCCGGTCGTCCGCGTCGGCCTGCGACCGCGCGTGGCCGGAAGGCTGTCCCATCCCGGTACTTCCCTGCGGCGGCGGGGATGCGCGGGGTACGCTCGGCCCTGTCGCATCGCGACGCGTCGCGCTGGGTCGCCTCTCAGCCCGGACGGTGGTTCCGCCCGGGGGACTCCGCGACGCGGGTGCTCTCCGTCTCCAGGGAAACGACGGAGGGCACCCACCTCACCGCCCGCCGCGCCCGCTCGGCGTCGGCCTCAGCGGAAGAGCTGCTCGCCGATGTACGAGCCCTTGCGGGGCGCCGGCGGCACGGCGAACACCGCGGACCCGATGTGCGAGACGTACTCGTTCAGGCGGTCCGACGCCCCGAGCTTCCGCTGGAGCGTCGTGAAGTGCCCCGGGTCGTTCATGTACGCCGTGAAGAGTAGTCCGGCGTCGAGCTGTCCGTACTGGTTCAGGCCGTCCGTGTAGTTGTACGGACGCCGGAGGATCTTCACGCCACCGTTGGCCTCGTGTGCGGCGAGGGCGATGTGCGACCGCGGGTCGATCTTCGTGCCGCCGTCCTTCCCGGTGGCGGCGAAGTCCGGCGTGGTGTGCTCGGTGCCGCCGGAGAGCGGAGCGCCCTCGATCTTGGTGCGGCCGAACACGCGCTGCTGGTCGCTGACGACGTCGGCGTCCCAGATCTCGATGTTCATCCGGATCTTCCGCGCGACCTGGTACGTGCCGCCCCGCATCCAGTCGGCCCCCGACCCCGGTTCGTCGATCCAGACGAAGCGGTCGTAGTCCTCGTCGGTGGTGATGTTCCGCGTGCCGTCCTTGAACCCCATGAGGTTCCGGGGCGTGGACTGGTCGGGGCCGGCCGAGGCACGACCGAACCCGAGCACGGTCCAGCGCACGGTCGCGGTGCCGCGGGCCATCCTCGCGAGGTCGCGGACCGCGTGGTACGCCACCTGCGGGTCGTCGGCGCACGCCTGCAGCGACAGGTCTCCGCCGGTCAGCCCGTCCTCGAGGTTGTCGCTCGGCAGGGTCGGGATCGCGGCGAGGTGCGCGGGCCGCTTCGACGCGAGCCCGAACCGCTCGTCGAAGATGCCGGGACCGAGGCCGACCGTGACCGTGAGCGACGCGGGGCCGAGGTCGAGGGCTTCCCCCGTGTCCGCTCCGACGCCCGCGCCGTGGGCGGGTTCGACGCTGCCGACGGTCTTGCCGGCCTGCAACTGCGCGATCGAGGCCGACCAGCGGGCGAGCAGCACCTGGAGGTCGGTCGCGACGCTCGACGACATGTCGAACGTCATGAACACGCAGTACCGCTGGGGCACCGTCCGCACCCCGCCCTGGGGCTGCCGGGCGGCGGTTGCGTAGAACGGGTGGCTCTGCGACAGGTCGATCGACTCGTCACCGTTCGTCGCCGCGGTGAACGGGTCGACGCCCGTCGCCGCGGTGGCCCCGGCGATCCCGGCGGCCGCACCGACACCCATGCCGGCTGCGGCGACGCCGGCACCGAACAGGCCACGCCTCGAGACCGGTGGTGTCGTCACGCGGTGGCGACCTTCTCGGCGAGGCGGGACAGCGGGTCCTGCAGGGCCTGCACCTGCTGCGAGATCGCGTTGGCGTCCGAGGCCTTGGTCGCCGCGTCCCACGTGTCGAACCCACCGAGGGCATCGGCGTTCCGGTAGCCGTCCATGAGCGTGTTCGTCGCGTCGAACTGCTTCGCGATCTGCTTCGTCAGGGTCGGGTCGAGCTTCGTCAGCCCGGGCTTGAGGTACGCGAAGGCCTGCCGTGCGCCCTCGACGTTCGCCGCGAGGTCGACCAGGTCGATGTGGCTGTAGGCCTCCTCCTCACCGGTGATCTTGTTCGACTGGACCTCCTCGAGCAGGCCGGCCGCGCCGTTCGCAAGGTCCTCCGGCTTGTAGTCGAGGGTCGGCACGAGCTTCGCGAGCAGCTCGACGTTCTCCGTGAGCGACGCCGCGGTCTTCTTGGTCGTGTCGGTGATCGCGCCCGCCTGGAACAGGTCCTTCTCGACGGCGTGGAACCCGCTCCAGCCGACCGACTCGTCGAGGTTCGAGGCACGCATGTCGATGAGGTAGTCGAGGTTGCCGGCGTTGTCGGTGGCCTTGTAGCCCTTCTTGACGAACCCGTCGACGTCGCTCTCGACGTGCTCGTAGAACGGCCGCGCGTTCGCGTAGTCCGTCTTCGCTGCGGCGAGGTCGCCCGCGTCCACGTCCTTCTGCAGCTGCTCGACGGCGGCGACCATGTCGGTGACCTGGCCGTCGACGTACTGGGCGTAGCCCTTCGTCCCCTCGGCGAGCAGGGTCGCGGCGCTGCTGTTCGCCGTCGAGGTCACCTTGCCGGTGACGGTGAAGTCGGTGAGCTCCCGCTCGGCACCGGGGCAGTACACCTGGTACTTCCCGCCGGTGAGCGTCGCGGTGAAGGAGACGGCGTCGAGGCCGGGGGCGAGGTTCTCCTTCTCGCCGAAGATCCGCTGGTCCTGCAGCAGTTCGACCTCGGTGATGGCGGTCGACGACTCGTTCTTCACGGTGAACGTGACCGGCCCGGCCGGGACCTTCGTCTCCGACACGGCGCACTTGTCGGACCCGTCGTTCGTCAGGGTGACCGAGACGCGGGAGACGTTGCCGGAGCGGCTCGCGGCGTCGCCCGCCGAGGTCGACGAGTTCGCGCAGCCGGTCAGGGCGAGGACGGTGACGACGCCGACGGCGCCGAGGGCGATCAGGGGGCGGGCAGTCCTAGCGGAGGGCATACTCGGTGCTCCTTGTGGGGTCGTCCGCGGGTGGGCCGCGCGACGGGTCGGGATCGGGGGTGGTGGTCGTGGGCTCGGGTCGGCGGCGCCGGTCGCGGAGGGCGAGCAGGACCTGCGCGGCAGCGGCGACGCCGAGTGCGATCGGCAGCCAGGCCTTCCAGAGCAGCAGCTCGGCGCTGCGGGTGTCGGCCGCTGCCACCGCGGCGGCGGACCGCGCGACGGTCGCGTCGGGCACCGCCCAGAGGGTGCGTCCCAGCGTGGTGGTCCGGGCGGCCGGGAGGCCCCCATCGCGGAGGGTGAGCACGGTGCGTTCCGTGCGGGTCGCGTCCAGGACGCCGCCCCGGACGGTCCACACGGTGACGGTGTCGCGGACGGACCAGCGGGCGCTGAACGGGCCGGGGTTCGTCGACGGCGAGATCCCGACGGGCACCCGGCCGAACAGCGCGACGAGGTCGTCGAGCGTGAGCGTGCTCGGCCGGTCGGTGGCCGGGACGTCCTCGGTCAGCCGCCAGCGGTCCGCCGTCACGCCCGCTCGGGTGACGCGGCGGTGGGCCGACGTCGGCAGGGCGATCCGCGCCTCCTGGCCGGACCCGCTGGTGCGGAGGACGCCGGACGCCCCGTCGACGGACGCCGTGACGGACGTCGCGTCGCCGGTCACGGCGGTGGTGCGGGGCAGGTCGGCGCTCCCGGTCGGGACGGCGATCGCGAGGGCGACGGCCGCGACGGCGAGGACGCCGGCGACGGCGAGCCGGACCGCGGGGACGCGTGCCGGGGCGGGCCGCCACGCGCGCGGCCAGAGCGCGATCGCGAGCACGGGGACCACGTAGAGGAACCAGCCCAGGACCTCGATCACGCGGGGGTCCGGCGGGATGCCGAGCACGCCGGTGACGAGTGCGCCCTGGACGGAGCCGTTCGGGGCGAGCCAGGTGAGGTCGACGGTGCGCTGCTGGCCGATGACGATCCAGCCCGCCTCGTGCGCCCGTCGGAGCACGGTGAGCACGAGCCCGCCGGCCACGAACACGAGGAAGACCCCGGTGCCGGTGAAGAACCTGGACAGGTTCAGCCGGACGCCGCCGGTGTAGATCCCGTAGCCGACGACGACGGCGCCCGCGATCCCGAGCACGGCTCCGAGCGCCGCGAGCCCGGTGTCCGACGATGCCTGGAAGGTGGCGAGCAGGAAGACCGCGGTCTCGAAGCCCTCCTTGAGCACGGCCAGGAACGCCATGCCGGCCAGGGCCCACGCCGTGCCGCGACCGAGGGCCTCGGTGGCACTCGCCTCGAGTTCCTTCGCGAGGTTCCGCGCGTGCGTGCGCATCCAGACGATCATGCCGGTGACGAACACCACGGCGACGATCCCGATGACGGCCTCCATGCCCTCCTGCTGGGCCTGCGGGAGCGCCTGCTCGACGACCTGCAGTCCGAAGCCCACGGCGACGCTGAGCACGACGGCGACCCCGACGCCGAGCCACATGGGGGCGAGCGGGACACGGTTGCGACGGAGGAACGCGGCGATGATGCCGACGATGAGCGTCGCTTCGAGGCCTTCGCGGAGGCCGATGACGAGGGTGGCGAGCATGACGTAGGTGAGGCTAACCTAACCGCCGCTCGACCCGCCACTCCCCGGTGGTGAGGTTTGATGGTTCTCATGAACCTGCTGTCCGTCGATGGCCTGGCGTCGGTCACGAACGTGCTCGACCTCGCCGGCGTCTTCGCGTCCGCGCTCCTCGGCGGATCGCTCGCCCGGACGATGGACTTCGACCTCTTCGGGTTCCTGGTCGTCGGGTTCGTCTCCGGCCTCGGCGGCGGCATGCTCCGCGACACCCTGCTGCAGAACGGGCCGCCCGTCGCACTGGTCGACCCGCTCTACGTGCCCGTCGCGATCGCCGGGTCGCTCATCGCGTTCCTCGTGTCCTTCTCCGAACTGACCTGGGACCGGCTCTTCACGGTGCTGGACGCCGCGGTCATCGGCTTCTGGGCGGTGGTCGGCGTCCAACGGACGTTCGACGCCGGGCTCGACTGGCCGGCGGCGATCATCATGGGCACCATCACGGCGGTCGGGGGCGGTGCGATGCGGGACCTCATGCTCCGCCGGATCCCCGCCGTGTTCGGCGGCAACGCGCTCTACGCGACCGTGGCCGTCGCCGCCTCGGCCGTGATGGTGATCGCGTCGCACCTCGGGTCGCCGTCGATCGGGATCGTCGCGGCGATCGTGCTGTCGCTCGGGCTGCGCTGGGGTGCGGTCCGGCACGGCTGGGGGCTGCCGAACGGCCGCGACTGGCAGCCGAAGTCCACGCTCGGCTCACTCCTGCAGCGGGGACGTCGACTGCGCCCGGACGCGATCCGGCTGCTGCGCCGACCCGGCCGACGTTCCGGTGCCGGCAGCGTGCACCACGAGAACGAGTCCGGGGACCCACACGCCGACTGACCGGTGTCATCTGCCGGGACGTGGCGTACCATCGGTACCGCCGGGTATCGTCCCGGCACACGTCGTCCGTTCCAGCACCGACGCGACCCGAACGCGCCGGTTCCGAACGGACGTGTGGCTGGGGGCTTCGCTGATGCCGCGCGGGATCAGACGCGCGGCGCGGCAGGTCTCCCGGCCCCGGGCGCCTCCACCAGAATGGTCGTGACTCACCACCACGCCCGCCCGTCGATGCCGACGGGCCCCTCGAATCAGGAACCGATGAGCGACGACGCTTCCTCCGACACCTCCCCCGCACGGACGCCGCGCTCGGAGGTCCGCGAGCGACTCCTGCTCGCCGGCGCCGCGGCCTTCGCCGAGCAGGGCGTGCACGAGGCACGACTCGACGAGATCGCCGCGCGCGCCGGGTTCAGCAAGGGTGCGGTGTACTCGAACTTCTCGTCGAAGGAGGACCTCGTCGCGCAGGTCATGCAGCGCGCGACGAACCTCGTGCTCGGGGCGCTCCGGGAACTCGTCCGCGCGGACATCGCCGCCGTCGACATCGGGGACGTCGTCCGGGCGGCGTTCGGGCGGCACGACCAGAGCGTCCAGTTCGCCCTGCTGTCCGAGTTCCGCGGGTACGTCATGCGGCACCCCGAGTTCCTGCCCGAGTTCGTCCGGCAGCGCCGAGAGCTGCAGGACGGCGTGCTCGAGCTCGTGCAGCTGTGGTTCGGTGCCCATCCGGAGATCGACCCCGGGATGTCGCTCGAGGACCTCACGACGGTGCTCATCGGCGCGAACGTCGGGATCGTCTTCGACGCCGAGGCGCTGCCCGGGGTGGACCCCGGCGAGGTGGTCGCGGCCCTCGTCGAGGCGATCATCCGCCCACGCTGAGCGGGCGCGCCCGCGCCCCGCGCCTGCGCGCGCCCACGCCGCACGCGCCCGCGCCCCGCGCGTCACGCGTCACGCGGTGCGGCGGCTCCGCCGTCCCTCGTGCGACCACGCCGACGACGGCAGCAGGCTCGGCGGCAACAGCCGCGACCGCACCACCCGCGCACCGGACACCGCCGCGTCGAGGGCGACCCGCGCCTCCTGGACGGCCCGCGACAGGGCTGCGGTGTCCACGGAGGACGACCCGTCGGCGGCGAAGCGCTCGCGGTCCACGGCGTCGACCACCGCGTCGAGGTGCGGCAGCACCGAGTCCGGCAGCGTCGGCCGGAGGCGGCCGAGCACGGCTCGAGCCGTCCGCGCGACGGCAGCGGCGTCCCCCGGCGGCGCGAGTCCCGGCGCGTACCCGTGGTCGGCGACGTCGTCGAGGACCTCGCGCCACGCGTGCACCGCGGGCGAGCGACCGGCGCGGACGGCGCCCAGCCGCGTGCGTCTGCGCACCGCACGGACCACAGCGGGCGAGGCGAGGAGCGCGAGCGCCAGCACGATGCCGACCACCAGCCCGAGCGGGCCGGTGCCGCCGCCGCCCGTGGACCCGGTCGCACCGGGGACCGCGGAGGCCGAGGGGGTCGGCGTCGACGAGGACTCCGCCGGTGCGGACTGGCCCGGTGCCGGGAGCGGCGTCTCGCGCGTGGCGGCCGAGGGCGTCGCGGTCGCCTCGGTCGAGGACTGCGCGGCCTGGTCGGAGTCCGGCGTCGGCTCGAACGCCACCCAGCCGGCGCCCTTGATGTACAGCTCGGGCCAGGAGTGCAACTGCCGGTTCGACACCGTGTACTCGCCGTCGGCCTGGGTCGCCCCGGCCCGGTACCCGACCGCGATCCGCGACGGGATGCCGAGCGTGCGCGCCATCACCGCCATCGCGGATGCGAAGTGCACGCAGTACCCCTCGCGCACCTGGAGGAACTTCGCGATGACGTCCATGCTGTCGCCGTCGTAGCCCTGCTCGACGGGTGCCGTCTCCGAGTACGTGAACAGGTCGCTGCGGAACCACTGCTCGAGCGCGCGGGCCTCCTGGTAGTCGGTGCCGGCGCTGCCCGCGACACGCTCCGCGGTGCTCGAGATGCTCTTCGGCAGCTTGGCCGGGAGCGCCAGGTCCGTCCGGAGCTGGTTCGCCGACGGGGTCGCGTACCCGCGGCCGTCGGCGCGACCGAGCAACCCGGACGCGGCGATGGCGTCGAGGTACTCCCCGGACCACGTCGAGGCGCCGTACACCTCGTACGTGGAGCCGCGGCGGGTCGCCGGGCCCGTGGAGCGCACCGTGCTGGACTCCCCCATCCACCGCCACTGCGAGAGGTCCAGGTTGGTCGACCGCGACGTGATCGAGACCGCGCCGGACGGCACCGGCAGGTAGTTGCTCGACAGGCCGGTGATCCGGATCGTGACGTCGCCGCGGGAGGACAGCCGCGGGTTCACCCCGACCGCCCACTGCTGCTGGTCGGCGGTCTCGGACTTGCTGGCGTCGGTCGTCGTCGGCACCCAGTCGCCGGTGCCGAACTCGTCGAGGTCGGCGAGCTTGAGGTACTCCGGCTGTCCGTCGGAGGACCGGTAGCGGAACACCTCGAGTTCGTTCGGCTGTCGGAGGTCCTGCCCGAGGTTGAGCAGGGTCCCCGGTCGGCCGGGCTGCACCGGGGACTGGATCGCCCCCGTGACGCCGGACAGCCAGCTCGCGTTCAGCGGCACGATCGCGGGCAGCCCCACGGCGACGACGAGCCCGATCGCGCCGACCACGGCGGCCGGGAACGCCCGCTGGACCGGTCGCACCGAGAGCCACAGCAGGGCGAGGAAGGCGATGCCGACGGCGATGACGAGCCCGGGCGCGGCCGGGGCGCCCGTGACGACGCCCGGCACGATGAGGATGACGAGCGCCGGCACGGCGGCGAGCGCGGCGGTCGGGGCCACGGCGGCCAGGAACAACGACGCCCCGGCGACCCAGCCGATCGCGACCGTCACGATGAGCCGGATGGCGTCCGACTGCGGCAACGGTGCCGGGTTCAGCCGGATGGCTGCGAGGGTCTCACCGAGGGCGCCGTCCCGGTCGAGCCACCCGAGGGGCTGGACGTCGTTCACGACCGCCGCCGCGCACGAGCAGACCACGAGGGCGACGACGAGGGCGACGAACCGGACACCGGGTGCCCGGCGGCGGACGGCCAGCATCGTGCCGACGAGGACCGCCGCCATGAGCACGCCGGAGACCCACCACGCGACACCCTGCACGAGCGGACGCATCGCGAGCGCGGCGATCAGGACCGGGACGGGAGCGAGCGCCACGACCCAGGGGTTCGGCGAGTCCGGCCGGTCGGCGGGGCGCTCGGTGTCCCGGCGGGCGGGCGTGCGCGGGATCGCCGGTGGCCGCGTGGAGACCCCGCTCACCGGATGCTCCCGGGAGCATGGGCACCGGCGACCGGGACGACGAGCGTGCGCCAGCCGCCGCGGTCGAGGATGCCGCGCACGATCGGGTCCGGCGGGACGATCGTGGCGAGGATCCCGCGGCTCGACCCGGTCGTCGAGGAGACGAGCTCGGCGGCCTGCTCCGCCGTGCAGTGCCCGGTGACCACGGCGGTCATGCCGTGCACGTCGCGGCCGCGCACGTCGGGCAGGACCTCGGTGACCTCGCGGGCGTCCGAGCGGATCCGGACGTCGGCGAGTCCCACGAGCACGTCCGTCAGCCCGCCGGCGTCGCCAGCGTGCCGGGTGCTGCCGGTCGGACCGTCGCTGACGAGGAGCACGCGCGAGGTGCGGGCGGCGAGGGCCCGGGCGACGCTCGCCGCCACGACGACCGCGTGCTCGAAGGCCGCATCACCACCGAGGTCGGAGAGCTCGGCGAGGTCGTCGCGCCCGAGTCGCTGGTACGACTCACGACGGACGTCCAGGGCGATGACGGCCTCGGGCGGTTGCGCCTGGGTGGTCTGCCGGACGTGCAGCTCGCCGCGCCGGGCACTCTGCGCCCAGTGCACGCGACGGATCGGGTCGCCGGGACGGTACGGGCGGAGCTCGCTGTCGTCCGCCGATCCGCCCTGCCCGACCCGGCCCTCGTCGGCGGAGACGGCACCCGCGAGCGCACCGGTGTCCAGCGCGGCCAGGGGCGTCGTCGCCGGGACCACGACGACCTCCTCCGCGGCGACGACCGGGCGGTCGATGCGGAGCAGGCCGAAGGGGTCCTCCACCCGGATGGTCACGGGTCCGACGAGGCTCCGGCCGCGGTGCATCGCCAGCGCCTCGACGTCGAGGACCGCCGGCGGCACGTTCGGTCCGACCGCGGCGTAGGTCTCCGCGGTCGAGACGCTCACGAGGGCGTCGTCGAGCTGTTCCCGGACGAGCAAGGTCGACCTGGGGCCGATCGGCAGGCTCGTGCCGCGGAGCGTGATCCGCTCCCGGTAGACCTCGCCCACCTGCACGATCGCGCGCACGGTGCTCCGGGTCCCCCGGAGCGGAGCCGCCACGACGAACGCCATCACGACGCCGAGCACGACGAGCACGAGCAGGAGCAGGCCGGCCGACACCGCGACGCTCGTGGTCCCGACGAGACCGCCGCCGATGAGCCCGATGCCGACGGCGATGACCGTCCAGCCCCGGACGGTCGGCCGCGGGAACGGCGTCCGACGGAGCAACGCCAGGCCGCGGCGTCCGTACCGCGCCGCCGTCGAGCGCAGCGCACCGGCACGCAGCGCGAACGACGACGGTGCCGAGGAGCCGGACATCAGGACCGGACGGGCGTGGCCGTGAAGGGCACGGCGGTGTCGGACACGATGCGCACGACGATCTCGCGCACGGTGTCGTCACCGGTGCCGCCGAGGCCGCGCGCCACCGGGACGAGCCGGTGGGCGAGGATCACCGGGGCGAGCACGGCGACGTCGTCCGGGGTGACGAACGGACGACCGAGCAGTGCGGCGTGCGCGCGGGCGGCCTGGGCGAGGTGCAGCGTCGCGCGCGGGCTGGCACCGAGCACGATGTCCGGGTGGGTGCGGGTCGCCCGGACGATGGCGACGATGTACGCCTCGACGTCGGGTGCGAGGTGCACCGTGCGGACGGAGTGGATGAGCGCGCGGAGCGTCTCGACGTCGACGATCGGCCGCAGGTGCGCGAGCGGGTCCCCGCCGCCGCGGTTCGTCAGCATCTGCCGTTCGGCGTCGGCGCTCGGGTACCCCATCGTCAGGCGCGCCATGAAGCGGTCGCGCTGGGCCTCCGGCAGGGGGTAGGTGCCCTCCATGTCGATCGGGTTCTGCGTCGCGACGATCATGAACGGGCTGTCGAGCTTCCGCGTGACGCCGTCGACCGTGACCTGCGCCTCGGCCATCGCCTCGAGCAACGCGGACTGGGTCTTCGGGCTCGTCCGGTTGATCTCGTCGCCGATGACGACGTTCGCGAACACCGGGCCCGGGGAGAACCGGAAGGTGCCGGAGGACTGATCGAAGATGTTCACCCCGGTGACGTCGGACGGGAGCATGTCCGAGGTGAACTGGATGCGGTTCACCGATCCGCCGACGGAGGCGCCGAGCGCCTTCGCGAGCACCGTCTTGCCGACGCCGGGGACGTCCTCGACGAGCAGGTGGCCCTCGGCCAGCATCACGGTCAGGGCCGTGCGGATGGCCTCGGTCTTGCCGTCGACCACGGTCGACACCGCGGCGATGACGTCGTCGCCGACGTCGCGGATGCGCTCGATCGGGAAGGCGGGGTCCGTCGGTTCCGGCACGCAGGCCTCCTCGTCTCGGGACAGGTGTCGTGCATGCTACAACGACCGGGTGACAGCATCCGGAGGATGCGTCACCGTTTGCGTCTCCGGACGCACGGCGACGGATGCACGGCGACGGACTGGAGGCGCGACCCACGTGCGCCGATCGGCTCACGTGGTCCGCGCCTCCAGTCCGGCCCCTGCGCGCGTCAGGCGCGAGCCGCGAGTGCCGCGTCCGCCGCGAGCAGCACGCGCGCCGCGACGGCGACGCCGTCCTCGCGTCCGAGTTCGGTGTCCTCGTGCTCGATGTTCACCCACATCTCCGGGTCGACCTCGCGCAGGGCCTCGAGGAACGCCGTCCAGTACGCCTCGTCGTGCCCCTTGCCGAGCGCGACGAAGTCCCACGCGGACGGCTTCGGCCACTCGTTCGCCCACTCGTCGCCACCGAGGTTGGTCCGCGGCTCGTCCTCGGACAGCCGACGGAACGAGTTGTCGAGCACCCCGTTGATCGCCGCGTGCGGGTTGATGCGGACGTCCTTCGCGGCGGCGTGGACCACGAGCGGCCCGAGGTCGCGGACGACCGCCACCGGGTCCATCTGCTGCCAGAAGAGGTGGCTCGCGTCGAGCTCGACGCCGATGTTCGTGAGGCCACCGCGCTCGACGAGCTCGCGGATCGTCGCCGGGTTGAAGACGAGGTTCTGCGGGTGCAGCTCGAGCGCGACCGTGACGCCGTGCTCGCGGGCGAGGGCGTCGATCTCCTGCCAGAACGGAACCGCGACGCTCCACTGGTGCTCGAGGACGTCGAGCGCCGCGGAGTTCCACGCGTTCACGATCCAGTTCGGTCGCGTCCCACCGGGCTCCCCGGCGGGCAGCCCGGACATCGTGACGACCCGGTCCTGGCCGAGTCGTGCGGCGAGGCGGATGCTGCGGCGGACGTCCGCCGCGTGCTTCGGCCCGATCGCGGGGTCCGGGTGGAGCGGGTTGCCGTTGCAGTTCAGGCCGGCGATCTCGACGCCGGTGCCGGCGAACTGGTCGAGGAAGGCGTCGCGCGCACCGTCGTCCGTCAGGATCGCGTCGATGTCGGGCACGTGCACCGGAGGCAGGAACCCGCCGGTGTTCAGCTCGATGCCGGTGAGCCCGTTGTCCGCGATGACGCGGAGGGCGTCCGCCAGCGGACGGTCGTGCAGGATCGCGTCGTACAGGCCGAGCTTCATGCGGACGCTCCCCCGGTGACGGCGACGCGCGTCGTGGTCACGTCGACGGTCGATCCTCCGGTGGCCGCGGACCGGGCCACCGCGTCGAGGACCTCCATGTTGTGCACGCCGTCGTCGAAGGTGGCGTTGGCCGGCAGGGGGTCCGCCGTGTTGCCCGCGACCTCGTCGAGGAAGGCACGTGCCTGGTACTCGAACATCTGGTTCTGGCCCCAGCCGACGCCGGGGGCGTCCATCGCCATGCCGCCGGCGACGTAGGGGTGGTCCGGGCCGAGGACGACCTGGCGGTAGCCACCGAGACGGGAGCCGTCGGACTGCAGGGCGAGGCCGATCTCCGACGGGCGCTCCTGGTCCCAGCGCGCCGCGCCCCGCTCGCAGAACACCTCGACGACGAGGCCGTTCGGGTGCGACGAGGCGACACGGGACACCTCGAGCGAGCCGACCACCGAGCCGTCGCCGAAGCGGGCGTTGAACGTGGCGTAGTCGTCGTTCTCGACGTCCGTGAACTCGCCGGTGAGCGGGACGGCCTGGCCGCGCAGGGCGAACCCGGCGGCGACCGGGCGCTTGGTGATGGCGGTGGTGAACATCCCGCCGTTGACGCTCTGCACCTCGCCCGCCAGGAACTCCGTGACGTACGCCAGGTGCGACCCGACGTCGGCGAGGGCACCGGTACCGGGGGTGCCCGCGAAGCGCCACGAGAACGGGACGTCGGGCGACGAGCCGTAGTCGGTCCAGTAGCGGGCGGAGACGTGCAGGACGCGGCCGAGCGTGCCGTCCTCGACGAGCTGCTTGACCGCCGCGAGGCCGGGCGCTCGGCGGTAGGTGAAGCCGACCCGGGCGACCAGCCCGCGCTCCCCGGCCGCGCGGGCGGCGTCGGCCATCGCGCGTGCGTCGTCGAGCGAGTCCGACAGCGGCTTCTCGCACAGCACGTGCTTGCCCGCGGCGAGGAGCCCCTCGACGATCTCGCGGTGCAGCCGGTTCGCGACGACGACGCTCACCACGTCGACGTCGTCCGCCTCGGCGATCGCTCGCCAGTCGGTGTCGTGCCGGGCGTACCCGAAGCGCTGTGCGGACTCGGCTGCCAGCGGTTCGTAGACGTCGCCGACCGACACGAGCCGCACGGGCGGCAGCGTCGGTCCGAACAGGGACGGGGCGTTCCGCCAGGCGGCCATGTGGGCCTTGCCGGCCATGCCTGCGCCGATGACGGCGACGCCGGTGCTGTCGAGCATGTGCTCTCCTTCGAGACGGTGGGCCACAGATTCTGGAACGTTCCAGAGTGACTGGCTAGACTGTAGTCGCACCACCCCATGTCCTGTCAAGGAGCCGCGTGTCCCGACCACCGACGATCATCGACGTCGCCGCCCGAGCCGGCGTCTCGAAGTCACTCGTCTCGATGGTCATGCGCGACGACCCCGGTGTGTCCCCGGCACGGCGGGCGGCGGTCCTGGCAGCCGCGTCCGAACTGGGCTACCGCCCGAACCGCGCCGCCGCGATCCTCGCCGGGACGCGCACGCGCACGATCGGCGTCGTCGTCGACGACTTCCGCAACCCCTGGTACGTCCCGATGCTCGACGGCGTCCGCGAGGCCCTCGCCCCGCACGGCCTCCGACTCACCCTGGCGGACACGCGGGCCAACGCGCACCTGGACTCGTCGCCCTTCGACGACCTCCTCTCGCTCCGGGTCGACGGCGTCCTCCTCGCCGCCGAGGGCTTCCCCGACCTGGTCGTCCCCGCCGACACCCCGGTCGTCGTCGCCGGTGAGCGCACCGAGGTGCCCGGCGGGCTGGACGTGGTCGCCTCGGACGAGGCCGCGGGAGGCCGGCTGGCAGCGGACCACCTCATCGACCTGGGTCACCACCGCATCGTGCACGTCACCGGCTCGGGAGGCCCGGCAGCCGTCCGCCGTGCCGCCACCGTCGCGCGGATGGCCGAGTCCGGCATCGAGCCCCTCGTGGTCGGCACCGGCCCGACCTCCGAGCAGACCGGGTACCAGGCGACGCGTCGCGCCCTGGAGGACCGACCCGACCTGACCGCCGTGTTCGCCGCGAACGACGTCATGGCGATGGGGGCGATCGCCGCGGTGCTCGAGGCCGGGCTCCGGGTGCCGGAGGACGTGTCGGTGGTGGGCAACGACGAGACCCCGCTCGCCGCCTCGCCCCTGCTGCGACTGACGACGGTGGACCCGCACAATGACGAGGTCGGCCGGCTCGCGGCGGAGCGGCTCGTGAAGCTGATCGGCGCAGCGGAGCGGCCGGCTCCCACCAGTGTCCTCGTGCCGCCGTCACTCGTCGTGCGGTCGACGACGGCTCCCCCGCGCGTCTGAGCCCGGGCCGCCCGGGCCGCCCGGGCCGCCCGGGTCAGCCCTGCCCGAGGTTCGTGACGAGGTTGATGGCGACCGCGATGAGGACGGTGCCGAAGAAGTAGGACAGCAGTGCGTGCGGGAGCACCTTGCGGCGCACGATCGTGTCGTTCGGCTCGACCTCCGGGCCCGCGTACGACATGCCGATCGTGAAGGCGAAGTAGGCGAAGTCGCTGTAGGTCGGTCGGGCGTCCTGCTTCGCGTCGAACCCGTCGTCGTCGTGGTCCAGGTAGTAGAGCCGCGCGTACTTCAACGCGTACACGGTGTTCACGAGGCCCCACGCCACCATCGTGCCGAGGACCCCGAGGACGACCAGCGCGACCGAGGTCGCCGACCCGCTCTGGTCCCGCGACTGCAGGAGTGCGACGACGACGGCGACGATGCTCACGAGGCAGGCGACGACGATCGCGTCGTCCGTGACGTGGGAGGACGACTCCTCCTCCGCCAGTCGCCGCGTGCCGTCGGCGTCCTGCCGCCAGCACTGCAGCCACACCCCGACGAGGGCGACGACGCCGGCCGTGCACCACGCCACGAGCGGCGAGAGCGCGGGCGAGGTGGTGACGCCGACGACGACGCCGGCCACCACCCCGACCGTCACGCACACGCCCGCACGTCGGCCGGACAGGATCCGATCGGACACGGGACGCCTCGCCTCTCACGCGCCGGCGGACACCGTGTCGGGGTGCAGGACGACCTTGGTCCAGCCAGCGTCCCTGCCGTCGAAGTGCTCGTACGCGCCGGGCGCCTCGTCGAGGGACAGCTCGTGGCTCACGATCCACGACGGCGTCGCCTTCCCGGCGACGATGAGGTCACGGAGGGGACGGTTGTACCGCTTCACCGGACACTGCCCGGTGCCCATCGTCTGACCCCGGAACCAGAACTGTCCGAAGTCGAATGCGACCTGACCGGACTTCGCCAACTCGTCCGGGCCGCCGGGGTCCTGCGGCACGAACACACCGACGACGCCGATGCGACCGGTGAAGCGCACCGACCGCACGAGCCGGTTCAGTGTCTCGTTCGGGTGCTCGGTGCCGTCGGGGTCGTGCGCCTGGTAGCCCACGCACTCGCAGCCGTTGTCCGCGCCGAGACCCATGGTGAGCTCGTTCACGGCCTCCACCGGGTCCACGGCGGAGTCGTCGATCGGTACCGCCCCGATCTCCTCGACCTTCTGCAGCCGGTCGGGGTGACGGTCCACGACCATGACCAGACTCGCGCCCTTGAGGATCGCGGAGTACGCCGCCATGCACCCGACGGGGCCGGCGCCGTAGATCACCGTCTGGTCGCCCGGTCGGACGCCGGCCATCTCCGTCGCGTGGTACCCCGTCGGGAAGATGTCCGCGAGCATCACGTAGTCGTTCTGCTTCTCCTCGGCGTCCTCGCCGAGGACGAGGCAGTTGAAGTCACCCCACGGGACCCGGAGCAGCTCGGCCTGTCCGCCCGCCCACGGCCCCATGTCGGCGAAGCCGTACGCGGCCCCCGCCCACGCCGGCTCGGGCTGCGCGGTCAGGCAGTAGTTCGTCAGCCCACGCTCGCAGTTCTTGCAGTGCCCGCAGGCGACGTTGAAGGGGATGACGACGAAGTCGCCCACTCGGATCTCGTCCACCGCGTCACCGACCTCGATCACCTGCCCCAGGTTCTCGTGGCCGAACCACCGGCCGGTCTCGAAGTCCGTCCTGCCCTCGTACATGTGCAGGTCGGACCCGCAGATGTTCGTGGTGGTGATCCGGACCAGGACGTCGGTCGGACGCTCGATCCGCGCATCCGGTACCTCTCGCACGGTCACGTTCCGCGGACCGTCGTACACGACTGCCTTCATGGTGTTTCCTCCCTCTCGGGTCTCGTCGTTCCCGCGCCGCATCGTGCTCGCGGCGCGTCCTTCCGAGGAGCCCGGCTTCAGCTGCCGGGCTGGAAGACGGCACGGACACAGCCGTCCTCCTTGTTCTTGAACATCTCGTAGCCCTTCGGCCCGTCGTCGAGCGGCAGGACGTGCGTCGCGAGGTGCTCGGTCTCGATCTCCCCCGTCGCGATGCGGTCGAGGATGGTCGGGATGTAGCGGTGCCCGTGTTGCTGGGCGCCGCGGACGGTCAGGCCCTTGTTCATGACCGCACCGAAGGGGAACTTGTCGACCAGCCCGCCGAAGACACCGAGCGCGAACAGGCTCCCGCCCTTCCGGCAGGCGTAGACGGCCTCCCGCAACGCCGTGGGCCGGTCGGACTGCAGTCGGAGCTGCTGCTTCACCTGGTCGTACAGGTACATCGGGCCGGTGCCGTGCGCCTCCATGCCGACGGCCTCGATGCAGACGTCCGGGCCGCGCCCGCCCGTCCGCTCCTTGAGGTCCGCCAGCACCGACCCGTCCGAGGAGTCGATCGTCTCCGCGCCGATGTGCTGGCGGACCTGCTCGAGGCGCTCAGGCAGTCGATCGATCACGACGACCTGTTCCGCGCCGAGGAGCATCGCCGCCCGAGCCGCCATCTGACCGACCCCGCCCGCGCCCCACACGGCGACGGTGTCACCGGGGGTGATGCCGGAGAGGTCCGCGCCCGTCCACCCCGTCGGGGCCGCGTCGGACGCGAAGAGCGCCGCGGTGTCCGACACGCCGTCCGGGACCGTGAAGGCCCCCTGGTCGGCGTACGGCACGCGGATGTACTCGGCGTGGCTGCCCGCGAACCCGCCGAGTGCGTGGCTGTACGCGAAGCACCCGCCGATCGGCGAGCCCCACAGCGTCTCCGTGATCGCCGGGTTCGGGTTGCCGTTGTCGCAGAGCGAGAACAGCCCGCGTTCGCAGTACCAGCACTGCCCGCAGGCGATGAAGGAGCAGACCACCACCCGGTCACCCACGCGGTGGTTGCGCACGGCGGGTCCCACCTCCACGACCTCGCCCATGAACTCGTGGCCCAATACGTCCCCGGCGCGCATCGTCGGGATGTGCCCGCCGAGGAGGTGCAGGTCCGAGCCGCAGGTGGTGCTGAGCCGCACGCGCACGATCACGTCGCGTTCGTTCAGGATGCTCGGGTCGTCGACGCGCTCGATCGACACCTTGTTCACACCCGTCCAGCACAGTGCCTTCACAGCAATCCCTCCTCTGGCGCTCGATCGGTCGCGAACTCCACCGCTGCCCCCATCGGCGTCCGCTTCCGCTCCCCGTGCGGGACCGGGTCGACCAGGAGGACCTCCCCGACCTCGATGACCTGCTTCGACTCGCGGAGCGCTCGCCGGAGCCGACGGACGGCGTCCTTCCCTGCTGCCGCGCCACCCGGTGTCCGGTCCCGCAGGCGTGCGCGGACCTCGGTCCCCTTGCCGCCCGGCGCCGGACGGAGGTCGATCTCGACCGACGACCCGAGCGCAGCGAGCGGGTCGGGGACGCGGCCGTCCGGCCACATCTCCTCCCGGGGACGGAAGACCGTCACGGCGTGCCACCGGGAGTCGGACTCCGAGGGCGGACCGGGCCGCCCAGCCGATCGGAGGCGTCGTCGTTCGAGGAGCAGCGTGGCGACCCCGACCGTCACCACCGCGGCCGCTCCTGTCCGCGCCGCCTTCACCGGGTGCTCCCGGTGGTGATCCTCGGTCTTCCCGAGGCCGTGCTGTTCCTGATCCTGCGTGATGTCACCGCTGCCTCCTGAGTCGCTTCGGTGCGCGTCCACTGGGCGGTGAAGGATGGGGCGGGAGTGTCAGACGGACACTCCGTCGAACCCCTCCTCCGCATGTCCAGAGTGCGACGGAACGGCTCGGCGGGTCTCCAGGAACGGCAGCGCTCCGCGCAAGGCGGCCACGATCAGGACCTGGCGGACACGACGTGCGCAGGCGACCGGATCAGGCCCGCTCGTCGACCAGGGCGACGAACCGGCTGCCGACGCCCTCGACCTCGCGTCGGGTGAACCCGGCCGTCGGTTCCGGGGCCTGGTACGGCGCGTGGTAGTCGCACATCAGGTGGTCCCAGTCGGGCCACCACTTCTTCGGCCGGGCCGTCTCGGAGTACCCGCAGACGACGCACGCGAGCTGCACCCAGACCTTCTTGCCGCCGGGGCGGTTCGCCCGGGACTGCACGAGCCACGCGGGCGGGTCCTGCTCGATCGCCTCCAGCTCCGCCTCGCTGATCCGCGGAGGGATGCCGTGGTGGCTCGCCATCTCGAGGGGGATGTCGAGCCGGACGGCGGCGTCACGTCGGGAGAGCATCCCCCCAGCGTAGGTGGTGCCCTCCGGTCGACGCGCCCGCGCCGAGCTCGGTGAGATCGCAGTTCGGCGCCTCGGAAGCCGGGGGGACCCCGCGCAAGTGCGATCTCGGCGGGGGTGGGGGGGCGGGGGGGGCGGGGGGGCGGGCGGGCGGCAGCGGGACCAGACCCTCGAGGCCCGTCGGCCGCACCACTCGCACACCGGAGCGCGCGTGCCGGGGACGAGCCGCGCCTCCCGTCAGACCGTCGCGCCCTCGAGCCGTTCCACGGCCACGGCGAGCTCGTCGAGCTCCGGCACGTCGCGTGCCTCGGCGAGCGCGTCCTCGAGCGCGGCGGCGTGGATCGGCGTGGCGGCCTCGAGCAGCCGCTGGCCGGCGTGCGTCAGTTCCGTGTAGAGCCCGCGGCGGTCGTCTGCGCAGAGCACGCGGGTCAGGAGCGCACGCTCCTCCAGCCGGTTGACGAGTCGTGTGGTCGCGCTCGGGCTCAGGGCCGCCGCGCGGGCGAGCTGCTGCATCCGCATGTGGAAGCCGTCCTGCCGGCGGAGGGCGTCGAGGACGGTGAACTCCACGACCGACAGGTCGACCTCGCGCAGGGCGCGCTCGAGGCGGGTCTCGATGAGTCCGTGCAGGGCGGCGAGCGTGCGCCAGCCGTGTGCGCGGACGGCGGTGGACGTGTCGTCGACGGACATGGGTTCCTCCGGGTCGGTGTGCACGCGCGGCAAGTTGCTTGCGCGGATACCCCGCGTGTGCAACTATCGATACCGCGCGTCTGCAACAACCAGCGTACGCGGCACAGCTGCACCGCACAACGGAAGGACACCCATGCCCGCGGGACTCATCGCCCTCGCACTCGGCGGATTCGGCATCGGCCTGACCGAGTTCGTCATCACCGGCCTCCTGCCCGAGGTCGCGGCCGACTACGGCGTGACCGAGACCACCGCCGGCTGGCTCGTCACCGGGTACGCCCTCGCCGTCATCGTCGGCGCGCTCGGCCTCACCGCCGCCACCACCCGACTCCCCCGCAAGCCCGTGCTCATCGGCCTGCTCGTGCTGTTCGTCATCGGCAACACGCTCTCCGCGGTCGCACCGGTGTACGGCGTCATGATGCTCGGCCGCGTGATCGCCGCCCTGTGCCACGGCGCCTTCTTCGGCATCGGCTCCGTCGTCGCGTCGAACATGGTCGAGCGGTCGAAGCGGGCCTCGGCGGTCGCCCTCATGTTCACCGGTCTCACCGCGTCGAACGTGCTCGGCGTGCCGTTCGGTACGTTCCTCGGCCAGGCGCTCGGCTGGCGTGCCACGTTCTGGACCATCGCCGTGATCGGCGTGATCGCACTCGTCGGCGTGCTGGTGCTCGTCCCCGCGGTCCGGGTCACCGAGACCCCCTCGCTCGCCCGAGAGCTCGGGGCGTTCCGCTCCGGCCAGGTGTGGCTCTCCCTCGGCATGACGGTGCTCGGGTACGGCGGGATGTTCGGTGCCTTCACGTACATCGCGTACACGCTGACGTCGGTCTCCGGCTTCGCGTCCGGCGCCGTGCCGTGGCTGCTCATCGTGTTCGGAGTCGGGCTCTTCGTGGGCAACTTCGTCGGCGGCAAGCTCGCCTCGCGGTCGATCGACGGCACCCTGCTCGTCGTGCTCGTGGCGCTGACGGTCGTGCTCGCACTGTTCGCCGTGGTCGCGACGTCGCCCGTGCTGACGGTGATCGCGCTCGTCCTGATGGGGGCGTTCGGGTTCGCGACCGTGCCCGCACTGCAGACCCGCGTGATGCAGTACGCGGACCACGCCCCGACCCTGGCGAGCGGGGCGAACATCGCGGCGTTCAACCTCGGGAACGCGCTCGGCGCCTGGATCGGTGGGCTCACCATCGCGGCCGGGCTCGGCTACACCTCGCCGATCTGGGCAGGTGCCGGCATCACGCTCGCGGCGGTGGTCCTGACGGTCGTCGCCGCAGGCGCCGCCCATCGCGGACTCTCGCACGGTGCGGTGTCGACGGGGAGCGTCGCGACGGTCTGAGCGTGCGTCCACACCGGACGGGAGGCGCGGTGCCGGCCGGCGCCGCGCCTCCCGTCCGTACGCGGATCGCGCCCGGCGCCTCGAGTGAGCAGCAATCGTCGGGTCGCGGCTCCGCACCCGACGTTTCCTGCTCACTCGACGTGACCCACCCGGGGGCGTGCGGGACCTGTCCGGGAACGACGAAACCCCGGTCCGCGAGGGACCGGGGTTTCGTTCGGTGCGGAGACGGAGGGATTTGAACCCTGCCGAGGACGAGGCTCATGGGTTTCTCCTGTCGATATCCGTTGCCGTTGTTGAGGCATAGCGTTCCAAGAGCCCACTCCTGCGCTGATGCTTCTCCCGAAAATGTGTGCGATCTGTGGGGCGGGGGTTCGTCGACCGGACGATGCTCTACAGCGTCGCGGAAGTCGCCGCGGTGACGGGATGTCTGCGGGGCTGGGGCACTTGGCCGCGTCGCAGCCGAGGATCGCGAAGCGGAATTGTCGACCGAGAGCGAGCAACCCGGTACGCGGCCTGGCTCCGCGCTGGGCGCCCTAACGGTGTCGGTGGCCGCGCAGCTTGCCGGAGACTGCATGCGGTGGCCCCGGTCTACCTCGTAGACCCGGACCCCGATACTTGCCTGGGCGACGTTCCCCGATTGCGTGCTCGAGGTCGAGGGGGTGTGTACTCGCGCACACCGAGCGGGCTGTGCTCGTCGAGTGGGGCTTCGGGCGGGCAGCAGTGACCGTCTGGGTGTGGCGCTACGCGGAGAGGACGAGCCCAGCTAGAGCGAGGGGCCTGGGATGAGCATCTGCGGCAGCATTGGCATCTGCATCGGTACAGATCGGACCCAAGTCCGACCAATGTGGTTCTCGATGATCTTCACAGCGCCCGAAAGCGAGAACGTATGAGTGTAGGCGTGATGCGTCGACAACAACGCCTCCTGCAGCCCAGCGTCTTCCTCAAGAAAGTCGACAGTCAGACCGAGCTCGCGGAGCTGCTCCCGACCGATGCGCCGAGCATGGGCAATGTGCCGACGGTCGTCTGCGAAGAACTCTGCCGCTGCTGCGGCAAGGGCGTGACCGTCCACCTTGTCCTTGAACATGTACCTGCCGAGGTACTGCTCGACGAGCTCTTTGGACAGTCGGGACGCGTCCTCGCACAGCTCGAGCAAGCCCGGCGCGTACTGCTGCAGCGTCGGCACCCAAGCGCTGAGCTTCGTCGGATCCGCGGCACACTCGTCCTGGGCGCGCGCGAAACCTCGGGTGATCGCTCCGGCCGGCATGGTTGAACCGTTCATGCTCAGCTGAGGGTCCACGGGCCCGAGCTGGGAGTGGCGGCCCATAACGATACGGTCCGCAGCCAACGCCCACATGGTCGCCGCGGACATTGCTGCGACGGGAACGAGAACCCGGACGTCCTCGAACTTCTCGCGCATGTAGGCCATCAAGCTATCAGCGGCGGTCGGATCGCCTCCAGGACTGTTGAGCACGAGGTCAAGGCCCTTGCTCGTATCGAGGTCTCGGAACACCTCCATCAGCCCCTGGACGTCGTAAAGATTGATGGAGGCGTCGTTGCCTGCGCCCGGCTTCATCCAGTCGGTCTGGTACACGATCACGTTCCGGCCAGTGAGATCCGCCAGCTGCCTCAAGTACTTCCGGCGCATCCCGTCAACGTCGACGTTGCCGTTCACATCGGTCCACTCGGCCTGCATCTCGCCGAGCATGTCCCCCCAGGACGCCACGTCTAGCGGCGCGGAGCGTTGGTGGATGCCGAAGTCATTGCTTCGGGCTGGCGACGCACGACCACTCCGGCTCGAGCCGCTGCTGCTTGGTAGATCCGCATCGCGTCCATCACGCCAGGCGCGCTCACACCGCGGGAAACGAGCTGTTGTACGGAGGCCGAGGAAGTCATGAAGGGAGTGTTACACAAACGCGCTGACCGTTGGCGCGAGTCGCCCTCGTTTTGGGGCAACCCACAAGGGGTCGTGTGGCGTCCCTCAGACGAGCGCGAGCCCTGTGTCGACGAGCTGAGCGATTCGCGTCATGCCGACTTCGTCAGGGTGACGGAGATCAGCCATGCAGCCGAGGGCGTTCCACCGGTCCCAGTCACCGGCTTCCTGGTTGAGATCGAGGAACGGGTGGGAGACGGCGTACCGAGTGCGGATCGCATGAGTGCGCTGCACCGCAGCCTCCGACGACACGCCGTAGAAAGTGACCTGACAAGAATGACCAGCCTTCTCGGTGTACTTGCGTCGAGACCCTGTTCGATCTCGTCAGCCAGGCGAGGCGCGAACTGTTCGTTCCTCGTCACGAACGTGCGTACCCGCCGGGACCTGTACTCGCAGCCGACGCACTTAATCGCTGCCAGCTTCTCCCGCGCGTTCGGTTCGCATCCACTCAGCTACAAGTCGACCTCGGCGCCTCGCGAGCGCCCGATCGACTTCGGCAAGGGCTGTCCAACCAAGCGTGCATCCGGTGAGCACTCCCGATGTGATCGTGACCCACCCGACTAGAGCCTGAGGTTGGCCGAGGGACTGCAGCGAGATCGCACCCAGCGCAAGTGCGATCGCGACACAGGCGAGTGAGATGCGCGTGCGCCGCCAGGGCACACGCTGTTCCCGTCTGACAATCGCCGCATTCCGGCGATCTAAGGCGCCTTGCAATCGGCCGGCTTCGGAGAACATGTGTCCCTCTATGGCGCGGATCGCGATCGAGTCCTCATCGTGAAGGAGCGCCCGAGTCTCCGCAGCAGCCCGAATTGCGGCGATTCTCTGACGAGGGCGCCCTTCGGCCCAGATTCGGGCGAGCCCCGTACCGATAGCAATCAGGACTGTCGCCCCAGCCGCTGACCCTAGATAGCCAAGAAGTACCAGTACGACCTGCACATGGAGAGGTTAGAGGGTGCCGGGACCCGCCGCTGCGAGTTGGACTCGTGACGACTGTCCCCTCCGCCTGCTAGAGGAGCCCACGAGCGTCTGCTGGCTGGCATCCGATTGACAGCCGCCGGGCTGCTGGCGGTGACGTCCGAACCTGCGACATGCCGTAAGGAGTGACTTGACAAGAAACGCCAGCCTGTTCTGTATACTTGCGTCGACACCGCATGCCCGCCCGAGATGGCGGGCATCGTTCGTATCCGGTTCAGAATGCACTTGCTGGGCGTCCGCCAGTGCTCGGAGGCGCCGGTCGTGGGTCCGCGATCCCGACGACCACCAGAGCCGCACCAATGAGGCCGCTCCAGATCACGAACACCGACAGGTACTTGCGCAGCCTGCCGTGCGAAATACCCCACTCGTCCAGCACGGTGATGACGGCCTGCAGCACCACCGAGCCGCCCACAAAAAGCGCTCCGAGTAGATCGATGTTCTCCCGCCACCAGCCGCCATTTGGTGACTCACGCACTTCCGCTAGTCCAACCAAGACGAACGCAACGGCGAGCGCCGAAAGACCGACGACGAGGACCCAGACCTCCCAGGCCTTGATCGGCTTCGCAGCGAGGGTCTTCTTGACCCCGCTGATCGCGATCTCGAGGTCGGTCACCTGCTGCCGCAACTTGTCGAGCTTGTTGCCGAGCCTTAACGCACGCCTGGCGTATCGCTTCTTTCTCCCCCTGCTGACCACACCTCAGCTATCGGCCGGCGGTCTCCGGCCGTAAGCCAGGCCGGCTATGCGTGGGATGGGGCCGTCGGAGCCACGTTCGGGTTGGCTCCGGCACATGGTGGTGGTGACCCACCCGCGGGGACACATCCGCGACAACAAGACGCCTACGGATCCGGGCTGTGACCGACGGTGCGCCAGGCACCGAGGGTCGAGCGGACGTCCTCCGCACCTGGCACCCAACACTTCCTCGTGCCCGCCGACACACACCGCTACCGCATTTGCCGCCGCCCGCCCTGTCACGGCGAGGACGAATACGGCCGCACAGCGAACCACTACACGCGGCGCGAGCACGAGGACACACTCAGGCCGAGACCCCCGAGGGAACCCGCGCTGGCATGCGGAACCCGGACGGTTCGGCCGACCACTTGGAGTAAGTGGTACACATGGAGGCAACGATGCGAGCGTCACGGATGCTGCAACGACAGCAGGCTCGAGCGGAGACTCGCCGGACCGAGCGGAAGCTTGCCCCCATCGTCGCGACCGCCGTCAGCCGTTCCGGCGGCGGTGAGTTCCACGACACCAGCGGCTTCCACGAGCGCGACACCAGCTGGCGCCCCACGATCGGGTTCACCTTTGACCCGTACCTCGACCGAGGAGGCGAACGTGCCTGAGCCCATCAAGGAGACCGTCTTCACTGTCGCTCGTGGCGGGAAGGCGATCAGCTCGTACGTCGTCGACCAGGCCGAAGCAATCAACGAACTCACCCGCATCGAGTCGAACATGCGTGCCGCGATGCTGGAACCTGACGTGTACCTCGCCACCGTCAGCAAGACGACGTCGTACGGGGAACCCGTCGAGGTGAAGTCATGAAGCGCCTTACCGAGATTCCTGGCGCGTTGGCTCTCGTCATCGTCGCTGTGGTGCTGGTAATCGCGTGCGGCATCGTCTACCTCGTGAATGGCTGGTGACCGATGACCGCCGGTGACCTCAGCCTCCGCGAGTACCGATCCGCGAAACTCAACATCCTCGCCGGCATCGAAGCGAACCTCGCGCTCATCGTCGCGAACACCGGCCACGCCGACGTGCACCTCACCACCGAAGCCGTCGAAGCAGCCTGGGAAGCCCAAGGGCAACGCATCAACAGCGACCTCGTCATCGAAACCATCCGCTCACTCGGCATCGACGTCGACTGAACGGGGTACGAAACGCTCGAACCCCACGGGCCGAGACTCAGAACACCTCCGAAACGGGGTACATCGTGCATGACGATGACGTCAGCAGCCACCGGACACGGTCGAACATCCCATTCGGCTACCGGGTGAAGGTCACCGGCGGAGCCCTCGACGGACTCGACCTGATCACTCCGAACCCAGAGGTGGTCCGGCAGATTCAAGAAGTCGCTCTCGGTGACATACCCGATCGAGATCAGGCCTGATGCCCACCCGCGCACCCATGCGCTGCTCAGCCCTCGACTGCGCCGAACTCGCCACCAACCGTGGACGGTGCGCTGAACACCAACGCAAGCGGAAGTCCGGCACGCACCGCGTCATCCCCGGCGACGGACGCAACACCGCACGGTGGCGCACCGAGTCCACCCAGTACCTCCGCACCAACCCACGATGCCGAGTTTGCGATGGACCAGCCACCGTCGTCGACCACATCACGGAACTCGCCGACGGCGGCGCCATGTGGGACCGCGCCAACTGGCAGCCCCTCTGTGCTGGGCATCACCTCTCAAAGACCAAGCAGGCGGCTCGCCAACGTGCGGCACGTCTTGCACACCAGACCCGGGCTGAGCAGTCCACGCCGTCACTGGCGGCGCAGATGTGGGAACAAATGCGCTGAGCGGGCGCGGCCACCTGACGGTGAGCTATCAACCGGCGCGCTCGACCCACACGGCTGCTCAGCCCGACCACACGAGGAGCACCCGTGCCGACGATCCCAGTGACCGAACGTATCGAGCGTCGCGTCGAAGCCACACCGTTCGGCTGCTGGCAGTGGACCGGACGCATCGATCGATACGGGTACGGAGCAATCAAGGTCGATCGTGCGCCCAAGCCAGCGCACCGCATCAGCTTCGAAGCGTTCGTCGGCCCCATCACCGATGGCAAGCAGCTTGACCACCTCTGCCGCAACCGAGCGTGCGTCAACCCAGACCATCTCGAGCAGGTTGACAGCAAGACCAACACACGTCGAGGCATCCGACCGAACCGGTTCCTCTGCCCCAATGGACACGCACGAACACCCGACAACCTGTACACCGCGCCGAGTGGCGACCGATCGTGCAGAGCATGCCACCGTGAAGCGGTTGCAGCGTACCGAGCACGACGGGGTACCCAGGGGGCGTCGGGATCATGACGAATCGCTGAGAAAGAGCGCCCGCCGGTGGCTCCCTCTTTCGCGTCTCACTACGGCCACTAGGGGGTCCTGATGCCTCGTGCTGCGAAGCCGGCTGCCCTCAGGCTTGTTGAGGGGCGTGGGAATGGTCGTGACAGTGGTGGTCGGAAGGTCATCGATGCTCCGTCGTTCAAGCGGGTGCCTCCGTCGGCTCCTGAGTGGTTGTCGGATGAGGCGGTCGCTGAGTGGAACCGTGTGGTTCCGGAGCTCACCCGTCTCGACATCGTGAAGGCGGAGGATCGGGCGGTTCTGGCGACGTACTGCGAGACGTGGTCGGAGTTCAAGGCTGCGACGTTGGCGTTGCAGGAGCACGGGTCGTTGACGATCGAGGCGAAGCAGGGCGAGATCCCGCATCCTGCGGTGGCGATCAGGCGGAATGCGGGGCATCGGCTGCAGCTGTTGGCGCGGGAGTTTGGACTGACGCCGAGCTCGGAGCAGAGCTTGGCGAAGGAGTCCGACGATGGGGAAGACGACAACCCGTTCTGATGCTCTGGATGAGGAGACGCTCGAGCGGCTGAAGCTGTCTCCTGAGGTCGCCTGGTACCTGCAGGACCGTGGCTACCCGTTGCCGGAGATCCCGCCGAAGTTCAAGACCCCGGAGCCGCGTGAGGTTGAGGGCGCCCAGTTCGACCCGGAGCGGGTCGACCGGGTGCTGAAGACGTTCCACTTGCTGCGGCATACGCAGGGGAAGTGGGCGGGGAAGCCGCTGGATCCTGACCCGTGGCAGATCGCGTACGTGATCGCGCCGGTGTTCGGGTGGGTGCAGTGGGACGAGGATGCTCTCGCGATGGTGCGGATCATCCGTGACGTGATGGTCGACGTGCCCCGCAAGAACGGGAAGTCGACTCTCGCGGGTGGCATCGCCGTGTACATGACCGGCGCCGACGGTGAGTCGGGCGGTCAGGTCGTCACGGCCGCTTCGACGGAGCGTCAGGCCGGGTTCGTGTTCGGGCCGATCAAGCAGCTGGTGGAGAAGACGCCGGCGCTGGCTGGTCGGTTCAAGGCGCATCAGAAGCGGATCGTGCATCCGAAGTCGGGGTCGTACATCGAGGTAATCTCGTCGGCTGCTGACGCGCAGCATGGTGCGAACCTGCACTGCTTCATCGTTGACGAGCTCCACGTTCACAAGACGCCGGACCTGGTTCGGACGCTCGAGACTGGTCGTGGGTCTCGGACGCAGCCGTTGGGTATCCGGATCACGACGCCGGACGCGTCGAAGTCGGGGACGATCTACGACGAGACGCGGCTGTATGTCGAGAAGCTCGCGGCGGGCACCTTGGTGGATCCGTCGTACTACGGCGTGATCTGGGGTGCCGAGGAGACGGACGATCCGTTCGCTCCGGAGACTCAGCGGAAGGCGAACCCGGGGTACGGGATCAGCCCGTCGCGGAAGTACCTCGAGGCTGCGGCGTTGAAGGCGAAGAACTCCCCCGCGGAGCTCGGCGACTACCTGCGGCTGCATCTTGGGATCCGGACGAAACAGGAGGCGCGGTTCCTCACCCTCGACTCGTGGGACCGGAACTCCGGCACGGTGGATGAGGCGAAGCTCGCTGGGCGGAAGGCGTTCGGTGGGTGGGACCTCGCGTCCGCATCTGACCTCACCGCTTGGGTGCTGTTGTTCCCTGATGGGAACGGGTACGACGTCCTCGCACGGTTCTGGATCCCCGAGGGGGCGTTGGACGCGTTGAACAAGCGCACCGCCGGTAACGCGTCCGCGTGGGTCCGTCAGGGCTGGTTGCGGACGACGCCTGGGAACGTCACTGACTACGCGTTCGTGCAGGCGCAGATCCAAGCGGACCTCGACCAGTTCGACGTCGTGTCGATCGGGTTCGACCCGTGGAACTCAACGCAGATGGTCAACAGCCTGCAGGACTCCGGGGTGAAGAACCTGGTGCGGGTGTACCAGGACTTCCGGCGCCTGTCGCCTCCGTTGAAGGAGCTGCAGCGTCTCCTGCTGACGGGCACGGCGGAGAAGCCGCTGTTCCGGGCGGGTGGGAACCCGGTGCTGCGGTGGAACGTCGACAACTTGTCGGTGGACATCGACGCGAACGGGAACGTGAAGCCGAACAAGGCGCACTCGATGGACAAGATCGACGGTGTCGCTGCGACGGTGAACGCGCTGTCCGAGGCTTTGGTGACGAAGCCGAAGAAGAAGAACCCGTACAACGATCCGGACGCGAGCGTGTTCGGCACTTCGGAGGTCGCGTGATGACTCGTGCAGCTGTCGTGATCCTCCTCGAGATCCTCGGGGTGCTGCTCATCACCGCGGGCGTCGCGGCCGTGTACTGGCCGGCGGCGCTCGTCGTCGCGGGTGTTGCCCTGTTCCTGATAGCTTGGAGGATGACGTGAGCCTGTTCTTCAAGAAGTCGGCGGATCAGTCGAACGGTCAGATCCTCGCTGAGTTCCCGTCGCTGGGGACGCCATGGCGGTACGACGGTCGTGCGATCGTCGCGGACCCGGGGCTGCCGTTGACGGAGTACGCGCAGACCGCGTACGGCATCTGGGCGTCGCAGCCGTCGGTGCGGAAGGTCGTTGACTTCATCGCGTCGAACATCGCGTCGATCCCGATGAAGGTGTACCGCCGTGATGGTGACACCGATCGGAAGCGGGTGACGGATGGTCCGCTCGCGGAGCTCATCAAGTCGCCGCAGCCGTACCTGACGCAGTACCGGTTCTGGCACACACTGCTCTGCGACTTTCTGGTCTACGACCGGTTCATGGCGCAGCTGGTGCCGTCTGCCGACACTCGTGCGGGGTCTGTTCTGCAGCATTGGCCGGCGCAGGCGTGGAGGTTCACGTTCACTGGCACGTCGCTGGTGGATGGTGTGGACCTGTACGTCGGTGATGGGAAGCCGAAGCACATCGGGTTGAACGGTCTGATGTTCGACCGTGGGTACGGTTCCGGGAACGGGACGCCGCCGATCGAGACGTTGCGGCACATCCTCGAGGAGCACACGGAGTCGGTGAAGTACCGTCGTGCGATCTGGCGGAAGGGTGCACGGTTCCCTGCTGTCGTCACGCAGGCTGCAGTGCCGGATGTCGACCCGCTGGACGGGCCGGCTCGGCAGCGTCTCGAGCAGGAGATGTCGAACTGGTCCGACGGCGGTGGCAGTGAGGGCAAGATGCCTGTCCTGCCAATCGGCGCGGACGTCAAGAAGGTCGACATCTTCTCGCCGAAGGACATGCAGGAGGTTGAGGGCCGCACCCTCACCGACATCGAGGTCGCTTCGGCTTACCACATCCCTCCGGAGATGATCGGCGCCCGTCAGGGCAACTACTCGAACATGGAAGCGTTCCGGCAGTCCCTGTACCGGGATGCGCTGGGGTCGACGATCGTGCAGTTCGAGCAGGCGTTCAACGCGCACATCACTCCCCTGCTGAACGGCGGTGACGAGTCGCTGTACGCGGAGTTCGACCTCGGCGTGAAGCTCCGCGGGTCGTTCGAGGAGCGGGCGGCGATCACATCGGCTGCGACCGGCGGTCCGTGGCTCACGATCAACGAAGCACGGGCGATGGACAACCGGCCGGCGATTGACGGTGGCGACGAGATCATCACGCCGCTGAACGTGGTGCGTGGTGGTGGCCCGCAGGCGGCTCCGGCTGATTCGGCTCCGGAGGTCGCGAAGGCGTACGACCTGCTCCGCAGTAAGGGTCTGGATCCGAAGCAGGCGATGGAAGTGCTCTGGGCGACCGGGCAGTTGGAGGCAAGCGCATGAAGACGAAGAGCTTCGACGCCAGCGTGAAGGCGGTCGGTACTGCTGACGGTCTCGGCGATGGTCAGTTCACGGCGCTCGTCGCGGTGTTCGGCAACAAGGACCACGGCGGCGACGTCATCGTCCCTGGTGCGTTCGCCGAGTCGCTGCGCGAGTGGGAGGCGTCGGGTGACGCGATCCCCGCGATCTGGTCGCATCAGTGGGCGGATCCGTTCGCGCACATCGGGTGGAGCCTGTCGGCTGCGGAAACCGCGGACGGGCTGCTCGTGACTGCGCAACTGGACCTCGAGAACCCGACGGCGCTGCAGACGTACAAGCTGCTGAAGCAGCGCCGGGTGAAGGAGTTCTCCTTCGGGTACGACGTCGTCGATGGTGGCTATGTCACCCAGGACGAGGACGAGTTCTACGAGCTCCGGAAGCTGAACCTGATCGAGTTCGGCCCGACGCTGAAGGGCATGAACCCGGAGACGCAGCTGCTCGGGACGAAGTCCGACGAGGAAATCCGCCGCATCGTGCGTGAGGAGCTCGCCGCCGACCCGCGGGACGTGGAACCGACACCGAACGTCGAGGTTCCGCCCGACCACAACGAATCTTCCGGCGCCCCGCCGGAAAGCTCACCTCCCCAGGATGGGGAACCGTCAGGCCCGTCGAAATCGGCGGGCCTTACTCATGCCCAAGTGGCGGCCTGGGCGACCGCAGCAGAACTGATCCTGATGGAGGAACGATGAAGACGCTCCGAGAGAAGCTCGCGGCCGTCCTGGCCGAAGCGAAGAGCATCGCCGACCTGGCGAAGTCCGAGGACCGTGAGTTCACGGCGGACGAGATCACGAAGATCGGTGAGCTGAAGTCGCAGGCCGATGACCTCACCGCGCAGGTGAAGGCCGCCGACGACGCGCAGTCGAGCATGAAGTCGCTGCTCGCGTCCACGGCTCCCGCGAAGTCGGACGACGAGGCCAAGCCGGAGGTCGAGGCGCCCTCCGGTGCGAAGTCGTTCGGTGAGGCGTATACGGAGTCGGAGCCGTACAAGCAGCTCCTGAAGTCGAACCCGGGCGGGTTCGGTGAGGGGTCGCTGATCGCGCTCCCGAAGGTCACCGTCGGCGCGAAGGGGCGCGGCTTCAAGGCCGACCCGAACCCGCTGTCGGTCGCCGTCGGTCAGCTCCGCCCGACGCGGCTCCCGCAGGTCGACCTGACCTACCAGCGTCCCCTGACGCTGCTCGACCTCGTGTCGACGGGTTCGATCACCGGCAACAGCTTCGACTACGTCCAGATCACCTCCGTGGCACGCAACGCGGCGATCGTGAAGGACGAGATCCTGCCGACGGACCCCGCGTCCGCGCTGAAGCCGCTGTCCGACCTGTCGACCGCGATCGCCACTGGCAAGGTGTTCACCTACGCCGATGGCTACACCGTCACGAACGAGCTCCTCGCGGACGCCGGCGCTTTCGCGTCGTACCTCAACGGGCAGCTCGCGTACAACATCCGCGCCGTGATCGAGAACTACCTCCTCAACGGCACGGGTGCGGCGGGTCAGCCGACGGGCATCCTCCACACCACCGGCATCCAGCAGATCGAAGCGGCCGGCACCGACCCGGTCAAGATCCCCGTGTCGATCCGCAAGGCCCTCACCGCTCTCGACGAGGTCGGCGCTCAGGTCACCGGCATCGTCCTGAACCCGGCCGACGCGGAAGTCCTCGACCTCATGCAGGACGGGAACCAGCGGTTCTACGGCAACGGTCCGTTCGGCGCTGGCCCCCGCACCCTCTGGGGCCGTCCGTACGTCACCGCGCAGTCGATCCCGGAGGGCACCGCGCTCGTCGGCGACCTGTCGACGATCAACGTCCTCGAGCGTGAGGCGCTGTCCGTGGTCGCGTTCAACCAGCACGCCGACTACGCACGCCGCAACCTCGTGTACGTGCGTGCGGAGCTCCGTGCCGCGCAGGTCATCTACAAGCCGGCGCACCTCGCCCTCGTCGAGCTCGGCACCGTCTCGGGCTCCTGATGACGGACGGCATCGTCGTCGTCAACGGGATCCGCTACCGCATCGAGGACGCTCACCGGCTGGGTCTGGTTAAGAACAAGGCGCGCGGCGTGGAGGAGGCAGGCAATGGCTCTGACGGACCTGGAACTGCCCCTGCTGGCCGATCCGGTCGACCTCGCGGTAAGGCTCGGCAAACCGGGGAGTGACCCTGGGGTCGCTCTGGCGCTGCGGATGGCGTCGGAGCGGTTCCGGGGTCAGACCCGCAACCCCATCAGCCTCGTCGAGGACGACACAATCGTTCTCGACGGGGCTGGCGCCCGGGTGCTTCGGCTCCCGGTGTGGCCCGTTCGGTCGGTCACGAGGCTGACGGTGGCGGGGCAGACAGTCCTTGACCCTGAGTGGTCTGAGGCTGGCCTGCTCCGCCTCCCGTCCCGGTTCCCCGACGTGTGGCGGTCCATCGAGGTCGTGTACACGCACGGCTTCGACGTGACCCCGGGGGACGTGCAGGAAGTGGTCCTCGACCAGGCCGCATCAATCTCCGAGGCATCCCCGTGGCTGTCGCAGGTCACGTCAGGGCAGGAGCAGGTCGCGATGGCGTCCGCTGCGACTGTCGGCACGACATCGCAGTGGGCTCGAGCGGTTGGCCGGTACCGCATTGGCGGTGACCAATGGTGAGCCTCGCGAACCTGCTGCACCGCGACACCGTCACCGTGCAACGAACCACCGAGGGTGAACCAGACGACGACGGTGTCCCCACGGAGACCGTCGTCGACCAGGTCATCGGCGGATGCACTGTTCAGCCGGTGGGGACGAAGGAATCCCTCGGTCAGAACGACATCGTCACCTCACGGTGGATGGTCTCGACCCGTGAACCGCAGGACTGGATCCAGGCCGCGGACACGGTCATCTGGCGCGGGTCGACGTACTACGTCGATGGCCGGCCGCAAACGTACTGGAACGTGCTCCCTCACACGGAGTTCGTCATCACCGAGACGAAGGGCTGACGGATGTCGGACAAGATCAGCGTGAACGGCAACGAGTACCGGCTCGAAGACGCGGTGCGTCTGGGGTTGGTGGAGCCGAAGCACACTCCGGCGGTGGACACGGTCCCTTCGGACGCGTGGACGGCCGCCGAGATCGACACGTGGGCCGACGCTCGGAGCATCGATCTGGCGGGGGCGAAGACGAAGGCGGAGAAGCTGGCTGTCATCGCTGAGTTCGAGTACACGGCACCGCCGGCCAGCTGATGCCGAAGGTCGTCATCGGCCGGGGGCTCATCGATCAGGCGGTGCGGAATCCTGCGGTGCGGAAGGCGATGCGGGACAAGGCGGACCGTATTCTGCCTCGAGCGCAACGGCTGGCGTACGCGGCTGGTGCGAAGCAGTTCGGTGACTCCCTCCGTGTGGAGGAGGGCACCCGTCCTGGTACGAAGGCGAACGGCGGGTACAAGCGTCCGTTTGCTCGGGTGATCGCGACGTCTGCTGATGCCACGCAGGTGGAGCACGGCGATGTTGGCGTGTCGAAGCAGGCGATTCTGCGGAGAGCGATGGGCGCATGAACGTGTACGGCCTGTGGCCCAACGTTGAGAAAGTGCTCCTCGCTTACTTGAAGCAGGAAACGGGCACGGTCGCGTACACGGAGACCCCATCGAACCTTGAGACCGTCGCCCCTGTCATCGTCGTAGAGCGGATCCCCGGCGGGTACGGACGCGACTACGAGAAGACCTTCACTGTTGACCTGACTGTGTTCGCGAAGACTCGCGGCGCCGTATGGGACCTCGTGCAGAAGGTCGAGGTCGCGATGGTCCGCTGCAATCTGTTCGACGATATCCGAGAGTCGGACTCGTTCGGGAACGTCGCCTACTCGAACCCGGCGCTCAGTCGAGCTGTCGGCACATACGAGGTCGACGCACGCCCCCAGTAGCCGCTCACCAACACTCATCATCCATCAGCCGTCCGCACGTCGGGCGGCTTTGTCGTTCAAGGAGAACGCATGCCTGACGTGATTGGCCAGCTGGCCAACGACAACCGCAACGTCCACAAGTGGGGTACCACGATCCTCGCGATCGCGGACTACTCCACCGCCGTCCCTGAAGCGTTCTTCGCGTCCGACGGTAAGCCGATCGCGCTGCCGACCGGGTTCAAGAACATGGGCTACATCACCACCGACGGCATCTCGCACTCGTACGACGTGTCCGCAGACGAAACGAACATGCTGCAGACCACACAGTCGGTTCGGTCGGATGTCACCTCGGAGACGCACACCTTCCAGGTGTCGTTCGGTGAGACGAACGGGTGGACGAAGGCGCTGGCGTACAAGAAGCCGGTGTCGGAGTGGCCCACCGACAAGAACGCCGCGTGGATCTACGACGAGACGTCCGGCGAGTACCCGTACTACCGGGCAATCACCCTGTCGCAGGACGGTGTCGGCGACTCCGCCGTGTACCGCGTGGAGGCCGCGTACCGCATCAAGGTCACCGACATCGACGACCGGGCCCTGAACCGGTCCGACGTCGAAGAGGTGAACCGCACCTTCACGATCTACGAGGACCCGGTGGTCGGGAAGTCGTACACGGAGGCTCAGACCGCAGCCGGCGGTGTCGTCGTCTCTGGCGGCTGACCTCCTCCCAGACCAGGTGGCGGCGTCGTTTGGTGAGCTGCGCCGCCGCCACCTGTCATCCCTGCTCACGAGCTCACCAAGCTCACTAGGAGACCAGCATGACCAGCAAAGCCGACAAGAACCGTCGCACGTCGTACACCCTCGCCGCCGCCCGCCGGAAGGTCGAGGAGTCCGTCGGCGGTGACCGCATCGAGATCTTCGTCGAGGAGGGTGGGGAGCCGTTCTACATCCCGCACCCGTACTTCTACGACGCCGCCACGAAGGAGGCGCTGCGGAACCTCGACGAGGACGACGAGGACGCGCAGACCCGGATCCTTCTCGGTGATGACCAGTACGACCGGTACGTCGCTGCCGGCGGTACGACGGACGCGTTCAACTTCATCATGATCGCCGTCGGTCAGGACCTGAAGGACGCCCAGGGAAACTGACCGGGGTAGACCTCGACGACTACGACCTCGAGGTGGCGGACCTGCCGGCTGACCATCCGGTGGCTGTGCAGGTCCGCACCGAGGTGATGCTGCAGCTGTTCGGTGACTTCCAGGAAGCCGCTGACGCTGCGTTGCAGGCCACGTACCGGAGTGACCCGATCGCCCGTTTCCTGCGGGGTCGGATCAGTGCCCGGCAGTTGCGTGTCCTGGTCGAGGGTCTACCCCCGGACTCAGCGTTCCACCGTGCTGCACGTGAGAACGACTGGGCTGACGGCGACTGGATCAACCGGGACACGAACTCGGTGCTGCGGGTGCTGCTGTACACGGTCGAGTCGGCGCTGTCTGAGCGGCGCCCACCGAAGCCGGAGTTCCTGCCGTCGCCGATCGATGGTCGCACGGTGCAGGACGACGTGGAAGCGGAGTACCTCGCGCAGCAGCGCGCGGAGATGGACGACGTCGCGGCGGGCTGGTTCGCGAACAACTAACGGTCGAGGTCGTTGTGCGTGTGGATTCGCCTCCTGGCTTCCTGCACAGCAGCGACGGCCTTTGGGATTGTGTCGAAACGGCCGACGTGAATCATGCGGCGGTTGTGCATGAGTTGGGCTCGCCACCGCTTGTTGACCTTGTCCCACACGACTCCGCGATATCCGCTCTTCGAGCGGGCTGAAGTGACCGGCAGGTTCTCCATGTTCTCCACCTGCGTTACCTCCCGCAGGTGGTCGGGACGGACGCAGTGAGTGTTTCGGCAGATGTGGTCGAGATTCCTTTTCGGCCAGACGCCGTAGGCCAAGAACCAGGACACCCGATGCGCGAGGTGCCGCTTCTCGTGGATTGAAGCGCGCCCGTACCCAGCCCCATCTTGCGGGCCGGTGTAGTTCCAGCACGAATCGGTCTTCTCGACGCGACGCCAAAAGATAGCGGTGTCGCGCTCAGGGCTCGTTCTGAACATTCCTGCTTCCTCTCGCGTGGGCGCTCTATTGACGCCCTGACCGGGCTTTTTCGCTAATCACATTCTACCTTTACGGAGGCGAATTATGGCCGGTTCCGCCGTATGGGTCGATGTGCTCCCGTCGATGGCGAAGTTCGGGTCGGCGATGTCGAAGCAGGCTGGCGCTGCGGCTCGCACGGCGGGTGTGACGGCGGGGAAGCAGTTCTCCGCGGGTATCGCTGCTGGCGGGTCGTCGTCGGCTGCTTCGACTCTGGTGGGTCAGCTCGAGACGGCGTCGAAGCGTGCTGCTCGGGCGATTCAGTCGGAGAAGGTCGCGATTCAGAAGGCGCGCGCTGACGAGAAGGCTGCCGCTGTTGGTGTGCAGGCTGCTGAGGCGCGGCTCGCGGAGCAGCGGAAGAAGTACACGGCGTCGTCGTCGCAGGCGTTGAAGGCTGAGCAGCAGCTCGCGGTTGCGCGTGGTCGGCAGCAGACGACTGCGTTGAAGACGGTTGCTGTTGAGGATCAGCTGAAGGCTGCGTTTGCGGAGCAGAAGGCCGTCACGAGTCAGCTGGCGGCGGCTCAGGCGTCGGGGTCGAAGCAGACGGCGCTGATGGATTCCCGGTTCGGGCGTCTCGCGGCTGCTGGTGCTCCGCTGTCGTCCGGCCTGGGGAAGGTCGCGCAGGGCGCGAAGAACGTCGCCGCGAACGCGTTGGCGACGTTGAAGCCGCTCGCGGGGATGGCTGCCGGGTTCGGGGCGATCGTCGGGGTCAGCCAGATCATCAAGCTCGGCAACGAGTACACGGCGACGATGAACGAGCTCCAGGCGGTCGCTGGACTCACGAACGCGCAGATGGTGAAGGTCGGCGCGACGGCTCGTGCGTTGGGTTCCGATCTGACGCTCCCGGCGACGTCCGGCAAGGACGCTGCGGCGATCATGCTCGAGCTCGCGAAGGGTGGCCTGTCCGCATCGGACGCGATGGAAGCGGCGAAGGGCACGATCCAGCTTGCCGCTGCAGCGCAGGTTGATGGTGGTCGCGCGGCTGAGATCCAGTCGAACGCGTTGAACCAGTTCGGTCTCTCCGCGAAGAACGCGTCCATGGTCGCGGATGTCCTCGCGAACACGGCGAACGCTGCCGCTGGTGGCGTGGACGACATCGCGACGTCGATGAAGTATGTCGGGCCGGTCGCTGCGACGCTCGGCATCAACATCGCGGACACCGCTTCAGCAGTCGGTCTCCTCGCGAACAACGGTCTGAAGGGCGACACGGCTGGTACCGCTCTCCGCGGCATGCTCGCGTCCCTCGCGCGGCCGTCGAAGCAGGCGCAGAAGGCTGTCGACGCGCTGAACCTGTCCGTGTTCGACCAGCAGGGCCGGTTCGTTGGGCTCCGCGCTGTGATCGAGCAGCTGTCCGAGGCGCGGAAGAACATGACGCAGGAGGACTTCGCGTCGCAGGCTGTCCTCGCGTTCGGGCGTGAACCGCTCGCTGCGGTGTCTGCTCTGGCGAAGGGCGGCGCGACGAGCTTCGACCTGATGGCGAAGGCCGTTGGCCGTCAGGGTGGGGCTGCTGCTGTCGCTCAGTCGAAGATGAAGGGTCTCGGCGGTGCGATGGACAAGCTGCAGTCGCAGCTTGAAGACGTCGCGCTCGGCATCTACCAGACCGTGACCCCTGCCCTCACGGGTGCGGTGAACGGTATCGCTGCTGGTCTCGATGGCGCCGGCAACAAGGTGCAGAACTTCCTCGACATCGCGGGTGGACTGGGGCGTCTCGCGATCACGGGGCAGGTGTCTGGCGACCTGACCGCGGCAACGAATCTCGTTCCTGACTCGCCGCAGGTGAAGGCGATCCTGGCGGCGCGTCAGGTAGTCGTGGACGCGTTCAACGACATCCGCACGTTCGTCACGGCGCAGCTGGTGCCGTCACTGCGGAACCTGGCTGCGGCGTTCGGGCCGCTCGCTGCGGTCATCGCGGGGACGTTCGTTGGTGCGCTGCGTGCGGCGGGGTTCATCCTCGCGCACGTCATTGGACCTGCCCTCTTGGCCGTGACGAATTTCCTCCGTGAGCACCAGGGCGTGGTCATCGCGGCGGCTGCGGCTGTCGGGTACCTGATCACGGCGTACGGCATCGCGCAGCTTCGGCTCGCGGCGCTGAACGGGTCCCTGACGACGGCGATCCGGAAGACGACGCTCTACAAGACGGTCGCGGTGGCGGCGAAGGCTGCGCAGGCGGGCTGGAACGGCGCGATGCTCGTCGGGAAGGCGATCGCGTTCGCCTTCACGGCAGCGACCCGTGGCATGGCTGCTGCGCAAATCGCCTTCAACATTGCGGCTTCGGCGAATCCGATTGGGCTGCTAGTCCTCGGCATCACGGCCGTGGTCGCCGCGATCGCTGGCCTCGTTGCTGGGTTCATCTGGGCGTACAAGAACGTGGGCTGGTTCAAGACCGCAGTCGATGCGGTGTGGGCCGGGATCCAGACGGGCGTGAAGGCCGTTGGCGCCGCGGCGGTGTGGCTCTGGCAGTCCGTGTTCGTGCCGGCGTGGCAGGGCATCGTCACGGCTGCTCAGTGGGCATGGACCACAATCCTGAAGCCCATCTTCGACGGCATATCCGTGGTCGTGCGAGCGGTCGCGGCGGTGTTCACCTGGTGGTGGCAGAACGTCGTCACTCCCGTCTTCCGTGGCATCGCTGCGGTCGCGGGGTGGATGTGGAACACAGTTTCCGCGATCTTCGACCTCGTCGTCGCGATGATCAAGTTCGCGCTCGCCCCGGTGTTCGCGTTCCTCGGGATGGTCGCGAAGGCAACCTGGACCGGGATCGTCACTGCGGTTCAGTGGGCGTGGGGGATCCTTTCCGCGACGTTCAACATCGTCGTCGGGTTCATCCGCGGCACCCTCGGTGTGGCATTCACATGGCTGTACACGTACGTGATCAAGCCTGTGTGGAACTCGATCGTCACGGCCGTTCAGATCGCGTGGCTCGGGATGAAAGTCGTGTTCGACGCGATCTCGAACTTCCTGAAGTCGACCCTCGGCCCGGTCTTCACTTGGCTCTACCAGAACGCGATCAAGCCGGCGTGGGACGGCATCAAGACCGCGGTGAAGGTCGTGTGGGACTTCCTGAAGCCCATCTTCGACAAGATCGTCGATGTCGCGAAGGTCACTATCCCGGCGGCGTTCACGGTGATGAAGGACGGCATCGCGAAGGCGTGGGAAGCGGTCAAGCTGGCCGTGAAGGCGCCGATCCGGTTCGTTGTCGACACTGTCATCAACGGTGCGCTGATCGGCAACTTCAACAAGCTCGCGGACGTGTTCGGGACGAAGCACATCACCCCCATCAAGCTACCCAAGGGCTTCGCTGGTGGTGGTGTGATCCCCGGCTACCAGTCGGCTCGTCGTGATGACGTGATGACGCCGATGCGTCGCGGTGAGGGTGTCCTCGTCCCCGAGGTTGTGAAGGCCCTCGGGCCGGGGTTTGTGCACTCGTTGAACGCTGCGGGGAACCGTGGCGGTGTGTCTGGTGTCCGGAAGGCCACCGGGTACGCGTCGGGTGGGATTGTCGGGGCGGGTAAGGACATCCTCGCCGGTGCGATCGACACCACCCGGAACGTCGCGTCGCTCGCGTCTGACCTGGTCACGGATCCGGCGGGGACGATCAGCAACGCCGTGGAGGCGCTCATCGGGAAGATCCCCGGTGCGGGCAGCATGGTGGATCTCGCTGCGGGGTTCGGCCGGAAGGTGCTCGGTGGTGCTGTCGAGTCGGTGAAGAAGCTGATCGGGTCGTTCCTGCCTGCGGGTGGGTCCGGCGCGAACGGCAGCATCCCGGCGAGCCAGCTCGGGAAGGCAGCGAACTACCACCCGGGTAGCGGTGTCGGTGTGATGGGCGGGTACTTGCGGGCTCCTGCTGCGGCGGCGTGGAACTCGATGGTTGCCGCGTCTGGCGGGATGCTGACCCTCACGGAGGGGTACCGGGATCTCGCGTCGCAGCAGTACCGGTGGGCGCAGTACAAGGCCGGCCGCGGGAACCTCGCTGCGGCTCCCGGCACGTCGGTACACGGGTTCGGTCTCGCTGCTGACATCGGCGCCGGTCAGGGTTGGGCTCGTGCGAACGGTGCCCGGTTCGGCTGGTACCCGACGGGGTTGTCGTTCGCGCAGCGGGAGCCGTGGCACTTCGAGTACAAGGGCGGATCCGGCGCGGTCGCGAAGGCTGCCGGTCCGACGTTGTACGACAAGGGCGGCGTGATCCCTCGCGGGACATCGCTGATTCAGAACAACCTGCGTGACCCGGAGGTGGCGCTGCCGATGCAGACGCTTCGGGAGATCGTCGCGGGCGAAGGCAACGGCGGGAGCACGTACGCGCCGGTGTTCCACAACCCGGACCGGGGGGCGGTCCGTGAGTTCGAGGAATGGATGCATCGCCGCGAAGTGCTGGCGAACGGCTGACGAAAGGGCACCTGATGGCGACTCTGATCGACGGCGGTTCACCGTCCTCTGTGTTCGATGCTGTCCTCGATGGTGGTTCCCCTTCGGACGCTTTCGAGGACATCGTCGACGGCAACGGGGCGGGACCCGAGGTGACGTTCCCCACGACACCTCCCGTCTTGCCCCGTGAGGACACACGCGTCTACTGGTTGGAGTCGATGGACGGAAGCATCGTCATCCCCCTCAACGTTGATGCGGAACGGATCCTGATGCCCGGCGCGACCGGGCTCGAGCTTCCACCGATCGATGTCGCGACGCTAACGACGCCTGGCGTGCCGGGGTCGCAGCTGCAGGAGATCACGATCGGTGAGCGGGAAGTGTTCCTGCCGATGAAGTTCGCGTCGGACCGATCGCAGCAAGCGTTCTTCGAGCAGCTGAACGAGCTCCGCGGGTTGCTGACCGGCGCATGGTGGCAGTCAGTCTCCGGGCTGACGGGCACGTTCCGTTTAGGTGTCTCCTCCTCGGCCGGTGAGCGGCTCCTCGATGTGACGTACAAGTCGGGCATGACTGGTGCGCATGGTGGCGCTGACTCAGGGACGAGGTGGGAGAAGTTCGGTCTCACGCTCGTCGCGACGGAACCGTTCTGGCATGCACGCGAGAAGACGGTCAAGACGTTCACGGTGCAGTCCGGGGAGGTGTTCCTCGCTGACGGCACCGGAACGGCGCCGTGGCCACGTTCCCTGACCGCATCGGTCGTGATTGGTAACGGCATGCAGATGGTCGTGGATGGTGACGTGCCGGTGTGGATGGACATGGTCGTTCAGGGGCCTGCGACTCTCGCGTCGGTGACGTTCCCCGGGACGAACGTGGTGATGAACTCGTCGATCCCGGATGGGCAGACCCTGTCGTTGGTGACGCATCCGCGGCGACGCTCGGCACGTCTGAACGGGTCTGTTGCGTGGTCGAAGTTGGCGTTCAACTCGACGTTCGCGCCGCTCCTGCCGGGTCGGAACACGGTCAATATCGGGTTGAACTCGTCTGGTGATGGGACGTCGTTGACGGTCGGGTGGTTCAACCAGTGGCTTTCGGCGTACTAGGAGGCTGCTGATGGTGTGGACGATCCAGCCTCGGAACAAGAACCTGGTGCGCGATTCCGATCCGGTCAGGTTCTGGTCGTCGTTGACGGTCGTGGAGCGGCACAACGTCACTGGTCTCGCTGCGGGAACGTGGCAGGTCACGGCGTTGAACGAGGGTCTTGCGGGTCTGCTGGTTCCGGGAGCCGGCGTCATCATCACCGATGAGGGGACGCTTGTCATCTCGGGGCCAGTGACATCGATCCAGCGGGGGCCCACGCAGTCCACGGTTTCCGGAGTCTCCGACGCGGACCTGTTTGCGGGGAGGATCCTGTACCCGGATCCGACCAAAGCGATCACCGCGCAGCCATCCGCGTACGACAACCGGTCAGGGCCTGCGGAAACGGTCCTCCTCGCGTACGTGAACGCGAATGCCGGACCTGGTGCGCTCACATCGAGGCGTGTCCGTGGTCTGCGAGTTCCGGCATCGCAGGGTCGTGGGAAGAACGTGTCGATCAAGGGGAGGCTCGGCGGACTCGCCGACCTCGTCGCTGATGTGTCCGAGGCGGGCAGTCTGCACGTCGACGTGCTCCACGGTGAGGATGACACCCCGTATCTCGGAACGTCGGTGCGTCCGGTACGTGATCTGTCAACGAACATCCGATTCGGTTCGTCGAAGGACTTCACCGCCGGCCTCGTTGGTGAGGACTGGTCGTACACCCTCTCGCGACCCACGGTCACCGACGCGATTGTCGCCGGCGGCGGGCAGGGCGTGAATCGGCTCTTCGTCGAGAAGGTCGACTCGACGGCGGAAACGCTTTGGGGCATGAAGGTGGAGCAGCTGGTCGATCAGCGACAAACCACCGATTCAGGCGAGCTCAACGACGCGGGAACTGACGCACTGGCGGACGGGTCGAACCCAGTCGCTGTGTCGTTCACGGTGACGGAGACCGCTGACATTCATTACCGCCGCGATTGGCGAGTAGGTGACCGGGTCGGTGTGACGATCGACGGCCTCGACCTGTCGAACGTGGTCCGTGAGGTGACAACCACTGTGCAGGCACAGAGCGGGTCGCCGACGGAAACGGTGTCCGCTGTCGTCGGGTCGCGGGATTCCTCGAACTGGTCCACGAAAACGAACGCTGACGTTGCTCGGGCGTTGAAGAATCTGCAGGCTCTGCAGGCGATCTAAGGAGAACTGATGACAGAGACTGCGTTCCCGATCGTTGGGTCCGATCTCACGGATGCGGCGTGGGGGCAGACTGTTGGGGCGACGGGGAACGGCATCCTCGACGACTGGGGTGGCCCGTACTCGATGGTCGTGAACACCAACGACACCGTCACGATCAAGCGGTCCACTCGTTCTGGTGTCGCTCGCGCGGTGGTGAACGGTTTCGGGCATCAGATCGACGCGGATGTGACGCTCACGGTGCCTGCCGTGACGACGTCCACGCGGTACCACATCGGGCTGCTGTACGACCCGTCGAACGCGGCACTGCCGGTGAAGTTGGTCGTGCTGAAGGGTGCCACGGTTCCCCTGTCAGCCGGACAGTTCTTCCTGCCTCTGTACATCTTCGTCCGCGGCGCCGGGCAGACGCTCGCGGCGGCGACGCTGTACTCGCCGAAGCCGCGTATTCAGCCGCGGATGATCGTTGCTTCCGCTGATGACCTGCAGCAGATGGATCCGACCCTGTTCCTGTACGGGACGGAGATCCTCGCTACAGGTACGCGTCGCACGTATCGCGCGTCGGGTTCCTTCGCGAACCCCACGTGGACCGCGGGTCCGACGCAGGGGTACTGGCGTGGCACGCGGAGCACGCAGATGGCGAACGCGAACCGTTCCGCGATCCTCGGATTTGCGCGGTCCACCAGTGAGTACGACGACTGGATGACCATGGCCGACAACGGCGTGTTCAATCTCGAGCCGGGCCTGTACACGATCACTGCGACGATGGTGCTTCCGCAGCGAGCGACCGGACGGTCGTTCGTTGAGATCGGCTCGAGCGACGGCAGTCAGGAGCCGTTCGCGCGGAACACGTTCGACTCGAATGACGACCGTGCCGCAACCACGTTCCCGCTGCGCGTCACCAACGGCAATCAGGGGTATCGGATCTACGGCTTCCAGACCACCGGGAAGCAGCTCTCGGTGTGGTTCTCGCTGAACATCCTCCGCGCTGCCTGACTTCGCATCTCACCCGCTCACTGAGCCGCCCCGTAGGGCGGCTTTCGTCGTTCAAGGAGGCCGCATGGCCAGCAAATACAGCGTCGGGAAGTCGTCCTACGGCGACCTCCGCGGCGTCGAGCAGTTCGTCATGTCCGCCCGGATCGCGCTGCAGGTGCTGTCCGTCATCGTCGACTTCAACGAGTGGCAGAAGGCGCGCGGCGCGACAGGGTCGCTGTCCGTCAACGAGGGCATGCGCTCGAGGGCCCGACAGTCCTACCTCTGGGCGGCCCGCTTCATCCTCGCGATCGTCGTCGCGCCACCGTTCACGTCACGCCACGACGAGGTCCGACACGGCAACGCGATCGACTTCGGCATCACCATGCCGGACGGCACGAACCGGGCGCTCACCACCGCGGAGTTCGCGAAGCTCCACGAGCTCGTCGAAGCGCGCGGCGGCACGTGGACCGGCGTGAACTTCGGCGAGCCCTGGCACCACGAGATGGCGACCCGCACCGAGCGGGTCGCCCCCTACCCGGACGCCGCGGCCCGCGCCGCCGGCACCACCCCCACCACCCAGCAGCAGCAGACCGAGACCCTCAGGAGGATCCTCATGGCCGCAGCCGACACCCTCACCTACTTCCAGCGGAAGGACACGAAGGGCAAGCCCGAGAACACGTACTTCATCGCCGGCCCCGGCCTCTTCGTCGACATCGTCCGCGACGACGGGTCCGCAACGTGGCTCGTGAACAAGACCGGACTCAGCTCGAGCGCCATCCGCACGGTGCTCAACAGGGAGGGCGTGAAGGCCGTCGTCCTCGAGGCGCGCGACTTCGACGAGCGACGTTCCGTGTACCTGGGCCTCTCGCTGGCCGCGCAGGGGAAGGCAGTCTGATGGGAGACCACGAGATGACGAAGCAGCAGCAGATCGACGTGCAGGAGATCTGGTACCAGGGCAAGCGGGTGCTCCGCACCATCGTGCAGGTCGTCGTCGGAGCGGCCGCGGTCCTCGCGGTGGTCGTCATCGTCGCACCCCAGGTGCTCGACGCGATCGCCGACGTCGTGCCCGGTCCGGTCCTCGCATGGCTCACCGGAGCCGTCGCGACGCTCGCCGCCGTGTCCGCCGCGCTGACGAAGATCATGGCGATCCCGAAGATCAACGAGCTCCTGACGCTCATCGGTCTCGGGTCCGTGCCGAAGACGGTGGCGAAGGAGACCGCGGCCGCGAAGTCGCCGGAGCTGCAGCCGGCGCAGTTCGCCCCGTCGACGACGGACTACCGCGCCGAGCAAGGCGACTAAAGCCGGGAGGCACGAACGATGAGGACTGTCTGGTCGAAGGACGCGATGCCGCTCGTGCCTCCTCGGTTCCGCAGCATCTACACAGTGCTGCTCCCAACGATCGACGTTGGGCTGATCGTTTTCGGCATCACATCACTCACCGTCGGTTCCAGGATCATCGGCGACTTCGCGTCGCCCTGGTTCCGGGTCGCCTGGGGGCTCGTGATCCTCGTCGGCGCGTTCCTCGCGTTGACTGCTCTGGTCCTGCAGATGAAGCGCGTCGAGCTCTACGGACGGTTCGCTGTCGGGATCGGACTGCTCATCTACGTCGCTGCGATCGTCGTGTACATCGCTTCCGGGCAGGCCAACTCGACATTGACTCTCGTGCTGGTCCTCATCCGGCTTGCGGCACTGTCGTGGCGAGTGAACGACCTCATCAGCGAGATCGCGCGCGAGGAGGCTGATCGGGAGTCGGGCAAGGGGGAACGTGTCTGACGAAGTCTGGACAACGCTCATCGCCACCGGCGGCACCGTCGTCGTGGCTTACATCACGCAGGTCGTCGCGAAGCGCGTCATCGCTACACGGAAAACGCGGCGCCAACGCGAGGTCAGCGAGGACGAAGCTGAGGCCGTTGATCGGTACACGTCCGACCCGGGCCAGTTCGTCCGTGACGTTCTGAAGTCGAACGATCAGCTCACCAAGCGGGTCGAGGCGGCAGAGGACAAGGCCGACAAGCTGCAGCGCGCGTTCGATGCCTTCCGAGACAAGGACCGCAAGTTCCGCAATGCGCTCGCCCGCTGGTTCGTCGACATCATGGCGGCGTTCGAGGCGAACAGCATCGAGATGCCGTACCCGCGGGAGGGTGACCAGGACATCCTGTCGGACGTCATCCCGTCAGCTCTTGAGGCAACACAACCGCGACGTCCGCCGCGTCGCTGAAGCTCACAACGAAAGGTGCCGTGATGGCTACGGAGTACAAGACGCTCGTGGTGAAGCGTGGTTCGGCCGAGGATTGGGCGGCGTCGACTGTGCCGCTGCAGGCGGGTGAGTGGGGGCTGGACCAGACGAACCAGGTCGCCAAGATGGGTGACGGGTTCAGCGTCTGGGCAGACCTGCAGTCGACGGTGAACGTTACTGCGGACGGCCAGTTGCCCGAACTGACGCGTGAGGCAATGGCGCGGAACCTGAGCGACCCAGCCACCCCGGAGGGAGCTGCGATCGCTGAACTCATCGAGTACGACCAAGACAAGGAGATGTACTCAACGTCGGCAGGGACGGCGCTCCTCCCAGGGGTGGACCCGGGGACGAATCGGTTCCCTGACCAGGTGCGCAAGGCACAGACTCGAACCGTGGCCGTCCCGGTCGGCCAGGGTGAGATCGTCTGGAACGTACTTGACTTCGGTGCCTCGCCTGACGGCTCACAGCCCACTGCGACCCTAGCGGCAATCAACGAAGCCGTCGCAGCTGCCACCGCGGCCGGCGGTAGCGTCTTCTTCCCTAGCGGCTATTACGTGATCAACGGCAGCATCTCGATCACCAAGAACGTGACCATCTTTGGCGCAGGCGAGGAAAGCACAACCCTCGGTCTCGACAACGGGTCGAACGTAGACATGTTCACCGTCGCAACTCCCGTCGTTGGGTTCAACCTCCGCTCGATCAAGTTGTTCGGCAACAAAACGAATAACACCGCAGGAAGCGGCGTGAGGTTCGCTGATGATCCTGGGCAGAACTACTTAGGGTCGGGGCGACTATCGCAAGTCATCTTTGACTCTTTCGCCGAAAACGGCGTAGTTCTCGGACGGCACCGTTCGACTGCCTACTTGGACAATATCGTCTCGGGGAACAACGCTGGGTACGGCATATATTTGGGAGACGACGCGCAGGACACACTGATCCTCTCTCCGAACCTTGGCAAGAACGGACTAGCCGGGCTCTACGTAAACGGGTCGAACAATACGGTAACGGGTGGAACCATCTACGGAGGACCCAACCTGATCGTCGAGGGAGCTAGGGCTTCAAAGTTCCTTTGCACCGGGACGGTCCTTGAAGGATCCGACGCCGACGCAATCGTCATCTCAACATCCAGCAGCGACGAAGTGAACACACATCAGTTCATCGGCGTCACGATGGGGCATATCGGTGTGGGCAGCCCGGGCACTTCGGCTGTCATCAAGTCAGCAACAGCAGCCCGAGTGGTTATCTCTGGGCACCTCTACAAGCAGGCTGCGGATACTGCCCCGGCGTACGTCTTCGATGTTCCTGCTGCCTGCATTGTGCAGGTTGCTGGTTTCGCTGTTCAGACGGGAGCGTTTGCCGCAAAGTTCTCAAAGAACGGCACGGCTGGCTTTCGAGGATACGATGTTGGTCGTGTTTCGTTGATCGCGTCAAACAGTCCGAGCAACTATCAGGCTACGACCCGCGCCTTCACGACGATGCCCGCACCGGCCGTCGCCGTGGACACGCAGAGCGGATACGACACGGCGACCAGCTTTTACACCATCCCGGCGACGGGAACGTATTCCCTGACCGGGTTGATCCGGCCGGGTGACGGCCAGGTGAGTGGCACGAACTGTGCCATCGGCGTCGAAGCCGTTACGGGAGACTCGCCAACCCTCGTTTGGTCGACGGGCGGCAACCGGCACTCGATGCATGTCTCGCGGATCGGCCACTTCGTCGAGGGCGACACCTTACGCCTGGTGTACTTCTTCGACACCGCCAGCCCGGTCAACGTGAACTACGCCAACATCGGCGTGCAGCTCGTCGCACCGGATTGATTGAATGGCTCCCACCCCACCTCGGGGTGGGAGCTCGTTATGGCGGCGGGCCGCGCTGTTCACCTTCCGCTACCGCTGGACCTTCGCTGACTTCGTCTACCTTTCATACTCGGGTCCGCTACCTCGGGGGGGGCGTCACTCCCCGATGGCTCCTTCTAGTCTTCGTCGGTGGTGAGGTCTACGATCCGCTCATGCAATCACCCTTCAACCCCGGGGACCCGTCGACGGTGGGCCGCAACGAGGACGGCACGTTCGACGTGCTGATCCGCGCGAAGGTGTCGGTCGAGGGCCTTCTCGACTGGCAGGCCGCTGTGCTGGGGCATCCGGACTTCGTGACGGACGGTACACCGCCGGAGGTCGTGGCGTGGGCCGCGAGCGCTGAGCCGCAGCTGGCAGTGTTGCTCCTGCAGAAGCTCCGCGGCGGAGGGACGCCAGGGACCAGGATCACCTTCGAGGACGTGACGGTCAGTACGTCTCCGAATTCGTGGTCGCGCTGACCACGTCGCACCCCATCCACGTGCAGTCGGCTGCGCGTCCGAAGCTCCACTCGACAAGGAAGGCGCGCTCGGCGCCGTGAGCACGCCGACGGAAGTGCGAATGAAGCTGACCGAGCCGGCAGGGATCGCCCGTGGCGATCTTCCGGGCTGGCCTGAAATGGGCCTCACGATGCCGCGCGAGGAGTTCGACCGGATCCGCCGTTAGCATCAGGCATGACGAGACCCCCACTGGGTTCCTTCGGGAGCCTGGTGGGGGTCTTTCGCCGTGGGTCACCTGGGAGGGCGTTCTGGATCGGTTCGAGACCAGCACTCCCCACAGGACGTGCAGACGTAGTCGCCAGTCGCGCTACCGAGGTAGAACTCTCGCTCGGTTCGTGGGTGGCTGCAGTTCGGGAAGTTGCCAGAGTTGTACCGGCGCATCGCATCTTCGTGCTGCATCAGGGCATCACCTCCCCTCAGGGTCATGAGAGGTGTAACATCTTGGATTCTACTTCCATTCCCGTCGCCTCACTTGCCGCACCAATTGGCTGAAGTCAGTCTTCGGAGTAGGTAGGGTCTGGCTGCGAGAGCGCCGATCGCAGCGCGCCTCCCCAGTTGCTCCAGTCCTCTTCGTCGGCGCCGGCGGGGAAGGGTGGGGTGACGTGCCAGGCGGCCTCGTCGTAGTCCGTGCGCGCGATGTTCGCGATGGTGGCCCACGCTCCGTCGGTGTCGTGACGGAGGACGCGCCAGTGGGTGGCGTCGAGACGGTGCAGCTTGGCGGGACCGTCGTAGTCGAACTCGGCCGAGTTTCCCGGTTCGACGTCGTTGTAGCTGATCATGATCCGAACGTAGATGTCGACGCCGAAGTTGTCCCCCCGTTCGCGGCGCGCGATACGTATGGCGCTTATGGGGACGACGGTGTGTACTTGAGCGACGTTGTGCACAGTGTCGGTAGCATTGTGGAAAATCTGGGGACAGACGGTGGATAACTCGCCCAGATGTGTGGACAGAGACTCGGGAGGTGGCGTGATGATCACGGCGACGCAAGTGGCGGCGTACATCGAGTCGCAGGTCCCGGGCGCATGGGGTTGGAAGACCCAGAAGCTGCTGTACCTCGCGCAGGCGTGGTCGCTCGGCATCAACGGCCGGCCAATCTTCGGAGACACGATCGAGGCTTGGCGAGACGGCCCCGTCGTTCGCGGCGTCTGGGTCACACAGAAGTATTCGCAGATGCCGGAGTATCGCGGGGAGCTCGACGACGAGTCGAAGTCCGTGATCGACGCCGTCCTCGCGCGGTACGGAACGATGGCCCCCACCGACCTCATCAACCTCACGCATAAGGATGCCCCGTGGATCGTGGCGCGCGGCGGCGTCTCGTCTCAGGCTCGGACGAACACGCCGATCGACATGGCTGCAGTGAAGCGTCTCTACCTGCAGCGGTCGCTCGCTGGGAAGGACGTCCCCGTCGTTCATATCCCGATGGCGGCTGCGGACGACGACTCCGTCGCTGAGGTTGGCCGCCGGGTCGTTGAGAAGTGGAAGTCAGCGCTCGACCTCCTCGCGACTCGTTGAGGCGGCAGGTCACCGTCGAGCAGGTCATCGCCCTTCACGACACGATGGAGTCTGCCCCGGTCATCGACCGGGGGAAGCTGGACGCCGCAATCGGGCGCGCCTACCAGGGTTGGGGCAACTCCTACTTCTACCCAAGCGTGTTCTCGCAGGCGGCGGTCCTCATGCACGGCATCGCAGCTGCCCACGCGTTCCTCGATGGCAATAAGAGGACGGCGTGGGCGGCCGCGATGGTCGCTCTGGAGATGAACGGAGTGTCGATCATCCGGATCGACGACGAGTCGATGGCCTCTTACATGGAAGAGGTTGCGTTGCACGTTCACACGATCGAGGAGACTGCGTTGCTGCTGTCGGGTCTCATCGAGTTCTGAAACTGGACTGCACGGCATCGCGCCAGACCCATGCGCAGTCCGCGGTCTGTCCGAACCCCCACTCGACGAGAACGGCCCGCTCCGTGTGCGCTAGGACGCGCGCCTCGATCTCAAGGATGCGGTCAGTGAACTGGACCCACGCGAAAACCGGGTCGGGTACGGGTAGGTCCACTTCCGGGCCACCGCGCGCAGCTTCGGGGAGTGAGTAGGCGGGGCCGAGGGTGAATCGGTCACGTCGCCGGCGAGCCATCAGTCGCGGCGCGGTGCGAGCTTGCGGACGGTCACGCTCGAACGCGGCACCCATGCACGCTGCAGCCGCCCCTGCCAAGCGATCTCGACGTACACGGCAGCATCGGACCGGGCCACCGCGAACGCCTTCACGTGCTTGAGCTCGCCGATCTGCTCGAAGCGGAGGCAGTCAATCCATACCGGCTGCGGCGGGTCGACGGGTTCGGGCCTACCGATCTCATCGAGCGGCAGGGATTCGGCGGCGTAGATCAGGACGTCCTGATGCTCAGGTGGCGCCCACTTGTGCTCGGCCATGAGCAGCATCGTGCATCACACCGCCGACATCAACTATCGACGGTAGGCCGGGCGGCCCGGGAACTCGCGTCACGTGCCGCCAATCGACCGCCCCGGCGACCTCCGTGGGGTTGACGGGACAATTCGACCGTTTGGCCGTTAGGAAGCGTCTGCCTCGACCTGTTCCATGCCGCCGGCTGGCCTGACCGTGACTCGCCATGCCGAAGTGACAGGTGCGTCGAAGGCGACGAGCGCGGTCCCCTTGGCGCCGGGTGCGAGGTCGAACATGGCGTACTTGTTGTTCGTGTCGATGAGGGCGTTGTACTTGTCGACGTCCTCTCCGGCAGCGTCCTCCCACGCGGAGAACTTGTCGGCGAGGTCGACGCTCTCGATCTGTCGGCCGTCCTTCGTCACGACGGTCATGCCGTACATGTTGAGAGACTCGATGCCGGCGGTGTTGTCGATCTCGACGGGGACGAGCGTGACGGCTTCGCCGTCGACTGTGGCACGGGCTGCCTCGACGGCGGCGGCATCCGCGTTACTCGGGCCTCCGGCGAGTTTGAATGTGCCCGTTGCACCCTTGTAATCGAACGTCCACGTGTCGTCGATGTGCTCCACCGGCGTGGGCGCCGCCGTCTTCGATGTAGCTGGCGTGCCCGCCGCTTCGCCTTGATCGCTCTCCACTCCCCCGCCGCATGCCGCGAGCAGGAGACTGATGGCCGCCGCTGCTGCGAAGGCTGAAGCGAGTCTGGTGGTGTGGTTCATGGTGTTCCCCCTGGGTCAGCTGTTGGTGCCGTGACGAGCGGCTGGTACGCGCGGCGCAAGGCGTCGCGCTGCACGTCCCGGTTGCCTCGTGAGCGGTATCTGCGAGACATGAGGTAGGTGGAGTGGCCAACGATTTCCGCGATGGTTGGTTCGTCCACGCCTGCGGAGTAGAGCAGGTCTACGGTCGTATGCCGTGCAGAGTGCAGCTTCGTGTCAGGAAGGCCAGCCCGGGAGAGCGTCTTGTGCCACGTGCGGTTGTCGTCCTTCGGGTCGATCGGTGAGCCGTGCAACTCATCCGTTCGTCCGTTCCGTTCAGCGGTCCACAGGAGCCCGTGCGGGTTCGGTTCCTCCGCAGCGTCCTGCACACGCCGTTCGATGATCGACCGCAACGGATCCACCAACGGCACCACCCGCCACCCGGCAGCGGACTTCGGTCGGGACAGCCACAGTCCACCGGTGAGGTGCCGGAACTCTTGATCCTCCGGCGCATCCAGGTGCCGTTCGGGGCACTTCGACCCCTGCTTCGCACGACACACTGGCTCCCACGGCTTCGCCGGGTTGCAGCCGTGCGACCACGAGAACCGCTTCAACTGCCACGACAGGTCGAGCTCGTCGGTGACGCGGTCCAGTTCCAGGCCGAGGAGCTCACCCTGCCGAGCCCCGGTGAGGAGCGCGGCGGCGATGCGGGACCCGAGCCGGTCGTGTTGCACGGTTTCGAGCAGGCGGATCCCGCCGGCTGCGTCGAGGACGGTCATCGTCGGCGACTTCTTCTTCGGCTGGTCGACGAGGGTGGCGACGTTGCGGGAGACACGTCCGTCGCGCATCGCGTCGCGGAGGGCGAGGGACAGCACCCGGTGCGCGGACTGTGCGGTGGAGCCGCTCAGGCCCTTAGCGCGCACCTCCTGCTCCACCCGTCGGATGTGCGCAGGCGCCAACTTGTCGATGCGCACCTGCCCCACCACCGGGATAATGTGCCGCTCGATGCTGGTTCGGTACGACGCGATCGTCTTCGGGGCGATCTTCTTCGAGTGGATGTGCGCGAACCAGAACCGGATCCACTCTTCCAGCGGCTCCGGCTGGGACTCCTCCACTGCAGCGAGGGCCGCAGCAAGAGCACGTCGACTTCCAATGCTGAGGTCCTCAACGAGCGCGTCCCAGGTCATGTCTCGAGACTCGTGGGCGCCCAGCCCCGGAGTCAAACGTCCGAAGTGACACATCGGCGGATTCGCGCCGATGCGCCGCGATAACGATCACGTAACTACGGGGTCTCGGCTGCTGCGGTTTTACGTAGGGCTCGTCAACGTACGCGATCAGCACGGACGCATCCTGACGCGCCCCAGGGGCACCAAGTCATTGTCACTAACAGTTGAGCGGTCCGATCCGTCGAATCAGCTGAGGCAGTCATCCTCCGGCGCGGTCATGTCAACCACTTTCACGCCTGGTGGAGCGCTTTCGACTTCGACCATCTGAATGGCGTGCATGCGTCGGCGGTCGGGACTGCTTCCTCGCGCGTCATCGATGACGACGTCTCGGTGGCCGACGACTCGCCACGTCGTATGCGGGGGGAGGACGACCTCCATTTCGTTCCGCCGGATTGATTGCCATCGGCTGCCCATAGCCCCGCCGACGAAGAGGCCTCGCCGGGGCGCGAGCTCAAGCCGAAGCGCATCCGGATCTGGTGTCGACTCTTCTATCCAGGGCACGACCGAGTTGCCGAGGGACCCGAACCACCAGGTCTTCAGGGTCGAAGCGCGCACGTGCGAGTAGCGGACGTAGGTCCCGGCCTGGAGCGCCTTGTGGCGGACGACTGCCCAATTTGAGCGGATGTTCGACTGAAAGGCGGTCGACCGTCGACCCAACGAGTGGTGGACGACGGTGCCTCCTGGAACCTCCGTGTTCACGTGGCGGTCGGAGAACACCGCATCGAGCCCTCCTCCGACGCTGTGGTCCACCCACTGCACGATCGCCGGAAGGTGCGGTTCCAACCGATGCGCCGCGTATTCGACGTTGTGCGCGGCCTGCGCAGAGAAAGCGGCGAGGGCCGCGGCGTCCACCCCTCGACGCTCATGACCGACGCCCTTGAAGGGGTACTCGGGTGGGAACTTGATGTCGAACCAGGCCCGAGCCTCGCTATCGAGATGTGGAAGCACGCCGTATCTGCTCCGCTCAACCGGAATTTCCGGGTAGCGATCGTGCACAGCTGCGTCGAGCCAGCCGTTCGGCGGCAGCAGCCACAATGGATGTCCTCCATGGCCCTGCCACTCACCTACGAGCTCGGCGACGATCTCCGCACGCAGCAGCACCGACAGCGCATCGGCCTCTCGGCGGACGGCCTGTCGGAACGTCCCGCGGCGGCGGCGGCTCTTCAGGCAGACCTGGTCAGCCTCGTGAAGGCGCTCCAGCCTTGCGAGCGACGCGGCACGGCGCTCCGCACCAATCGCAAGTTCGCGTGGGTCTACGGCACCTGTCGCACGCGTCGTTCGGTGCCGCCAGCAATACCCATTGGCTCCCAGGCGATCGCAGCCAATGACGAGGCACAGTCGATTTGCGGACACGTCCCACTCCCCCGGTTGCCGATCTCTCGAGGCTAATGCAGCCCAGGCACCGGGGAGACGCGCGAGCCTACGTTCAGCAGCTGCCTGTTCTCGCTCGACCGAGATCTACAAGGATCTACGGCACGAGTCCGCACCAAGTCCGCAAGAGCACCGCTGCAGCGCTCTCCCCGACGACACCTGACGTCGCTCGCACCCGCGCCAATTCAGGGATCACATGACTCCACACCCACCGGCTACATACGTGCGCGTGTACTTCGGGTACTAACCTGGCCTAGGGCTCTAGCTACTAGCTCCCGGTTGACTTCTTCCCCTCGTTGATCTGCCTGCTTCGCGCCCGCTGGTACTTCATGTGCACCGTGCCCACGAGGACGGTGGGCCAGAAGCCGTGCTTGCGCTGCACCGCATTCGCAGAGCGCTCAACACCGTCAGGGATGTGCGAGTGCTCGTAGTAGGCGTAAGTGCCGTCATCTGCTCGGATCACCACTCCTTGCCGGTCCCATTCGTGCGTTGAACTGCCGATGAGCTTCTGCTGTCCATCGGCGGGACCACCGTGGAATTTGGCGTGAAGGATCGGCTCGTCCTCGAGCGGGATGTTCCAGGGGGTCGGAGCTTCAGGCTTGTCCCGCCACACGTGGCGAACGTCGACGGGGTGCCGGGGAGACAGGTCTACCTCTCCTGTCGCCCCGACCGCGAGCGTCACAATTTCGCGACCGCTGCCGTCCCGTCTGCGCCTGACCGCCGTCAGCGGGCCCGAGATGACGGGATTGCCGTAGTCCACATCTCGAGGACGAGAGAAGCGCACGTAGCGGCCCACATGCTGTGGCGTCAAGTCTGCGGCGGTCAGATCGGTCATTCCGGGTCACGCTCCCATCCGGTGCTGCTCTGATTGTGACGCACCTTGCCAGCGACCGTCCCGGAGAACTTCGGGAACTTGGACTGCAGATCCCCGTACTTGCGGAGAAGCCGCAGCTTCGTCGCATCCGCCTTTTGCTGCGCCTTCACGGCGAGAATCTTCCGCTCGACCTCCGTCTTGTACTCCTTCTGCGTCCATCGGTCACCGCACTCGTCGCACACAACCCGTGCGCCCTCAGGCGGGAGGAAGACGTTCGTGCCCTTCTCCACCCAGCGTTCGACCTTCTGAAAGGGCCAGAGCGCGAGCTCACCGCGGCAGCCCGTGATCCGGCAGTGAACACCCGTGAACCGAGCGTCCACGTCGCTTGGCCAGCGTTCTGCTGCCTGCTGCACTTCGGCAATCTCCGTTGCGAAATACGCGACGTCATCGGGCTGTCGCCGAAATATCTCGTCGAGGTGCGCGCTGAGCCAAGTCGTCATGACCTCGACCGCGCTCCGAGCGAGGTGGGGTTCCACGCCAGCGGGCAGTCCGACCACGGCTGTCTCTCTGTTCCGCCAAGCGTGCTGCGCTGTTTCGGGCGCCGGCGTGTGGAGGGTCGCCGCCCAGTGATGCGTCCAGTGCGTGAGCCGGGCGTAGAGCTCGTTGGCGTCATTGAAAGCAGTCTCGTTGAGTGGTGCTGGCGCGTGCACCCGGGCGGCACGCACAGCGCTGGGTAACATCGCTGCCGCCTGTGGCCCCGTGAACGAGGTCGTCATGTTGTCCAGGTACGACGGCTTCGACTTGAGGGCGATCATCGAGACGATGTGCTCGATCAGCGATGGGGCTGCGCGCAGAGCGTCACGGGTGTCCTCATATGCGGTGCTGGCGGTCATGCTGCTCCTTGCATCGGGTGTGCTGTCGGGTCAGTGATGCGGGTCATGAGGCGGTTCTCATCCGTGCTTCCTCATGTGCCTCGTCGTCGGTCTCGCAGATCATCAGGACGCAGTCCGCCGACAACGGCATGAGGCAGACGTCACAGACGTTCCCGCGGTGGATGGGAACGACAGGCCACTCGGTCGTCGGCATGATCGTGGGTACTTCACTTCGTCCCGGCCTGTCCTGTCCTGTCCTGACGTCACGCGTTTTGTCACGCGTGACAGTCGGCGTGACACGGCAGTCAGCGTCGGGCTTGCAGAGGTGGTGGTCGTCGTTGTCGTGTGCACGCTTGCGTCGCTGGCGGAACCGATCCGCCTCGGTCTTCTTCCGGACGCTGGGCGGCGGCGTGTGGTCGTCGATGTGGATGACGCGGTACTTGCCGCCGGCCACGATCTCGATGAGGTGCGCTTCGACGAGGCGTGCGATCGCGCCCGCGGGGTCTGGGTGATCGGAGCAGCGGCGCGCGTCGACCGCACGGATGACACCGTCGTACGCCTCTGCACGGCTGCAGCGTTGGATCATGGCGAGGTAGTGCCATCGGTCCTCGAAGCTCATCTCCTCGAACACGGGGAGCTCGGACCATCGGTCGTCGAGTCTTGTCCAGGTCATCGCCACCTCCTCAGGGGCAACGGAGGCGAAGGAGTGCCCTGACGCTCGCTGCCTCCAACATCGACGGCGTTCCAACCGCACCGCGAGTGCCGGGGCATCTCCTTCGCCTCCTGAGTCAGTCGTGGTCGGGGAGGTCCAGCTGGGGCGGCTGCGACGAATCGAAGATGCCCGCTGCGCGAGCATCGTCGAGCGTGGCCTGCACAGCCTCGAGCACGGTCTCCCCCTGACGTTCGACTGGCTGCGCTTCGGAGTCGTTGCCGTACTCATCCCAGTTGCCGATGGCGTATCGGAACTCTTCGGCGATCTCCTCGAACACGATGTCCGCGAGCGACCGGACGTTCATGCCGTTCACGTCGTGGTAGGCGTGCAGCTTGCGGAGGATCTCGATAAGGACGTCCCCGTATGGCTTCGCGTCCTCGAACTCCCGGTAGAACCGGTCCTCCTTGATGATCGCTGCGAGCATCTGGAACTTCGTGATGTCGCTCATCAGGCGTTAGCCGGTCGCTCGGCGTTTAGGGTGTCGGTGATGTCGGCGCAGGTGGCCAGAGTTCGGGCGAAGCGCCTCGCATCGTCCGGCGTCATGTCCTCATCACGACCTTCGACCGAGAGCTCCCACACCGCTGCACATGAGAGCCGCCCGATTGCGATCCGAAACTTCGGGTCGCCCACGGCAACGTAGTGGTGCATGAATAGGGGATCTTCACGGTCAGCCCAGTGGCCGTGGTTGACGTAGGCGCAGTCGGGCTCGTCGCAGGGGACGAGCACGCTCCTGGCCCCCGAACTGGCGAGTTCCTCGTTGTCGGGACCCGTTGCTAGTCTCTTCGCGGACGTAAGCTTCATTTCGGTCTTCACTTCCTTGTAGGGGTTGGGATCGTCGCCTCCGACTGAGTTGCAGCTCTGTTCGGAGGCTTTCTTCTTGACGTCGATGATCTGGCACTGGTTCTCAGGGCAAGGGCCCGTCACGTTCCCGTTGAGCATGGACATCACGCGACTGCAAGTTCCATCGGCACCAGTCCCCAAGAGGGCGCCACGCGAGCGATGGCGGCGGCTCCCTTCGGGGTCACCTTCAGCGTGTGCATGACCTCACCCTTGAAACGGGGAGCGTCATGGGCCGGGACCGGACGGAAGTAGTCCTTCTTCGCAGCGAATGCGGAGTACCTGGTGGTCGTCTCCTTCGCCCGCTTGCTCTCAGACCACCGATCCGTGTGCTCGGCGTAGATCCACCTGTGTTCGATGAGCGCATCCCGAAGCGTGCTCTCGGCGGCTCCAATGGACTTCGCGACGTTCCGAAGGAGTCGGAGGTCCTCAGACGCGACGTAGGTGTCGACGTATCCGACCTTCGGGGCGTCCTCCGCGACCTTCGCTTCGAGCGCAGCGTTCTGCTCGACGGTGCTGGCGAGTTCGCGGAGAGCCTCGGCGTACGACTGCGGGGGTGTCGGCTGCACTGTGTAGGTGCCGGTGCGGCGGATCGCCGGGAGGACATCATGCGTGACCCAGCGCTGGAACTGCTTGATCGCGGCGGCCTGCAACTCGTCCATGCGGCCGGTCTGCCGCTGCATGATTGCCTGGTAGAAGCCGGCCTCGGTGATTACCGTGATCTGCTGGTCCCCACCAGGGGTCCGCACGAGACGCGGACCCTTTTCGTCGGGATCGAGCGACCGAGTCATGTCGTAGGACTCGCGGTGGCCGAGGAACCGCGCCACGTCCGCTGCCGCGAACCAGGGATCGCCATGTTCATTGACGCCCGCGCGGAGGTCGAGGTGCTCATGGTGGAAGATGCCGAGGGTGCTCATGATCGATCACTCCCCCGCCTTGGGCCTCCCAACTGCAAGCCAACCGGTGTACCCACCGACATCGCCCCGCTCGGACCGGCCGCCCGAGGACCCTTCGAATCTCGATGGGTAACTCCGGTGGTGCGGTCGTTCGGGATCCGAGCCTCGCCCTCCTGGGGCGCTCCCGTCTGCGTCCGAGCGGAGGCTTCGATCCATGCCTGCACGTCGGCGGCGGAGTAGCGGACGGTCTTCGGCCCGAGCTTGCGGAACTTCGGTCCGGTGCCTTTAAACCGCATCTGCGAGAGGGCCGAGGGAGTGAGACCTACCCACTTCCCCACCTCCTCGCCGGTGAGGAGTCGTTCGTAGGGTTGATCCATCTGCACGTTCCTTTCGTTTCGGGACGATGTTTGCGTGTGATGAAATCGTTGCACGTGTTTTCAGATCTTGCAACTACGATTCGGATTGTGAACGACGAGACAGCCGAGAGCGCCAGGCGCTTCTCTGAGTACCTGGCCGATGAGATCCGGGCCGAGATGGGCCGGAAGAAGGTCAGCAACCGAGAGCTGGCGAAGCGGATCAGCGCACTCGGTGAGTCGCGATCGGAGCCGACGATCAGCCGACTGCTTCGCAGCAGCCAGCGGATGACGGTCGAGGACGCTTGGCTCTTCGCTGAAGCGCTCGGCGTCGACCTGCGCCTGCTCATGCGCCGTGCGGGTGAGCGTCGCGAACAGGAGGGCGGTGCCGCCTACCCCGCGATCATGGAGTCCTGGGTGGCCCCTGACGATGAGGATGCTGATGGCAAGCATTGAGTCCTACGACACGAAGGCCGGGACGCGGTACAAGGTTCGGTACCGGACTCCCGATCACAAGCAGCGGGAGAAGAAGGGCTTCGTCCGGAAGCGTGACGCTGAGACGTACCGCGCCACGATCGAGGTGTCAAAGCATCGGGGCGAGTACGTCGACCCGTCGGACGCGAAGGTGACAATCGGCGAACTCGCGACCGCGTGGCTAGCTGGGCAGACTCATCTGAAGCCGTCCTCGCTGCGGCCGGTGGAGACCGCTTGGCGCATCCACGTGGCACCCCGCTGGGCCAGCGTTGCGGTCGGCGCCGTCAGCCACAGCGCGGTCCAGGCTTGGGTGTCCAGTCTCTCCACTGAGCGGGGAGCCACGGTCGTTCTCCGCGCCTACGGGGTGCTGGCCGGGATCCTCGACGTCGCCGTGAGGGACCGTCGCGTCAGCGTGAACCACGCTCGAGGCGTGAACCTCCCCCGCAAGGTGTCCAAGCCCCACGTGTACCTGTCGCAACAGCAGCTAGCTGCGCTCGTGCGGGCCTCCGGTGATCGCGGCGTCCTGGTGGCTGTCCTCGGTTACACCGGCCTCCGATGGGGCGAAGCCATCGGATTGCGCGTGCGCGACCTCGACATGCTGCGTCGCCGGCTCTCCGTCGTCGAGAACGCGGTCGAGGTCAACGGGACGATGGAAGTCGGGACGCCGAAGACGCACAAGCGGCGAACGCTCGTCTTCCCGAAGCTGCTCGTCCCTGCGCTCGCTCGAGCATGCGAGGGGAAGAGCCGCGACGACCTGGTGTTCCCGGGGCCGGACGGGTCGTACATGCGGCGCACGCGCGCGTCGAAGGGTAGCAAGTCCTGGTTCGTCACTGCACTCGCAGAGTGCGGCCTGGACCCGATGACACCGCACGACCTGCGCCACACGGCCGCGTCGCTCGCGATCAGCTCGGGCGCGAACGTGAAGGCGGTTCAGCGGATGCTGGGTCACGCGTCCGCGGCCATGACGCTCGACGTGTACGCGGACCTGTTCGACGACGACCTGACCGCGTTGGCGGACGGTCTCGACGAGGCGGCGCGTGCAGCGGATGTGTTCGATTTGTGGGGCTCGGCCGCCCCATAGGACGGCGGAAGCCCCTCCGTTCCGCTTGTTCATGCGGATCGAAGGGGCTTCTCGTGTGCGGAGACGGAGGGATTTGAACCCTCGGTCCCCTCAAAGGGGACTCCACCTTAGCAGGGTGGTGCACTCGGCCGGACTATGCGACGTCTCCAAGCACTCTCGCGAGCGCTCCCACCACCATACAGGAGGACGAGCACACTCTCGACCTCGTCGGACGGACCACGCCCGACCCCGGTCCCCCGAAGTGGGGACACCGAGGGGTTGTCCGGCCGTACCCCACTCAATAGCATCGGTGGGACGCGGCGATCACGTTCCGGAGGGATCCCCTCCGTAGTCGCGACACAGCACCGACGTCGCTCCCTGGAGCCGAGCCCGACGCGCCCGATCGCGGCGCTCGGCCGGGGAGCGGCCCAGGGGGCGCGGCCCACCACCGCGCCCCCGCTCTCGGTGGCTGGTGGCGTGGGGGCTCGCGCGAGACTCGGTCCGAGCGACACGTCTCGGGCTCCGTGGCGCGAGAACTGTCGCTGCGCCCGAGTCCCGGCGGCCCGGCGGCCCCGCGCCCCAGCCCCGCGCTCACGCGGCCGTGCGGAACCGGTCCGGCATCGCGATGAGCGCCGACGCGAGTTCGACGAGGGCGGCAGCACACTCGTCCAGGGCGTCCCGCTGCGCCGCCGCCGTCGCACGTTCGACGATCTGGACCCGCTCGCGCCGTGCCACGACGGCGTCGATGCCGTTCGCGAGGGCGACCTCGTCGGTGAAGAAGGCATCGAGGACCGCGCGCTGGGACAGCAACCAGTCCGCGCTGACCCACGCACCGTGCCGCCGGAGCCACCAGGACCCGAGCTCGACGAAGGCCCCGCCCTCGGTCGCGCACTCGCGGAGCCATGCCGGGTCGAAGCGGTCGCGGCAGCGTGCCGCACCGACGGACGGATCGGTGATCATCGTCCGCGCGATCCGGACGCGCTCGATCATGTGGTCGACCGTCCAGTGCGCGATCACGACCCCGACGTACCGCTGCACCGTGACGAGGCAGAGGGCCTCGAGCGAGACCAGCGCCTCGCGCACGGGCGTCCGGGACACCCGCATGTCCGACGCGATCGTCTCGAGCCGGATGCGCTGCCCACGCCGGTAGACCCCGCGCAGCACGTTGTCGAGCAGCCGCGCGAAGACCGCGTCGCGCAGCAGGCTCCGCCGGATGCCGTACGGGTCGTCGTCCCCGCGACCCGTGCAGTTCGGTGCTCGCTCCATGTCGCCAGGATCACGCACGGCCGGCGCCGTGCGGATCGGGAGCGGTCGGATCGTGGACCGTGCGGCGTGTTCGCGCGCTGTGGAGGAGTGCCATGCCAGCACGGTGGCAGGTCCGGACGCGGCTCGCTAAACACTCCGTATCCGGAATACTACTTCCGCGGCGCGTCCGCCTCCTTCGTCAGCACCGACAGCGGCTGGGTGATGTCCTCCAGCCCCTTCCGTGCCGAGTCCACGCCGAAGATCAGCGCCACGACCCCGCCGCCGATCATCACCGCCGACCCGAGCAGGTACCCCCAGAACAGCGGCTCGCGGGAGGATCCGTCGCCGATGAACGCACCGTAGATCGCGGGGGCGATCGCGCCGAAGATCTGGGCGAGCGCGAAGAAGTACGAGATCGCCTGGGACCGCAGCTCGAGCGGGAAGATCTCGCTCACGGTGAGGTACGCGCTCGACGCCCCGGCCGAGGCGAAGAAGAACGAGACGCACCAGAACACGACCTGCACGGTGGCGCTGATCGCGTCCGCCCGGAACAGGAACGCCGACGTCGCGAGCACGAGCCCCGACACCAGGTAGGTCAGGAAGATCATCTGCCGACGACCCCAGGTGTCGAAGAAGCGTCCGAGGATGAGCGGCCCGAGCAGGTTGCCGATCGCGAACGGGAAGAAGTAGATCGACGTCTGTGCGGTCTTCAGCCCGAAGAAGTTCGTGAGCACGAGCGCGTAGGTGAAGAAGATCGCGTTGTAGAGGAACGCCTGGGTGATCATCATCGTCGCGCCGACGAGGGTGCGGGTCGGGTACTGCCGCAGCAGCACCTTCGCGATCGTCCGGAACCCGACCTTGTCCAACGGCGTCACCGTCATCGCCTTCGACTGGTCCACCTCGGGCAGTCGCTGCCCGGTCGACCGCTCGACGGACTCCTCGATCTGCGTGACGGTGGCCTCCGCCTCCTCCTCGCGCCCGTGCGTCATCAGCCACCGGGGACTCTCCGGGATGTGCCGCCGGAGGAAGATGATCACGATGCCGAGCACCGGGCCGAGGAAGAAGCCGATGCGCCAGCCGATGTTCTCGGCGAAGTGCGCGGTGTCGAGCAGGTAGATGTTGGCGAAGGCGCCGAGGGCGGCACCGCCCCAGTACGTGCCGTTGATCGCGATGTCGACGTGCCCGCGGTACTTCGACGGGATGAGCTCGTCGATCGCCGAGTTGATCGCGGCGTACTCACCGCCGATGCCGAGGCCGGCGACGAACCGGAACGCGGCGAGGAACCAGAAGTCCTGCGCGAAGCCGGCGATGCCCGAACCGATCAGGTAGATCGCCAGCGTCAGGATGAACAGCTTGCGCCGACCGAGTCGGTCGGACATTCGACCGAACACGAGCGCACCGACCACCTGCCCGACCAGGTAGATGGTCCCGAGCGACGTCACCTGCTGCGTGGAGAGGTTGAGGTCCGCCTGGAACCCAGCGTTCGACACGATCTGGATCTCCAGGCCGTCGAGGACCCAGGAGACCCCCAGGCCCACCACGACACTCCAGTGGAACCGTGTCCACGGCAGTCTGTCCATCCTGGCGGGGACCAGGCTCTTGATCGCCCCGTTCGTCGTCGCGCTGCTCACGAGATGGGAACGTACGCCGAGATCGCCGTGATGGTTCGGGGGTGGAACGACGCGGATCCGGGGGCGGAGCCGGATCCCCCTATCGAATCCGGCTCCGACGCCGGAGCCTCAATCATTGCAATTGCTATGAAAACCCACAAGCGGACTGGAGGCGCGGTGCCGGCCCGCCCCGTGCCTCCCGTCCGCATCGGCGTAACGTCGACGACGTGACCCGACCAACCATCAGAACGGTCGGCGAGCTCCGCGCCTCTGGTCACGTCCAGAAGTCGGTCCGCGCCGAGATCCGCGACAACCTCCTCCGTGCCCTCCGCGAGGGCAGCGACCCGTGGCCCGGCCTGCACGGCTTCGCCACCACGGTCGTCCCCCAACTCGAACGCGCCCTCATCGCCGGGCACGACGTCGTCCTGCTCGGCGAACGCGGACAGGGCAAGACCCGCCTGCTCCGCACCCTGCAGGGCCTGCTCGACGAGTGGACGCCGGTGATCACCGGCTCCGAACTCGGCGAGCACCCGTACGAACCGATCACCACCGCGAGCATCCGTCGTGCCGAGGACCTCGGCGACGCGCTGCCGATCAGCTGGCGCCACCGCGACGACCGCTACGTCGAGAAGCTCGCGACCCCGGACACGTCCGTCGCGGACCTGATCGGCGACGTCGACCCGATGAAGGTCGCGGAGGGCCGCAGTCTCGGCGACCCGGAGACCATCCACTTCGGCCTGGTCCCCCGCGGCCACCGGGGCATCGTCGCGATCAACGAGCTCCCCGACCTCGCCGAACGCATCCAGGTCGCGATGCTCAACGTGATGGAGGAGCGCGACGTCCAGATCCGCGGCTACGTCCTGCGCCTCCCGCTCGACGTGCTCGTCGTGGCCAGCGCCAACCCCGAGGACTACACGAACCGCGGACGCATCATCACGCCGCTCAAGGACCGCTTCGGCGCCGAGATCCGCACGCACTACCCGATCGAGCTGGAGGACGAGATCGCCGTCATCCGGCAGGAGGCCCAGCTCACCGCCGAGGTGCCGGACGCGCTCGTCGAGATCCTCGCGCGGTTCACCCGTGCCCTCCGGGGGTCGAGCGCGGTGGACCAGCGCAGCGGCGTCAGTGCCCGGTTCGCGATCGCGGGCGCCGAGACGATCTCCGCGGCGGCCGTGCACCGCGCCGCCCGGCAGGGCGAGGAGCACGCCGTCGCGCGGCCGATCGACCTCGAGACCGCGGTGGACGTGCTCGGCGGCAAGATCGAGTTCGAGAACGGCGAGGAGGACCGCGCGGAGGAGGTGCTCGAGCACCTGCTCCGGACGGCCACCGCCGAGACGGTCCGCTCGCGCTTCCGCGGGCTCGACTTCGGGGTCCTGGTCGAGGCGCTCGACGGCGGCACGATGGTGACGACCGGCGAGCAGGTGAGCGCCCGCGCATTCCTCGAGGGCCTGCCGTCGATCGGCGAGTCCGACCTGTACGACCAGGTGTGCGAGCGGCTCGACGCCACGGACGACGGCGAACGCGCCGGCGCGATCGAGCTCGCCCTCGAGGGGCTCTACCTCGCCCGACGCATCAGCAAGGAGTCCGGCGGGGGCGAAGCCGTCTATGGCTAGGCAGAACCGGCGACTCACCCGCGACGCCCGCTACGGGAAGTACGAGGACGGTCCGGACCCGCTCGCGCCCCCGGTCGACCTGGCCGAGGCGCTCGACGCCATCGGCGAGGACGTCATGGGCGGCACGTCGCCCGAGCGCGCCATCCGGGAGTTCCTGCGGCGCGGCGGGCGGGACCAGCGCGGCCTCGACGACCTGGCGCGCCGGGTCGCGGAGCGTCGACGTGAGCTGACGAGCAAGAACAACCTCGACGGCACCCTGCAGGAGGTCAAGCAGCTGCTCGACGAGGCCGTGCTCGCCGAACGGGGCCAGCTGGCGCGCGACACCGACCTCGACGACGGCGACCGTGCACTCGCCGAGATGCAGCTCGACAGCCTCTCCCCGTCGCCGGCGTCGGCCGTCCAGGAGCTCAGCGACTACGACTGGAAGAGCCCGGCGGCCCGGCAGAAGTACGAGGAGATCAAGGACCTGCTCGGCCGCGAGATGCTCGACCAGCGCTTCACGGGCATGAAGCAGGCGCTCGAGAACGCCTCGGACGAGGACCGTGCCGCGGTCGGCGAGATGATGCGCGACCTCAACGACCTGCTCGAGGCGCACCGGGCCGGCACGGACACGCAGGAGCAGTTCGACGCGTTCATGGCGAAGCACGGCGAGTACTTCCCCTCGAACCCGGGGAACGTCGAGGAGCTGCTCGACGACCTCGCCGCCCGGGCCGCGGCCGCTCAGCGGATGCGGAACTCGATGACCCAGGAACAGCGGGACGAGCTCGACGCCCTCGCGCAGCAGGCCTTCGGGTCACCGGACCTGATGGGGCAGCTCGCGCAGCTCGACGGCAACCTCCGTTCGCTCCGGCCCGGCGAGGACTGGGGCGGCTCCGAACGCATGGACGGCGAGCAGGGGCTCGGCCTCGGCGACGGGACCGGGGTGTTCCAGGACATCGCGGACCTGGATGCCCTCGCCGACCAGATCGCGCAGTCCGGACCGGGGTCGGACCTCGACGACCTCGACCTGGACGCCCTCGCCCGGCAGCTCGGCAACGAGGCCGCCGTCGACGCCAAGACCCTGCAGCAGCTCGAGAAGGCGCTGCGGAACTCCGGCGCACTCCGCCGTGGGGCGGACGGCGCGCTCCGCCTCACCCCGAAGGCCATGCGGCAGCTCGGGAAGAGCCTGCTGAAGGACGTCGCCGAACGGATGTCCGGCCGACAGGGCGCCCGCGACCTGCGACGGTCCGGTGCCGCCGGCGAACCGTCCGGTTCCACCCGGCAGTGGCAGTACGGCGACACCGAGCCGTGGGACGTCACCCGGTCGATCACGAACGCGCTCACCCGCACGGCCGCGTCCGGACGGATGGGACCCGGCGTCCGCCTGGAGATCGACGACGTCGAGGTGCAGGAGACCGAGGCACGGACCCAGGCCTGCGTCGCGCTGCTCGTGGACACCTCGTTCTCGATGGCGATGGAGGACCGCTGGGTGCCGATGAAGCGCACCGCCCTCGCCCTGCACACCCTGGTGTCCACGCGGTTCCGCGGGGACGACCTGCAGCTCATCGCGTTCGGCCGCGAAGCCGAGGTGATGGACATCGAGCAGCTCGTCGGGCTCGACGCCATGTGGGACAAGGGGACGAACCTGCACCACGCCCTGCTGCTCGCCAACCGGCACTTCCGGAAGCACCCCACCGCCCAACCCGTGCTGCTCATCGTCACCGACGGCGAGCCGACGTCGCACCTCGAACCGAACGGCCAGGTGTGGTTCGGGTACCCGCCGGATCCGATCACGATCGCACTGTCCGTCCGGGAGCTCGAGAACGCCGGGCGGCTCGGCGCGCAGACGACGTTCTTCCGCCTCGGTGACGACCCGGGGCTGGCGCGGTTCATCGACGCCATGGCGAAGCGCGTCGACGGCACCGTGGTCGCGCCGGAGAACGACGACCTCGGCGTCGCCGTGGTCGGGTCGTACCTCGGGTCCCGACGCGGCGCACCCTCCCTGTTCGACGGCACCGGCCGCGACCCCTGGGGGCCCTGAACCGCGGATCGTGGAACCGGGCCTGTCGCGGACGACCGCGGCGTCGTATGCTGACGCCACCGCAGCCCGAGACCCCGGCCGCGACCGTCGTTCCCGCGCTCCGACCTCGTCGGCGTGCCGTGGAACCGGCCGACCGAGTGCACCTGATCCGCCCTCGACCGGCCGACCCCCGTGGGATCCCGGAGATCGAGGACGCTCTCCGTCAGGCACGCCACGGGCATCCGCGGCCCGGCAGGCGGGGCGCGGTGCGGGTCGGTGGGCTCCGGACCCGACGGAGTCCACCGACCCGATCTCCGTCGGCGTCGGTGTCCGGTGCTGTCGGTCTAGAACAACGGCCAGGGCACCGCGGGTCCGTGCCCGGGCGGCGGCGGGAACACCGCGACGGCCCGGAGCGCGGCGCACCGAGCGCGGAGCGTGTCCACCTCGGCGACGGTGAGGTGTTCGTCGAGCGCCGCACCGAGGTCGCCGTGCAGCGCATCGGTCACGCGGTCGATGCCCTCGAGCTCGTCGGCGTCCAGCGGCTCGCCGATCCACCCCCACAGCACCGTGCGGAGCTTGTGCTCGACGTGGAACGCCAGGCCGTGGTCGACCCCGAACCGGTGGCCGTCCGGCATCGCCAGCACGTGGCCGCCCTTGCGGTCCGCGTTGTTGACGACGACGTCGAACACCGCCATCCGCCGGAGCGCCGTGCTGTCCTCGTGCACCAGCGTCACCGGACGGTCCTGCTCGTCGATCGCCTCGAGCACCGGGAGCCAGGGCGTGCCCTCGGCGTCGGCGTCCTCGGTGGGGACGAGGTCCACCGCGTCCTGCTCGGGGTCGACGTCCTGCCAGCGCTGGACCATGCCGCGGCCGAACGGCCCGTCGCCCATCCACGTCGGCGGGACGATGCCCCAGCCGAACGCCTCGGACACCAGGTACGCCGCGACCTCGCGGTCCGCGAGGGTGCCGTCCGGGAAGTCCCAGAGCGGTCGTTCGCCCTCGATCGGCTTGTAGACGACCGCTTCGCCGTCCAGGTCGGCGAGGAACGTGGCGTTCGACGCCTCACGGATGCGCGCCCGGATGGACAGCGATCCGTCGCTCATGCGTCCCCGGGCGGTCGTCCGGCGGCCACGACCTCGCGCGTGCGTTCGACGAACGCGCGAGCGGTCCCGACCGGGATCTTCACCTGGAAGAGCTCGGCCGGCTCGGGGATCTCGACGACGGCCTCGATCTCCTCGCCGTCCTCCGACGTCTCCGCGACGATCTCGAGCTCGTCGTCGATCGGGTACGCCTCGATCACGACCTGCGCGGTGGCCGGGTCGAATCCCAGGCTCAGGGCGCCGGCGCGGAACTCGGCCTCGACCGGCTGGTCGAGCGGCGCGCCGTCCCGGAGCTCGGTCGGGGCGGTGGGCGGGACGCTGAAGCGGTTGTCCTCCACGGTCGCGACCTCGTCGAGGAGCTCGTCGATCTTGTCCGCGAGGACGGCCGACTGCTCCTTCTCGAGCGCGACGCTCGTGACGCGGCGGCCGTCGCGCGCCTGGAGGTAGAAGGACCGCTCGCCCGGACGGCCGACGGTCCCGACGACGAGACGGTCCGGCCAGTCGAAGCCGTGCACGATGGTGGGCATACCCGCATTGTAGGAGCGGCGGGCGACACGCGTTCAGGCCCTGGCGGTACCCGGCTCGGTCCCCGGCGCAGCAGCGTCGTCGTGCCCGGCTCCGCCACCCACCGCGGCGTCGCCGGACGGCGCGGGCGCGGCGGCGAGCCAGGCCAGGTCGCCGGACTCGGTGTTCGACGCGACGACCTCGGGGCGCTGCTCGCCGTAGCGCACGATGGACACCGACGCCGGCCCGACCGCGATGCGCTGGAACAGGTCGAGGTGCATGCCGAGCGCGTCCGCGAGCACCGACTTGATGACGTCGCCGTGGCTGACCGCGACCCACACGGCGTTCGGCCCGTGCGCCGCCTCGACCTCGGCGTCGATCCGCCTGATCGCCGCGACCGCCCGGGACTGCATGCCCTGCATCGACTCGCCGCTGGGGAAGACCACCGCGCTCGGGTTCGCCTGGACGGTCCGCCAGAGTGGCTCCTTCGCGAGGTCGGCGAGCTTCCGGCCCTGCCACTCGCCGTAGTCGCACTCGGTGATCGCCCGCTCGATCCGGGTCTCCGGCGTGCCGGTCTGCCGTTCGAGCACGGCTCGGGAGGTCTGCCGGCAGCGTTCGAGGGGACTGGACACGACCGCCGCGAGCGGCACCGCGGCGATGCGCTCCGCCGTGCGCGCGGCCTGCTCGCGTCCGACAACGTCGAGCGCCACCCCGGCCGTCCGCCCGGCCAGGAGTCCGGTCGCGTTCGCGGTGGTGCGTCCGTGCCGGACGAGGAGGACGGTCGCCATGTGCCCGATCCTAGGCCGCGCGCGCGGCCGTTCCCGCGTTCGCCCCGGCCACCACCCGGCCGTCGACCACGGTGACGAGCTCGTCGAGGGCGTCCCGGTGCACCAGGTCGTGCGTCACGAGCATCGTCGCGGTCCCCCGCTCGTGCGTCAGTTCGGCGATGAGTGCCATGATCGCGGCGCCCCGCTCCTGGTCGAGCGCGCTCGTCGGTTCGTCCACGAGCAGCACGTCCGGGCCGTGCACGAGCGCCCGCGCGATCGCGACGCGCTGCCGCTGTCCACCGGACAACTGCGCCGGCCGCTTGTCCGCGTGCCCGGACAACCCGACCGCGTCGAGGAGCTCGTCCACGCGGTCCGGGGTCACCGCGGACGTCGTTCCGCGCCGAGCACCACCTCCGCCCAGGTGCGCCATCACGAGGACCTGCTCGCGGGCGGTCAGCGACGGCAGCAGGTTCGACTGCTGGAAGACGATCCCGATCCGCTCCCGACGGAGCGCCGCGGCCGCACCGGGCGACAGCGCGGCGACGTCGACGACGGAGCCGGCACCGATGCCGGAGCCACCGCCGATCCGCACCCGCCCGGAGTCGGGTCGGATGAGCGTCGCGGCGACCGCGAGCAACGAGGACTTCCCGGAGCCGGACGGCCCCGTGATCCCGGTGACCTCGCCGGCACGAGCGGTGAGCGACACGTGGTCGATCGCGGTGACACGCCGATCGCCGTCGGGGAAGGTCAGGGTGACGTCGTCCAGGGTGATCATCGGTTGCTCCCGAGTGCGGTGAGGGGGTCGGCGGCGGTGACGGTCCGGAGGGCGACGGCCGCTCCGGCGAGTCCGAGCGCGGCCATGGCGACCGCGGGGACGAGGGTGGTGAGCGGGCTGAGCAGGAACGGCAACGCCCCGCCGGCGAGCGCCCCGAGTCCGACGACGGCGGCCGTCCCGACGCCGATGCCGACGACGAGCACGACCGACGCCTGACCGAGGGCGTCGCGGACGAGCGAGCGGGTGCTCGCCCCGAGGGCCTTGAGCACGGCGACGTCACCGGCCCGTTGCATGGTCCACACCGTGAAGAACGCCCCGACGACCAGGGCGGACACCCCGAACAGCATCGCGATCATCAGCGCGAGCGAGCCGACCTCCGACCTGAAGGTCTCGAGCGCGGTCAACGACCCGAGGTGCGACGCCGCCGACGTGTGCGTCCGAGCGGCCACGGCGTCCCAGTCGGGTGCGCCACGCACCGCGAGCACGGTCGGTGCTCCGTCCCCGCCGAGCCGGCGGTCGGCGGCGGCCCAGGCGTCCGGCGTCATCGCGAGCACCGGTGTGTGGCTGTACCAGGCGTCCCCACCCACGACGGCCACCCGGTAGGTGTGCCCGGCGACGGTCACGCGGTCGCCGACACCGGCCCCGAGGTCGGACGCGGCGCCGGCGGAGAGGCCGACCTCGTCGTCGGACCGTGGCGCGAGCGCCGCGACCGCGCCGGCACCCGACGCCGGCAGCCCGAACAGCGCGACGCCGACGGGCGAACCCGACCCGGAAGCCGCGCCGGCGGTGGCCCGTCCCTGCGCGATGCCCACCGGGACCACCTCGTCGACGCCGGCGGCCGTCTGCCAGCCGACCCGCGCCTCCCGGCTGATCGAGGACTCCCCGAAGGACGGTCGCCCACTGGCGGGCTGCTGCAGGACCAGTCGGTCCCCAGGCAGGTCGAGCACGGCCGAGACGTTCTGGGTGGCGAGCCCGCCGGTGAGTCCGGCGAGGAACCCCACGAGGAGGGTGATGAGTGCGACGACGGCGCCGATGAGGACGAAGCGTCCGCGGGCGAACCGGAGATCGCGCCAGGCGACGAACACGATGGTCCCTTCCTGGTCACGGACCGTCCGCGACCACAGCGGCCACGGACCGTCCGCGACCACCGTTCCAGCGTCGCGGCGGCGCGCGCTCCGGGCATCGTCGTCCGTGTTGGTCCTCCGATCGAACTTTCGGTTGATCCGTCGTGACGCGCCGCTCCGTACCCTGGGGAGGACATGGCGCACAGCACCCTCACCCCGGTCTTCGTCGGTCTCCGGACCGGCCTGCACGTGCTGTTCGCTGCGCTCCTGGTGCTCGTCGTCGTCCGGATCGTCGTCGTGGGGGCGCCGGGGTCGTGGGTCCCGCTCCTCCTGTCGGCGGTGTTCGCCGTCGTCTACCTGCTCGGCGCGCTCGTCGCCCGGACCGCTCCGACCCGTCGAGGTCCGGCCGGAGCGCTCTGGATCATCGCGCTCACCGTGGTCTGGGTCGCGCTCCTCGTGCTCGTGCCCGAGGCCGCGTACCTCGTGTTCCCGCTCTTCTTCCTCTACCTGCACGTCCTGCCGCGCGTGGTCGGCCCGGTCGCCGTGGTGGTCGCGACCCTCGTCGCCGTCGTCGCGCTCGGCCTGCACGGCGGCTTCACGGTCGGCGGGGTCGTCGGTCCGCTCGTCGGCGCCGGCGTCGCGCTGCTCATCGGGCTCGGGTACCGGGCGCTCGCCCGCGAGGCCCTCGAACGCGAAGCCCTCGTCGCCGAGCTGCTGGCCACCCGCGATCGACTCGCCGCCACCGAGCGGGAGCAGGGCGTGCTCGCCGAGCGGGCACGACTCGCCCGGGAGATCCACGACACGGTCGCGCAGGGCCTGTCGAGCATCCAGATGCTCCTGCACGCCGCGGAGCGTGCAGACGGCGATCGGCCGGGCCTCGAGCACATCCGGCTCGCCCGCGAGACCGCGGCGGACGGCCTCGCGGACACCCGGCGCTTCATCCGCGAGCTGACGCCGCCGACGCTCGACCAGGGGCTCGGCTCCGCACTGCGGCGGCTGGCCGACCAGCAGTGGACGCGCGACGGGTTGCGGGTGCAGGTCGACGTCCCCGAGGTCGCGTTGCCGATGGACGTGCAGACGGCGCTGCTGCGCATCGCCCAGGGCGCGATCGCCAACGTGGTGCAGCACGCGGGGGCGTCGACCGTCCGGCTGTCGCTGACGGTGGACGGCCGGGAGGCGCGGCTCACGGTCGCGGACGACGGCGTCGGGTTCGACCCGGTCACCGCCAGGGCGCGCGCCGGCACCACCGACTCGTTCGGGCTGCGCGCGGTGGAGGACCGCGTGGGCCAGTTCGGCGGGCGGCTGGAGATCGACTCGGCGCCCGGTCGCGGCACCACGCTCGTCGCCGTGCTGGAGGTGCCGTGATCCGCGTCCTCATCGCCGACGACCACCCCGTCGTCCGCGCCGGTCTGCGCGCGCTGCTCGACGCCGAGGAGGACCTCGAGGTCGTCGGCGAGGCCGCGACCCCGGCGGACGCGGTCGCCCTCGCCGAGACGCTGGCACCGGAGCTCGTCCTGATGGACCTGCAGTTCGGCCAGGAGACGACCGGAGCGGACGCCACCCGCCGGATCCGGTCGCTCGACGCGGCACCGTACGTGCTCGTGCTCACGAACTACGACTCCGACGGGGACATCCTCGGCGCGGTCGAGGCCGGTGCGAGCGGGTACCTGCTCAAGGACGCGCCGCCGCACGAGCTCGTCGCGGCGGTGCGCGCCGCCGCGTCGGGCCAGAGCGCCCTCGCCCCCGCGATCGCCGGGCGGCTCATGGCGAGGATGCGCGCCCCGCAGGTCGCGCTGTCCGCACGGGAGATCGACGTCCTGCGCCTCGTCGCCGAGGGGGCGTCGAACGGCGACGTGGCGGCGCGTCTGCACATCAGCGACGCCACCGTGAAGTCGCACCTCGTGCACGTGTTCTCGAAGCTCGGGGTGTCCTCGCGCACCGCCGCGGTGTCCGAGGCGCGCTCGCTCGGCATGCTCCGCTGACGATCGCTTGACTCGGCGTCGCCGCCCCGATCAGATGGACCCATGATCGGGCGCCACCGCGCGGCACTGTTCGCCACGTCGACGATGACCGGCGTCGGGATCGCCTCGTGGATCACGCGGACGCCCGCGGTCCGCGACGACCTCGGGGCGTCGATCGAGGCGATGGGCATCGTCCTGCTCGGCTTGTCGATCGGCTCGATGGTCGGGATCCTCGGCGCCGGCGCCCTCGTCCGACGGCTCGGGACGCGGCCCCTCATCCTCCTCGGCGGCGCTCTGCCCGTCGTCGGCATGCTCCTCGTCGCCCTGCTCGCTCCCGCCCAGCTCGCGGCCGGGGTCTGGGCGGGACTGTTCCTGATCGGCTTCGGGGCCGGCGTCGCGGAGATCGGCCTCAACGTCGAGGCCGCCGCGGTCGAACGCGAGCTCGCGCGCCCGGTCGTGCCCGTCCTGCACGCCTGCTTCAGCCTCGGCACGGTCGCCGGCGGTGCAGCCGGCATCGCCCTCACCGCTGCCCGGACGCCCGTGCTCTTGCACCTGCTCGCGGCAGCGGCCGTGATGGCGGGGTTGGCCGTGTTCGCCGCCGTGAACCTCCGGCCGGTCCCGCGGTCCGCGTCCGGTGTCCCCGGCACCGACCCGGTGGCGACGACGACCCCGACCCTGCCCCGACTCCGTGCCGTCCTCGGCGTGCAGGTGCTGCTGATCGCCGTGATCTGCCTCGCGATGGCCTTCGCCGAGGGGGCGGCGAGCGACTGGCTCCCGCTCCTCATGACGACCGACCACGGCGCCCCCGAAGCGGTCGGATCGCTCGTGTTCACGGGGTTCGCGCTCGCCATGTTCGTGGGCCGCTCGGCGGGCACGCCGCTCGTCGCCCGGTTCGGACGCGCCGCGGTGCTCCGGGTGTGTGCCGCCGTCGGCGCCGTCGGCGTCCTGCTCGTCGTCGTGTCGCCGAGCCCCGTGCTCACCGCCGTGGCCGCCGGGGTGTGGGGCCTCGGGATCGCCCTCGGGTTCCCGCTCGCGATCTCCGCCGCGGGCGACCACCCCACCGACGGGGACCGCCGGGTGTCGGTCGTGGCGACCGCCGGCTACGTCGCGTTCCTCGCCGGGCCGCCGGCGCTCGGGTTCCTCGGCGAGCACCTCGGGCTGCAGACGGCGATGCTCGTCCCGGCCGCCCTGCTCGTCATCGCCCTGCTCGTGGCCCCTGCCGCACGCGCTCGGGTGACGGCCGACGTCCTCGGGCCGGCGGTCGGGGCGCCGGCCCCGTCCCGCGACTGAACCGTCCGGCCTCGCCCGCGCCGCAGGCGACCTCCGGTTGTGCTCGGGGCCTCATCCCCGTCCGATGACGGGATGCGGACAGTGGTTTCGCGCCGCGCCCGGACCCGCACCAGTATGGAGCGGTGCTCGTCTCCATCGTCTACATGAGCCGGGCGACCGTGCCCTTCGACGACGCCGACCTCGCCCAGCTCCTGCGCGACGCCCGGCTCCGGAACGAGGCGCTCGGCGTCTCGGGGCTGCTCCTGGCGAAGGACGGCCGGTTCATGCAGCTCCTCGAGGGCCCGGCGTGGAGCGTCGACGACCGCTTCGCCGCGATCTCCCGGGACTCCCGGCACGGCGAGGTCAAGTCGCTCATCCGCGAGGACATCGAGCGACGCCGCTTCGACGGGTGGTCGATGGCCTTCCGTGCGCTCGACGACGCGGACGTCGACGCCGAGGAGGGCTTCAGCCCGTTCCTCACCGACACGGTCGACTTCCCCCGGTCGTTCGACCGCACGAGCGCCGCCTGGCTGCTGAAGTGGTTCCGGGACCGGGAGCTGCACGACCGCTGACGACCGGTCAGCCCCGTGCGAACGCGAGGCTCTCCTGGACGATGCCGACGACGGTCGCGAGCTCGTCGTCGTCGCGGGGCCCGTAGACCATGAACTCGGTGCCGAAGTCGGCGTAGCCGTGCGGTTCCGCCCACCCGAGGTGCACGAGCGCCCGGCCACGGTCCTCGGGCAGGACGAGGTGCACGCTCGTGTCGTCGACGCCGTGCAGGTGCACCGGTTCGAGGCGCTGTCCGGGTGCGAGCGAGCGGTCGGGCGACACCTCGACCTCGCGGTCGGTGAGGAACACGGCGCGGGAGCTCGCCGGCGACACCTGGCTGTGTCCCTCGACGACGTCCGGCAGCGCGAACACGGCCGCGACGAGGCGCCCCCACAGGTCCGGCGGTGCGAGCTGATCGACCTGCCGGTGCGGCCCCTCGGTCGAGGTCGTCGGCACCGAACCGCGTCGAGGAAGTGTCATGACCTCAGTCTGGCGTGCGGAACGTCTCCGCCACGACCCCCAGCAGGCGGGTCCGGTGGCGCGGGTCGACGATGCCGGAGAGCACGACCCGCCACATCGTCGCGACCGCCGCGGACAGGTCGGCCCGCCCGGTCCGGACGTCGGACACGAGCTGGACGCCGGTGAAGTACGGCACGACGGTGGCACCGAGCTCCTCGGCGGTGAGCTCGGTGCGCAGCTCCCCACTCGCGATCGCCAACCGGAAGACGTCGACGATGCCGCCGATCCACTGCTCGTAGAAGCTCGCGGTCGCTGCGGCGAACTCGCCCCGTTCGAGCGACAGCCGGATGCCCGCCCGGACGATCGGATCGGTGCGGAGCAGGTCCGCGATCCCCTTCGAGGCGGCGACGAGCGCCGCGGTGGGTGAGCTGTCGGTGTGGCTCACGACCGCGAAGGTCCGGACGTTCTGCTCGTCGATGACGGCGAGCGCCATCGCGAGCTTCGTCGGGAAGTGGAAGTGCAGCGCGCCCTGCGAGACCCCGGCGGTGCGGGCGATGCCGGCCACCGTCGCGCTGGCGAAGCCGGCGCGGTCGAACTCCTCCGCCGCGGCCTGCAGGATCTGCTCACGTCGTTCCACGCAACCAGTGTCACGGACTGGAGGCGCGGTGCGGGCCCGCGCCGCGCCTCCAGTCCGAGGGTGGCCGCGTCAGGCGGCGTGCCGTGCCAAGGTGATCCGCGCCTCCGGGACGTCCTGCAGGTCCCGCCCACGGAACCACCGCAGCAGCCAGTCGGCGGGCGAACCCGCGAGCTCGGCCGGCAGCCCGGAGCGCTCGGTGAGGAACGTGCTGAAGCCCGGTTCGTCCCGGACTTCGGTGTCGGACGGGTTCCCGAACGCCATCGCCCACCCGTCGAAGCGGCGCGTCGCGATCTGCTCCCGCGAGAGCGACTTCACGTCGCGGTGGCGGGGGTCGCGCTCGATCGCGGCGAAGCGGTCCTCGACGGCCCACGCCGGACCCTCGAGGACCTGCATGAACCGGCCGCCCTTCGCCAGGAGCAGGCCGGAGACGCCGAGCGCCTGGTTGGTGAGCCGCGCCTCACGCAGCATGGCGACCAGCTGGTCGTCGGTCAGGTCGTCGACGGCGACGGACATGTACACGAGGGTCTCGAGGGAAGTCATCGCCCGCAGTCTCGGTCCTGTCCCCGGTGGAGGGCAAGGATCGTCCGCACACCGCACCGGGGACCGCGGTGTGCGGACGGACACGCCGCTCAGGTGAGCGCGAGCAGCGTGTTGACCTGGTCGTTGACACCGGTGAGGGTCCGGATCGACCTGCCGTTGGCGTACACGTCGTCGAAGGCCGGCTGGAGCAGCGCCTGCACGTCCGCGGGGTTGCGGGTGACCGGGAACAGGAACGTGGTCCGCTCGTCGACCTGGCGGGTGAACGCCGAGACGTCCAGGCCGCGCTTCCGGAACGACGCGACCGCCGCCTCGGTCCCCGCCGGTCGTGCCGGGAACACGACGCCCGCCTTCCCCACGATCGTCTGGGCGGCGTCGCTCCCGAGGTACGCGACCCACTTCGCCGCCGCCTCGGGGTCCCTCGCCTGCTTCGTGATCGAGTCGCCGAGCCCGTTGAACATCGAGGCGCGGTGCCCGATCGGACCGACCGGGGTCGGGGCGACGGCGACGTCGAGGTCCGTCATGTTCAGGTAGGAGCCGATCATCCACGAGCCGTTGAACGACAGCGCGCACTTGCCGGCACCGAGCTGCACCTCGGGACCGGTCGTCGTGGAGAACACCCCGTACTTCGCCATGTAGCCCTTCTCGGCGAGCCCGTAATACCAGGCGAGGGTGTCCTGCACGACCCGCTCGTCGTACCGGAACCGGTCCCCCCACGGGTTCTCGTTCGTGTAGAACCAGTCGATCGACCCGGTGAACGGCGACCACTGTGTCTGCCCGAACCCGTCGCCGCCCGAGCCGTTCGACGAGATGCCGTAGACCGCGACGTCGTGCTTGTCGAACCCGGGCTCGTCGCCGCGACGACCCTTCCCGTCCACGGTGAGGTGGGCGAGCATCCGTTCGAACGTGCCACCGTCGTCCGGGTTCCACTCGAGGTCGGCGAGCTCGGCGTCGGAGACACCCGCCTTCGCCATCGCCTTCCGGTCGTAGAACATCGCGATCGTGTCCCAGTCCTTCGGGGACCCGTAGCGGTGGCCGTCCTTGCCCTTCCAGAGCTCGGCGAGCCCGGACTGGTAGTCGGCGTCCCGGATGCCCTTCGTGGCCTCGAGCTCGTCGAGCTTGTACAGCACGTCGAGGTCGGAGTACTGCGGGAACTTCGTCAGGTGGTCGGTGAACACGTCGGGGGCGGTCCCCGCGATGAACCCGGCGGTGAGCTTCGTCCAGTAGTCGTTCCACCCGAGCTGCGTGATCTTCACCGTGATGTCAGGGTTCTCGCGGTGGAAGGCATCGGCCACGGCCTGGTAGGCGGGCAGCTGGTTGGAGTCCCAGAGCCAGTAGCTGACGGTCCGGGTGCCCGAACGTCCGGCAGACGTGCCCCGGCCGGGCGACGAGCACGCGGCGAGCGCACCGAGGGCCAGGGCGGAGGCGCCGCCGGCGAACAGGGCGCGGCGGGAGAGCGAGTTGGTCATCTGGTGCCTACTTGATTCCGGAGAAGCCGATGGAGTTGACGATCCGCTTGGCGAACAGGCCGAAGAGCACGATCATCGGGAGCGCCGCCACGAGGGTCGCGGCCATCAGGCCAGCCCAGTCGGTACCGGACTGCGGCGTCTGCGACTTGAAGACGCCGAGCGCGACGGTGAGGACCCGCGAGCTGTCGGTGTACGACACCATGAGCGGCCAGAAGTAGTCGTTCCAGCTCGTGATGTACGTCAGCACGGCGAGCGTGGCGATCGGTGCCGCCGCCATCGGGATGACGAGCCGGAAGAACACGCGGACCTTCCCGGCGCCGTCGATGAGGGCGGCCTCCTCGACCTCCTTCGAGATGCCGAGGAAGAACTGCCGGAGGAAGAACACCGCGAACGGGGTCATGAACATCGTCGGCAGGGCGATGCCGAGCAGGTTGTCGACGAGCCCGAGCTCCTTGATGAGGGCGAAGTTCGGCAGCAGCGTGAAGATCGCGGGGACCATGAGGCCGGCGAGGAACACCGCGAAGACCTTGTCGCGTCCGGGCCAGCGCAGGCGGGCGAAGGCGTAGGCGGCCGCGGCGGAGAAGAACACTTGGCCGACGGTGACGAGCGTCGACACGATGACGGAGTTGCCGAGGTACCGCCAGAAGTCCAACGCCGCGCCGGACCCGCCCTGCGCGAGCGCCTCCTTCGTGGACTGCAGGCCGAACACGCGCTCGAACCCGCCGAGGCTGAACCCGACGGGCAGGAGCGAGGTCGGGTCGGAGTTGATCGCGCCGTTGGACGACAGCGCGGTGCGCAGGATCCAGTAGAACGGGAACAGGGTGACGACGATGACGGCGATCATCGCGACCCAGGCGAGGACGCGGCCCACCGAGGGACGGCGTCGGTGTCCTGCGCCGGGGCGGGGCGGGCGCTTCGTGGTGACGGAGCGGGTGAGGGTCGTGGTCATGGGACGCTCCGTTCAGTCCAGGTCCGACTCGCCCGAGCGGGTGAGGCGGTACTGGATGATCGTGATGATGCTGAGGACGATGAGGAGTGCGACCGACACGGCGGACGCGTAGCCGAACTGGAACCGGCCGAACGCCAGGTTGTAGATGTAGTTCTGCACGACGTTCGTGGCGTTCGCGGGGCCGCCCTGCGTGGTGACGGCGACGGTGTCGAACACCTGGAACGACCCGATGACGGTGATGATGAGCACCAGCGACAGGATCGGCCGGAGCAGCGGCACGGTGATCCGCCAGAACATCTTCCACTCGCTGGCGCCGTCGATGCGGCCGGCCTCGTAGACGGTCTCCGGCAGCGACTGCAGGCCCGCGAAGATGAGCAGCGCGGTGTAGCCGACGTGCCGCCAGACGTTGATGAGCGCGATGGAGGGGATGCCCCAGACGTTGCTCTGCAGGAACGGGACCCGGTCGAGTCCGAGGGCCGCGAGCATCTCGTTCCCGATCCCGAGCTGGGTGTCGAGGATCCACAGCCAGACCAGCGCCGCGACGACGTTCGACACGAGGTAGGGCGCGAGGACGATGCCGCGGACGAACGTGGACTTCGTGAGGCGGTGCATCATCACGGCGATGAAGAGCGCCACGACCGTCTGGATGACGATGTTGATGACGACGTACTCGACGGTGACGACCATCGAGTGCCAGAAGATCGAGTCCTGCGCGAGCCGGACGTAGTTCTGCAGTCCGGTGAACTCGGGCGGCGTGAGCAGGTTGTAGGACGTGAAGCTGAGGAAGATGCCCCGGATCGTCGGCCACGCCAGGAAGACGGCGAACCCGACGGCTGCCGGTGCGATGAACACCAGGGCGAGCCAGAGGTCGTTCCGGGGGCGACGCCTCGGTGAGGACGTCCGGGCACGGGCGAGGTCGACTGACCGACTCCTCCGTGGGCGGGTGGTCGTCAAGGGTGACGACACAGGGCTCTCGGTTGCCATCGCGACTCCTTCGTCTGCGGTGGACTGACGTGCAGCAGTCCGTGAGCCGGGAATCTACACGTGGGGACAGGTCAGGACAAGGGTTGATTTTGCTGCAGTTCCGATGGTTGTCACGTGTAGACAGCATGTGTCAGGATGGCCCTCGATCGCATCGGAGCGACCTGCTCGGCGACGCATCCCACACCCCTGGAAAGGTCACTGATGATCTCAATCGGAATGGTCGGCGCAGGCCAGTTCGCCCCGCAGTTCGCGAAGCTGTTCAAGCTCCACCCCGACGTCGACCGGGTCTTCGTGACCGACCTCGTCGACGACCGCGCGACCGAACTGGTGGAGACGCAGCACCTCGACGGCACGTTCGACGACTTCGACGCCGTCCTCGCCTCGGACGTCGACGCCGTCGCGATCTTCACGCAGCGGTGGACGCACGGCCCGCTCGTCGTCAAGGCGCTGCGCGCGGGCAAGCACGTGTACTCCGCCGTGCCGATGGCGATCTCCGTCGAGGAGATCAGCGCCATCATCGAGGCGGTCCGGGAGACCGGGCTCACCTACATGATGGGCGAGACGAGCTACTACAACCCCGCGACGGTGTTCGCCCGCGGGAAGGTCGCCGAGGGCGCCTTCGGCCGGGTGTTCTACGCCGAGGGCGACTACGTCCACGACATGGACCTCGGCTTCTACGCCGCGTACCAGTTCAGCGGCGGCGACGAGTGGAAGCGCACCGCCAGCTACCCGCCCATGCTGTACCCGACGCACTCGGTCGGCGGGGTCCTCGGCGCGATCCCGGGTCACGCCGTCAGCGTCAGCTGCATCGGCGTCAAGGACGACCGCGGCGACGGGGTGTTCGACAAGGAGGTCAGCCAGTTCGACAACGACTTCTCGAACGCGACCGCCCTGTTCGAGCTCGACAACGGCGGGGTGATGCGGATCAACGAGATGCGTCGCGTCGGCTACCCGTCGCACATCCGCGAGTCCCGCTTCCGCTACTTCGGCACCGAGGCGAGCTTCGAGCAGCTCGCCAAGGTCAGCGTCTGGCAGGACAAGGAGGACTCGCACGACATCAGCGACCAGATCAACACGCGGGCCACGATGGACCTCGACGACCCGCGTCTGGCCGGGGTGGACCCCGCGCTCCGGGACGCGTTCGTCTCCGGGTACGCCGAGGTGCACGACACCGACCGCCTGCCCGCCGAGTACGCCGGCGTGCCGACGGGACACGAGGGCAGCCACCAGTTCCTCGCCGACGACTTCGTCCGCGCCGTCGTCGACCGCACCCTGCCCCCGGTGAACGCCTGGACCGCCGCACGGTTCACGCTCCCCGGCATCATCGCGCACCAGTCGGCACTGCAGGGCGGCGTGCGCCTCGACGTGCCCGACTTCGGCGACGCACCGGCGAGCGCACCTGCAGCCGCCGCAGGGGCTGCCGCCGTCTAGGATCGCACCAGCTGCCGTTCGGGTGCCGGTCCGCGTGGACCGGCACCCGAACTCGATCCAGGAGGTACCCGTGGCCCGCCCGACGACCCCGAGGGCGGTCACGCGCGCGGACGTCGCCCGGTACGCCGGCGTCAGCACCTCGGTCGTGAGCTACGTCGTGCACGACGGCCCCCGCCCCGTCGCCGCCGAGACCGCCGCCCGGGTCCGCGACGCCATCCGGGTCCTCGGCTACCGCCCGAACGCCAGCGCGCAGGCACTCCGCACCGGATCCTCGAAGATGCTCGGCCTGATCGTCCCCGAGCTCGACAACCCGCTGTGGTCCGAGATCGCCATCGCCGTCGAACAGGCAGCGGCCGACCGGGGCTACGACGTCCTCATCTCGAGCAGCGACGGCGATGTCGCCCTCGAGCGCGACCGGATGCGCAGCCTGTCCGCCCGACAGGTGGACGGCCTCATCGTCACGAGCATCATGACCCGGCCGGACCTGTCCACCGTGGTCGACCCCGGCCTGCCGATGGTGCTGCTCAACACGTTCTTCGAGGTGCCGGAGTTCGCCAGCACCGGCGTCGACGCCCGCCGCGGCGCCCACGAGGGCACCATGCACCTCGTCGGCCACGGCTACCCGTCCATCGGACTGGTCATCGGGCACACCGGCGCCGACACGGACCTGCGCGAACAGGGCTGGCAGGACGCACTCCGCGAGGGCGGCGTGCAGGACGGCCCGATCGTGCGGACCGAGTTCTCCCGCGAGGGCGGGTACCGCGCCGGTCTGCGCCTGTTCGGCTCCGCGAACCGCCCGCGCGCCGTGTTCGTGAGCTCGGACATGCAGGCCGTCGGGGTGCTCCGCGCGCTCTACGAGCTCGGGCTCTCCGCCCCCTCGGACGTCGCGATCGTGTCGTTCGACGGCACCGCCGAGGCCGACTTCACCAACCCGCAGCTCACCACGGTGCGGCAGCCGGTCGACGCGATGGCCGCCGGCGCGGTCGATCGGGTGCTCGGGCGGGTGGCCGGCGAGCAGTGGCACCGGGACCTCGTCCCGGCCGAGTTGGTGCTCGGCGCGAGTTGCGGGTGCGACGTGCGTCGCTGACGCACCCACGTGTCGGCCGGGAGGAACGGGGCGGGCCCGACCCGCGCCTCCCGTCCGCCGTCCGGTCACGCTGCGGACGCGTGTCCCAGGACCGCCTCGAGCTCGTGGAGCGGGACGCGGCGCTGCGCGACGCGCGTCAGTGCGGCTGCCTCGACCGGCTCGCCGGTGCCGGCGTCGACGAAGCGCAGGTCCGACTCCAGGGCCGTGCGACGGTGCCGATCGGCCCAGCCGCCGAGCGCGAGGAGCACGAGCGAGAGGTCGTTGCCCGCCTCGGTCAGGACGTACTCGTCACGGGCGCGACCGCCCTCCGGCTTGTAGGTCTGCCGCTCGAGCACGCCGCCCTCGACGAGGGAGGCGAGCCGCGCCGTGAGGACCTCGCGCGGGATGCCGAGGCTCTGCTGGAACTGGCTGAAGCGGGTCGAGCCGGCGAGGGCGTCGCGGACGATCATGAGCGTCCACTTCTCGCCGAGGACGTCGAGGGACCGTGCGATGGGGCAGCGCTCGTCGCCGCCGAGGATGCCGAGCATGCATCCATCGTATCTGGGTTCGGAATCCAGACACAACGTGCTAGGTTCACTTTTCGTACTCAACTTTTTCGACAGGAGCAGCCATGACCACCCTCACCGACGCGATCGTCCTCGTCACCGGAGCGAACGGCGGCCTCGGGGCCGAGTTCGTGCAGCAGGCCCTCGACCGCGGCGCCGCCAAGGTCTACGCCACCGCCCGCACCCCCCGCACCTGGGAGGACGACCGCATCGTGCCGCTCCCCCTCGACGTGACCGACCAGGCGAGCGTCGACGCCGCAGCACGCACCGCGGCGGACGCCACCATCGTCGTGAACAACGCCGGCGTCGGTGGATCGACCCCGCTGCTCGAGACCTCCGTCGAGGACGTCGAGCGCGTCTTCGCCACGAACGTGTTCGGTGCGCTGCGGGTCGCCAAGGCCTTCGCGCCGACCCTGGCCGGCGGCGCCCTCGTCGACGTGCACTCCGTCCTCAGTTGGATCGCGCTCGGCAACGGGTACTCGGCGTCGAAGGCGGCGTTCTGGTCGCTGACGAACTCCCTGCGCCTCGAGCTCGCACCGCAGGGCACGCAGGTCGTCGGGGCCCACCTCGGGTACACCGACACCGGGATGACCGCGGACCTCGACGTCGACAAGGCCGACCCCGCCGACATCGTCGCCGCGATCTGGGACGCAGTCGAGGCCGGCGAGCACGAGGTGCTGGCCGACCAGATCAGCCGAGACGTCCGTGCCGGCCTGAGCGCTCCGCTGGTGGCGCTGTACCCGGGGCTCGCCTCCGCCTGAGCACGGACGCCCGAGCCCCCGCCGCTACGCTCGGGGCATGGCGACGGCGGGGGCGACTCGGTCGACCGGGTGGACGACGGCCGGATGGGCCGCGTTGTACTGGTGCACCGCGGCGCTCGGGGCCGTGGCGGGGTTCGGATCGTGGACGTGGCTGTGGCTGGCGTCCGACGAGGACGACCGCGGAACCGCACACGACCGGTCCTGGCCCAACGAGAGCGTCATCACCCTCGGTGTCGTCCCGCTCCTGTTCGCACACGTCGTCGGTCTCCTGCTCCTGCTGAAGGCCGCGCGGAGGGGCCGCAAGGGTCGCAGTTCCGCCGTGTGGTTCGCCCTCGTGGCGCTCGTCGTGGACTCGTCGATCGGTCTCGCCGGAGCCCTCGCGCTGACCGGGGGCCAGCTCGTGATGGTCGAACAGCCGTACCAGCCCTGAGGCGACAGACCCGGCCGACGGACTCAGCCGTGGGCTCCGCGCCCGGTGATGCCGCGCGTGCTCGCGGCGATCGCGGCGCGTTCCTCGTCGGTCAGACCCGCCGCGCGCAGGACCCGGTCGAGGACATCGCTCTTCCGGTCGAGGTAGTCGTCGATGTCCGTCGCGGTCTCCGCCGCACGGCACTTGACCGCGGCGTACTCCTCGCGGAGCGCCTCGTCGGCGCGGAGGACGTCGCGGACGCCGAGGTGGTTCCGGAGCGCGAGCGACCCGTCCTCGACGACGTAGGTGTTGCTCGGCGCGAACCGGTCCGGCGTGCGGAACGCCTGACGCCCCGGGATGCCGAGGTCACCACGCGACACGAAGCCGATCGTCGCGAGTGCCTGTACCGCAGCGGTGACGTGCTCGGACGCGACGACGACGTCGACGTCGATCACCGGTTTGGCGGCGAGTCCCGGCACGGCCGTGCTGCCGACGTGCTCGATCCGGTGCGGGACCCCGGCGGTGTCGAGCGCGGTCGCGAAGGCGTCACGGAGCTCGGCGAACCGCTCGGGCCACGACGCCCGGTACTCCACGACCTCGACCACGGATTCCCCTCCCCCATTGCGACCGTCTCGGCTCATGATGCCGCATGCGCCCCGCCGGCATGGGAGGATCGGGCAGTGCCTCTCCGTCCTCCGGTCGCGGTCGTCATCGCCGCCATGAGCGAAGAAGTGTCCGCGTTCGCGTCGCTCTTCGACGGCGTCCCGATCCTGGACGGTCCCGTCGGCGGCCACGACGAACACCACCTGCTCGACGTCGACGGTGCGACGATCGCGGTGCGCCGGAGCGGCATCGGGTTCGCGAACGCCACGGCCGCGGTCGCGCACGCCTTCCACGACTTCGGGTCGGGCATCCCCGTGATCAGCGTCGGCACCGCCGGTGGCTTGATGCACGGCGTCGAGATCGGCGATGTCGTCGTCGGCGACCACTACGTCAACCTCAACGCCGATGCCACCGCCTTCGGGTACGCCCTGGGCCAGGTGCCGGGCATGCCGACCGGGTACGACCCCGACGCTCGGCTCGTCGAACTCGCGCTCGGCTCCGACGCCGGGTACCGCATCCGGGCGGCGACGATCGGCTCGAGCGAGGTGTTCGTGACCGAGGGTCGAGCGCGCACCCTCCGCGAAGCCTTCCCCGCGGTCGCGGCCGTCGACATGGAGTCGGCCGCCGTCGCCCAGTTCGCGCACGTCCACGCGATGCCGTTCGTCTCGGTCCGGTGCATCAGCGACCTGTGCGCGCCGGACGGCGACGAGTTCAGGGAGCACCTCGACGGGGCGGCAGCGCGGGCCGCTCGCGTGGTGCACGACGTGGTCACGGGTCTCATCCGCTGAGCGCGACGGCTGGACCACGACGCTGCTCCGTGTCCTGACCGTCCCGGTTCACGATCCCCGGCCTCGGCGAACCAGTACGGTCACACGCTGGAGGGAACCCGGCGATCCGGTCCAGCGAGGGCCTGGAACATCACGTGGTCGCGCCACACCCCGTCGATGCGCAGGTACTCCGGAACCACTCCGTACCGGGTGAAGCCCGCGCGCTCCAGCACCCGCTGGGACGCGGTGTTCTCGGGAAGCGTCTCCGCTTGGACGCGGTGCAGGCCGAGGACGTCGAACGCGTGGTCGAGGCCCGCGCGGACGGCCCGGGTCGCGTGCCCGCGGCGGAGGCGATCAGCCCGGATCCAGTACCCCACCGAGCAGGACTGCAGCGCGCCACGCGTGACACCGCTCAGGGTCAGCCGCCCGAGGAGCTCGCCGTCCGCTGCTTCGATGACGAACGGCACGGTGGTCTCGGTGCCGACCAGTCGCGTCACGAGGGCCCTCTGGCCGACCTCGGTGAAGTGCTCCGGTCTGCGAGCCGGCTCCCAGGGCTTCAGGTGGTCGGCGCTGGCACGGACGACGGTCGCGAGCGCCGGGACGTCCTCGAGCCGCAACGGACGCAGCCTGGTGGCCATGGCGGAGGGTGTGGGATTCGAACCCACGAGACATCTCTGCCCACCTGTTTTCAAGACAGGCTCCATCGGCCGCTCGGACAACCCTCCGTGACGCGACCACGTGGCGAGACGTGACCGCGTCCCGGGAAGTCTAGCCGAGCCTCCAGGACGCGCAGCGAAGACGGGCAGGCCAGGAGGGATCTAGCGCGGCAGCGAGTCCAGCGCGGCCGCCAGGCCGTCGTCCGTGACGCCCCCGGTGACCTCGTTGCCGGCGTCGATGACGTCCTCGGGCGCCTGGCCCATCACGACGCCTCGGCCCGAGGTCGACGCCCATCGCAGCATGTCGATGTCGTTGCGGCCGTCACCCGCGGCGAAGACCCGGGAGCGCGGGATGTCGAGCCACTCGCGCACCCGTTCCATCGCGGTGGCCTTCGTCACGCCCTCGGGAGCGATGTCGAGCCACGACGTCCAGCCGACCGAGTACGAGACCTTGTGCAAGCCCATCTGCTCCACGACCTGCAGGAAGTCCTCGGTGTCGTGGCCCGGGGAGATCACCACGACGCGGGTCGCCTCGACGCCGAGCAGCCGTTCGAAGGGCACCCGCTCCCCGGCGACGGTCATCGTGTCCTCGGGGAAGTTGCCGGAGAGCAGGAAGTGCCCGGTCTCGTCCTCGACGCCGAACGCGGCGTTCTCGAGCGCGCCGTGCACGGTCTGCAGGACCTCGGTCGGGTCGAAGCGCTCCACGTGGACACGCTCGTAGGAGCCGTCCGACCGACGGGCGAGGGTCAGGGCCCCGTTGGCGCAGACGAGGTACTTCGGCCGGATGCCGAGCGTCTCGAGCAGCGGCACCGTCATGCCCTCGCTGCGGCCGGTGGAGAGCATCACCTCGTGCCCGGCGGCCTCGGCGTCGCGCAGCGCGGCGATCACCGCTTCGGTGACGACGCCGTCCTCGCGCATGGTGGTGCCGTCGATGTCGAGCGCCACCAGCCAGCGCTTGGTGCGCACGGAGCCGCCGGAGCTCGAGCCGCCGTCGACGAACCGCCCCTGCGTGCTCATCGGGGTTCGATCACCTCGACGCCACCGAGGTACGGACGGAGGACCTCCGGCACCACGACCGAACCGTCGGCCTGCTGGTGGGTCTCCAGGATCGCGACGATCCACCGGGTGGTCGCGAGCGTGCCGTTGAGGGTGGCGACGGGAGCGGTCTTGCCGCTCTCGGTGCGGTACCGGATGTCGAGGCGACGGGCCTGGAACGTGGTGCAGTTCGAGGTCGAGGTGAGTTCGCGGAAGGTGCCCTGCGTGGGGACCCAGGCCTCGATGTCGTACTTCTTCGCCGCGCTCGTGCCGAGGTCGCCCGCGGCGGTCTCGATCACGCGGTAGTGCAGCCCGAGGTCCTGCAGCATCTGCTCCTGGTACGACACGAGCCGCTCGTGCTCCGCCTCGGCCTGGTCCGGGTGCACGTAGGAGAACATCTCGAGCTTGTTGAACTGGTGCACGCGGAGGATGCCGCGGTTGTCCTTGCCCGCCGAGCCGGCCTCGCGGCGGTAGCAGGTGGACCAGCCGGCGTAGCGGTGGCCCTCGCCCGACTCGTCGAGCGACAGGATCTCGTCGGAGTGGAAGCCGGCGAGGGCGACCTCGCTCGTGCCGGTGAGGTAGAGGTCGTCGGCCTCGAGCCGGTAGACCTCGGCGGCGTGCTCGCCGAGGAACCCGGTGCCCGCCATCGTCTCGGGGCGCACGAGCGTCGGGGTGATGAGCGGCTCGAACCCGGCGGCGATCGCACGGTCGAGGCCGAGCGACATGAGGGCGATCTCGAGCCGGGCGCCGAGGCCGCGCAGGAAGTAGAACCGCGAGCCGGAGACCTTCACGCCGCGCGGGATGTCGATGATGCCGAGGTGCTCACCGAGGTCGGCGTGGTCCTTCGGCTCGAAGTCGAACTCCGGCTTGGTGCCGACGGTGCGCAGCGTGACGAAGTCGTCCTCGCCGCCCGCGGGCACGCCGGGCAGCACCACGTTCGGGATCGAGCGGACGACGGCGTTGAACGTCTCCTCCGCGGCGGTGACGGCGGCCTGTGCCTCCTTCACCTTCGCGGCGAGCGCCTGGGCCTGCTGCACGAGCGCGGCCTTCTCGTCCTTCGGGGCCTTCGCGACGGTCTTGCCGAAGGCGTTCTGCTCGGCGCGGAGCGACTCGAACGAGGTGATCGCACTCCGCCGGGCCGCGTCCGCGGCGACGGCCTCGTCGACGACGGCGACGGAGGCGCGACGCGCCTCCTGCGAGGCCTTGATGACGTCCGGGTTGTCTCGCAGCAGCTGGGGATCGATCACCGGTTCATCCTAAAGGGACGGCCTGGAGGCGCGTGGCGGCGTCGCCACGCGCCTCCAGGCCGTCACCGGGTCACGTCGGACGTCCGCTCGCAGCATCCGGTCGGTACCGTTGGTGCATGTCGACCCCTTCGGAGACCGCGCCCGCGGACCAGGACGCCCTCCAGACCGAGCAGCGGACGGCCGCGGTGGTCTACAACCCCGTCAAGGTCCACCTCCCGACGCTCCAGCGCACCGTGGCCAAGCACCAGCAGGAAGCCGGCTGGGCCGAGACCCTGTGGTTCGAGACCACGGAGGAGGACCCGGGCGGCGGCATGGCCCGCGCCGCGCTCGAGGCCGGTGCCGACGTCGTCGCGGCGGCCGGTGGGGACGGGACGGTCCGCGCGGTGGCCGAGGTGGTGCACGGTTCCGACGCCGCACTGGCCCTGCTGCCGAGCGGCACGGGGAACCTGCTCGCGCGGAACATCCCGTCGCCGATCGACGACCTGGGCGCCAGCGCCCACACGATCTTCCACGGCGAGGACCGACCCATCGACTTCGGCGAGCTCGAGGTCGAGCGTCCGGACGGGGAGCGCGAGCAGTTCGGCTTCCTGGTCATGGCGGGCCTCGGGCTCGATGCCCGGATGCTCGCGAACACGCGGCCCGAGCTGAAGAAGCGCGTCGGATGGCTCGCCTACGTCGACTCGCTCTTCCGGTCGGTGCGCGACGCCGACGCGTTCGAGTTCCGCTACCGGATCGACGACGGCGGCAACCACTCGCTCCGCGGCCACTCGCTCATCGTCGGGAACTGCGGCATGCTGCAGGCCGGCGCGACCCTGCTGCCGGACGCCGAGATCGACGACGGCGTCTTCGACATCGTGGTCATGCGTCCCCGGGGCTTCTTCGGCTGGGTCCGCATCGGCGCCCGGGTGTTCTGGGAGAACGCGATCCTGCGCGCCTTCAACCGGTCGGCGCTCGGGCAGACCGGGGTCGGCAAGCGCATCGTCACGAAGGTGCGCGAGGAACGCCCACTGCGCTACCTCCGCGGCGAGGAGTTCGTCATGCGGCTCGAGGAGCCGGACGAGTTCGAGATCGACGGCGACCCGGTCGGCCAGGTCGTCGCGTTCCGGGCGAAGATCGACGCCGGCGGACTGATCGTGCGCGTCGCCGGGCCGGAGGACCAGACCCGCGCGGCACGCCGGCACGGGAACTGAGGGTCAGCCGGCGTCCGGTTCGCCGGACACGATCGCGCGGAGCCAGTCCCTGGCCTCGACGAACGCGGCGTCCGAGTAGCGTGCGGGCACCTCGGGACGGACCCCGTCGGCGCGGGGGTACGACCCCAGGAACGTCACGCGCGGGCTGAACCGGCGGAGACCGAGCAGGGCGTCGGCGACGCGTTCGTCCCGCACGTGCCCGTCGAGGTCGATGACGAACCGGTAGCGGCCCAGCTCGTCGCCGATCGGCCGTGAGGACAGCAGCCCCATGTTGATGCCGCGGGTGGCGAACTGCTCGAGCATGTCGACGAGGGCACCGGGGTGGTCGGCGGGCAGCTCCACGATGACGCTCGTCTTGTCGGCGCCGGTCGGCTCCGGGAGCGCGAGGGTCTTCGACACGAGCACGAACCGCGTGACCGCCGAGGCGTTGTCCCCGATCGACGAGGCGAGCACGTCGAGCGCGTAGTGGTCGGTGATCCCGGGCGGCGCGACCGCGGCGTCGGCGGTGGGGTGGTCGTCGAGCAGTGCCGCGGCGGCGGCGACGTTCGACGACGCGGGGATGTGGCCGTGGCCGGGGACGTTCGCCTCGAGCCAGTGGTGCGTCTGGGCGTAGGCGACCGGGTGGGCGTTCACGGTGCGGACGTCGGCGAGCGCGGTGCCGGGTCGGGCGACGAGGACGAAGTCGACGGGGACGAGGTACTCCCCCACGATGCGCACGCCGGGGATCCGGGCGAGGGCGTCCTGGGTGGCGCTGACCCCGCCGTCGACGCTGTTCTCGATCGCGATCACCGCGCCGACCGACCGGCCGCTCACCACGTCGTCGAGGGCCTCGCCGACGTTGTTGACGCTCCGCCAGGGCTTGCCGGCCGCGGCGTCGACGAGCTTGAGGGCGGCCTCGGTGAAGGTGCCGGCGGGTCCGAGGTAGGAGTACGTGTCGGACGGCGCGGCGGGCTCACTCATGCGGCGAGCCTATTGCAGCGCCGCCCGACGGCCGCGACGCTCAGTCCGACGCCGTGCCGGTGAGCCGGGCCTCGCAGATGGCGGTGTCGTCGTCGTCCCGCGGGTACGTCAGGGCGGCGAAGCGCCGCTCGGGGTCGAGCCGGGCGAGCAGCGCGGCGGCGATGCCGTCGAGCTGGCCGACCTGCTCCTCGCTGAGGGCGTCGATCACCATCCGGCGTGCGGTGCGGACGTGGTCGGGTGCCGCGTCGACGATCGTGGCGTACCCGGCATCGGTCAGCCGGACGTCGGTCGCACGGCGGTCGTCGGTGGACGGGCAGCGGGTGACGAGTCCGCGCTTCTCGAGCCGGGACACGACGTGGGACAGCCGCGGCAGGGACGCGTTCGTCGCCGCGGCGAGCGCGGACATCCGGAGGGTGCGGGACTCGGTCTCCGACAGCATCGCGATCACCATGTAGTCGAAGTGCGTCAGGTCGGCGTCGCGCTGGAGTTGCTGGTCGAGGGCGGCCGGCAGGAGTTCCATGACGGCGACGAGCTTCATCCACGCGCGGAGCTGGTCGCGCGTGAGCCACGGGGTCTCGTCGGTCATGGCGACATCCTAGCGAAAGGTTGTCGGTTCAACCAGTGGTGTACGGCGCCCGACGGCGACGAGCACCGAAGCGACGAGCACCGAGGAGCAGGACGACGATCGCGACGAGGACCAGGACGCCCTCGACGACGAGCAGCCGGACCCCGTAGTCGAACGGCAGGACCGTCGGGTTCTTCTGCCCGTGGGCCTTCGCGGCGATCTCCGGCAGCACGACGAGCGCCAGGACGGTGCCGAGCACGACGACGGCCTGCACGACCACGAGCGCCCAGGCCCGCAGCGCCCGACCCGTCCGGCGGAGCAGCAGCCCGACCGCCACGACGAACGGCGACAGGATCGCGTCGTGCAGGATCACCGCGCCGACCAGCCACGTCGCGAGTCCCCAGATGCGGTTCGGCCGCACGGTCGTCACCATCACGTACGCCCCGAACGCGATGACCAGGACACCGAGCACGGCGAGCACGATCCTCGTGGCCCTCATCGGATCACCTCGATCTTCTCGATCCACTTCGTCTGCAGCACGCCCGGTCGCCCCGGTGCGATGATGCGCGCCGGGAACCCGTGGTCGAGGTCGAGCTTCTCGCCGTTCAGTTCGAGCGCGACGAGCGTCGTCGGGTCCTCGGCGTACTCCGGGCCCATGTCCATGATCCGGTAGCCGCCGTGGCGCTCGAGGCTCGTCACCCGGACGTGCGACCCCGGAGGCGCCTGCACCGCGGCGAGGAGGTCGCGCATCCGGACGCCCCTCCAGGACGCCATCTGGCTCCACCCCTCGACGCAGGAGATCGGCAGGTCGACCTCGGTGGTCCCGAGCGCGACGAGCTCGGCGCGTGCGAAGGTCCGGCTGACGTCGTGCCCGACGACCGTGAGGGTCCAGTCCGCGGCCGTCGCCGTCGCGAGGACACCGGCGGCGCGGGCGGTGCGGTTCACCGGGAGGTCGTTCGGTCCGCGGTGCCGCTGGCGGGCCCCGAAGACGTTGAACGGCTCGGCGAGCCGGTTCGACTGTCCGGCCGTGAGGACGACGACGCCCACGGTCGCCGCCGCGACACCCGCGAAGAACCCGCGCCGGGCGACGCGCTCACGACGCCCCCGGGTCGCCTCGGCCCCGCCGAGACTCGCGTCCGGCGACGGCTCTCGCGGTTCCGAGGCCGCGATCGGTCGCTCATGCCGAGTCTCGGGCAGCGGGTCGGTGGCCGCGGCGGGCGCGCCGTCGACCCAGCGGAGGACCCGGCCGGTGATGCCGCGGGGGTAGGACGCGACCACCGGCCCGGCCGCGGCGGGCGGGGCAGGGGCGGTCCGTTCCTCCAGGCCGGGTGGGAGCAGCTCGCTGCCCACCGAGGGGTCCGCGACGAACCGACCGTGCTCGTCGTACGAGTCGCGCTTCCGCCAGTACCGCGTGATGATCGGCAGCTTCGTCGCGATGTGCAGCACGAGCGACCCGATGAGCACGTAGGCCAGTGCGTAGTGCACCTGTCGGAACGGGAACGGCCACGGGTACCACTGGTACGTGTTCACCAGACCGGTGGCGACCTGCACGAGCGCGGCCGACACGAACACCGCGATCGACACCCGCTCGAGCAGGTGCAGGACGCCACGCACCGGCGGGACCTGCGCCAGTGCGGGCATCACCGTGTTGAGCTTCGCGACGAGCAGCGGGATGATCGCGATCCCCGCCGTGATGTGGAGGCCCTGCGTGAACTGGTACAGCTGTGTCGGCCGGGTCGGGAACCGCATGCCGGGCAGCGGGTCCTGCAGGAAGTGGCTGTAGAGGCCGGTGCCGAAGCAGATGACGAACGCCAGTCCGAGCAGGCGGCCGAGCACGACGGCGGACCGGGCGTTGCGGTTGGGGGACGCCATGGCCGCCCGGGCGTCCAGCAGCAACCGCCGCACCACGGATACCCTCGGGGCACGATGAGCGAACGACTGCGTCCCGGCCGACTCCTGCCGACCGTCCTGGCCGTGGTCGGCGTGCTGGCCCTCGCGGGCGTCATCGCCGTCGGCGTCACGCATCTGGGCTTCCTCCGATCCGGTCATCGCTCTCCATTCGTTGCATGGACCCTGATCGCTTGGACCGTCTTCGCCGGGTCGGTGCTGGCGTTGCGGTTCGTCCCCGCGAAGTGGGTGACGTGGCTCGTGGTCGGCGGTGGCCTGGTGGTGGGGCTCGCCGCCATCGCCGGACCGCCGAACACCAGCACCGACTCTGCTCGCTACGCCTGGGACGGGATCGTGCAGCACGCCGGCATCTCGCCGTACGCGCACACGCCGCAGTCGACCGCGCTGTCCGGTCTGCGCCCGGACTGGCTCTTCCCGGACAAGGTCGACGGCACCTGCAGACCCCTGGAACCGCGGTACCGGGGCCTCGGCGACGGCGCGCAGGGGCACTGCACGGCGATCAACCGACCGGACGTCACCACGATCTACCCGCCGATGGCGCAGCTGTGGTTCGCGCTCGTGCGGGCGTTCGTCCCCGCCACGGCGCAGTACATGCCGTTCCAGGTCGCCGGGCTCGTCGTCTCGCTGGGGGTCACCGTCGGCCTCGTCGCGGTGCTCCGCCGTCTGGGCCGACCGACGTGGTGGGCGGCGCTCTGGGCGTGGTCGCCGCTCGTGGCGTCCGAGGCCGTCACGAACTCGCACGTCGACCTGCTCGGCGCCGCGCTCGCCACCGCCGGTGCGGTGCTCGTCGCCTTCGGACGGCCGATCTGGGGCGGGATCGCCCTCGGCGCCGCCACCGCGACGAAGCTCATCCCCGCGATCGTCTACCCACCGTTGCTCGGACGGTGGCGGCACTGGTGGGCGATCCCGGTCGGCATCGCCGTCTTCGGACTGCTCTACGTGCCGTACGTGCTCACCACCGGCCTCGACGTCCTCGGGTACCTGCCCGGCTACCTGTCCGAGGAGGGCTACGAGGACGGCTCCCGCTTCGCCCTCGTCTCGCTCGTGTTCCACGGCGACGCCGCGACGCTCGTCGTCGGGCTGCTCGTGCTCCTGGCGGCGTTCGTGGCGTGGCGGCTGTCCGACCCGTCGCGACCGTGGTCGGGCGAGGTCCTGCTGATCGGCGTGACGTTCCTCGCCGTGAGTCCCCGCTACCCCTGGTACGCCCTGCTGCTCATCCCCTTCGTGGTGCTCTCCGGGCGGTGGGAGTGGTCGGCGATCGGTCTCGCCATCGCCCTGCGCGGCGTGTGGCCCTCGGTGGACGCGTACCGGTGGTGGCTCGCGGCGGCGGTGCTCGTGATCGTAATCGTCACGCTGGTGCGCACCCGCCGGTCGGACTGGGTGCGCTGGGGCCGGTTGCTGTCGTTCCGGCGCCCGGACCCCGTACGCTGACGGACATGGCACCCGCGACCCTGCTCGGCTCGACCGGAGCGTCCGGCCTGGTCGACCGGTTCGGTCGGCGAGCAGTGGACCTGCGCGTCTCGCTGACGGAGCGCTGCAACCTGCGCTGCACGTACTGCATGCCGGCGGCGGGGCTGCCCTTCGCGCCCGACGACCAGCTGATGACCGCTGCCGAGATCGAACGACTCGTCCGCATCGGCACGTCGCGGTTCGGCGTGCGGAAGGTCCGGTTCACCGGCGGCGAGCCGATGCTCCGGCACGACCTCGTCGACGTGATCGCCCGCTGCGCCGCGCTGCCGGACGCCCCGGAGCTGTCGCTCACCACGAACGCGATCGGCCTCGCCCACCGCGCGGCGGCCCTGTACGACGCCGGACTCCGACGGGTGAACGTCTCGCTCGACACCGTCGACCCGGACGTGTTCGCCGAGGTGACACGACGACCGTTCCTCGACAAGGTGATCGCCGGGCTCTCGGCGGCGCACGACGCCGGACTCGCGATCAAGGTCAACGCCGTGCTGCTGCGCGGGGTGAACGACGCCCTCGCGCCCGACCTCCTGCGCTGGTGCCTCGAGCGCGGGTACGAGCTGCGCTTCATCGAGCAGATGCCGCTCGACCCCGACCACGCCTGGGACCGCACGTCGATGATCACGGCCGCCGAGACCCGTGCGATGCTCTCGACGTCGTTCGACCTCGTGCCCGACGACGCCCCGCGCGACGGCGCCCCGGCCGAGCGGTTCCGCGTCCTGTCCCGTGACGGCGCCGCCGCGGGCACGGTCCTCGGCACGATCGGCATCATCGCGAGCATCACCGAGTCCTTCTGCGCCGACTGCACCCGCACCCGCCTCACCGCGGACGGGCACGTCCGGAGCTGCCTGTTCTCGGACGACGAGACCGACGTGCTCGGCCCGATGCGCGACGGCGCGACCGACGACGAGGTCGCCGAACTCTGGCGCCGCGCGATGTGGGCGAAGCCGCGGGACCACGGTGACGACACCGACGACCTCGTGCACCCCGCGCGGGGCATGAGCGCGATCGGCGGATGACGGTGACGACCCTCCGGTTCTTCGCGGCGGCCCGGGCGGCGGTCGGCGCGGACGAGGTCCCCGTGACGGCACCGACGCTCGACGAGGCACTCGCCTCCGTGTCCGCAGACGATCCCGCGCGGTGGACGGCGCTGCAGGAGCGGTGCTCGTACCTCGTCGACGGCGTGACGACCAGGGACCGGGCCACGTCGCTCGAGGGGGTCTCGACGGTGGACGTGATGCCGCCCTTCGCCGGCGGCTGAGCGCACGCCCGTTCGCGGGCGGGTCAGCCCGGGGGCTCGTAGACCGTCACCTCGGAGTCGGGCACCACGAAGCGGACGCGCTCCCCCGGCGCGAGGGACAGCGCAGCGGCCACCGAGACGGTGACGTCGGCGACGAGGTCCCCGGCCCGCACGCGCACGAGCCCGTCGCGCGGTTCGAGCGCGTCCACCACGCGCTCCGGTCCGCCGCCCTCCCGCGCCGGGCGCGCGACCGTCGGGTGGTAGACCGCCAGCACGGGCCGGCCGGGAGGCACGGTGTGCGTCGTCGAGACGAGGTCGCCGCCGTCGTCGAGCGCGATCCCACCCCGGGTGGCGGTCCCGCGGACGAGCGTCAGGCCCGAGAAGGACGCCGCGAAGGCGCTCCGCGGGCGCCCGAGCACCGCGGTGGTCGGACCGGTCTCGGCGACGCGACCGGCCTCGAGGACGACGAGACGGTCGGCGAGCGCGACGGCCTCGAGCGGGTCGTGCGTGACGAGGAGCGTCGGACGGCCGGCCCGGGCGGTGGCGAGGGCCGCCCGGACCTCGGCCCGCGCGTCGACGTCCAGGGCCGAGGTGGGTTCGTCGAGCAGGAGCAGTCCCGGATCGGTGGCGAGGACCCTGGCGACGGCCACGCGCTGCGCCTGACCACCCGAGAGCGTCCCCGGAGCCCGGTCGGCCAGGCCGGCCACGCCGACGGCGGCGAGGGCCGCGGACGACCGGAGTCGCGCCTCCCGGCCGCCCGAACCGGACGCGCGCGGTCCGTAGGCGACGTTGCCGGCGACGGACAGGTGCGGGAACAGGTCGGCGCGCTGCGCGACCAGGCCGACCCCCCGGCGGTGCGCGGGGAGGCGCGTGAGCGTGCGGCCGCCGAGGACCACCTCGCCGCCGCCGGGGCGGAGGAGGCCGGCGAGGACCTCGAGGACGGTCGACTTGCCGGTCCCGTTCGGCCCGACGAGGGCGACGCACTCGTCGGGGCCGACCTCGAGCGCGACGTCGACCCCGCGCTCGGGGACCACGACGTGCGCCCGCAGCCCGCCGGTCACAGCACGACCGTCCGCGTGCGCAGGGTCGAGGCACCGATCACGACGAGCGCGACCACGACGAGCACCAGGGCGAGCGCGACCGCCGTGTCCGGATCGATCTCGCGCTGCAGGTAGATCTCCAGCGGCAGCGTGCGCGTCACGCCCTGCAGACTCCCGGCGAAGGTGAGCGTCGCCCCGAACTCGCCGAGGGCACGGGCGAAGCACAGGACGAGCCCGGACAGGATGCCGGGCAGCACCCGCGGCGTGGTGACCGTCAGGAACGTGCGGGTCGGGCCGGCGCCGAGGGTCGCCGCCACCCGTTCGAACCGGTCGCCTCCGACGCGGAGCGCCCCCTCGATCGACGACACCAGGAACGGCATCGCGACGAAGGTCTGCGCGATGACCACGGCGGTCGTCGTGAAGGCGATGCGGAGGCCGTGCTCGTCGAGGAACGCCCCGACCACGCCGAGGCGGCCGAACGCGGCGAGGAGCGCGAGCCCACCGACCACCGGCGGCAGCACGAGCGGCAGCAGGACGAGGGCGCGGGCCACCCCGACCCAGCGCGACCTGGACCGCGAGAACAGGACCGCGAGCGGGTAGCCGAGCAGGAAGGCGATGCCCGTCGCGGCCGCAGCCGTCCCGAGGCTCAGGACGAGGGCGCTCAGCGACGCGGGCGACGTGACGAGGGCGCCGAACGACCCCCAGTCGACGCGGCCGACCATCGCCAGCACGGGCACCACGACGAACAGGCCGCCCACGACCGCCGGGACCGGGAGCCACCACGGCACCGGGGCCCGGCCGGGGGTCACGGTGCGCCGAACCCGGCGTCGGCGAGGACCTTCCGCCCGGCGCCCGACCGCACGTAGTCGGTGAACGCCTGCGCGAGCGCCGGGTTCGCGGCGTCCCGCAGCACGCCGATCGGGTACGTGTTGACGGCTCCGCTCGCCGCGTCGAAGGGGACGCCGTCGACCTTGCCGTCCGCGCCCCGGACGTCGGTGACGTAGACCAGCCCGGCATCGGCCTGCCCGGACTCCACCTTGCCCAGCACGTCGGTCACCGACTGCTCCTCGCTGACCGGGTGGAGGTCCACCCCCGCGGCCTGCTCGACCTTCGCGGTCGCTGCGCCGCACGGGACCGGCGCGGCGCACGTCACGAGCTGCACACCGGACGAGGTGAGGTCGGCGAGGTCGGTGATGTGCTTCGGGTTCCCCGGTGCCACGGCGATCTCGAGGGTGTTCGTGGCGAAGTCCCGCGGCGACCCGGCCGCGAGGTCGGTCTTCGCGATCTTGTCCATGTTCGCTTCGTCGGCCGAGGCGAACACGTCCGCGGGGGCACCGTTGCGGATCTGCGTCACGAGGTCGCTCGAACCCGCGAACGAGAACGTGACCGAGGTCCCCGGGTGTGCGGCCTCGTACTGCTTCCCGAGCGTCGTGAAGGTCTGCTGCAGGGAGGCCGCCGCGAACACGGTGATCGCGCCGGTCGGCCCGGAGGTGGCGCTGGCGGATCCGGTGGTGCCGCTGGTGCCGGCCTGGCCGGTCGTCGAGCAGCCCGCGAGGCCGATCACGGCGAGGGCGGCCGCGGCGATCGAGAGCATTGCGGTCCGCTTGTGCGTCGTCATCCAGCGATCGTACCCGCAGGTGCGGCTACTTCGCCGCCCTCTCGCCGCCAGGCCGCGATCCCGCCGTCGAGCACGGTCGCCGGACGGCCCTCTGCTCGGGCGGTCCGTGCCCAGGCGGTCGCGCGGGCCCCGCTGGCGCACACGACGACGACCGGGTGGTCGGCCGGCACGGCGTCGTCGAGGTCGTGGAGGTCGTCGAGGTCGTCCGGCCGGACGCTGCCCGGGATGATCCCGGTGGCGAGCTCGGCGGGGGTCCGGACGTCGACCAGCACGGGTCCGGGACCGGTCCGCAGCAGGTCCGCGAGGGCGGCCGGCGCGATGCGGGGCGGGGCGTCGTCGACGAGGGGGTCGGGGCGCCGCGACGCCGGCCCCCTCCGGAGCGGGCTCTCGGTCCAGCGCCACCGACGGGCGTCCACGGTGAGGACCCGGCCGAGCAGTGGCTCGCCGATGCCCGCGACGAGCGCCGTCACCTGGGCCGCCATCACCGAACCGACCGCCCCGCACAGCGCCGGCAGGACGCCGTCGAGTGCGCAGGACCCCTCGTCGGGCAGTGCCTCCGGGTGCAGGTCGTGGAAGTCGATCGGCTCCTCGCCCGCGTCGTGGAACACCGAGACCTGCCCGTCGAGCCCGAGCACCGTCCCCCACACGAACGGCACGCCTGCCCGGGCGCACGCGTCCGACACCGCGCGGGTGACCTCGACGCTGTCCGCGGCGTCCACCACGACGTCGTGCCCGGCGACGTGCTCCGGACGGAACGGCTCCGCGAGCGCGACGACCTCGAGCTCGGGGTCGACACCACGGACGCGTTCCGCGGCGCACTCGGCCTTCGACCGTCCGACGTCGGCCGCGGCGAAGAGCGTCTGCCGTGCGAGGTTCGACGTGTCGACGACGTCGTGGTCGACGACCGTGATCCGCCGCAGCCCGGCGCCGGCCAGGTAGGTCAGCACGGGGGCGCCGAGTCCGCCGGCCCCGACGACGAGCACGCTCGCCTCGGCCAGTGCCGCGACCGCTCGTTCCCCGGCGCCCTCGAGCGCCGCGGTCCGCGAGGTCAGGCGCCGACGCGCCGCACTCGTCACGACGCCGACTCCGCCGGCACCTCGACGGACACCATCGTCGCCTTGACCGACGCCACCGCGACGGCGCCGACCTCGAGCCCGAGGTCACGGACGGCCTCGGCGCTCATCAGGGACACGACCCGGTGCGGTCCGCTCTGCAGCTCCACCTGGGCCATCACGCCGTCGACGGCCAGCGCGGTGACGATCCCGACGAACCGGTTCCGTGCGGAGCTCCTGGTGCCGGACGGGTCGTCGAGCTGCTCGCCCCGACCCCGGATGTGGGCGGCGAGCTCGGCACCGTCGACCACCGAGCGACCAGAGGCGTCGACCGTCCTGGTGAACGTGCCACCGTCGATGAGCCGCCGGACCGTGTCGTCACTGACGCCGAGGTACCGCGCGGCGTCGCGGATGCGGAGCTTCGTCATGGTGTTCGCACCATACCGGTGTGGGGAACTCTCAGTGTCGGGAGCGCGGGCGCGGGGGGACCGTCCAGCCGGCACGGATAACGTCCCCGTCGTGACAGCACCACGGACCGGCACCATCAGCATCCCCCGCACGACGGGGATCGCGCCGGTCCGCCCACGCGTCCGCGGGTTCGCGTCGCGCATCGGCGTGGCCGTGGTCCGGACGCCGGAGCTGACGATCGGCGCCCTCGGCGTGCTCGTCGCAGCGGCCTTCGCGTGGGTGCCGTCGCTCTGGTACGACGAGGCCGCGACGGTGACGAGCGCCCAGCGGTCCTGGGCGCAGCTGTGGGCCGAGCTGCACACCGTCGACGCGGTGCACGGGCTCTACTACGCCCTCATGCACATCTGGTTCTGGCTGGTCGGCTACACGCCCTTCACCCTGCGGTTCCCGAGCGCGCTGGCCATCGGGGTCGCCGCCGGGCTCGTCGTCGCCCTCGGCCGACGACTCGGCGGACGGCGGCTCGGCATCACCGCCGGTCTGGTGTTCCTCGCACTCCCCCGCGTCCAGTGGGCCGGTTCCGAGGGCCGCCCGTACGCGACGATCACGACCCTCGCGGTCTGCCTCACCCTCGTCGGCCTGACCGCCGTGCGACGGACCCGCACCGGCCGCAGTCTGCGCTGGTGGGCGGCGTACGGCGCGCTCGCCCTCGTCGCCGTGACCTTCAACGTCTACCTGTCGCTCGCCGTCGTGGCGCACGCCGTGGTCCTGCTCTGGACGGTGCTCGCCCGGCGGGTCGCCGCTCGACGCGCGGTGGACTCCCGGACCGCCCCGCTCCCCGCCACCCCGCTGGTGACCCGCGGCGTGCTCCTGCGCTGGGCGATCGCGGCGGGCATCGCGGCCGTCGTCGCGTCCCCCGTCGTGCTCGTCGTCGCGTCTCAGTCGAAGCAGGTCGGCTGGATCTCGGGGGTCGGCGCCCGCACCGTCGCGCAGGTGTTCGCCACCGCGTGGTTCGGGGGCGTCACCTGGTACGCCGCGGTCGCGTGGGTCCTCATCGTGCTCGGCGTCGTCGGCGGCCTGGTCGGGGCGCACCGTCGCTCCGCCACGGTCCGCGCACTGCTGCGCGGCCAGACGGTGCGCGTCGCGCTGCCGCTCGTGGTGCTCCCGACCGCGACGCTCGTGCTGGCGACCGCACTCGGCAAGCACCTGTACTCCCCGAAGTACGCGAGCCTCAGCCTGCCGTTCGTCGCCCTGCTCATCGCCCTCGCCCTGACGATGATCCGACCGAAGGCCCTGCTCGCCGCCGCGGTCGCCGCCGTCCTCGTGCTGTCGATCCCGACCGCCGTGGCCGTGAAGCAGCCCCGGGCGAAGCAGGACTCCACGTGGGCGAACGCCGCGTCGATCATCGCCGCCGAACGGAGCAGCAACCGCGCCGACGTCGACGAGGGGGTCGTCTTCGGGAGCGTCTACGGGCACCCGGGCACCACCGCGGACATCATCCGGATCTCCTACCCGGACGCCTTCGTCGGCATGACCGACCTCGGTGTCCGGAAGGACGGTGCCGCGAGCGGTGTCCTCTGGAACCAGACGGGCGACCTCGCCACGTCGATCCCGAGTCGTCTGGGCGACATCGACACCGTGTGGTTCGTCGGGGGCACGGTGAAGGCGCGCGACATCCAGCCGGAGACCGCGTCGATCCTCGCCGAGCACGGCTTCACGGCGAAGGAGCACTGGAAGACCGGCTCCGTCGTCATCACGGAGTACGTCCGCCGCTAGTGCACGACGCGGGCGCCGTGCACCGGCCCCGCGGCCCGCACGGCGACGAGGCCGGCGGCGCTCAGCTCGACCTGCACCTCGAGGGCGGTGTCCCGGTCGGCGACGAGGAACGCCACGGTCGGTCCGCTCCCGGAGACGAGTCCGGCGAGCGCGCCCGCCTTCTCGCCGATCTCGAGCGTCGACGCGAGGGCCGGCTGCAGCCGCATGGCCGGGGCCTGGAGGTCGTTGTGCAGGCAGTCCGCGAGGAGGTCGGGGTCGCCGGCGCGCAGGGCCTGCAGCACGTTCGCCTCGACCACCGGGGTCGTCGGCGCCGGGGCGATGTCCGCCCGGTAGCGTTCGCGGTGCTCGTCGAGCGCCCGGTACACGGCCGGGGTGGAGAGTCCGTCGTCGCGCAGGGCGAGGACCCAGTGGAACTCGCCCTTCGCGAGCGCCGGGCTGAGCTCGTCGCCCCGGCCGGTGCCGACAGCGGTCCCGCCGGCGAAGGCGAACGGCACGTCGGCGCCGAGCTGTGCGGCGAGGCGGAGCAGTTCCTCACGACCGAGCGCGGTGCCCCACAGCGTGTCCACGGCGAGCAGGGTCGCGGCCGCGTCGGCCGATCCCCCGCCCATCCCGCCAGCCACCGGGACCTGCTTGTCGATCGTCAGCCGGACGCCGCCGCGGTACCCGGCGGCGTCCGCCACGAGCCGTGCCGCGCGGATGGCCAGGTTCGACTCGTCGACCGGGACGCCGCTCGAGTCGATCGGTCCGGTGAACGTCACCGAGAAGTCGTCGGCGGGCTCGGCGGAGACGTCCTCGTACAGCGAGACGGCCTGGTACGCCGTCGCCACGTCGTGGTAGCCGTCGTCCTGCAGCGCACCGACGGACAGGTACACGTTGATCTTGCCGGGGGCGCGCGTCCGCACACGGGTCGGAGCGGCCAGCGTGGTCATGCCCCCAACCTATCCCGCTGACGCTGCGGCGAAGCCCCTGGCGAGGTCGGCGAGGATGTCGTCGACGTGCTCAAGGCCGATCGACAGTCGGATCAGACCGTCACCGACCCCGGCGGCGGCCCGCTCCGCCGAGCTCATCTGCACGTGCGTGGTCGACGCCGGGTGCACGACGAGCGAGCGCACGTCGCCGATGTTCGACACGTGGTCGAACAGCTCGAGCGCCGCGACGAACCGTCGGCCCGCCTCCACGCCGCCGTCCAGGTCGAACGCGAGCACGGCCGACGGCCCCTTCGGGACGTACCGCTGCTGCAGCTCGTGCCACGGCGAAGACGGCAGGCCCGCGTAGTGCACGCCGAGCACCTGGTCGTGCGCGTCGAGCCACGACGCCACCGCCGCCGCGTTCGACACGTGCCGGTCCATGCGCAGCGAGAGCGTCTGGATGCCCTGCAGCACGAGGAAGGCGGTGAACGGCGCGATGGCGGGGCCGAGGTCGGCCGCGAGCTTCGACCGGGTTCGCTGGATGAAGGCCCGGCGGCCGAACTTCTCGGCGAAGTCCGTGTTCGCGAACCCGGACTGCTCGGTGGAGGCCAGCTGCGGGAACGTCTCGGCGTGGGCAGCCCAGTCGAAGTTCCCGCTGTCGACGATGAGGCCGGCGACCGCGCTGCCGTGTCCAGCGAGGTACTTCGTCGCCGAGTGCACGACGATGTCGGCGCCGTGCTCGATCGGGCGGACGAGGTACGGCGTCGCGATCGTGTTGTCGACGATGAGCGGCACCCCGGCCTCGTGGGCGACGCCGGCCACCCCGGCGAAGTCGAGGACGTCGCCGCGGGGGTTCGGGATCGACTCCCCGAAGAACGCCTTCGTCTCCGGACGCACCGCCGCCGCCCACTCGGCGACGTCGGTGGGGTCCTGCACGAAGGTGAACGCGATGCCGAGGTCCCGCAGCGTCGAGGCGAACAGCGTGTAGGTCGCCCCGTAGAGCGACGCGCTCGACACGACGTGGTCACCGGCCCGTGCGACGCCGAGCACCGCGAGCGTCGTCGCCGCCTGGCCGGACGCGAGGGCGAGCGCGCCGACCCCGCCCTCGAGGTCCGCGATCCGCCGTTCGAGCGCCGCCGCGGACGGGTTGTTCACCCGCGTGTAGGTGTGCCCGGGTGCGTCGAGCATGAACCGCGCTGCGGCGTCCTCCCCCGAGGGGTACACGAACGCGGCGCTCTGCGCGATGGGCGGCACGTTGGCGCCGAACCCCGGGTCCGCACGGAAGCCGGCCCGGATCTGCCGGGTCTCGAACGCCCAGTCGTCCTCGGCGCTCACCGGGCTGCGCCCGCGGCCACGCCGTCCGCCTCGACCGGTGCGCCGGACGGGCGCACCAGCGGGATGACCTGCTCGCCGAACCGCTCCATCTCCTCGAGCTGCGGCGAGAACTGCAGCAGCAGGGTGTCGACACCGGCGTCCTCGAACTGCTTGATGCGGTCGGCGACCTGCGTCGGCGTCCCGACGAACCCGGGCCGGAGCCCGCGGTTCGACACCGAGTAGTCCTCGAGGGACGGGACGTGCTCGAGCTGCGACTTCGAGATGAAGTCCTGGTACGACTCGTACGCCTTCCCGTGCTGTACGTCGGTGATGCGCGCCAGCTCGGCCTGCGCCTCCTCCTCGGTCTCGCGGACGATGACGTACGCCGCCATCCCGAACGCCTCGAACGGCGGCAGCCCGGCGTCGACCCGGCGCTGCCGCATCTCGGCGATCTTCGTGCGGAGCTCCTCGACCGTGCCGCCGTGCGTGACGTACGCGTCGGCGTACCGGGTGATCGAGGACTTGCCGGCCTCGCTCTCGCCGCCGGCGTAGATGCGCGGGGTCACGCGCGGCTTCGGCTCGAGGTGGCCGTTCTCGATGTCGTAGTACTCGCCGTGGAACGAGTACGGCGTCTCCCGCCAGAGGCCCTGCATGATCTCGACGAACTCCGCGGTGCGGCGGTACCGGTCGTCGTGCTCGGAGAAGATCCCGCCGTACTGCTTCGCCTCCTCGGCCCACCAGGCGCTGACGACGTTGAACGTGAAGCGGCCGCCGGAGATGTCGTCGATGGTCGCCGCCTGCTTGGCCGTCACCGCCGGCAGGTGGTAGCCCGGGCGCATCGCGGCCATGATCTCGAGCCGCTCGGTCGTCGCCGCGATCGCCGCCGCCAGCGCCCACGCCTCCAGCGACGGCGCGGCCGTGCCCTTGATGTCGTTGAGGTTCAGCTCCGGCACGAGCGTCAGGTCGAAGCCGATGCGCTCGGCGCGCTGCGCCAGGCGCTTCACGTAGTCGAAGGTGACCGGCATGTGCTCGTTCTCGACGTTGCGCAGCCAGCCGCCGAAGAGCGGGGTCCAGTATCCGAATCGCACGGGGTGGGTTCCTTGGGTGGTGGGGACGGGCGGACTGGAGGCGCGGGGCGGGCCCGCCACGGGCCTCCAGTCCGGTGGGTCTTGCGTTCTCAGGCCGTCAGCTGCGCCGCGTACTGCGTCTCCAGCAGGCCGCCGAGGTACCGCGCGATGGAGCGCGGGCCGGAGGCCGGCGCCGTCTCCTCGACGGCGGGGTTGTAGTTCGTGTTCGTGTTGATGTCGTAGACGACCGTGCGCCCGTCCGTGGTCTCCATGAACTCCACGCCCGCGATCTGGATGCGCTGCTCGGCGAGGAACCCGCGCAGCTGCTGGACGAGCGGGTGCTCGGCCGTGACCTCGGTCCGGACGGTGAACGCGCTCGGCTGCTCGGCGCCCGGTTGTGCGGCTCCCGGCACGTCGCAGACGGCACCGGCGATGACCTGCGGGACCTCGCACGCGTCCGCCGGGCACAGCTCGAAGCTGCCGGCACTGGTGTCGACCCGGACCGCGTAGACGAACTCGCCGCCGACGAACTCGACGCGGGTGATGAACGGCTCGCGTGCGGTGAGGTACTCCTGCAGCAGGGTGATGCCGTCGACGGGCTCCTCGAACTCGGGGCTGTCGACGTAGGCGTCGAACTCGGCGAGCGAGTCGAAGCGGCGGACGCCGAGGCCCTTGCCGCCCTGGTTGTGCTTGGTGATGAACGGGACGTCCTGACCGTCCGTGAAGGTGCGTGCGGCCTGCTTGAGCGGTGCGGTGCCGAACACGGCGGTGGTGCGGGGCACGTCGAACCCGGCCTGCCGGAGGAGTCCGTGCTGCGCGACCTTCGAGACCTCGAGCTCGAGGACGTGACTGCCGCCGACGACCTGGCGACCGGCACGTTCGAGCCAGCCGAGGACCGCTCGGGTGTACTCCTTCGCGTGTTCGTGCCCGCGGGTGTGCGAACTGGCCGACATGCGGGACCAGTACACGCCCGGTTCGGGATCGGCGGCGAGGTCGATCTGGCCCTCGGTCAGGAGGATCTCCTCGACGGGGACCCCCTCGGCCTCGAAGGCAGCGGCGAGCGGCGGGAACCACTCGGGGTTCTCGTGGATGACGTACACGCGCGGAGTGCTCACATCGCCACCCTAGGCAGGTCGTCGCCGCCGGGGCCAGGTGTGTGACGCGGTGTTTCCCGACCCGAGTCGCTGCGTATATCACCGTCAGTACTTGAGTACCGTCGACGTGTGCGGTTGATCTACATCGACGAGTCTGCGCGGGATCGCGCCTACTACTTCTTCGGAGCGCTGATCGTCGACCCCATTGCCCTCCGCACGATCGAAGCGAGCCTGGACGGGATCGGGCGCATGCTGTCCAACGAGGTCGACGGCTTCGACCCGGCAACCGAGTTCCATGCCGTCGACATGTTCCACGGCAAAGCCGCGTGGGGAGCCGTGTCGCCCGGTCTGCGCGTGAAGGCGTGCAAGCTCGTGGCGAAGGTCCTCGAACGATCGAGCGCGGTGTTCGTGTTCCGCGGAGTGGACCTCGAGGCGCATCGACGCCGGTACGGAGACCACGCGTTCGCTCCACACATCCTCACACTCGCCCACGTCCTCGAAGACGTGGACCGGCGTCTGCAATGGCTGGACAAGCCCGATCGTCTCGGCTTGGTACTCGCCGATGAGCACCACTCTGCGGCCAGCGCTCGACGGAGCCTCCGGAACTTCAAGACCGAACGGGTCAGCGGGTACACGAACCGCCCACTCACACGGATCGCGGACACCATCTACTTCGGGCCGTCACACGAGAGCCGACTCCTGCGGGCGACTGACGTCGCCACGTTCTTCTTCAACAGGGAACGCACCATCGAGGAGCGCGACGACAAGTCGGCGGCAGCAGTTCACGAGATCACTCGGCGGATCCGCACGATCACCGCCAAGGAGTACGTCTGGTGCCCGGTACAGACGACACAACGCCCCGCTCGTGGGCGGGGCGTTGGCGAGGTGCGGGAGGCTCGAAGCGTCCTGCAGCCACCATCTTAGCCGGACGCGTTCAGTGGGTGAAGGTCTGCTGGCCGACGACGCCGAGGAGTTCGAGCTTCTGGGCGTCCTCGGTGCCCGTCGGAGCGGTGAAGAGCAGGAGCGCCTGCGTCTGGCTCGTGGTGTGCAGGACCTGGCAGTCGACGGTGATGCGCCCGAGTTCCGGGTGGACGAAGGTCTTGTGGTCCTCCCACCGGCTGGCGACCTCGTGCAGGTCCCAGAGCGCCCGGAACTCCGCGCTGCTCGCTTCGAGGTCCGCGATCAGCTGCGTGGCCCGCGAGTCGCTCGGACCAGCCGCCCCCACCGCGGCACGGAGCGACGCGACCTGCGCGCGGGCCAGACGGTCGTGCTGCTCGGGGGCGTACTTCGCCCGCTCGGACGCGGTCATGAACCAGCGCCAGGGCTGGTACCGCTCGTTCCCGGTGAGGTCGACCGACGAGCCGATGAGCGCGGCACCGAGCCGGTTCTCGACGAGGGTCTCACCGAGGTCGTTCACCACGATCGCCGGGGTGTCCTCCAGCCGGTCGAGCACCCGGAGGATCGCCGGGTCGACGTGGTCCGATCGGTGCACGCGGGCCGGGGCGTTGTGCCCCGCGAGGCGGAACAGGTGGTCGCGCTCGTCGAGCGTGCACCGGAGCGCCCGGGCGATCGCCGCGACCATCTGCTCCGAGGGCTGCGGGCCGCGTTGCTGCTCGAGTCGCGTGTAGTAGTCGGCGGACATCCCCGCCAGGGACGCCACCTCCTCCCGTCGGAGCCCGGGCGTCCGGCGGCGCTGCCCCGACCCCAGCCCGACGTCCTCGGGGCGCAGCAGCTCGCGGCGACGGCGGAGGAAGTCGGCGAGTGCGGGGCGGTCCATGTCCTTCATCGTGCACCGCCGCCGACCCCCGTGCCAGGGATCGGCGGTCCCCCGATGACGGCGCTCTGGTTCGGATGGTCGGGTGGGCGGATCGTGGTCGACATGGACATCACGAACTCCACCGTCTTCATCCCCGGCGCGACCTCGGGCATCGGCCTCGGGCTCGCCCAGCGCCTGCAGGCAGCCGGCAGCACCGTCGTCATCGGTGGTCGACGCCGCGCACTGCTCGACTCACTGCACGACGAGTACGGCTTCGACACCGTCGAGCTCGACGTCACCGACCCTGCGTCGATCACCGCGGCGGCAGCATCCGTCATCGAGACGCACTCGACGCTCGACACCGTCATCACGATGTCGGGCATCATGCGCGCCGAGGACCTCCGCTCGTCGGAGCACCTCACCGACGCTGTCGCCACCGTCGAGACCAACCTGCTCGGCACCATCCGCCTCATCGACGCGTTCCTGCCGCACCTGCTCAGCCGTCCCGCGTCGACGATCATCACCGTGTCGTCCGGTCTCGCCTACACGCCGCTCGCCGCGACCCCGACCTACAGCGCCACGAAGGCGGCCGTGCACTCGTACACGCAGTCCCTCCGCCAGCAGCTGACCGACTCGTCCGTCTCCGTGCTGGAACTCGTCCCGCCGGCGGTCGCCACGGACCTGATGGGCGAGGGCGTGGACTTCGGCGGGATGCCGCTCGACGACTTCCTCTCCGAGGTGGTCTCGCTGCTGCAGTCCGGTGCTGCGCCGGAGATCCTCGTGCAGAACGTCCTGCCGCTGCGCTGGTCCGAACGGGACGGGAAGCAGCAGGAGCTCATCGAGATGCTGGCGGCTCGTCGGCACTGAACCCGGGCCGGCGCGCTCAGTCGGTGGCGCCGCCTGCCTCGCCACGGGCCTCGCGCCGGCGGACGATGCCATCGACGACCCGGTTGACGAGCCGCCAGGCCGGCCACGTGAGGGCACCCACGAGGGCGGAGTCGACCGGACGGCCGATGGCGCGGATCACCACGTAGGCGCCCGTCGCTGCCATGGCCGTCGACAGGATGTTCGTGACGCGGCGCCGGTCGTGATCGTCCTGGTCGTGGTCGCCATGGTGGTCGTGGTCGTCGTCGGGGAGTCGGTCGAACGCGATCCCCCACGCGACGAACATCGCACCGAGCACGGCGGCCACCCACGCGGCGTCGTCGGATGGATCACGGAGCAGCGCCAGCACTGCGAACACCGCGATGGCGCACCCCGCGACCACTGCGGTCAGCAGGACGACCAGCGAGGCACGGGAGCGAGGTGCAGACACCCGTCGGAGCCTAGGGCCAACGGACCGGTTGGCGCGCGCCCCCGTTCACGTGGTCGCGCGCCGGTCCGAGCCCGGCGAGCAGGCCATGGAGTTCCGCCTTGGCGTCCGGCATGCGCTCCGGCCCGGTGAGGCGTTCGCGCTGCACCGCGATCCGGACGGTGTCCTCGCGGGACCCGTCCTCGGTGTTGAGCAGCACCGACTCGCGATCGGGGAACGTCCACCGTGCCGACGGACGCTTCCCGCCCCGGCTCTCCGAGGTCGGAGCGAACCCGAACGTCTCCGTGAACACCGGCACGATCCCGTCGAGCACCGCCTCACGCTCGCCGGGCACCTGCCGTGATGCCGACACCGCGAAGGACCCGTCGGATCGCTGCCCCGGGATCCGCAGCCCCCGAGCCTGCTCGTACCCGATGGTGACGCCCTGCGCCCACCACGAGTCGACGCCCTGGTCGACGAGCCACGTCGCGATGGCGGGGTGACCGATCGTTCGCCCGTCGACCGCATCGATGAGCGCGTACCAGTCGTCCGGAGTCCGCCCCGTGGCCGCGAGCACCTTGTCGGGGGCCATTCCCTGCGCGTGCGATCGCACTGTCCGGTCGGTCATGCCGTCATCGTAGGGGCGGTGCGATCGCATCGCGCTCGTGGTCCCTTCAGGATCCGGACCAGCCGCTCGATCGGCGAAGGGGGCGTGGCGCAACTGTGAACGTCGAGGCGCTGAGGATCTGTCGGACAGGCTTCGCTCGCTTGTCGGCGCTGCCGCTCGATCGGACCCGGCGGGCCTCGATCTCCACCGGCGTGAGGGTTCGAGGTGTGAACGACTCCCGGTACCGGATGTAATCGAGTCGATGATGGGCGCTGTTCATGATTGCTCCTCTTGGTTCGTGCTGCGACCGGAGATCGGAAGGATCGCAGGGTGCAAACATGTTGTACTTCGTGGACCGGTCGATGACGCTCGCGCGCGGACGCCGGATCGGGAGAGGATGAGCAGTGATGAACGACCGACTCGCCACCGTCCAGCGCATCGTCGCCGAAGCCGGCATCGACTCGACCGCTCGGGAGCTCCCCGACTCGACGCACAGCGCCGCGCAGGCCGCAGCCGCGCTCGGGACGGAACCGGGAGCGATCGCGAGCAGCCTGCTGTTCCTCGCCGACGGCGAGCCCCTCCTCGCGATGACATCGGGCCGCCACCGGGTCGACACCGACCTGCTCGCCGGCCAGCTCGGCGTGACCGAGCTGACGATGGCGACGGCGAAGCAGGTCCGCGAGGTCACCGGGCAGCCGATCGGCGGCGTCTCCCCCGTCGGACACCCGGCACCGATCCGGACGGTCGTCGACGAGGCACTGCGCGAGTACGACGTGGTCTGGTCGGCAGCCGGCACGGCCAACAGCGTGCTGCCCCTGACGTTCGAGCAGCTGCTGATGCTGACCCGGGGCACCGTCGTGCGCGTCAACGAGGACTGATGTCGCGGACCCGGGTGGCGTTGGGTCGGCGCGAGGACCTCGGCGCCGACTGCGCGAACTGCTTCGGCCTCTGCTGCGTCGCCCTGGCCTTCGCGAAGTCGGCGGACTTCCCGTTCGACAAGGCCGCGGGCGACCCCTGCACGAACCTCGACGACACCGACGGCTGCCGGATCCACCCGCACCTCCGGGAGCGGGGGTTCTCGGGCTGCACGGTGTTCGACTGCTCGGGTGCCGGTCAGAAGGTCTCCCGGCACACCTTCGCCGGCCGGTCGTGGCGGGACGACCCCGTGACCCGGCGTTCGATGTTCGCCACGTTCCCGATCGTGCGACGGCTCCACGACCTGCTGCGGTACCTCGACGAGGCGATCGCCCTCGTCCGGCCGGAGGGCACCGACGGCAGCGCGGAGCGTCCCTGGGTCGTGGCGTTCGAGCGCGTGCGACGGCTGAGCGACGGGACGCCCGAGGAGCTCGCCGCCCTCGACGTGGACGCGGAGTACGACCGCGCGCGTCCGCTCCTGCTCGAGGCGAGCGAGATCGTGCGGCGTCGCGGTCCGGTCGGCTCCGATCACCGGCGCGTGGGTCCCGGCGCGGACCTCGTCGGTGCGGACCTGCGCGACGCAGACCTCCGCGGGACGACGCTCCGCGGGTCACTGGCGATCGCGGCGGACCTCCGGGGCGCCCGGCTGGACCGGTGCGACCTGCTCGGCGTGGACCTCCGCGACGCCGACCTGCGCGGGACCGACGTGCGCGGGGCGGTGTTCCTGACGCAGATGCAGGTCAACGCGGCGAGGGGCGACGCGGCCACGGACCTGCCGGACGGGTTCCGTCGACCGGCCCACTGGTGACTCAGTCGGTCGCGGCGAGGACCGTCCGGCCGAGGCGCACGAAGTCGTCCGCACTGAGCATCTCGCCCCGCGCGGTCGGGTCGAGCCCGGCCTCGACGAGGAGCTCCGACGCGCGCGCACTGCTCCCGAGCACACCGGACAGGCTCTGTCGGAGCATCTTCCGCCGCTGCTGGAACGCACCGTCGACGAGCGCGAACACCTGCGCCCGCAGGGTCTCGTCGCCGGGCTGCTCGTGCCGGTCGAAGCCGACGAGCACGCTGTCGACGTTCGGCACCGGCCAGAACACCTGGCGACTGACCTGGCCGGCGATCGACCACGACCCGTACCAGGCCGCCTTGACGCTGGGCGCCCCGTAGACCTTGCTGCCCGGACCGGCCGCGATGCGGTACCCGACCTCGGCCTGCACCATCACGAGCGCCCGCTCGATCGACGGGAAGGTGGCGAGCAGGTGCAGCAACACCGGGACGGAGACGTTGTAGGGCAGGTTCGCCACGACGTGCGTGGGTGCTTCCGGCAGGTCCTCGGCGGCGACCGCGAGGGCGTCCTGGTGCACCACTCGGAGTCGTGCGTCCGGCTGCATCGTGGAGACCGTCGTCGGCAGCTCGGCGGCGAGCCGGCCGTCGATCTCCACCGCGGTCACGGACGCACCCGTCTCGGTCAGCCCGAGGGTCAGCGAGCCGAGGCCCGGCCCGATCTCGAGCACCCTCGAGTCCGGCGTGACGCGACCGGACGCCACGATGCGGCGCACCGTGTTGGCGTCGTGCACGAAGTTCTGCCCGAGCTTCTTCGTCGGGGTGACGTCGAGCCGGGCGGCGAGGTCGCGGATCTCCGCCGGACCGAGGAGCGACGCCACGGCTACTCGCCCACCGTCACGGGCTCGGCGTCCCACGCACCGTAGACGAGCTCGGTGTTCGAGGCGATCTGCGCCGCGAGCATCGAGGCATCGGTGCCGAGGGTCTCCGCCATCGACCGCAGCGTGAGCGGGATGAGGTACGGCGCGTTCGGCCGGCCACGGAACGGGGTCGGCGTGAGGAACGGGGCGTCGGTCTCGACCATGATCAGGTGCCGCGGTGCGACCCGGAGCGCCTCGCGCAGCGGCTCGGCGTTCTTGAACGTCACCGTGCCGGCGAACGACATGTACCAGCCCCGGTCGGCGCACAGGCGGGCGAGGTCGGGGCCGCCGGAGAAGCAGTGGAAGACGGTGCGCTCGGGTGCACCGACGCGGTCGAGGACCTCGACCACGGCGTCGTGCGCGTCGCGGTCGTGGATCGTCAGCGCGAGGTCGTGCTCCTTCGCGATCCGGATGTGCTCCTCGAACGAGCGCACCTGGGCGTCGCGGCCGTCCTCGCCGGTGCGGAAGAAGTCGAGGCCGGTCTCGCCGACGGCACGGACCCGCGGGAGCGCGGCCAGCCGCTCGATGCCGGCGAGGTGTTCGTCGAGCAGCCCCTGTTCCTGCAGCACGGGGGCCTCGTTCGGGTGGAGCGCCACGGCCGCGAGGACCCGAGGCTCGCGAGCGGCGATCGCGGCCGACCACTCGGACGTCGCCAGGTCGGTGCCGACCTGCACGACACCGCGCACCCCGACGCTCGACGCGCGGCCGAGGTGCTCCCGGTAGTCGAGCGCGCCGTCGCCGCCGTCGGCGATCTCCATGTGCGTGTGGTTGTCGTAGACCGGGACGACGAGCGCCTCGGGCAACGGCGGGTAGGTCAGGTCCCGCTTGGAGCCGTCCCCGTCGCCGCGGGATCGGAGGTGGGCGTCGGTCACGCTGCGCCCTGCTCCGCCTGTTCGATGCGCGGGAACAGCCCCGACTCGAGCGGGACGACCGTCGAGGCGCCCTGCCACTCCCAGGCACGGTCGACGCGCTGCTCGGTGATCGAACCGCCGGCACCGATCGACGCCCAGAGCTTCTCGGTCGCCTTCGGCATCACCGGGGACACGAGCACGGCGACCGTGCCGAGCCCGCGGAGCGCCGTGGTCAGGACGGTGCCGAGCCGCTCGCGCTGTGCGTCGTCCGTCGCGAGGGCCCACGGCTGCTGCTCGGTGATGTACCCGTTCAGGGCGTCGACGAGCTCCCACGCGGTCGCGATCGCGTCGTGGGGTGCGAAGGCCTCCACCGCGGCGTCGGCCCGCGCGGTGACCGACTCCGCCAGCGCGTCGATCGCCCGGTCGGAGTCGGACAGCTCGCCCCGCTCCGGGACGGCCCCGTCGAAGTACTTGCCGATCATCGTGAGCAGACGTGACGCCAGGTTGCCGAAGCCGTTCGCGAGTTCGGCCTGGTAGCGGGCGGAGATGTCCTCCCAGCTGAAGTTGCCGTCCTGCCCGAAGGTGATCGCGCGGAGGAAGTAGTAGCGGAAGGCGTCCGACCCGAACGTGTCGGTGATCTCCGACGGGGCGATGCCCGTCAGCTTGGACTTCGACATCTTCTCGCCGCCGACGAGCAGCCAGCCGTGGCCGAACACGCGCTCCGGGACCGGCAGACCGGCGGCCATGAGCATGGCGGGCCAGATCACCGCGTGGAAGCGGGCGATGTCCTTGCCGACGATGTGCACGCTCGGCCACAGGCGCCGGAACGCCTCGTCGTCGTCGCTGCCGTAGCCGAGCGCCGTGACGTAGTTGAGCAGGGCGTCGAACCACACGTAGAGCACGTGGTCGCTGTCCCAGGGGATCGTGATGCCCCAGTCGAAGCTCGAGCGCGAGATCGACAGGTCGCGCAGCCCCTGCTTCACGAACGAGATGATCTCGTTGCGCACGCTCTCGGGCTGGATGAACAGCGGGTTCGACTCGTAGAGGTCGAGCAGGCGCTGCTCGAAGTCGGACATCCGGAAGAAGTAGTTGCGCTCGGAGAGGACCTCGACCGGGATCGAGTGGATCGCACAGACCTGCTGCCCCTCGTACGCTCCGGTGCCGGGGACGAGGTCGCTCGGCTGCTTGTACTCCTCGCAGCCCACGCAGTAGAAGCCCTCGAACTCGCCGGCGTAGATGAAGCCGTCGTCGTACAGCTTCTGCAGGAACGCCGTGACGCCCCGCTCGTGGCGTTCGTCGGTGGTGCGGATGAAGTCGTCGTTCGCCACGTCGACCGTGTCGAGCAGGGGCTTCCAGGCATCCGTCACGAGCCGGTCCGCCCACTCCTTCGGCGTGACCTCGTTCGCGCTCGCGGTGCGCAGGATCTTCTGCCCGTGCTCGTCGGTGCCGGTCAGGAGCCAGGTGTCGTCGCCGCGCTGACGGTGCCAGCGGGCGAGGAAGTCCGCCGCGACCTCGGTGTAGGCGTGCCCGATGTGGGGCACGTCGTTCACGTAGAAGATCGGCGTGGTGATGCTGAACGAGGACCCGTCGGACATGCGGACCATCCTACGGGCGGGCGGACCCCGCATGACGCGCCCTGCGCGCAGCCTGTGGAGAACCGGCCTGGAGGCGCGTGGCGGCGCCGCCACGTGCCTCCAGGCCGCTCGTCAGCAGCGTCACCGCGCAGCCAGCGCGCCCTCGTAGAGGTCGCGTTTCGACAGTCCCGTCGCGTCCGCGACGGCCGCCGCGGCCTCCTTCATGCGGGACCCGGCGGCGACCCGCTCCAGCACGAGTCGGACGCCGTCCTCGATGGTGGTGACGTCGAGCGCACCGGTCGACCCCTCGACGACGACGCAGATCTCGCCGCGCACGCCCTCGGCCGCCCAGGCCGCGAGTTCGGCGAGGGGTCCACGCCGGACCTCCTCGTGCAGCTTCGTCAGCTCACGGCACACCACGGCGCGCCGGTCGCCCCCGAAGCCCGACGCCATGTCCGCGAGCGTGTCGGCCAGCCGGTGCGGCGACTCGAAGAAGACCATCGTGCGCTGCTCGCCGGACAGCGACGCGAACAGCCGACGGCGTTCCCCGCCCTTGCGGGTCGGGAACCCCTCGAAGCTGAAGCGGTCCGTCGGCAGCCCGGACACGGCGAGTGCCATGAGGACGGCGGACGGACCGGGGAGCGCCGTGACGGTCACCCCGGCGGCGGCAGCGGCCTCGACGAGGGGGAAGCCCGGGTCACTGATCGCGGGCATCCCGGCGTCGGTCAGGACCACCACGTCCTCGTCCCGGGCGAGCTCCACGACCTCGGCCGCCTTCGCCCGTTCGTTGTGCTCGTGGAGGGCGATGAGCCGCGGTCGGTTCTCGATGCCGAGCGCCCGCATGAGGTGGATCGCGGTGCGGGTGTCCTCGGCGGCGACCACACCGGCGTTCGAGAGCGTCTCGACCAGCCTCCGGGAGGCGTCGCCGAGGTTGCCGATGGGCGTTGCTGCGAGCACGATCACCTCCCCATTGTGGTGGCAGGTCCGTCTGGGGAGCGATCCGTAGGATGCTCCCGATGACCAGCGAGCTGACCGACGACCGCACCACCGTGCCCGACGGGCCGGTCGGCTCCCGTCTCGACGACTGGTGGGGGCGAGTCCTGTCCGTCGGCTGGCGGCTCGCGGCCTGGCGCTGGGCCGGCCCCCTCGCCGTGACCCTGCTCGCCGCGGTGCTCCGCCTGGTGAACCTCGGTCACCCGCACTCGCTGGTGTTCGACGAGACCTACTACGTCAAGGACGGCTGGTCGATCGTGCACCTCGGGTACGAGGGCACCTGGCCGGGCAACCCCAACGACGACTCGCTGCCGACCACCGACGAACGGTTCGCGTCCGGCGAGACCTCGCTGTTCACGAGCGCCGCGGAGTTCATCGCGCACCCGCCGCTCGGCAAGTACCTCATCGGGCTCGGCATGCTGCTGTTCGGTGCGGACGACTCCTTCGGGTGGCGGTTCGCGGTGGCCGTCCTCGGCATCGCGACGGTGTTCCTGACCGCCGTGATCGCGCGGTCGCTCTTCCACTCCACGCTCATCGGCACGCTCGCCGGCTTCCTGCTCGCGATCGACGGCCAGGCGATCGTGATGTCCCGGGTGACGCTGCTCGACGGCATCCTGACGTTCTTCGTCGTCCTCGGGTTCGGGGCGCTGCTGCTCGACCGTCGGTGGACGTCACGCCGACTGGACGCATGGGTGGCTCGACGGGCGGGTGCGGGGAAGGACACGCTCTGGGGGCCGGTGCTCTGGTGGCGACCGTGGCTGCTCGCCATGGGACTCGCGCTCGGGCTCGCGACCGCGACGAAGTGGTCGGGGATGTACTTCCTGGCGTTCTTCGCGGTGTACTCCGTGCTCAGCGACATGATGCTGCGTCGTCGCGCGGGGGTGGAGTTCTGGTCCTCGAGCGCCTGGCTGCAGCAGGGACCGGTGTCGTTCCTGCTCACGGTGCCGATCGCCGCCGCGACGTACCTGGCGTCGTGGACCGGCTGGTTCGTGACGAAGGGCGGCTGGGACCGGGACTGGATCGCGTCCGGCGGACAGCGGTGGACCGGGCTCCTGTCGTGGGTGCCGGACAGCGTGCAGAACTGGTGGCACTACCAGTCCGAGATCTACGGCTTCAACATCGGCCTGCACACCCCGCACTCGTACCAGGCGAACCCGTTGCTGTGGCTCCTCATGCAGCGGCCGACGTCGATGTACTACGTCGGGACGAACGCCGGCCAGGACGGCTGCACGGCGACCCGCTGCGGCGAGGCCATCACCGGCATCGCCAACCCGTTCATCTGGTACGCGGCCGTCGTCGCGACGGTGGCGCTCCTGGTGCTCTGGATCCTGCGACGCCGGTGGGAGTACGGCTTCGTCCTGATGGGCGTCGCGGCCGGGTACCTGCCCTGGCTGCTGTACGTGAACCGGACGGTGTTCCAGTTCTACACGATCGCCTTCGAGCCGTTCATGGTGATGGCGCTGGCCGCGGCGATCGGGCTCGTGCTCGGGTCACGGGGCGATCCACGGCCACGCCGGACCCGGGCGGTGGTGTGGGTCGGCGTGTACCTCGGCGTGGTGGTGCTCGCGTCGGCGTACTGGTACCCGATGTGGACCGGGATCCAGATGCCGTGGGACTTCATCCGGTCCCACTACTGGCTGCCGAGCTGGCTGTAACGCCGGCTGGGCCGCTTGGGCTCGTGCCGGCTGGGCCGCTTGCCGTCGTGCTCAGTTCTGCGCGTGCAGGGCCCGCTCGATGGACTCGCGGTCGAGGGGCTCGCCGAGCATCGGCGCCTCGGTCCCGCCGGGCAGGATGCCCTCGACGATGACCTCGGCGTAGCGGCGCCACGCGTTCGGGTCGTGGGCGCGCGTGGCGTCCGCGACCGAGCCGACCATGGTGGTGAGCATCGGCAGATCGCGGTAGTCGAAGCCGACACGGACCACACCGGCCTCGCGCGCACGACCGATGATCGCGCTGACCTGGGTCTCGAGCCGGTCGCGTTCCTGGACGATCGACGGACGCGCCTTGCCGGCCCGGACGATGGCATCGGCCAGGGCACGGTCGCGGGCGCGGAACTCGAAGACGCCCATCAGGTAGACCCGGAGCGCCTCCCGCGGGTCGACCTCGTCCGCCGCGCGGGCGGCGGCGGCGTTCATCGCCTCGAACTTGGTGGCGAGGAGCGCCTCGATCAGGGAGTCCTTGTCGGCGAACCGGCGGTACACCGTGCCCACGCCGACGCCGGCCTCGTGCGCGATGTCGTTGAGCGTGACCGAGAGCCCGCGCTCGGCGAAGCACTTGCGCGCCGTCTGCAGGATCAGCTCGCGGTTGCGTGCGGCGTCCGCGCGGAGGGGGCGCTCGAGGTCGGTGGTGCTCACGTCCCCGACCGTAGTTGAACTTTCTGGGAATAAGTGGATGCGGACCTTCCGTTTCGGTCTACACTGGTCACAAGTGGATGCGTCGCATCCGTTTCACACCCCCCTCTTCCGGAGCGCCCGACGGCGCGCGCCCCACCACCCTCCAACCTTCTCGAAGGAGGCTGCCGTGACGGCAGAACAGACCGTGCCGACCCCCACGGGGGCAGCACCCACGACCTCGGGCACCGCTCCCGACAAGAGCAACCACCGCTGGATCGCCCTGGCGGTCATCGCCCTCGCGCAGCTGATGGTCGTGCTCGACGCCACGATCGTGAACATCGCACTCCCCTCGGCCCAGGCGGACCTCGGGTTCGGTACCGACCAGCGCCAGTGGATCGTCACGGCGTACTCGCTCGCGTTCGGTTCGCTCCTGCTGCTCGGCGGACGGCTCGGCGACCTCTTCGGGCGCAAGAACACCTTCATCATCGGGCTCGTCGGCTTCGCGATCGCCTCGGTGCTCGGCGGTCTGGCGGACTCCTTCGGCCTGCTCGTCGCCGCCCGCGCGCTGCAGGGTGTGTTCGGCGCGCTGCTCGCCCCGTCCGCGCTCGGCATGCTGACCACCACGTTCCGTGACCCGAAGGAACGCGGTCGCGCGTTCGGCATCTTCGGGTCGATCGCCGGCTCCGGTGCCGCGATCGGCCTGCTCCTCGGCGGTGTGCTGACCGAGTACGCGTCGTGGCGCTGGTGCCTCTATGTCAACGTGGTCTTCGCCGTCCTCGGCGTGATCGGTGCGCTCGTCTTCATGGCGAAGCCGCCGAAGGTCGAGCGCCCGCGCATCGACGTCGCGGGGGTCATCACCATCACGGCCGGTCTCGTCGGCGTGGTCTACGGCTTCTCCAACGCGGAGACCAACGGCTGGGACGCCCCGCTGACGATCGTCATGCTCGCCGCGGGCGTGGTGCTCATCGCCGCGTTCGTGTTCATCGAGACGCGGGTCGCGCACCCGCTGCTCCCGCTCCGTGTCGTCCTCGACCGTGACCGCGGCGGCTCCTTCATCGCGATCGGCCTCGTCGCGATCGGCATGTTCGGCATCTTCCTGTTCCTGACCTACTACCTCGAGCAGACCCTCGGGTTCAGCTCGCTGCAGACCGGTCTCGCCTTCCTGCCGATGCCGCTGTCGATCATGATCTCGGCCACGCAGATCGGTGGTCGCCTGCTGCCCCGCGTCGGGCCGAAGGTGCTCATCTTCGCGGGTGGCCTGGTCGCGTCGATCGGCCTGCTGCTCCTCCTCCGCACGGGCCTCGACAGCTCCTACGCGGGAACCGTCCTGCCGGCCCTGATCGTCATCGGTCTCGGCATGGGCACGATCTTCTCGTCCGCGATGAACACCGCGACGACCGGGGTGGCCCGGGCCGACGCCGGTGTGGCCTCGGCGACGGTGAACACGATGCAGCAGATCGGCGGTTCGATCGGCACCGCGCTCCTGTCGACGATCTTCGCCGACGTCGTGAAGAACAGCCTCTCGGGGTTGTCCGCGGCGCCGACGAAGCTCCAGCAGGCACAGGCGGTCCTCGACGGCTACCACGTGGCGTTCGGCATCTCGGCGGGCGTGCTCGTCCTGGTCGCCCTCGCCGGTGGGCTGCTCATCAACCGCCAGTCCGTGCGGCTCGACAAGCTCGCACACGCCAGCGCCGCCACGACCGGGAGCATCCCGACCGCCGCGCACTGACGCACCGCAGCACGATCGAACGGCCCGTCCCGGGTACCCGGGGCGGGCCGTTCCGCGTGCGGGGGGCGTGCGGGGGGCGTGCGGGGGTGGGTGGAGGTGCGGGCGCTCGTCACGACGGACCCCGAACGACGATGTCGATGTCGCACGACACCGGCGTCGTCGCCCCGTGCACACGCCGACTGTTGCACCCGCGCACGAACGACCACACCGCTGTCGTACGACGACCACGATGTCGTTCCGGGTCCGCACGGGCACTTCGACACCGCACCCGTCGATCGACGCGCACGATGTCGAACTCCGCGCGCGAAGCCGCGGCGTGCGAGAACCCGCGCGCCACCCAATTGCGCCGTGTGTCGCATTCCCTCGCACACGTCAGGGGTGTCGGTTACCGTGTGCGCCATGGCCCCCGTCCTGACCTCGCCGCTCGTGTCGACGCAGTGGCTCGCAGACCACCTCGGTGCTGACGAGCTCGTCGTGCTCGACGCCTCCGTGCACACGGCCGGGACGGGCCTGGGGACGACGTGGCACGCCGCTCG